>ERZ773193.147-NODE-147-length-110303-cov-39.496998_pt1 | contig 110303 bp, 123 predicted proteins | sample MGYA00511110_ERZ773193 | MGnify/ENA primary metagenome ERZ773193 (study PRJEB29015, sample SAMEA2737784) | human gut metagenome | biome: human gut; feature: human-associated habitat; material: faeces | place: China | collected 2012 ... | reverse complement strand
AAATGGAGATGTACCTAAATTTTTACAAAATAAAAAAATACTTTCTGTTTCAATAGCGTCACTTGTTTCAGGAACTAAGTATAGAGGAGAGTTTGAGGAAAGAATAAATAAAATAATAAAAGAAGTAGAGGAAGATGGAAATATTATTTTGTTTATTGATGAAGTTCATACTATAGTTGGGGCCGGTGGTGCTGAAGGGGCTATTGATGCTTCTAATATATTAAAGCCTAGTTTAGCACGAGGAAAAATTAAGATAATAGGGGCGACTACTAATGAAGAATATCATGAGTATATAGAAAGAGATAAGGCATTGGATAGAAGATTCCAAAAGATTAATGTTTTGGAACCTGATGTGGAAAAAACAAAAAAGATGTTAATGAATTTGAAACCACTTTATGAAAGTTTCCACAATGTTGTTATACCAGAAGAGGTGATTGATTATATTATAGAGTTATCTAATAGATATATTCAAAATATGCGAAATCCCGATAAATCAATTGATATTATGGATGAAGTATGTGTTAAAGCTTCTTTAGAAAGTAAAAATAAAGATGATAAAACTTTAGAGCTAAATAACAAGGTGAAAAAAATTATACAGGAAAAAAATAAGGCAGTGCAGGAGCAAGATTTTGAAGAAGCATCTAGACTCAAAGATGAACAATATAAGTTAGAAAATGAGTTAAGCAATATTATAGTTAAAAAGAGTGTTAAAAAGCCTTTACCTGTAATTACTAAAAAGCAGGTTGCAAAAATAATAGAACTTAAAACAAAAATACCTATATATGAGGTTAATAATGATACGAAAGCCTTACTAAAAAAACTTAATAAAAATTTGAAAGAAAAGATTTTGGGTCAAGATGAAATTATTAATAGTATTTGTGCATATACTAGAAAGATTTATTTTGGATTTAAGAAAGATAAACCATATTCCTTTTTGTTTGTAGGGCCTACTGGTGTTGGAAAAACTTTATTTGTTAAAGAGTATGCTACTTCTTTATATGGAAGTGATAATTTCATTCGTATTGATATGAGTGAATATAAAGAGGAGTATTCAATAAGTAAATTATTGGGTTCAGCTCCTGGATATGTAGGGTATAGAGAGGATAATACAGTAATGGAAAAAATACGTAATCATCCTAATTGTGTTATTTTGCTTGATGAAATTGAAAAGGCCTCTCCTGCAGTTATCAAAGTTTTTCTTCAGGCTTTAGATGAAGGTGTTGTACATGATGCAGTTGGAAGGAGTATTAGTTTTAAGAATGCCATTATTTTTATGACTTCTAATTTGGGTTGTAATAATTCATCTATTGGTTTTATGGATGATAATAGTTTAAATCAATCATTAAAAGATTTTTTATCTGTTGAGTTTTTGAATAGAATAGATAAAGTATTTACCTTTAAGAAATTGGATGAAGTAGTTGTTAAGAAAATAGTTAATAAGAAACTAAATATGTTAAAAAAACAATATTATGACAAAGATATTAATGTGGTCTTTTCTAAAAAAATTGTGGATAACATTTTAGTAAATTCTAATTATTTAGAATATGGGGCAAGAAAAATAGATAAAATTATTGAAGAAGAAGTGGAAAATTATATAATGGAAGAAATTATTTGTGGAAATAGCAGTATTTCAGTTAGAGAATTTTCTGTGGAGTGATAATTTACATAGATTTATATTTATGCTATAATTGTTGGCATGAAAAGGTGATTAGATGAAATTATTTAATACTCTACATAAATCGGTAGAAGAATTTGTTCCAAGAGAAGAAGGAAAAATTAAAATGTATACATGTGGGCCTACGGTTTATCATTTTGCTCATATTGGTAATTTACGTACTTATATTTCTGAAGATATTTTAGAAAAAGGATTTAGATATTTGGGTTATGATGTTCAAAGAGTTATGAATATTACTGACGTTGGTCATTTGGTAGGTGATGGTGATACTGGTGAAGATAAAATGTTAGTAGCGGCTAAAAGAGAACATAAATCTTCACGTGATATTGCTAAATATTACACTGAATGTTTCTTTGATGATTGTCGTAAACTTAATATAAAAAAACCTGATGTCGTTTCTAATGCTACTGATAACATTGCTGAATATATTAAAATTATTTCTAAATTATTGGTTAATGGTTATGCCTATATTGCTGGTGGAAACGTTTACTATGATACTTCTAAGTTTGAAAGATATTATGATTTATCGGGAAGAAATAAGGAAGATTTATTAGTAGCTGTTCGTAATGATGTTTCAAAAGATGATTTTAAGAAAAATCCATTTGATTTTGGGTTGTGGTTTACAAACTCTAAGTTTAATAATCAAGAATTGCAATGGGATAGTCCTTGGGGTAGAGGATATCCGGGATGGCATATTGAATGTAGTGGTATTGCTATTAAATATTTAGGAGAATATTTGGATATTCATTGTGGAGCTGAAGATGCAGTTTTTCCACATCATACTAATGAAATAGCGCAGAGTGAGGCTTACTTAGATCATAGATGGTGTGATACTTGGGTTCACTTTGGCTTTTTGAATGATAAGACTGGTAAAATGAGTAAATCAAAGGGAGATTTTTTAACCGTGTCTTTGTTAGAAGAAAAAGGGTATGATCCTTTAAGTTATCGATTTTTATGTTTAAATTCATATTATCATAACCAACTTACTTTTAGTTATGAAATTTTGGATGGGGCACAACAAGCTTATTTTAAATTAAAAAATAAAGTTAGAGCTTTGGAAAAGAATGGAACATTGGATAATACAGTATTTGAAAAATATAATTCATTATTTAAAGCAGAAATAGAAAATGATTTAAATACCTCTAATATGTTAACTCTTGTATATGATGTTTTGAAAGATTCAACTAATTCTTATACAAAGTATAGATTGATACATGATTTTGATAAAGTATTGTCATTATCGTTATTTGATGATGATGAATTAGTCATTGATAGTGAGTTAGACGCTTATATAAAAGAACAAATAGAAATTAGAAATAAGGCTAAACGAGAGAAGAATTTTTCACTTGCAGATCAAATACGTGATGAGTTAATGAACAAAAATATCAAATTAATCGATAGTAGGGAAGGTACTAAGTACGAAATAATGTAGTTGGTAATTGGTAAGTATATGGATTTAAATACAATTAATGTATTAGTGCTCGCATATTTAGGTGATACAATTTACGAGGATTATATTAGAAAAGCATTGATATCTAGAAAAATAAATCATGTAGATGAATTACAAAAAGAAGCTGTAAAGTATGTATCTGCTAAAAGTCAAGCAGAATTTCTTCATAAATTAATTGAAGAAGAATTTTTTACGGAAGAAGAAATGTCTATAATTAAGAGAGCTAGAAATTATAAAAGCAAATCACATCCTAAAAATTGTAATATTATTACTTATAGATATGCTACTGCTTTAGAAGCTGTGATAGGATATTTAGAATTAAAAGAGGATAAAAGTAGAATAAATGAAATAATGCTACATATTTTAGGAGGTAAATAATGATAGTTTATGGTAGAAATGTTGCTTTTGAATATTTAAAAAATTATAAGAAAGATATTCGAAAAATTATAATTCAAGATGGATTTAATGACAAAAAACTTCTTTCTGCTTTAGAAAATACAAAATTTGATGTAATTTACAAAGATAAAAGATATATGGATGATTTGTCAAAGGGTGTTCATCAAGGTATAATATTAGACGTTATGGATTACCAGTATACGCCTTTAAATGATTTATTAAAGAGTGATGCTCAATTTGTAGTTATTTTAGATCATTTGGAAGATCCACATAATTTTGGAGCTATTATTAGGACAAGTGAAGCTGCTTTAGTAGATGCAATTATTATCCCACAAGATAGAGAAGTTCAAGTTAATTCTACAGTTATGAAAACAAGTGCTGGTGCATTAGCAAAGATGAATATTTGTAGAGTTACTAATTTAGTTCAAACAATTAATAAACTAAAAGATGATGGATTCTGGATAGTTGGTACTGCTATGGATGGAACAGACTATAGACAGATTGATTATAGTGGGAAAATAGCACTTGTTGTTGGTAATGAAGGAAACGGGATGAGTAGGTTAGTTAGAGAGTCCTGTGACTTTGTAGCAAGTATTCCTATGCGTGGAGAAATAAATAGTTTAAATGCATCAGTTGCAACAGGAATAATGATATATGAAGTAGTCCGTAATAGAAAGTAGGAAATATGCAATATAAAGATATAAACGATTATGAAGTTTTATATCTTATAGGAGAAAATCAATTAGAAGAAAAAGATATTATTTTTAAGAAATATAAGCCTATTTTGATTAGTATTAGTCAAAAATATTATATGAGATTAAGGGATAAAAAAATAGAATATGATGATTTATATCAGGAGGCAATGATTGGACTTAATTATGCTATAGATCATTTTAAGGAACAAAAAAACAATATCTTTTATTCATATGCGGTATTATGCATTAGTAGTAGACTTAAAACTTATGTTAATTCTTATCTTAATAGTAAGAATAAATTCTTGAATGACAGTATATCTTTAGATGATGATTCTGATAATAATTTGGATAGTGTCTCTTCTATTCGTTTTTGTGATAACTTTATTTATTTTTATGAAAGATTGATTAACTTTAAAAATAACTTGGATAATAAAAAATCACAAGTATTCGAACTTAAATATAATGGTTTTTCTAATAAAGATATAAGTATCTTATTAGATCTTTCAGTTAAATATGTTTATTACTGTGTATGTTCTATTAAAAGTAAGTTAATTATTAGTGGTTTTGAATTGTAATTTTTTTGTATTTGTAATACAATATTAATTATAATAGGGTGATGTAATATGAATCAAAATAATGATAAACAATTTACACAGACTACTTTTGAACAATTTCTAAATTCGCATAATTCTAGTAGAAAGACGGATGAGGTAGAATTTCAGAAGTTGTTTTTGAGTTTAGACAAGAAAATGCATTTATATCATTCTAATGGATATGCTATTTCTAGTTTTAGAATACAAGATATAGTAGTTTATCAAATGATTAATAATGATGGTGAAATATTATATGATGTTGATTTTAAGAAATGGATACCGGAGGGTAACAATAAAGAAGAGTTAGAGACTCAGAATGTTTTTTATGCGGCTTGTTTAGCTGTTGGCACTTATAATAATTGTTTAAGTTATATTGATCCTGATCATCCAGAATTCTTAAAAAATAATTTTTCTTTATTTGCGGAAAATATGCCGACGGAAGTTGTACCTTATTATCGTGGTGTTATTGAGCGTGGTAGTTTTGTATACTTAGACTCCTATGAAACGGCAAGAAAAAATAGAAATATACGAACTATGCAAGAAGAAGAACGTAAAATGAAGGAACAAGAGGAAGAGATGCATAAGAACATGAATCCACCAAAATCATCAAGAAAAAATGATAAGTGGGGAACTTCTGAATCTGCATTCATTAGCTTATCATTATTTCCTTTTGTGATGGCTATTCTTAGTATAGTTATTCCGATTATTATTGGTATCTTTGCTTAAATGATTAAAGGTATTGACATTCTTTTTGTGTTGTGCTATTTTATGAGAGAACACGAAAGAGTGTTTTTATTTTAGAAAAAATAAATTATGAAGGTGGAAATATGGCGAAAAAGAAAGATGAAAAAAAAGAAAAAAAAGGTTTAGGTACTAGGTTTATGACTTATTGTCGTGGTGTAAAAACTGAGTTTAAAAGAGTACACTGGACAACAAAAAGTGATTTAACTAGATATTCTATTGCAACATTAGTTTTTGTAATTGTGTTTTCACTATTCTTTTATGGTGTTAATGCACTTAATGCTTTAATACATTCATTAGTTGGTTAGGAGGAATTAATATGGATAAGCAGTGGTATGTTGTTAATACTTATTCTGGTCATGAGAATAAAGTAAAAGAGAAATTAGAGATGAGAGCTGAATCTATGGGAATGCAAGATTATATATATCGTGTAGTTGTGCCTATGGAAAAAGTAAAAGAAACTAAGAACGGTGTTGAAAAGGAACATGAAAAGAAAATGTTTCCAGGATACATTTTAGTTGAAATGGTTATGAGCGATGAAGCTTGGTATATAGTTCGTAATACTCCTGGTGTTACAGGATTTATTGGATCTAGTGGTAAGGGAGCTAAACCTACTCCTTTACAACCTTATGAAGTTGATAAAATCCTTAATAGTATGGGTATTTCTAGAATGGATGTAGATAAAGATTTAGCACCTGGTACTAAGGTTAACATTACAGATGGACCTTTCAAGGGTATGCTTGGTAAGATTGATTCTATTGACTTAGAAAATAATAAAGTTAATTTAATTGTTGACTTATTTGGTCAAGAGACAAGTGTTGAAGTAGAAATGAGTCAAATACAAAAAATATAAAAAGCTTGCACTTATAGAAAAAGTGTGATATCATTTATTCGCTATATTTATTTTGATATAGATTTAGTGGGAGGCAGTTAAAGCTAAAATTTAATAAAGCGGACAAAAGCTATTTGAACCACTCGCGGAAACGAAATGGAAATATAGGAGGTGTTTTTCGTGGCAAAGGAAGCAATTAGAAAAATAAAGTTACAAATACCTGCAGGTAAAGCTACACCAGCTCCACCAGTTGGAACTGTATTAGGACCAGCAGGAATAAACCTACAAGAATTTTGTACAAAATATAATGATGCTACTCGCGATAAAATGGGTGACATTTTACCAGTAGAAATCTCAATATATGATGATAGAAGTTTTGATTTTATTATTAAAACTCCACCTACAGGTTTCTTATTAAAGAAATTTGCTCATATTAATAAAGGATCTGTTAAAGGTGCTAATGAAGTTGTTGCTACATTAACAGTTGATCAACTTCGTGAAATCGCAGAAATTAAATTACCTGATTTAAACTGTGATACAATTGAAGCTGCTATGAAGACAGTTGCAGGAACTGCTCGTAATATGGGTATTGCAATTGACGGATATGATGCTTCATCAGAAAAATAATAGGAAATAGAAGATAATAAATATAAGATCCGCTTACTTATATAAGTTTTAATTAATTCATTCCGCTTATAAAATAAGGAGGAAATTCATGAAAAAGAGAAGTAAGAAATATGTTGAAGCCTTAGCAAAAGTAGAAAAAGGAAAAGCATATACTGTAGATGAGGCTGTAAAATTAGTAAAAGAAACTTCTACTACAAAATTTGATGGTAGTGTAGAAGTAGCTATTAGACTTAACGTAGATACAAAAAAAGCTGATCAACAATTAAGAGGAGCTATTGTTCTTCCAAAAGGTACTGGTAAAACTACTAGAGTAATTGTTATTGCTAAAGGAGAAGCAGCTACTAAAGCTAAGGAAGCTGGAGCTGACTACGTTGGTGATGTAGATTTACTACAAAAAATTGAAAAAGAAAATTGGTTTGATTTTGATACTATGATTGCTACTCCTGATATGATGCCTTTATTAGGTAAATTAGGTAGAGTTTTAGGACCAAAAGGTTTAATGCCAAACCCAAAAACTGGAACAGTTACTATGGATCCTGCTAAGGCTGTAGCAGATGCTAAAGCTGGTCGTGTAGAATATAGAACTGATAGTTTTGGTAATGTTCATGCAGTTATTGGTAAAGTTTCTTTCTCAGAAGAAGATTTAAAAGAAAACTTAAATGCTTTTGTTTCAACTATTATGAAAATTAGACCTGCATCTGTTAAGGGTGATTATGTAAAAAATATTGCTATCACTTCTACAATGGGTCCTGGTATAAAAATTTCTTTAAATAGTTTTGACAAATAATAAAAAATAGTGTATTATAAATTTAATTTGTTGGTGCCATAGACAGTAGGTTGTTAGTAAATCCTACCGAGGACTACTTTATAGAAGGGTTCTTGTATTGGCAAGAGCCTTTTTTGTGGCAACTCAAATATTTGAGGGAGGTGTATGTATGGCAAGTGAGAAAATCTTAAAACAAAAACAAGCAGTAGTTGAAGAAATTAAGTCTCATGTTGAGTCTGCTACCAGTATAGTTTTATTTGATTATCGTGGACTTACTGATAATGAAACTAAAGAGCTTCGTACTAAGTTAAAAGAATCTGGAACTTTTTATAAAGTATTCAAGAACACTTTAATGGCAAGAGCTTTCAAAGACTTAAACATTGATTTAGGTGATGCTTTAAATGGACCAAGTGCTTTAGTTTATGGTACTGATCAAGTAGCACCTGTTAAAACTTTAACAGAATTTGCTAAAGATCATCCAGCTTTGGAACTAAAGATTGGTGTTATTGATGGAGAGATTGCTGATAAAGCAAAACTAGCTGAATATGCTTCATTACCATCAAGAGATGGTCTATTGACTATGTTAGCTGGTGGAATGATTGGATTGGTAAGAGATTTATCTATATGCTTAGATTTATATTCTCAACAAAAAGAAGAAAATTAATTTAAATAAGGAGGAAAAAGAAATGGCAAAATTAACAAAAGATGAATTTATTAGTTCTTTAAAAGAAATGAATCTTTTAGAAATAAAAGAATTACTTGACGCAATGAAGGAGGAATTTGGTGTAGATCCATCTGCAGTAGCAGTTGCAGCACCAGCTCAAGGAGCTGCTGCTGATGCAGCACCTTCTACAGTTACTGTTTCAATTACTGATGCAGGAGCTGGTAAGGTTGGAGTAATCAAAGTTGTTCGTGAAATTACTGGTCTTGGATTAAAAGAATCTAAAGATATCGTTGATAACGCTGGAACTCCAGTTAAAGAAAATATTTCTATTGAAGAAGCTAATGAAATTAAGGCTAAGCTTGAAGAAGCTGGAGCTACAGTTGAAGTTAAATAATTTAATTAACTTTCAAATAGCAAGTTACTTATGGTAACTTGTTTTTTTATAACAATAAATTAATAATTTTTGCTTCACTATTGACAAATTTTACAAAGTGGTGTATTATGGTTTTTACGAAAGGAGACAACTATTTATGTGTATAAGTAGTTGTCTTTTTCTTTGTTAGAGGTAATTATGGGACAATATTTTACTAATGATAATAGCATTCCGAGTAAACTTGTGAAGACTAGAGCAGTTGTATTAAATAACAGTTTTATATTTTATACTGATAATGGTGTGTTTTCTAAGGATGGCTTGGATTTTGGAAGTCGTTTGTTACTTGAAAATATTCCATTAACAGAAATTGGTGAAAGTTTACTTGATGTTGGGTGCGGTTATGGTGTTTTTGGAATAGTTTTAAATAAAATTTTAGGCGTTAAAGTTACGATGTGTGATGTTAATAGGCGAGCGTTACATTTAGCAGAAAAAAATATTAAAGAAAATAAATGTAGCGATTGTTCAGTTATTGAAAGTAATTGTTATCAAAATATTAATTCTAAATATTCCACTATTATTACTAATCCACCAATTAGGGCTGGTAAAAAAGTAGTGTATGAAATTTTGGAGGGAGCAAAAGATTATTTGCTTCCTGGTGGAAGGCTGTTTTTTGTTGTTCGGAAGGAGCAAGGTGCTAAATCGATTATATCCGACATGCAGAAAATATATAATGTAGAAGTATTAGAACGAAAAAAAGGATTTTTTATAATTAAGTGTACTTTTTAATTGACTTATTGGCAAGTTTGTGCTAATAATATAAATTGGCAACGTATTATTTTTTATAAATATGTTCTTTGAATTTATTATGTATAGGGGTGAAATATGTGTCATATAAAATAGTAAATTGTGGTGGCCACCGAGAGAGAAGAAATTTCTCTAAAATTCGTAATGCATACGAATTAAAAGACTTATTAGAAATTCAAAAAAAATCATATCAATGGTTTATTGAGAAAGGAATTCAAGAAGTATTTCAAGATTTATTTCCAGTAGAAGATTTTTCTGGTACTTTTAAGATAGAATTTGGGGATTATCATTTTGAAGAACCAAGATTTTCTATAAAAGAAAGTAAAGATAGAGAAACTACTTATTCTGCACCTTTAAAAGTTGAAGTTCGCTTATTTAATCGCGAAACTGGTGAAGTTAAAGAACAAGAAATATTTATGGGTGATATGCCTATAATGACTGATTCTGGTACTTTCGTTATTAATGGAGCAGAGCGTGTTATTGTATCACAGTTGGTTCGTAGTCCAAGTGTTTATTTTAATCATGAAATTGATAAAAATGGACGTGAACTTATCACTTCTCAAATCATACCTACACGTGGTACTTGGTTAGAGTTTGAAACTGACGCTAGAGATATATTATATGTTAGAATAGATCGTACTAGAAAAGTAACTTTAACAACTTTATTACGTGCTTTTGGACTTTCTAGTGATGATGATATTTATAATATGTTTGGAAGAGATCTTTATTTAGAAAATACTATTAGTAAAGATTCTACTAAGAATACTGATGAAGCATTAATAGAAATCTATGAAAAATTAAGACCGGGTGAACCTGCAACATTAGATTCATCAAAAAATAATATTATTACACGTTTCTTTGACGAATTTAGATATGACTTAGCTCGTGTTGGACGTTATAAGTTTAATAGAAAGCTAAATGTTGTTGATAGATTACTTGGACAAACTTTGGCAGAAGATATCATAGTAGATGGTAATGTTGCATTTGCTAGTGGGACTGAAGTTACTAAAGCAAATTTAGAAGATGTTAGAGTTGCTTTAAGTAGTGGATATGGTGTTAAACAAGTTAAGATTAATGAAGATTTGGATTCTTATGATAAAGTTCAAATGATTAAAATTGTTGATCCTTCTGATAAAGGTAAAACTATAACCGTTATTGGTAATGATCAAACTATAGATGTTAAACGTCTTACTATTTCTGATGTTTATGCCTCTATTTCTTATTACTTAAACCTATTACATGGAGTAGGTAACTATGATGAAATCGATCATTTAGGAAATAGACGTGTTCGTCAAGTTGGAGAACTTTTACAAAATCAATTCCGTATTGGTGTTTCTCGTATGGAAAGAGTTATTCGTGAAAGAATGACAACTCAAGAAATGGAAGAAGTTACCCCTAAAACTTTAATTAATATTAGACCTGTTACTGCTTCAATGAAAGAGTTCTTTGGTAGCAGTCAATTATCACAATTCATGGATCAAACTAATCCAATTGCAGAACTTACTAATAAACGTCGTTTAAGTGCTTTGGGACCAGGTGGTTTATCTAGAGATAGAGCTGGTGTAGAAGTACGTGATGTTAATAGTTCTCACTATGGTAGAATTTGTCCAATTGAGTCTCCAGAAGGACCAAATATCGGACTTATTACAAGTTTAGCTAGTTATGCAAAAATTGATGAATATGGATTTATTATGACTCCATATCGTAAGGTTGAAAATTCTAAGATAACTGATGAAGTAGTATATTTAACTGCTGATGAAGAAGAAGATTATATTATTAGTCAATCTACTGTAGGAACTAGTGATGAAAATATAATTACAGATGATTTAGTAAATGCTAGATTCCGTGGAGAAAATATTTTAGCAAAACCTGAACAAGTTGATTATATTGATGTTAGTCCTCAACAAGTTGTGTCTGTTACAACAAGTTGTATTCCATTCTTGGAACACGATGATGCTACACGTGCCCTTATGGGTGCTAACATGCAACGTCAGGCTATGCCTTTATTAAAAACAGAAGCTCCTTTCATCGGAACTGGTGTTGAACATATTGCAGCTAAAGATTCTGGAGTATGTATAGTAGCAAAAGCTGATGGTATTGTAGAATATGCAGATGCTAAAAAAATAATTGTTAAGAATGCTAAGGGTAAAGATACTTATTATTTATCTAATTATGAATTAGCAAACTCTAGTATTTGTAGTCATCAAAGACCTATTGTTAAAGTAGGAGATAAGGTTGAAGCTGGAGTTACTATTCTTGCTGATGGTAATAGTACTGATAAGGGTGAACTTGCCTTAGGTAAAAACATGACTGTTGCATTTATGACATTCAATGGTTATAACTATGAGGATGCTGTAATTTTAAATGAAAATCTAGTAAAAGATGATGCTTATACTTCTCTTCACTTAGAGGATTATGAGATGCAATGTCGTGAAACTAAATTAGGTCCTGAAGAGATTACTAGAGATATTCCTAATGTTAGTGAAGAAGCACGTCGTAATCTTGATGAAAACGGAATTATAGCTATTGGTACAGAAGTAAAAGAAGGAGATATTCTAGTTGGTAAGGTAACTCCAAAGGGAATGGCTGAACTTACTTCTGAAGAAAAACTATTGCATGCGATCTTTGGTGAGAAGACTCGTGAAGTAAGAGATACTTCTTTAAGAGTTCCTCATGGTGGAGATGGTATTGTACACGATATTAAGATTTATTCTCGTAAGGATAATGATGAATTACCTGCCGGAGTAAGTAAAGTAATTCGTGTATATATTATTCAAAAGAGAAAGATTCAAGTAGGAGACAAGATGTCTGGACGTCATGGTAATAAGGGTGTTATTTCTTTAATTCTTCCACAAGAAGATATGCCATATATGCCAGATGGTACTCCAGTTGACATTATGCTTAATCCACAAGGTGTTCCTTCTCGTATGAACTTAGGACAGGTTCTAGAGTTACATATGGGTATGGCTGCTAAGAAACTAGGTGTTCATGTTGCAACTCCAGTATTCGATGGTGCTCATATTGAAGATATCGAAGAGATGATGGCTGAAGCTGGAATGGATCCAGATGGAAAGACAGTATTATATGATGGTCGTACTGGTGAGCCTTTTGATAATAGAATTTCTGTTGGTGTTATGTACATGATTAAATTACATCACATGGTTGATGATAAATTACATGCTCGTAGTACTGGACCTTATTCATTAGTTACTCAACAGCCACTAGGAGGTAAAGCTCAATTTGGTGGTCAGCGTTTTGGGGAAATGGAAGTTTGGGCATTATATGCATATGGTGCTGCACACACATTACAAGAAATGATGACAGTTAAATCTGATGATGTTGTTGGACGTGTTAAAGTTTATGAGTCTATTGTAAAAGGTAATCAAATAGATGAAGCTGGTGTTCCAGAATCATTCAGAGTTCTTATGAAAGAGTTCCAAGCATTAGGATTAGATATTTCTATAATTGATGATGAAGGTAAAGCTCTTGAATTAAAAGATATTGAAGAACAAGAAGACAAAGAAGAATTAAAATTATCTATTGATGAAGTAGAATCATCGCCTGCTAAAGTAGTTGCTGATAGTGTTATTGAGGATGATGACGAAATAGAAGAGGACGACGAAGGCATTGATAGTGAAGAGTTTGAAGCTGAGTTTGATAGCTTAGATGATATAGATGATGAAATAGAGGAAGGAGAAGATTTCTAATGATAGAAGTAAATAAAATAAAGGCTTTAAAAATTGGTATAGCTTCTCCTAGTAAAATTAGGGAATGGTCTTATGGAGAAGTAAAGAAACCTGAAACTATTAATTATAGAACTTTAAGACCTGAACGTGACGGACTTTTCTGTGAAAAGATTTTCGGACCTACAAAAGACTTTGAATGTGCTTGTGGTAAATATAAGAGAGTTCGTTATAAAAATATAGTATGTGATAGATGTGGAGTTGAAGTTACTCGTTCTAAAGTTCGTCGTGAACGTATGGGACATATAGAACTTGCTTCTCCTGTTTCTCATATTTGGTTCTTTAAGGGTGTTCCTTCTCGTATGGGATTAATCCTTGATATGAGTCCAAGAGATTTGGAAGAGGTTTTATACTTTGTAAGTTATGTAGTAATTGATAAAGGAAATGCTCCTTTAGAGAATAAGCAAACATTATCTGAAAAAGAATATCGTGCATATTATGAAAAATATGGTAACGGATTTAAGGTTGGTATGGGTGCTGAAGCAATTAAGGAATTGTTAAAGGAAGTTGATCTTGAAAAAGAAATTAATGAAATTGAAAAAGAATTAGAAACTGCTCAGGGTCAAAAGAGAATTCGTTTAGTAAAGCGTTTAGATGTACTTGATGCTTTCTATAAATCAGGACAAAGACCTGAATGGATGATTCTTGATTGTATTCCAGTTATTCCACCTGATTTAAGACCTATGATTCAATTAGATGGTGGTAGATTTGCTACTAGTGATTTAAATGATTTATATAGACGTGTTATTAACCGTAATAATCGTTTAAAGAAGTTAATTGATTTAGGGGCTCCTGGAATAATTATTCAAAATGAAAAACGTATGTTACAAGAAGCTGTTGATGCATTATTTGATAATGGTCGTCGTGGTAGAAGTGTAACTGGTGCTGGTAATAGACCTTTGAAATCATTATCTAGTATGTTAAAAGGTAAACAAGGACGTTTCCGCCAAAACTTATTAGGTAAACGTGTTGATTATTCTGGACGTAGTGTTATCGTAGTTGGTCCATCATTAAAGATGTATCAATGTGGTATTCCAAAAGAAATGGCACTAGAATTATTTAAACCACATGTTATTAATGGATTAGTAAAACGTGATATTGCTCATAATATTAAAGCTGCTAAAAGACTTATTGATAATAGAGATCCATTGGTTTGGGATGTTGTTGAAGATGTTATTAAAGAACATCCAGTATTATTGAACCGTGCTCCTACTTTACATAGATTAGGAATTCAGGCGTTTGAACCAATTTTAGTTGGTGGAAAAGCAATTCGTCTACATCCACTTGTTTGTCCAGCTTTCAATGCGGACTTTGATGGAGACCAGATGGCTGTTCACGTTCCACTTTCTGAAGAAGCTCAAGCTGAAGCTAGATTGTTAATGTTAGGATCTAATAATATTTTACATCCAAAATCTGGAGATCCAATCGTTACTCCTTCTCAGGATATGGTTTTAGGTAATTACTATATAACTATGGAAAAGGCTGGAGAACATGGTGAAGGAAGATTGTTCAAAAATTCTAATGAAGCTTTGATGGCTTATGAGAGAAGAGAAATTACTCTTCATACAAGAATTGCATTACCTGTTAGTTCATTTAAACATAAGTTGTTTACTGATGATAAGAAAGATAAGTACTTAGTTACTACAGTTGGTAAGATTAAATTTAATGAAATTCTACCAGACTCTTTCCCATTTGTTAATGAACCAACTGATGAAAATATTCAACAAATTACTCCTAGTAAATATTTTATTGATCGTGGAAAAAATATTCCTGAAGAAATTGCTAAAATGCCACTTGTAAAACCATTTGCAAAGGGTGCTTTAGAAAAAATAATTGCTCAAGTATTTAAACGTTATAAAACAACAGAAACATCTATCATGCTTGATAAGTTAAAAGATTTAGGATTTAAATATTCAACTTTAGCTGGTATCACAGTTAGTATGAGTGATGTTGCTACTAGTAGTAAAAAACAACAATTTATCGATGAAGGTCAAGCTATTGTTGATAAAATTAACAAACAATATAAACGTGGTTTAATTACTGAAGAAGAACGTCATAACAAAGTAATTGAAACATGGTATTCTGTTAAGGATAAAGTTCAAGCCGAACTTGAAGAAATTTCTAAATTAGAAGTTGATAATCCTATATTTATGATGATGCATTCTAAAGCTCGAGGTAACATTTCAAACTTTACTCAGGTTGCAGGTATGCGTGGATTAATGCAGAAGCCAAATGGAGACCCAATTGAAATTCCAGTACTTTCAAACTTTAAAGAAGGTCTTTCCGTTGCAGAATTCTTCTTGTCTACACATAGTGCTCGTAAAGGATCTGCCGATACAGCATTAAAAACTGCTGACTCTGGATATTTAACAAGACGTTTAGTTGATGTTTCTCAAGATATGATTGTTAGATGTGCTGATTGTGGTACTGATCAAGGTGTTGTTGTTCATGACTTTATTAATGAAAAAACTGGTTCTGTTATTGAGGGATTATATGATCGTATTGTTGGTCGTTTTGCCAATAAAAAGATTATTAATCCAGAGACAAAAGAAGTTATCGTTGATAAGTTAGAAATGATTACTGAAAATAAGGCTGAAAAAATAGTTGCGGCTGGTATTAAAGAAGTAGAGATACGTACAATTTTAACTTGTGGTGTTCAAAATGGTGTATGTCAAAAATGTTATGGACGTAACCTTGCTACAGGTAATTTAGTAGAGATTGGTGAGGCCGTAGGTGTAATGGCTGCTCAATCAATTGGTGAACCTGGTACTCAGCTTACAATGCGTACTTTCCATACCGGTGGTGTTGCTGGTGGAGAAGATATTACTCAAGGTCTTCCTCGTGTTCAAGAGTTATTTGAAGCTCGTAATCCAAAAGGTAAAGCTACTATCGCTGAAATCGATGGTAAAGTTACTAAGATTAAAGAAGATCACGGAAAATATAAGATAAGTATTACTAATAAATTAGAAACAAAAGAACATGTTACTAATTATGGATCTAAATTGTCTGTTGAAAAAGGCGATGAAGTTAAATGTGGTGACAAGTTAACTGAAGGTGCTATTAGTCCTAAAGAGTTACTTGATGTTACTGATCCTATTACTACTCAAGAATATATCTTGAAAGAAGTTCAAAATACTTATCGTTCTCAAGGTGTTGATATTTCCGATAAACATATCGAAATAATAGCACGTAGAATGATTTCTCGTATGAGAATAATTGAAGGTGGAGATACTAAATTCTTACCTGGATCATTAGTTAACTTCTATGATTTTACAAATGGAAATAAAGATGCAGTTATTCATGGTAAGAGACCTGCTAGTGGTAAACCAGTTTTACTTGGTATTACTAAGGCCTCTCTTGAAACAGATTCATTTTTATCTGCAGCATCATTCCAGGAAACAACAAGAATCTTAACTGATGCCGCTATAAAAGGAAAAGTTGATGCCTTAGAAGGTTTAAAAGAAAACGTTATTATTGGTAAAGCAATTCCTGCTGGTACTGGTATTAAGGATTATCAAGATGTTGATTATACATTAGCAAAAGAATTTATTGATGAAGAACCTTTAGAAAGATTAGAAGATCAATTTATGGAATAGGAAACTATTCCTTTTCTTTTGCTTTACAAAGGGAATATTATTTAATAAAATGATATTGGGTGACTAAATTTATGAAAAAAATAAATCAAAAGGGATTTGGAATGTCAACTATGATTGCTATTATAGCTATACTAATATTATTTATAATTATTTTTTCAATCATAGCGTATAATAATGGTTTAGAGAAAGATTCTCCTAATTCTATTTATGAAAGTACAGAGGAAAATGATTAATGAATAAGGAAGAAAGTTATGCAAAAATAGCTTCTTTATTAGTTAGTATTATGCCTACAAAATGGGAGCAAGTCGTTTTTTCTCTATTAGTTAGAAAATGTATTGTAAATAATAATCAGGCTATTAGTAAAGAATTTCAATGTAAATGTATAAAGCAAAATTCGAAGAATATAATTAATATTGTTGAGGCAAGTGAAAATAATTTTTCAGTACAAGATATTATTCTTGATATTATGGGTTTGTTATATAATTTATATAACGACAGTTCTAAAGATAGTGATTGGAATTTTATAATGTTTAAATTATATAGTAATGGTCAATATGAAGTTAAAGTTTTTAGTAATATTGATGATAGATTTGATGCAAAAATTATTAATAATACAGTAGATAAGTTTTTGATTACTGAAAGTTGATTTTTTTATTGACTAATTAGTTAGATAGTGTTATATTATTGTTGCTTATAGATGAATTTTGCATTTTTGTGCAAAATTTTATTTAAAGGGTAGTATGATACACCAGGATATGTGTCAAGAAAGGAGATATATATTATATGCCTACAATTAATCAATTGATTAAAACAAAACGTAAAGATAAAGTTCGTAAAAGTAAATCTCCAGTTTTAGGAGTAGGACTAAATACTATTAAGAAGAAGAGTACTAAAATTAGTGCCCCTCAAAAGCGTGGAGTTTGTACTCGTGTTGGTACAAAAACACCTAAAAAACCAAACTCAGCTTTAAGAAAATATGCTCGTGTACGTTTAAGTAATGGAAAAGAAGTAGATACTTATATTCCAGGTATTGGACATAACTTACAAGAACATAGTGTAGTATTAATACGTGGTGGTCGTGTTAAGGATTTAATCGGTGTACGTTATCATGTCGTTCGTGGAACACTAGATACTGCAGGAGTTAAAGATCGTAAACAAGGTCGTAGTAAATACGGTGCTAAAAAACCAAAAGAAGGAAAATAAAATTAAATAAATTTTGAAGGGAGGAATGAATAATGCGTAAGAGACGTGCAGTAAAAAGAGATGTTCTTGCTGATCCTATATATAATTCAAAATTAGTTACTAAGTTAATTAATACAATTATGTTAGACGGTAAAAAAGGAATAGCTCAAAGTATTGTTTATGAAGCATTTGATCAAATTAAAACAAAAACTGGTAGTGATGCTTTAGAAGTTTTCACAAAAGCTATGGAAAATATCACTCCAGAAGTTGAAGTTAAGTCTCGTCGTGTTGGTGGATCTAATTATCAAGTTCCAATAGAAGTTTCGGCTGCTAGAGGTCAAGCATTAGCACTTCGTTGGTTAACAAAATATTCTCGCGAACGTGGCGGTAAAGGTATGGCTGAAAATTTAGCTAACGAAATTATGGATGCTGCTAATGGAACTGGTAGTGCAGTAAAGAAACGTGAGGATACTCACAGAATGGCTGAAGCTAATAAAGCTTTTGCACATTATAAATGGTAGGAGGAAAGTAATATGGCTAGAGATACTTCACTAGAACGAACTAGAAATATTGGTATTATGGCTCACATAGATGCAGGTAAAACTACAACTACTGAGCGTGTATTATATCATACTGGTAAAATTCATAAAATTGGTGAAACTCATGATGGTGAAAGTCAAATGGACTGGATGGTGCAAGAACAAGAACGTGGTATAACAATCACTTCTGCTGCAACAACAGCTTATTGGAAAGGATACCGTTTTAATATTATTGATACTCCAGGACACGTAGATTTTACAATTGAAGTTAGTCGTAGTTTACGTGTATTAGATGGTGCTGTTGCATTAATTGATGCACAGGCTGGTGTTGAACCTCAAACTGAAACTGTTTGGCGTCAAGCATCAGAATTTAAAGTACCTCGTATTATCTTCGCTAATAAGATGGATAAGATGGGTGCAGATTTTCAATTTAGTTTAAATACAATTAGTCAAAGATTAGGTGTAAATGCTGCTCCTATTGAATGGCCAATTGGTGCTGAAGATAGTTTTGATGGAGTTGTTGACTTAGTTTCTATGAAGGCATATCACTATGATGGTAAGCCAGAAGAGAATGCACAAGAAATAGAAATTCCTGAAGAATTAAAAGATATTGCTTTAGAAAAGAGAAACGCTTTAATTGAAGCAGTTGCTGAATTTGATGATAACTTAATGGAAGTTTATCTTGAAGGTGGAGAAGTTAGTGCCGAAATGCTTAAGAAAGCAATTCGTATTGGTGTATTAAAGGCTGAATTCTTCCCTGTTATGTGTGGAACAGCACTTGGTAACAAAGGTATTAAGTTATTACTTGATGCAGTTATTGATTATTTACCAAGCCCACTTGATATTGAATCAATTAAGGGTACTGATTTAGATGGTAATGATGCAGTTAGACATCCAAGTGATAGTGAACCTTTCAGTGCTTTAGCATTTAAAGTTATGACTGATCCATTCGTTGGACGTTTAACATTCTTTAGAGTTTATTCTGGTCACTTAAGTAGTGGTAGTTATGTATTAAACTCAACAAAAGATGAAAAAGAACGTATTGGACGTATTCTATTAATGCATGCTAATACTCGTAAAGAAATTACTGATGTTTATACTGGTGATATAGCAGCAGCAGTAGGATTAAAGGCTACTACTACTGGTGATACACTATGTGATGAAAAGAAACCAGTTATTCTTGAAAGCTTAGTTGTTCCAGATCCAGTTATTGAACTTGCGGTAGAACCAAAATCAAAAGCTGATCAAGATAAAATGGCTTTAGCTTTACAAAAGCTTGCTGAAGAAGATCCAACATTTAAAGTTCATACTGATCATGAAACTGGTCAAACAGTTATTGCTGGTATGGGTGAGTTACACTTAGATGTTCTTGTTGATAGAATGAGACGTGAATTTAATGTAGAAGCTAATGTTGGTCGTCCTCAAGTTGCTTATCGTGAAACTATTAAAGCTGCTGGAGATTGTGAAGGTAAATATATTAAACAATCTGGTGGTCGTGGACAATATGGTCACGTATGGGTTAAATTCGAGCCAAATCCTGATAAGGGATATGAATTTGTTGATCAAATCGTTGGTGGTGTTGTTCCTCGTGAATATATTCCTGTTGTTGACAAAGGATTACAAGAAGCAATGCAAACAGGTATTCTTGCTGGATATCCTATGATTGATGTTAAGGCTACATTGTTTGATGGTTCTTACCATGATGTCGATTCAAATGAAATGGCATTCAAAATTGCTGCTAGCCTAGCATTAAAAGAAGCTAAAAAGAATTGTCAACCAGTATTATTAGAGCCTATTATGAAAGTAGATGTTACTACTCCAGAAGAATATTTTGGTAATGTAATGGGTGATTTAACTGGAAGACGTGGTAAACCACTTGGACAAGAAACTCAATTAGGAGCTGTAAAACTTAGTGCTATGGTACCACTATCAGAAATGTTTGGTTATGCAACTTCACTTCGTAGTAATACTCAAGGAAGAGCTAACTTCGTAATGTTCTTTGATCATTATGAAGAAGTACCAAAAAGTATTTCAGAAGAAATAATTAAGAAAAGTGGAAATTAATGATAAATCAAAGCTAATTATTTAGCTTTGGTTATCATATATGTTTTATCTTAATTCTTGAAAAAAATGTAAAATAATAAAAGTTGTATCAAAACAGTTGAAAATTTATCAATTGTTAGATAAAATATAAGTTGTAATTAGAAAATTTATAGGAGGAATTAAATTATGGCAAAAGAAAAATTTGATCGTTCAAAACCACATGTTAACATTGGTACAATTGGACACGTAGATCATGGTAAAACTACTCTTACTGCTGCTATTTCTAAAGTTTTAGCTGGTAAGAATGGTAACCAACAAGTTGCTTTTGATAATATTGATAAAGCACCAGAAGAAAGGGAACGTGGTATTACTATTAATACTGCACATATCGAATATAGTACTGAAAAGAGACACTATGCTCACGTAGACTGTCCAGGACATGCTGATTATGTTAAAAACATGATTACAGGTGCTGCTCAAATGGATGGAGCTATCTTAGTTATAGCTGCTACTGATGGACCTATGGCTCAAACTCGTGAACATATCTTACTTGCTCGTCAAGTAGGTGTACCTAGAATGGTAGTATTCATGAATAAATGTGATATGGTAGATGATCCTGAATTATTAGACTTAGTAGAAATGGAAATCCGTGACTTATTAAACCAATATGATTATGATGGTGACAATACTCCAATTATTCGTGGTTCAGCATTAAAGGCTCTAGAAGGAGATCCTGCATATGTTGAAAAAATCAATGAATTAATGGATGCTGTTGATGAATGGATTCCTACTCCTGAACGTGATGTAGATAAACCATTCTTAATGAGTATTGAAGATGTATTCACTATTACAGGACGTGGTACAGTTGTTACTGGTCGTGTTGAACGTGGTCAATTAAAATTAAATGACGAAGTTGAAATCGTTGGTATTAAAGATACTCAAAAAACAGTTGCTACAGGTATCGAAATGTTCCGTAAACAACTTGATTATGCTGAAGCAGGAGATAATGCTGGTGTATTATTACGTGGTATTTCTCGTGAACAAGTTGAACGTGGTCAAGTTTTAGCTAAACCAGGAACAGTTACTCCACATACTAAGTTTAAAGCTGCTATTTATGTTTTAACTAAAGAAGAAGGTGGACGTCATACTCCATTCTTTACAAAATATCGTCCTCAATTCTATTTCAGAACTACAGACGTAACTGGTGAAATCGAATTACCAGAAGGTACTGAAATGGTTATGCCTGGTGATAATGTTAACATTACTGTTGAATTAATTCACCCAATCGCTATTGAACAAGGTACTAAGTTCTCTATCCGTGAAGGTGGACGTACTGTTGGTGCTGGTAATGTTAGTGAAATTATTAAATAATAGTATTTAGTGATTATTAAACTATTAGGTAGAAATACTTAATAGTTTTTTTGTTTATATAGAAAAATGATGCAATAAAAAACATTGGATAAAAGTTCCAATGTTTCTTTAACTATTCATGTTTTTAAGTTTATAATTTTTTTCTTTACTAAAACTTTGATATAACTTGTAATTAAAGTTATTTAAGATTAAGTCAAATTCCCCAATATATTCTGTTGGTATTCCATCAAATCCAATTTTATTTTCATTAAGTCCACTGTAGGGATTTTTCTTTCGAAATTCACCAGAAATACAATTCATATTAAAATATTTATATTGCTTTTTTACTCCTTCGTTGATAATATACCATCTTATCAAATAGTTACAGCACAAGTTTTTATATTTTTTATCATATCCATCAACAATTAGATATATGGCGTTATCATATTCAATAGTAAGGGCTCCACCTAGTATTAAATTATTTGGATAATCTTGTAATAATTTTGTAGCCAACACAAGTTGATTTTTATATATGTTTAGAAGTCTATCTGATTCCATTTTGGAGTTTAATATATTCTTTTTAACTGTTGTCTTAGTAGTAATGCCATGTTCTTGAATTTTCTTGGATAAGTATTCATTTTTTTCAAGTTCATGTTCGTATACCTTTTTCGAAGAAATAACAAAAGTATTTGTATCTAGTACGGCATAATATACATTGGCCTTAATATTAAAGTTTTTTACTAGATCTTCATAATATTTTTTACTTTTATTCGTTTTTTCTTTGATAAAATTATATAAAAAATCTATATTTTTATTTTTATCATTTACTATCATAATTCCTGATGCTGATGCTTTATTAATTTTGTGACGTGTATTTTTAGAAAAACTTCGATAAATACCTTTAATATCCCTATCGACTAATAGAGTTACGGCTTCATATCTTCCTTTTTCATTTTCAAAAAATTGGTTTTGCCCTTTATATTTGAATCCAGCGTGCTTTAAATTTGACATTATTATATTAATACCATTATTCATGTTCTTTACTAAGCCACGCTTGTTTCTAATAGTTGCCGGTATATATGGATCCATTCTCAAGAGAAGAAATCCCTGCTTTCCTAGGACTTGTTTTAATTTATTTGCAAGCTCTTGTACACTTACTGAGTTACTGTAATCAAACAATATTCCTCTTGGAGCATAAGCTATTTTTTGATTCATAAAAATTTCTTTATAAATAATTAAAGTAGCGCCAATTAAGTGATTAAGATTGTCTGTAATTCCTAGATAATGTATTTTGAAACCGTTACTGGCCATTGTGTTTCCGTAGGCGGATGTTTGATAATAATTTCTATATCTGTGTGTGCTAGCAAACTTATCAAATTCTTGTGGACTTAAAGTTATGATTTTCATTATATACCTCCTACATTATTACATGAAATAAGTATATCATAAATATATTTGTTTTTAAAGGGAGTATTTTGTAGTATAATTATATTGGTGATATATATGTTTGAAAATAAAAAAATATTGATTTTAGGAATGGCTCGTAGTGGATATGAGGCAGCTAAAGTTTTAATTAAAAGAGGAAATACTGTTATTTTAAATGATGGTAAGGAAGAAGAAAAGCTTGATAAGGAACAAGTAGAAGAACTTAGAGAGTTAGGTGTTACTGTTGTTTTGGGTACACATCCTGATGATTTATTAGATGATACCTTTGATTATTTAATTAAGAATCCAGGTGTTCCTATTAGACATAAATATGTTGTTAAAGCTAGGAATTTGAATATCGAGGTTATTAATGAAGTAGAGCTTGCATATAGATTGTTACCTAAAACAGTTAAGTTAATAGGAATAACAGGTACTAATGGAAAAACAACAACAACAACATTAACATATGAAATCCTAAAAAAAGCATTTAATGATAGGGTTCATTTGGCCGGTAATATTGGATATCCGTTATGTAGTATTTTAGATAAAGTAGTTGATGATGATATTATTGTAATGGAAGTTTCTGCTCAACAAGGAGAAAATCTAGTAACGTTTAAACCTAATGTTGGATTAATGACTAATCTTTCGCCAGCACATTTAGAATTCTTTGGGGATTATGATTATTACAAAAGCGTTAAGGCTAAGATGTTTTATAATCAAACTACTGATGATGTTGCAATTATGAATATGGAAAATAAAGATGTTATGGATCTTTTGAAAGGAATTAAAAGTCAAACAAAATATTTTTCTAGTAAAAATGAGATTAACGGCGTATATTTAAAAGATAATGCTATATACTATTATGGTGATGAAGTTATTGATACTAATATAATTAGAATAAAAGGAATGCATAATTTAGAAAACTGTATGAGTGCTATCGCAATCGTTAAGGAGTTTGGAGTAGATAATGAGATAATTAGAGAAGTTATTTCTGATTTTAAAGGTGTTGAACATCGATTGGAATATGTTGATACAGTAGATGGTAGAACTTTTTATAATGATACAGAAGCAACTAATATAAAATGTACTCAAATTGCTTTATCTTCTTTTTCGGAACCAACCTTAATTATTTTAGGTGGATTAGAAAGAGGACAGGTGTTAGAAGACTTAACCCCTTATATGAAAAATGTTAAGGCTATCTTATCTATTGGACAATGTAGAGAAAGAGTTAGAGAATATGGAGAAAGTCTTGGTATTAAAACATTTTGCTATGAATATATGAAGGATGGTTTTAAGGAATTATATAATTATTCTAGTCCAGGAGATGTTATTTTGTTGAGTCCTGCGACTGCTTCTTGGGATCAGTATAAAGAGTGTGAGGTTCGTGGTGCTGAATTTAAAAAGTTAGTTAATGAATTGAAAGAGAAAGAAAAATAAATGAAAATTAAAAATGTTATTGGAAGAGAAGTATTAGATTCAAGGGGAAACCCAACTGTAGAAGTTGATGTAATATTAGAAAATAACATTGTAGGAAGAGCTATTGTTCCATCTGGAGCATCTACTGGTGAAAGAGAAGCTTTAGAAATGCGAGATGGTGGTTCTAGATATAATGGGCTTGGTGTATTAAAAGCAGTTAATAATGTTAATACAATTTTAAAAGATAGTATTGTTGGTATGGATGTATTTGAGCAACAAAAAATAGACCATAAAATGATTGATGTGGATGGAACACCTAATAAGTCTAATTTAGGAGCAAATGCAATACTTGGAGTTAGTATGGCAGTACTAAAAGCGGCCGCCAATTGTGATAATATGCAGTTATATAAATATGTTGGTAATGGTACTAGTTTACCCGTTGCGATGATGAACATATTAAATGGTGGTTGTCATGCTGATAATAATTTAGATTTTCAAGAGTTTATGATTGTTCCGAATAGGGACTCTATTCATGAAAGAGTACGTGTTGGAGCAGAGGTATTTCATACTTTGAAAAAACTTTTAAAAGAAAGGGGCTATTTTACTGGCGTTGGTGATGAAGGTGGTTTTGCCCCCAATTTATGCTCTAATGAAGAAGCCTTTCAATTAATTATAGAAGCTATAAAAAAGGCGGGATATACTCCTGGTAAAGATGTTAATTTAGCTATAGATGTTGCGGCAAGTGAGTTATATGAAAAAGGGAAATATAATATTGATGGAAGAGGTTTTACAACAGAAGAGCTAATAGATTATTATGATGAACTGATTAATAAATATCCTATTATATCTATTGAAGATCCACTTGATCAAAATGATTGGGATGGCTTTGCTGATATAACTAAAAGATTGAAAGATAGGGTTCAAATTGTTGGTGATGATTTATTTGTCACAAATAAAAAATATTTAGAAAAAGGAATTAGACTAGGATGTTGTAATGCTATATTGATAAAGGTTAATCAGATAGGTACTATTACTGAAACGTTAGAAACAATTGAATTAGCTAAGGAAAATAACTATAATATTATTATTTCTCATAGAAGTGGTGAAACAGAAGATACCACTATTGCTGATTTAGCGGTAGGACTTAATGTTGGCCAAATTAAAACGGGTTCATTATCACGTACCGATAGAATTTGTAAATATAATCAGTTGTTTAGAATAGAAGATGGTCTTAATTTATAAGTAGTTGCACTCAATCTAATTTTATGTTATTATATAGGTATTATTGATGGAGGTGCTTTATGAAAATTGCTTTATTAATTATATCAATCTTATTAATTATAATAGTACTTTTACAAAGTGGAAAAGCAGAAGGTGCAGCTAAAATACTTTCTGGAGGAAATTCTGATTTATTTACTAAAAGAAAAGAAAGAGGTACTGAAAAGGCTTTGACACGTATTACTTTTGTATTAGGAATTACATTTTTTATAATTTGTTTAGTAGCTTCTTTCTAAGACCGTTTGGTCTTTTTTTGTTGATAATATTTTTCTTGGTGTTTCTATAGTATTTTGTTATAATAATTATAGAAGGTGAGAATATGAAGGATAAAATAGTTGGTATTTTAAAAGACTCTGATAAAGCACTTACAATTTATGATTTGGAAGATAAATTACATTTATTAGATGTTGATGAGTTGCAAGAATTACAAACATGTTTATCAGAATTAGAAAAAGATGCGGTTATATATCATTCTAATAAAGATAAGTATATGATGCTTGAAGATAGTCATTTAAAACGTGGTATTATGCGAGCTAATAAAAAGGGATTTGGATTTGTAGATATTGATGATTCTGATGTTGATGTTTATATTAGTGAAGAACATATGAATGGCGCTTTACATGATGATATAGTATTAGTAGAAATAACTAGCAAGAAGGGTATCGATAGATTAGAAGGTCGTGTAGTAAAAATTATAAATAGAGAAAAAGATACTTATGTTGGTGAGATTAATTTTGAAGGGGATACTGGTATTGTTAGTTTAGATGATAACAAACTAAAAATAAAAGTACAAATTCCACGAGATAAATCAATGAATGCAGTTGATGGACATAAAGTAGTTGTTCGTTTAGGTAAACGTATAGATAATAGTAGATTTATGGGAGAAGTTGTTGAAATAATAGGACATAAAAATGATCCAGGTATTGATATTTTATCTATAGTAAAAAAATATAATATTGAAACAGATTTTCCAGATGACGTAAAGGAACAATTAAAAAATATTCCTTCTGAAGTAAGTGAAGAGGAATGTAAAAACAGGAGAGACTTACGTAATGAAATGATATTTACAATTGATGGAGATGATACTAAAGATATTGATGATGCTGTATCTATCCACAGAAAACCTAATGGTAATTATGTATTAGGTGTTCATATTGCAGATGTTAGTTATTATGTTAAAGAAGGAAGTCCACTGGATAATGATGCAATGGAGAGGGGAACATCTGTATACTTAGTTGATAGAGTAATACCAATGCTACCTCATGAGTTATCTAATGGTATTTGTTCACTTAATCCTAATGTTTCACGACTTGCCATTTCATGTGTAATGGAGTTTGATAGTCATGGTAAACAAATAGATTATGAAATATTTGAAAGTGTAATAAAATCTAGAATCCAAATGACTTATAAGAAAGTTAATAGTATTCTTGAAAAAAATATAGTTCCTGAAGGATATGAGGAATATGCTGATTCTTTACGTATGATGGCTGATTTAGCGGAAATTTTACGAAAAGCTAAAGAAAATAGAGGATATATCGATTTTGAAGTAGATGAAGCTAAAATTCTTGTTAATGAAAAATGTGAACCAACTGAAATTGTATTAAGAGATAGAGGAGTTGGGGAAAATTTAATAGAAGATTTTATGATTGCCGCTAATGAATGTGTAGCTACTCATATTTATTTTATGAATTTACCATTTATTTATCGTGTTCATGAAGTACCAAAAGAAGAAAAAATACGTAGTTTCTTAGGATTTATAGGAGGACTTGGATATCAAATTAATGGTAATTTGAAGGATAATAATCCTAAATCTATTCAAAGATTAATAAAATTTTTGGAAGATAAAAAAGAATTCAAGATTTTATCTAAATTATTACTTCGTAGTATGCAGAAAGCAGTTTATAAACCAGTTAATTTAGGTCACTTTGGTTTGGCTAGTAAATGTTATACACACTTTACTTCTCCTATTAGAAGATATCCTGATACTACTGTTCATAGACTACTTAGAACTTATTTATTTCAACATAAATTAGATGATAATACTATTTCTCATTGGGAAGATAAATTAGTATATGTTGCTGATCATTCATCTGCTAAAGAAAGATCAAGTATTGATTGTGAAAGAGAAGTAGAAGATATGAAGATGGCTCAATATATGGAAGGGCATATAGGCGAAGAATTTGAAGGTATGATTTCTTCTGTTATGAGTTTTGGAATATTTGTTGAACTAGATAATTTAATAGAGGGACTAGTATCTATAAAAGATATGAAAGGTTTCTTTAATTATGATGAAGATAGAATGACTTTAACTAATGAAAAGAGTCATGTAAAATATACAATCGGTGAAAGAATAAAGGTAAGAGTAATTAGAGCTTCTAAGGAGGCTAAAACTATTGATTTTGAAATAGTAAAGAAGGTATAAGTAATGGCTAGTAAAGAAGTAAAAAAGAAAGTAAAATTAAAGCGGACCATAAAAGTTATATTGATTTTATCCATGTTGTTGATAGTTTCCGGTGTTGGTTTACAGGCTTTTAATTTCTATCAGGTGCATCAAGATAAGGTTAAGGATGAAAGAGAAAAACAATTCCAGGAGCAGAAGAGACAAAAGGAAGAAGAAAAGAAAAATGCTCATAAAGAATATAATCTATCTATGGTTATGGTAGGAGATGCCTTAATTCACAGTGCCATATATTATGATGCAAAACTAAAAACGGGTGGTTATGATTTTAAACCAATGCTACAATATATTAAACCTATTGTACAAAACTATGATTTAAAGTATTACAATCAAGAAACTATTTTAGGTGGAAGTGAACTTGGACTTTCTAATTATCCAAGATTTAATTCTCCATATGAGGTGGGAGATGCTTTTATAGATGCTGGCTTTAATTTAGTATCTCTTGCTACTAATCACACTATGGATAAAAATGAGCAAGGAGTAATAAATTCTAAGAAGTATTGGAGTACAAAGACTAATGTGTTAACGGCAGGTTCTTATACCTCATTTGAAGATAGAGATACTGTTAGAATTTTAGAAAAAAATGGAATTAAGTATGCTTTTTTCTCTTATACTATGTGGAATAATGGATTAGCTACGCCTAGGGGAAAAGAATATTTAAATAATGAATATACTCCTGAGTTAGCAAAAGCTGACATAGAGCGAGTAAAAGGAAAGTGTGATTTAATAATAGTTGCTATGCACTGGGGAACAGAGTATTCTATGGGAGTTAGCGATAAACAAGAAGAAGTTGCTAATTATTTGTCTTCTTTAGGAGTAAATATCATAATTGGTGCTCATCCTCACGTTGTGGAACCAATTGAATATATTAATAATGGTAAAACTTTGGTTATTTATTCTTTAGGTAATTTTATATCAGATCAAGTTGGTATAGAAAGACTTACTGGATTAATGGTGACTCTTAATGTTAAAAAAGTAGTAGAAAAACAAATTTCCACAGTTACTGTGGAAAATGTAAAGGGTTCTTTGTTGTATACCAAATCTAATAGTTATACTCCTAGAAACTTTAGGGTTTATCCATATAGTCAACTTAATTCGACAATTTTACCTAATTATAAAAGTTATTATGAGAAATATAAGTCTGTTGTGACTTCAAGATATCCTAATTTACAATTTGATGAAGTGAGCGGGTGATAGAAATGGAAATAGAAAATAGACAAGCAAAACATAATTATTTTATAGAGGACACTTATGAGTGTGGTATTGTGTTAAAGGGTACTGAAATTAAATCAATACGTGCTGGTAAGTGTAATTTACGTGATAGTTATGGAATTATAAAAGCAAATGAGATATTTGTATTAAATATGTTTATTTCTCCATATAAAGAGGCCAGTATTTATAATGAAAGTGAAACCCGTACTAGGAAATTGTTATTACATAAAAAAGAAATTAAAAAAATTGCTCAGGATGTAGAACAAAAAGGTCTTACATTAATTCCTCTAAAACTATATTTTAAAGGGGATAAAATTAAACTTTTGTTGGGCATTTGTAGAGGCAAAAAGAATTACGATAAAAGGGAAAGCCTAAAGAGAAAAGATGAACAACGTCAAATTGAAAAAGCTATTAAATATAAGTATTAGAATATGTATTGTGTTCCTGTTATGTTTTTGTATTGCCTGTTCTAAGCAAGGTCTAAATAGGAAAATATTCACAGATATTGTGGAAAAAAATGATTTTGTAGTAACAGATATTACTGGTTCTGTTGATAAATCTGTGTTAACCCTATTAGCTGTTGGAAATCATTATCAAATATATTATTATGAATTTACTAATAAAAATGCAGCTGAAAAACAATATAAGTTATTAAAAAAGTCTTATACTAACAATAAAGGTAATTTAAATGATGTAGAAAAATCTAAAAATGGATATAAATATTATAAGGTTTATAATGATAATATTTACAGTGTTGTATATATTTCAAATAATAGTTGTGTTTTTATTAGTTCAACTGTTAATTATCGTAATGAGATTGATGGCTTATTGAAAAAACTAGGATTAAATTAGTAAAATATTCCAAGTATTTACTTTTTAATTCTTTTTTTGTATAATTAGTGCATGGGGATGTAATGGTTTCGACGGAATTGTTTTCGCATAGATGGCAAGTCGATTGTTCACGTTACGAACACAAAAAAATAAATGCAAATAAAATTAAAAATGCTTTTGCAAACTTATTTGGTGAAGACCAAGAGTATGCATTCGCCTAATAGATAAAAAGGTAAGCGTCTCTTCTATTTGTACCTAGGTAATAGAAAGAGATTCATTTTATAGGTTATGGTTATTTTTTGTCTAGGAAATAACAAGAAATTTTAGACTGGTACATTTATTTTGTCGTTAACTACTTGATAGGTGTATAAGATTATTTAGTTAACTAAACTTGTAGAGGTTTATGTAGAGGCTTTTTCGGACAGGAGTTCGATTCTCCTCATCTCCACCAGATTGATAGGAAACTCGAACTTTTATAAATTCGAGAGTAATAAATTACGGTTCAATGTCAAATAGTGTTGGTGAAACCAAAAACTAATGATAAATGAATCGTATAAGAAGACTAAAATTTTAGCCTTCTTTTATTATGATTTAATAGGATTCAGTAATTCTTTAATCAACATAATTCTAGCTTTTAAATGTTTAAATTTTCTATAACCACAAGCAGTATGTTTTATTTGTTTAATTAGATTGTTAGTACCTTCAACAATTCCGTTAGAATATTCATAATCGAATGCATTTAAAATGTATTCTTTCATATTTTTAAATGTTTTAAGTGCTTTTTTCATATATTTAGATACTTTTAAATTTTTACCATTAATAATACTTAAAAATATATCTTTATTTCTAATATCAATGGAGTACAAAATAGATTGATATATTTGATAAGTTTCATATAATTCTTCATTAGTATTTAATAAATAGTTAACGATATCATATTGTGACATTTCTTTATTAAAACATTTTTGATACTTCTTATTATCTTTATCAAGCTCCCGTTTATCTTTTAAAATTAATTTCCAGTATTTTTTAAGCTTAGTGTAATTAGGATTAGATTTAGTACAAAATTTAATTCTAGTCTTATCTAAAGCATTTCTAACTTGAATAACAATGTGAAATCTATCAGGAATAAGAATTGCATTTCTAAATAAGGAATGCATCAATTTATAGTAAGGTTTATATAAATCTAAAGTAATAAATTTAACTTTATCTCTTTCTCTTTTAGAGTAGTTTCTGAAATATTTATCAATATCTAAAGTCTTTCTGCTATTATTAATATCAAAAATATTTTTATTAGTTTGATCAACAATAATAAAAGCTAATTTAGAGATAGTATCTTTGGTGGCATTGAATTCATCAATACCTAATATTTCAGGTAATAAACCATTATTTTTAATAATAGTATCATTAGAGATTTCATCTAAAATTCTATTAGTAGAATTAGTTGAAACATTATTTCTGATAGAAATATCTTTCTCAGAACCTTTATTCATTAAGTCTAAAATAATAGATAATCTAGTATCATTAGAAATTTGTTTATGAAAATCGACGACATTAGTAGAAGCGGTAAAAGTTCTATTACAATGTTTACAATAGAATCTTTGTTTATCAAGAAGTAAAATAGTATTATAGTTAGCAACTTTGGTAACTTTAATTTTATAATTTCTTTTAAAATTCCATTTAATAATATCTTCAAAGCCTTCATTGACCACACCACAACGAGGACAATATTCTGGAGTATAAGTAAGATAACCATGAAATATTTTAGTTTTAATACCTTTTATTTCTTTAATTTCTAAACAATCATCATAAAAATAAATATTTTCATCTTCAATATTTAATATTTTTTTAGTATAATCAGTATGGGTCATTTAATCAGATCCTTTCAATGTTTTATTAGTCAATTACATTGTATCATAAGTTTCTGATGTGACCCTTTTTTATTAACTAACAGTGATTTTTCTCACCAACACTATTTATTATAGAACCTTAAAGATAATAAAAAATATAAAGATGATAAATTAAAACTAGGCATTATAACTATTGATTTAAGTGATATAAAAGCCCCTAATGGAGAACAATTTTATAAATTTTTTTTTGAAAAATTTAAGGAGATGAGTGATAATGAGTTATGCGATATTTAGAGTAGAACCTATAAATAAACTATCAGACCTTGCGCAAATTGGATCACACAATAAGCGAGAGAAAAAAGCATATAAATCTAATCCTGATATTGATATTACAAAAACTAAAAATAATATTGAACTAGTCCCACTTTCAGATAAATACATAAAAGGTTTTTATAATCTAACAAAAGAGTATAAAAAAGAACACGATAAACGAATGGAAACAATGAGAGATGATAGAAAGAAAACATTTAAACAAATGGTAGATGACGCAAATAATCTAGTTGCAGATGAATTACTATTTACAAGTGATACTGATTTCTTTAAAGATATGAATAAAAGACAAATTAAAAAGTGGGCTGATGCTTGTATGGAATTTGTTTATGAAGATTTAGGTTATACAAAAGGCCACTCTACATATGGATGAAAAAACACCACATATTCATTGTGTAGTTGTTCCTTTAATTAGAAAATTTGATAAACGAAGTAATACTGAAAAATATACTATTTCTAAAAAGGAATATATCAAATCTAACGCCCATTTAAGCGAACTTCAAGACAAATACTATCAAAGACTAATAGTAGATAATGGTTTCAACCTAGAAAGAGGCATTAAAACAGCGATAACGAGCATATTTCAATAAAAGAATTTAAGAAAATTACTAAAAAACTAGATAATAGATTAGAAAAACAAAATTATCTTATGACTAGAGATTTTGAAGAATTAGAAGATAAACTAAAAACTTCTAAACCTACAATAAGTGGTAAAGAAGTTAAAATTGATAAAGACACTTATGATACTCTTAATCACTTTATGCATACATCAAAAAAAGTTATTAAAGATATGCCTAGAAGTCAAGCATTGTTTAAAGAATTAACTGATTACACTAGGGTCTATAAAGATATAGAACAAGAAAGAGATAATATTAAGGTCGAGGTTAAATTATTAGAAAAACAAAATGAGAAATTACAACAAGATTACGATAATTTATTTAACTTACTTAAAACTATCTTACAAACATTAAAAAAATTCTTTAAACGATTATTAAAAATAGGAACTGAAAGAGATAAAGATGATGTTGTTGATGAAATAAAAGAATATCACAAGAATAATCTTTATGATAATGAAGATTTGCACGATATAGTAGATAACACAACAGGAGAAGAAGAAATAAATGATTACTTATACACAAAAAATTATGAATATGACGACCGAAATTTTGATATTTAAAAAACGAGCTACAGCTCGTTGTAAAAGACCATTTTGTCGAAATGGTAACACACTACGCTATTGGCAGAACCAATAACGGTGTGAAAAAGGGAAAATCCCTTTTTAAACCCTTTTAAACATAATTTTAGCAAGGCATAAAGCCAAGCAAAATAATGAAAATAAAAGAAAAAGCCTATCGCCACTTTCACTCGCAAGCGAGCAAAACGTGCCACGGCTTTAATCAATTATTATAATTTTGGTCCACTTGTCTTTGGTCCATTTGCTTGTATAAGTTGTGCATTTTCTTGTTTTTTTGCCTCTAATAATTGTTTATTCTCTGGAGATATTTCTCCATAAGCAGTTGCTTCCCAAAATTCAGGACCTTTACTTGAAAATGCAAATAGTATATTTCTTACTATTGAAGCAGACATTCCAGAATGTCCTTGTTTATCAAGTAATTGTTTTGCTTCTTCCATACTAGCACCATTTTCAAGTGCTGTCATTATTTCTAAAGCATTATCTAATTCTAAACCATGATATAAATCTGAAGCACAAGCAACTACACATTTTTCCCATTCTGCATATCTTTCAGGGAATATTAATGCTTGTCCTTTTTCAATCCAATTTGGAATATTATCTTTTGCTCTTTGTTCTGCTTCTTTTTGTTCTCTTTCATAATTTTTATGCCATTCTTCTTTTGCTTTATCAAAATCTGCTTTTGTTTGTCCTGTTACTTCCATAAATGCTGAATCCATAGAAACTGTATCTGAGTATAATTTATGACCATTAAATTCACAATATACTGATTCACCTCTAGCTTTAGCCGCTAACAAAGTATAAACAACACTTTCAAGATTGCTACCTGGCAATACTTCTATTTCTCTTTTCATAGAAACCTCCTTTAACACTTATAATTATATCACACAATAGTTGATAATTTAATAAAATATATAAAAATAATGATTTTTTTGTTTAAAAATGTAGTATAATTTAACTAGTTAGTAGTTATTACTACCTAAAAACTTGTGTCTATTGGTTGTTATACTTCCACCAAAAGGGCACCATATAGAAATTAGATTGGATGTGTGTTCAATTTAAATAGATATCAATTCTAGAAATGGAATTGATTTTTAGTTATTAAGTAAATATATTATAGCGATTGATTTTTTAGATAAATATGTTAAAATAGTTGGTACTCAAGAAGTATTATGTGTGGTTAACAGAAAGATAAAACTTATAAATTATTAATTAGGGGGAAGTTTATGAGAAATCTGAGAGAGTATAATGAAGAGATATTAGATACATATTATAAATTAGATAATTATAATGATTTGGCTATGCCATTGTTAGTTTCTTCTAAAGATGACTACTTCAACTCTTTTGAACGAAAGATTTTATATATTGGTCAGGAAACTAATAGTTGGTTAAATTATGATGGGGAGAATAAATCATTCTGTCTAGATGATGTTGAACAGGCATATTTAAATTTTTTAAGTATGGGTGCTAATAATAAAGAATTTTGGACTTTTATTAGAAACTGTTTGGAAATATCAAAAGAGAAACTATTAACTAATGTTATTTGGAATAATACTGTTATTTGTGGTAAAAGGATGGGAATAGGCCATCCGAAAATGAATGAAAAGCTAGAGAAAATAAGTACTCAGTATTTAATTTACTTATACGAATATTTTAAACCAGAATACACAATATTTGTTAATGGTCCATCAAATCCATACTATAATATAATGCAAGAAGTATTAAAGAATATTAATTCAGATTTGTGTAATATGTGGCCAACAGGGAAGAATCCTATATTATACGATTGTGATAAAAAGATAATATGGACGTATCATCCTAATTATTTGAATAGATCACATTTAAAAGAAGAATCTTTAAATAAAATAAAAAAGATAGTACGCTAAAAAGATGCTAAATATGAAATTTAACATCTTTTATTTTTTGGAATACTCTACAATATTAAACCATGTGACTGGATCAATGACACCAGTTGGTTCTATATTATTAAGAGATTGTATTTTCATTACTGATCTTTCCATAATGTCATCGAAAATACCGCTTACTCTTACTCCGGGTATATTACCAAATTTTTTGCATATCTTTAATAAGAAATTTTGTATTATTCTTACATCATCTCCGGTCATACCTAAGGCAAGGATACGACCTTGAAAGAATTCGTCTGAATATTGAGCATATTCTTCAGGAATACTTTTAATAATATCTTCATATACTTCTACTATTTTATTCCACGTAGTAGCGTCTACTTCACCTGTTGCAGGCAAATTATATTTGTTTTGAAAATTAATTACCATTGTTTTGGTATTGTCGTTGTAAACACTATTTAATTTTAAACTAGGTAAGTCTGGATCAAAGAAAGCAATTGATGATAGAACGTAATGTAGAACTTGAACTCCTATTCCGACATCTGAATAACTTAATTTGTTACCATAATCAAAGATTTCTTCTTCTTCTACTATTCCTTCTGAATAAATATCATTTACCCTTTTAACAGCATTATAAATATATTTAATTTTGTACCAAGTTGAATAATCTACAATTCCTGTAGGATTTAAGTTGAATATTTTTTGAAATTCTTTTACAGCGTCTTCAGTATATTTCCCAAAAGCACCATTTATTCTTGGAATTTTTGGAATAGCAGGATAGTTATTAGAGATTCTATTTAACTCTCTTTGAATTACTCTGACTTTGTCACCAGCATTTCCAAGTTCTATAGGATAGCCAGGGTAGGTACCAATGAGTTCTCCAGTAGGTGCATTTTCAAATATTCTGACATCATTTCCATAATAGTATTTTAATATGTCTAATGGTGTTTTATTTTGTTTTGCAAGATCTACGCTTCCCCATTGTGATAGACCATTACATTTTGTATTTCTACCATCACAATATATAGCATTAAGTGGTTGAATTTGGCCTTCACGATAAATATAATTGTTAAACAATTGGTCTACTTTTTTTGAAATAGAATCAAATATTTGTCTATCTTCAATAAATGTTTGGTCATATGCAGGTAAAGATGTTATATCATATGAATATCCTCTACTTGGATACCATTCATTATAAATTCTGTTTAAAGCAAAAGATATTTGAGCCAAAATATTTGCTTCAATGGCGCTATCTGGCCAAGTGGGATATATTTCACTGGAGGCTACATTTTTTATATAATCAATAAATGGGATACTAATATCTTTAGCCGCCTCAGTTGGTGAACCTAAGTGTACTACTATTTCAGTAGGAATGGTAGGATAATTAATTATGTTTTGATTCATTTTATCACTCCTTATTAACTTATTGTGGAAAAAGTAATTGGTTGAATTATTTTCATTCCATCAAAAACAGCAATATCGTATTTTTTGATGGCATTTGTTTTGGGATTAGTTGCGGTTATGATATAGGTTGTGTATATTATATCACTTGCTGATTCAATGTCTTTTTTTCCTTTTTTAGCTGGTAAATATATGTCATCAATGATTCCGCTACTATTGGTTTTTCCTGTAAAAAATATAACCTCATCACCATTTATTTCTTTAGATATTTCAATTTCTATTCCTTCTAGTGGAAATGCTTGGTTGGCAGCAGAAACTTGCATTTTTACTGTACCAACTCCGTTATTTTCGTATGTAAAGTCTGGATATTGTTCACTATCAAACATAACTTTTTTCATTTTACAATTTTTTGATATGATATTTCATATGCTAGAGATAACATATTTAAGAGAAATTCATATCATCCTTTCATTTTATTTCTCTATATAATTAACTGTTGACCTATAGATAGGTTATTAGAAGTTAAATTATTTTTTCTTTTTATTTCATTTACAGTAGTATTGTATTTTCTTGCTATGCTATATAGATTGTCTCCTTTTTGAACAGTGTAGGTGATATTTCCTGGGGCATTTGTTGGAATTCTTAATTGTTGTCCAATTGATAAGTTATTAGAAGTTAAATTGTTTAAACTTTTTATTTCATTTACAGTGGTATTATATTTATTAGCTATACTATACAAACTATCTCCTTTTTGAACGGTGTAGGTGATGTTACTTGATGGAGCTTCGTATTCTTCTCCAAAACACGCTTCTATAGTCGATTGATCACTGGTATCTTCAATTAAGAGAATCTTTCCTATGGTTAAGTTGTTACTTTGAAGATTGTTGTCCCTTTTAATCTTATCGACTGTTGTATTATATTTTTTAGCTATATTGTATAAATTGTCTCCTGCTTTTACGGTATAACTTATATATTTTGGCATTACCGTATCATCATTATCTTCAATGTTACACGGTATTCTTATCTTTTGGCCTATTGATAGATTGTTTGTGGTTAAATTATTATATCTTTTTATAGTGTCAACGCTAGTATTATACTTTTTAGCAATTTCATATAGGCTATCTCCCTTTTTTACTGTGTATATTACACATTCATTAGGGTTAGTACCATTATTTTCTGATATAATTAGTACTTGTGATGGTACTATATTGTCATTTTTTAAATTATTTAATTCTCTTATTTTTTGAGCACTGGTATTAAACTGTTTTGATATTCCATATAGTGTATCTCCTTTTTTTACTGTGTAGGTTTTATTATTCATATACATTTCTCCTCTAAATAATATTATGTTAAATAATTTAATTTGTTCTATTTTTAGATAATTATTAATTTGCTTGTTATATTTTTTTTGAATTAGTTAACAATATTTATGGAGGAGATATTTTATGAATTATGAACAAGTTCCTGATATATTCACAGGAAAAGATTTAGATTATTTATGTGATATGTTTCACTGGCATTATGGTGCTTATAAAAAAACGATTAACAGAGTGGATAATGTTTCAGATGAGGAGGTTTCAGATATGATGCAAAAATGTGCAGATATTTTTTATGATCATATGCAAATAATTTTGGATACTTTAAATGGAGGTATGACAAATGAATGATAATAAAATTTGTAATCCTAAAACAGAAGTTCCTAAGGGATTAGAGTTAAATGATAAAGACTATGTTGAGAGCATTTTAACTGTTTGTAAAGATTTAGAAAAAAATTTAGTAATAGCTATGAGTGAAGCTAGTCATGAATCTTTATATGAAACTATTTATGAAATGTTTAATGAAATAGCAAATTTACAACGTGAAATATATGAGCTTTGGTTTAGAAAAGGTTGGTTTACTTTAGAAAAAGTAGAAAATCAGAAGATAATAAATAAATATAATACTTTGAATCAAGAAGTAGTGGATTTAGAAAACGAATAGAACTTTTTAGGAAGTTCTTTTCTTTTGTTAACATAATTTTACAGTTATATAGGCGTTTTAATGTAGATTATATAAATTTATGTGTATAATATAATTAGTGGGGAGAATGTGGTATAATGGAGATTTTAACGAGTTCTATTCAACAATTTTTGGTTGATGCTTTTTCTAAAAATATTGAAAAAGTTGGTTATAGTGATTTATTGTTGGTAGAAAGTCTTACGATAGATGGTAAATCTAGCGATGGGAAGAGACAATTTATATCTTTTGATGAGTTAAAACTATTTAAAAATTTAAAATACTTAGAATTAAGAAATATGGTTATTAGTAATTATATGATTGATATTTTAAAGGAAATTACTTATTTACAAAATATTGTGTTTATGAATTGTACTTTTAGAAAAAGTATTGTTACCTTAAATGTTCTCCAATCGGTTAATTTAATAAGGGTTGAGTCTTGTAAAAATTTTAGATTAGATTATATCAATAATATTAATATTAATTATTTGACGATTGCTGGAAGTTATATAAAAACATTGTTACCATTAAGGGGTTCTCATATTAATGTTTTAGATATTAGTAGAGAAGATTTTGGCGATTTGATAAATTTAGATGAATTAGATTTGCAAAAAATAGTTATTGGACATGATGCTTATTTAAAATATAAAGATTTCTTTATGAAGTCAAAGATACAGGTTATAGTGATGGCTAATGATGGCTTTTATATAGAAAAGTTTGCATATTGATATAAAAAAAACAAGAGTTGATTTAGCTCTTGTTTTTGTATATATTCATGAATTTTTCGTATAGTTTTTGACATTCATCCTTATTCATTTCAGGAGTATTTTCTAATGGATATGGTATATTCATAGCTATATATTTTTCCCTTCCCAATTTATGGTAGGGAAGAAAGTCAATTCTTTCTATATTTTTAATAGTTTTTAATTTATTAGAAAGACTTGTTAAATATTCATCATTATCCATAATTCCAGGTACTATAACTTGTCTAATCCATACTTTCTTATTACTTTTGTTAAGAGATTTTATAAATTCATCTGCTTCATCAATATTTCCGCCTGTTAATTCTTTATAATCTTTTTTATTTGTATGTTTGATATCTAAAAGTACCAAGTCAACATATTTTAAGATTTCATTATAATTACCAAAACCATGACCGGCGGTATCTAGTGCTATATGAATGTTTTCTTTCTTTAATAATTTGCATGTTTCAAGTAGAAACTCTGGTTGAAATAGTGGCTCTCCTCCGGAAAAAGTAACACCACCATTATTTTTAAAATAGGGTTTGTTTCGTAATACTTTTTTTACTATTTCTTCTGGAGTAATGTTGTTCTCTTTTTTAGTCCACATTTCAGGATTGTGACAATATTTACATCTTAATCTACATCCATTCATGAAAATAACAGTTCTAATGCCAGGACCATCTACTAGTCCCATGCTTTCAATTGAATCAATGCTACCTTTAATTATATTAGAATTTTTCATGGAATGTTCTTGAAATTACTTCTTGTTGTTGTTTCTTTGTTAATTTGTTAAATCTAACAGCATATCCAGAAACTCTTATTGTTAATAGTGGATATTTGTCAGGGTGATTCATAGCATCGATTAAAGTATCTCTATTTAGTACATTTACATTTAAGTGATGAGCTCCTTGAGAGAAGTAACCGTCCATTAAGTTAACTAAATTTTCAATACGTTCATCTTCTGTTTGTCCTAAAGCATTAGGAATAATTGAGAATGTATTTGAGATACCATCTCTACAGCAGTTTGCCCAATCAAGTTTTGCTACTGAGTTAAGTGATGCGATTGCGCCATTTTGATCTCTTCCGTGCATTGGATTTGCCCCTGGAGCGAAAGGAATACCAGCTTTTCTACCGTCTGGAGTTGCACCAGTATTTGCACCATAAACTACATTTGATGTAATTGTAAGTACAGAAAGGGTAGGTTTAGCATTTCTATAACATTGGTGTGATGATAACTCTTTATAGAATTGATCAAGAATTTCTTTTCCTATTTCATCTACTCTATCATCATCATTTCCGTATTTTGGATAATCGCCTTCTATTTCGAAGTCTATTGCTATACCTTCTTCATCACGAATAGGTTTTACTTTGGCATATTTAATTGCTGATAGGGAATCCACAGCTACTGAGAATCCTGCTACACCGTAAGCCATTAGTCTATTGACATATGTATCATGTAGAGCCATTTGTCCGGCTTCATAGGCATATTTATCATGCATGTAATGAATTATATTCATAGCATCTGAGTAGATTCTTGCAACTTCATGCATCATTTTGAAATAGCTTTTTTTAACTTTTTCATAATCTAATACTTCATCGGTCATTTTCTCAAATCCAGGAATTACTAGTTGACGTTTAACTTCATCAATACCACCATTTATGGAATATAACAATGTTTTTGCTAAGTTACAGCGTGCACCGAAAAATTGCATATCTTTTCCTACTCTCATTGCGGATACACAACAAGCGATAGCGTAGTCATCTCCCATACTAGGACGCATTACGTCATCATTTTCATATTGAATTGAATCAGTAGCTATACTTATTTTAGAACAGTATTTTTTCCAAGATAGGGGTAGTTTTTCTGCCCATAGAATAGTCATATTAGGTTCAGGAGCACTTTCTAGATTTTCTAGTGTATGAACTATACGATATGATGTTTTATTAACCATTGATTTTCCTTCAGTAGTTACACCACCAAGTGAACAAGTTACCCATGTTGGATCTCCTGAAAATAGTTCATCATATTCTGGTGTTCTTAAATGTCTAGCTGCTCTTAATTTTATTACAAATTGGTCTATTATTTCCTGAATTTCTTCTTCAGTTAATGTTTTATTTTTTAAATCTCTTTCAAAATAAATATCAAAGAAAGCATCAACTCTTCCTAATGACATAGCAGCGCCATTATTTTCTTTGATTGCTGCTAGATATCCAAAATAAGTCCATTGAACAGCTTCTTTACCATTTGTTGCTGGTTTTGAGATGTCATAGCCGTATGTTGCAGCCATATCTTTTATTTCTTTTAATGCTCTATATTGCATTGAGATTTCTTCCCTTAAACGAATTGTTTCATCATCCATAGTAGTTATTTTCATATTGTCCCAATCGTTTTTCTTTTGTTCCATTAAATAGTCTATTCCGTATAGAGCTATTCGACGGTAATCACCTATAATTCTTCCGCGTCCATATGCATCAGGTAATCCTGTTAATAATTTTACATGACGAGCAGTTCTTATTTCTTTAGTATAAGCATCAAATACACCATCGTTATGGGTTTTTACTAAATTGGTTTTACTAATGAATTTTTCAAGTTCTGGATTCATTTTATATCCATATGCTTCTAATTCTTGATAAACCATTTTTATTCCGCCTTTTGGAACAATACTTCTTTTTCCTAGTTTATCAGTTTGAAGACCTACGATTACGTTATCATCTTCACTTATATATCCTGGTTTAAAAGCATTTATTCCAGCAGGAGTGTCTACGTCTATATCAATAACATGTTTTTTTACTTCTTCTTTACACATGTCTTCATATACTTTTAAAACTCGTTTAGTTTTTTCGGTTGGTCCATTTAGGAAACTTTCATCACCATCATATGGAGTATAGTTTGATTTAATGAAATCACTTACATTAATTTCATTACACCATGTCCCTTCTTTAAAGCCTTTCCAAGCTTCTTGCATTTTATCATCTCCTTCTACGTTATTATTATAACATTTTCATATATTATTTAAACAAGTAGGACATAATTTGACAGCGGAATTTTTTGCTAATTAACTATTGCTTGAAAGCCTAAAAAATATGTGTTATTCTGTAATTAGTATTATGTGGTGTGATGGAGGCTAATATGGATAAAGCAAAAATAATTGAAAACAATATTACAGATCTTAAAATGGGGCTTGAATTAGCTGAAATTGCTGAAAATGATTTTTTAAAGAACTATAGCGAAAATAGAATTTTATCATTTAATGAAAGTAATGAATATTTATCTGAATCTGATTTTGCTAAAGCATACGCAATTGATTTAGTTCTATTTATTAATATTAGTAGCATTATTAATGACTTAGATAATAAAGATTATTTTAAGTCAAGACTTATAGATCTTGCTAGTTATTATCCAGAGATAAAAGCAGAGGATGGAGTTGGTGATATAATGTAAAAAAATCATGTATGACGTGTAATACATGATTTATTTTTTTGTGACTTTTTTTATTTTTTTAGTTGACTTTATATGATTACCTATTATTTCTGATACATCTGTAATTGTTATAAAAACAGATTCATCGATATCCTGAGCTATTCTTCTTAGTTCAGGTATTTCTATTCTTGTTAGTACACAATAAAGAACTTCTTTTTTACCAGTTAATAGTCCATCTCCCTTTATAAAAGTTGCTGTTCGACCTAGTCTTTTATAAATTTCTTTGGAAATATTATCGGCGTTATCTGTTATTATCATGGCGGCTTTTCCCTGTTCTAATCCTTCTGAAACCAAGTCTATTACTTTGTATGTTATAAAGTATGTTAAAAGTGAATATAAGGCTCTATCAATTCCAAATATTAATCCTGCAATAGTGAAAATTAATAAATTAAATATTAAAATTATTTGTCCTACTGATATAGTATGTTTTTTACTAATAACTATAGCTACTGATTCTGTTCCATCTAAACATCCGCCGAATCTAATTACTAAACCGGTTCCTAAACCAAGCATTAGTCCGCCATATACTGTTGCAAGTAAGATTTGATTTGTAAGTGGTGGTAGTGATGAAAAAAGAGATAAAAATATACTATATATTACCATACTGTAAATAGCCTTTATGAAAAAATTTTTACCCATATTTTTATAACCAATTATAATAAAGGGAATGTTTAAAACAAAAATTAGATTACTGATTGCTAATGGTGTAATTTTACTTATTATAATTGAAATACCTGTTATTCCTCCGTCTAAAATGGTGTTTGGTATTAAAATTGTTTCCAAGGCATAGCTAGCTATTAATATACCTAGAGTGATTATGATATAATCAATGAAAGTCCTAATATTTTTATTTTTAATTTTTTTCATGTTTGCCTCCTATTTTTAGTATACACGAAATTTGAGTAAATTTAAAAAAATAATGAAAAATTGAATAGTTTATGTTAAACTAATGATTAATTAAGGAGTTCGGTTATGGATAATTTATTTAAGGTAGAAAAGTTAATTAAAAAATATAATGAAGGAACAAGTATTGTTGATTTACAACAAGAACTTTTAGATAATAATTATGATATGACTTTACTTAATGAACTTATTGATAGTTATAAAGTTATAGAAACAGCGGATGATAAATATATTCATATAGAAAATACACCATATGTAGTGGGAAAATATGTAGAAAAGAAATATAGTAGTTTTGTTCTTGTGAATAATGATTCATACAATATTAGTAATAGTGATGTATGTATTGATAATGATTTGGTATTAATAAATGTAACAAATAAAAAGAGTAAAACGGGAGAAGTAATTAAAATCTTAAAAAGAGAAGATTTATATATTTATGGAGAAGTAGTTATGATCAAAAGTAATTATTTCTTAGATCCAGAAAGTTCAAAATATAAGAAATTGACTATAAGCTTGGATAATAATGATAATAATCTTGTGGTTGGTTCAATGGTTGTTGTAAAAATTGATGGAGACGTTATATCAGATAGTTATGTTGGAGATGTTGTTTCTTATATTGGACTTAGTAGTGATCCTAATATTGATATTTTAACTGAGGCATGGAAACTTGGTGTAGATAATAGTTTTACAGATAAAGCTATGGAAGAGGTAAATAATTTACCTGTCATGGTACGTGATATCGATAAAATAGGTAGATGTGATTTGACGGATAAACAAATATTTACAATTGATGGAGATGATACTAAAGATATTGATGATGCTATTAGCTTGGAAATTCTTCCAAATGGTAATTATCAGTTAGGTGTTCATATTACAGATGTAACTTACTATATAAAAGAGGGGAGTGAACTTGATCGTTTGGCCTTGAAAAAGGGTACTAGTTATTATTTGGCAGATACAGTTATTCCAATGTATCCAAAGTTATTTTCTAATGGGATAGGTTCACTTAATCCAAATGTAGAACGCTTAGCTCTATCATGTGTGATGGAAATTAATAGACAAGGAACTGTCGTTAATTATAATATCTTTGAATCAGTTATTAAATCAAAAATACAGATGACATATAAAAAAGTAAATGATATTTTAGATAATAATATTGTTGCTGCAGGTTATGAAAATTTTGTTTCGACCTTAAAAGATATGTATAAACTTTCCTTAATTCTTAATAAAAAAAGAATTTTACATGGAGCACTAGAATTTGGAATGCCTCAACAAAAGATAAAATTGGATGAAAAAGGTTTTCCTTTAGATTTTGAAATACTATCACAGGGTACAGGGGAAAATCTGATAGAGGAGTTTATGTTGGTGGCTAATCAAACTGTTGCACAGGCATTAGGCGAATATGATTATCCTACAATGTATCGTGTACATGATGTTCCTGCTCCAGAAGTCGTTAATTATTTTATTGAATTAATTAATAAGCTTGGTATTAAATATCAACGAAGAGAACAATTGGATTTACAACATGAAATGCAATATCTTAGTTCGTTTGTTAATAGTTATGGTAGTAAGTCTGGTCCATTTCAGTATGCTTTTTTAAGAGTTTTAAGAAAAGCTTATTATTCTACGGATAATATAGGACATTTTGGTTTGGCCTATAAAGATTATGTTCATTTTACTTCTCCTATAAGAAGATATCCTGATGATACAGTTCATCGCAGTATAAGAAAATATTTATTGAATAAAGATAAAAATTTTGATTTAGAAGAAGTCGCAAAAGATTATGAAATTTTAGAAGAAAAGGCTCATTTATGTTCGATAAATGAAAAAAAGTCTGATAAATGTGAATTGGTAATAAATGCGATGAAGGCTGCAGAGTATATGGAACGACATATCGGTGAACATTTTATGGCTAGAGTTTTATCTGTTGATAATAAAGGACTTTCTATTCAGCTTCAAAATTTGATAGATGGTAGAATAAAAATAAATGATTTGGATGTTCCTTATAGATTTGATCAAGATAGCATGTCTCTACAATCTTTAGCTAGTGATGAATGTTTTTGTTATGGTGATTTAATAGATGTATATGTTGTTGATGCTTCAAAAAAAGATAAGACAATTTCATTTAAGGTTTCTTCTATTATAGAAAAAAATACATTGGCAAGAAAAAGTTTTAAAAGCAAAAGTGATAAATCATGTTATAATAAAGTATATAGGAAAGAGAAAAAATAAGTTCTCTTTAATGCCGACTTAGCTTAATCGGTAGAGCAACGCATTCGTAACGCGTAGGTTGTAGGTTCAAGTCCTATAGTCGGCACCAGATTGATAGGAAACTCGAACTTTTTATTCGAGAGTAATAAATTGCTAACAGAAATGTTAGTTTTTTAGTGTATAATTAATATGGGTTGGTGGTATTATGAAATTATTTAAAGCAACAATTGAAAATTTATATAAAGTAATTTTGATGATAATAATTTCGTCAGCAATAATTTGTTTCTTTAATGTTGTGATGGCTAAGTTTATCATTTATGTGATAGATGGAATTGTTATGAGTAATGTTAACTTACCAAATTATTTAACTACATTTTTTTATAATGATAGTAAGTTATCAAAAATAATAGTTGCTGCTATTTTTATGGTTATTATGGCTCTTATTATTTCGATATTTAATTATATTAGAAGTAAATATAATACAAAATTAAGATTAGGTATGAACAATAATATTAAGAATTTACTATTAAGACATACAACGTATTTAGATTATAATAGCTACATTGGTTATGAAAATAGTCAAATATTACAGAGAATAGCTAGTGATTCAAGTAATTATATATCTTATATAAATGATAAATTAAATTTAATACTTAACACTATTTTTTATACCTTTTTTTCATTAAATGTAATTATTGAACTTAATTTTAAAGTTTGTTTAATTTTATCAATAATTATCCTAATTATAATTTTAATGTCAGTATGGTATTGTATCAATACAAAAAACATTGTAGATAAAAAAGTAACGTTATCTGAAGGATTAATAAAAAAGACAATGAATTCAATTTATAATCCTAAAATGATAAAAATGACAAATAATCAAAATAATGAAATACATAGATTTAATATTAATAGTGAAGAATATTTAAAATATGATATAAAAGAGATAGATTATTTGATATATTATGAATTGATCGCAAGTGGTATAAAAGCTTTAAGTACTCCAATTATCTATTTAGTTTGTGGGATTATGATAATAAATGATAATATGCAAATTGGTGGATTAATGGCAATTTTAACATATTCGACTACCATGTTAAGTTATTTTCAAAATGTAATTTATGCTGTCGAAGGTATTAATGACTTTTTAGTGCCCGCTAGAAGAATAAAAGAATTTTTAAATTTAAATGAGGAAGATTTAATATGCAAAAATATTGTAACACCTGATTATAAAAAAATTGAATTCAAAAATGTTAATATAAAATTTGACAATCAAATAGTATTGGAGGATATTAATTTCGCTATAAATGAGGGTGAAAATATTTATTTAGTTGGATCTAATGGAAGTGGAAAAAGTGTTTTAACTAAATTACTTTTAGGATTTATTTCATATGAAGGAAGCATTTTAATCGATGATGTTGAATTAAGAGATTTACATAAGACTAAACTTCGTGAAAATATAGGTTTATGTTTTCAAACTCCATATATTTTTTCAGATACAATAAAAAATAATATTGATTGTTATGAAAATAAAAATATTGATAAAATAAAAGATATATGCAAAATATGTGAATTAGATAAAGAAATACAAAAATTTGCTAATAATTATGATGAATTATTAGGAGAAAGAGGTATAAATTTATCAGGTGGTCAAAAACAAAGAATTAATATTGCTAGATTATTAATGCAAAATAAGAAGATTTTAATTTTTGATGATGTGTTAAGCAAACTGGATAATAATACTAAAAATAAAATAGTAGAAAATTTAAATAAAAATTTTCCTAATAATATAAATATATTTATTACGCATGATTTACTTAGAATTCCAAAAAATAGCAGAGTATTATTTATTGATAATAAAACTATTATTGATTCAACAAACACAAAATTAGAAAAAGATAATAATAATTATAAAAAATTAATTGATATTTGTGAAAACGTTGTAGGGGGATTATATGAATAGTATTAAATATATGTCAAAATATGGTAACTTTAAAAAAAGAATTATATTTGCATTTATCGAATATTTTTTATCATGTACAATATGGTTACTAATTGACCAATATTTAACATATTCAGTATTTGATAATGCAATTGCCAAAAATAGTGCAAGAACTTTAATATTTGTAACAATTTTAGTTATTGTAAAACAAACATTAAAAACTAGTGAAGCAATATTTCATTGTATGGTTAGACATCATTTACAAAGAGAATATGCAAATCATGCAAGAAAAGATTTATTTTCTAAATTTATTAATACAAAAATTTCTTATTTTGATAATGCCAATACTGGGGAAATGTTAGAACTTGTAATGAATGATACAGGAAATGCTTCAACATTTTTTACTCAAAATGGTTTAATTTCATTTGGTAATTTATGTGCCAAATTACCATTGTTATTAATTATATTATTTTTTATCAATTTTAAATTAACTACAATTTTAGTGTTAATCTATATGGTTGGTTATTTAGCATTAATTATATCTAACAAAAAAACTTTTAAAATGATTTCAGAAATAAGGAATCTTAATATATCTATTACTAAGTGGATTACAGAACAAGTAAATAATTTTGAACTTATAAAGTCTATAAATATTGAAGAAATTAGATTAAGTAAAATGAATGAATTATTAGAAAAATATACTAATGAAAGTGAAAATCTTGATAAGTTAATTAGAAAATATAATTTTTCATACACATTATTTTCATTTTTTGCTAGTATAGCAACTACTTGTATAGGTGGATATGATTTGGCAACTTCTGTTTTATCTTATGGTACATTAATGTTATTTATAAATGGTACAACATCTATAAAAGGTTCTTGTGATGATTTAGTTACACGTTTGCCTATATTAAATGAATCATTTATTTCTATGAAAAAAATATATAACTATTTAAATAAGTATGAACCTGAAATAGAAACAGGTAAATTAAAGTTAGAAAGAATAAATGATATTAAATTTGACAATGTGTATTTTTCTTACAATAATGATAGACAAATATTATCTAATATTTCAATTAATGTAAATAATAATGATAAAATTGCAATTGTTGGAAGGACAGGTTGTGGTAAAACTACATTAGTAAATTTATTATGTAGATTTTACGATGTATCTAAAGGTTCAATTTTTATAAATGGTGAAAATATTAATAATTATACTTTAGAAAGTTTACGTGAAAATATTGGTTATGTAATGCAAGATGTTGTAATATTTGATGGTAATATTTATGATAATATAAATTATGCAAATAAAGATGTTCAAAAAGAACAAATTGAGACAATATGTAAAAAATTAAGATTACACGATAAAATAATATCATTTAGTGAAGGATATGAATTAAATTTAAATAAAAATCAAGATTTATTTTCATTAGGAGAAAAGCAGATGATTAATTTTGCTAGAATAATGGTAGAAAATCCAAGTGTTGTAATATTAGATGAAATAACATCTTCATTAAGTTATGAAAATGAAGAACTTGTAAAAAATGCTATCAAAGAAATAACTAAAGATAAGATATGTTTTATTATTGCTCATAGATTAACAACTATTAAAAGTTGTAATAAAATTCTTTATATGGAAAATGGTAAAATATTAGAAAATGGAAGCCATCAAGAATTAATGGATATAAAAGGTAAATATTATAATTTAGTTAAAAATTAGTACTAAAAAGAGGAACGATAATATGAAATTAGTTTTTGAAGAATATTTTAATAATTTAGATAATTGAAATTTTGAAGAAAGATTTATTAGAAACTATGAACTACAATATTATATGAATAGTAATATTGAGTTTTCTAACAATTTAAAAATATATTGTAAAAAATTAAAAACAAGTTATATGATTCTAGTAGTGATGATTGGAGAAAGAATAGAAAATATTGTGATGACTTTGAAAAATAAAAATCAATTATTTGTTTCGCTTTTTAAAAAATATGCTATAATCTACAATTAGACAAGGGAGGTTTTTTAGTGAAAATAATTAACAGTGATTCTGCATATGTTCAAAAAAATGATATTGCATATTTAAATTCATTTGATTTACCAATACCTTTTTCTATATTTATGAAAGTTTTTGGTAATGGTGTTACTATAATTAATGATAGTAATAGATATGATTTTGTTAAATTTGATGAAGAATCGGAAATAGAATTCTTTAAAGGATTAGATTGGATGATTGACTACAACGAAGTAAAAGATCTAAGTGAAGATGAGATTATTAAATTAGCAAAAAACATTGAAAAAGAGCGAGAAAAAATTGCTACAACTTTTAATTCAATGTCAAAGAAAGAAAAAAATCAACATATTGATATGGTTACAAAATGTGATTTATTAGAATTTAAGTTTTATTCTTTAAGAGATATTCTTTGGCTTAAGCAAGGTCATATTTCAATTAAATTACCAGAAAATGATAAGGAAAAAATATTAAAAAGAAATACAAAAACAAAGTAGCATGAAATTATTACAACTTTTCTATTCTTTGGTGATTTGTAAATCATTTCGGCGTTCACACCATTAATTATTATTTCAGTTTTAGTTTGATTAGGTAATTTGGTTTGTTTGCGATTATATTTATTGTTAGGTGGCAAAAATATTGCCATCTTTTTTTATGGTATACTTATTTTTAACTTATCTTTACTTAAATTATATAAAATGTATTATTCTAACATAAATAGCTATATTAAGCTTTCAAAAAGTAGTAAGATATCCTCTTTTTTTATTCTTTATTTGTTTTGTTCTTGTAATAAGTATTCAAAAATGGTATTATATATACATAGTATGAGGAGATGCCCATGGAAAATATTATACATTTTTTTAGGGATATATTAGATGGCCCTTTATATGTTATTGTAGTTATAATTTCTATTCTTTTATTGTGCGTTTGTATTGGATATTTAATTGATGTTCGACAAAAAAGACAACATATATATAAAGAACAAGAAATCAATTCTAATCAGGATGCTATTGCCTTAAATACTAATAGTGAAGTAAAATCAGTTTATAGTGGTGAAGATAATACTGATTCTAATGATATAATATAGTTTGTTTAAAGGAGTGATTATATGAATATTACTATTACTGATGTAGTATCAATATTGAAGAAAATTATAGATATTTCTTTGGTATGGATGATCTTTTATTATATGTTAAAACATATTAAGAATAATGTTAAATTATCTTTGATTTTTAAGGGTGTATTTTTAGTAATTATTTTGAAGGTTATCAGTTCATATTTTGGTTTTACTACTTTAGGTATGCTGCTAGAGTATGTTATTATGTATGGACCGTTAGCGTTAATTATTATTTTTCAACCAGAAATCAGAAATATTTTGGAACAAATTGGTAGAAGTCAATTACTAGGAAGACATAAGGTTTTGACTGTTGATGAGCGTGAAAATTTAGTTTATCAAATAGTTGGGGCAATGGAATCATTAAGAAAAGCAAAAATAGGAGCTCTTATTGTTTTAGAAAGAGATATAAGCTTGGGAAATTATATAGATAAGGCTAAAAAAATATATGCTGATTTATCTAGTGATTTACTTATTTCTATATTTTTCCCTAATAATCCTCTTCATGATGGTGGTGTGATTATTCAAGGGGATAGAATTACATGTGCTGGAGCTGTTTTTCCAACAAGTAGTAGTTCCAAATTAAATAAGAGATTAGGTACTCGTCATAGAGCAGCAGTCGGTATTACAGAGGAGACAGATTGTATTGCCTTAGTAGTTTCTGAGGAAACAGGGCGTATGTCTATTGCTATAAAGGGGGAGTTATTTTATAACTTAACTATTGATGATGTAAGAATGATGTTGATAGATGAGTTGAGACCTAAACAAGATTCATTACAAGATGAAGATGATTATGAAGATGAGGAAGAGATATATGAAGAAGATAACTAGAGGATTTGCTAAAATTATTTATAATATTCTTTCATTTTTTGATAGATGGTTAATTACTCCTATTACTAAACTTATTTTAAGAATAACTGATTTCTTTAAGAAAAATAGTAAAACAGTTGAAAGATTACTTAATAAAAAGTCTACTCTTCTTGTAATATCACTACTTCTTGCTTTTTGTACCTTTTTAATTATTGATAGTAAATCAAATGTTACTATTGATCAATATGCCGAAGTTTTATATAAACAGAAAGTAATTCCTACTTACAATGAAGAGTTATATGTGGTTGAGGGATTACCTAAAACGGTTGATATTACTTTAATAGGTCAAAAAAGACACATATTTTTGGCAAAACAAACACCTTCTAATGGTGTAACAGTTGATTTAACTGGACTTAAACCTGGTAATCATAAAGTAACTTTGAAATATTCACAAAAATTAAAATCAGTTGACTATAGATTGGATCCATCTACTGTAACTGTTACTATTTATGAGAAAGTATCACAAACTAGAACGCTTACTTATGATATCCTTCATAAGGATAGCTTGGATTCTAAATTATATATAAAATCTGTGGAGCTTAATCGTAGTAATGTTATTATTAAAGGGGCAGAATATAAGTTAAAGAAGGTAGCGACTGTTAAAGCTTTGGTTGATGTTAATAATTTAAGTAATCCTAAAGCAGGTAAGATAGAACTTAAGGATGTACCACTTGTTGCTTATGATAATAATGGTGAAGTTGTTGATGTTGAAATTGTTCCTTCTACTGTTGATGCTACTCTTACTGTTACATCACCAAGTAAAAAAGTTAATATTAATGTTGTTCCTAAGGGTGAACTTGCCTTTGGTAAAGCTATAAAGTCTATTACTCCTAACATTACTTCTGTTACTGTGTATGGGGATGAAAAAGCTATTAGTAATATTCAGTCAATAGATGTTCCAATAGATGTAAAAGGTCTTGAAAATGATAAAACTTATAATATAACTTTAACAAAACCTAATGGTATTACAGAAATTAGTGATAAAACTATCTCTATAAAAGTTGCTTTGGATGTTTCTGTTAGTAAGGAATTTAGTGATATTCATATTGAGACAGAAAACTTAAATGAAAAGTACATAGTTCAAGCTATGAATAGAGAAGATAGTAGTGTTACTGTTGTAGTTAAGGGTAGTAAAGGAATTGTTGATAATGTTTCTTCAGCTAATATAAAGGCTTATATTGATCTAGAAAATTATGGAGTTGGAGAACATGAAGTAGAGGTAAAAGTTAAGGGTGACGATTTGAAACTTTCTTATACTTCTAAAACTAAAAAAGTTAAAGTACGTATAACTGAAAAATAAAGGGTCATATGATCCTTTATTTTTTGTCATCAAATAAAAATGATATTGATATTAAACCACTTATTCCTACTAATACATATACTATTTTTGCTAAAATATTTGTACTTCCACCAAATATTGTTGCTACTAGGTCGAGTTCAAATAATCCAACCATTAGCCAATTTATCGCACCAATAATAACTAGTATTAGGGCAATCTTTTTTATTATTTCCATATTCTCATCCTTTCTTTATACAAATATTTTTTCCATTTCTTTTATTTTTATACGGAATAAATGTATATATTTAACATATAGTTAAATTGAAAATATTAATGAGGTGATATTTTGAAAAAAACTATATTTTTTTTGATTTTAATAGTAATACTATTAACTGGATGTGGAAAATATAATGAAAATGATTTAATAAGTGATTTAGATAAAAAAATTAGCAAAAGTAGTTATTATTTAGAGGGAAATCTAGAAATAGTCAATAATGATAATGTTTATAATTATGAGGTAAAGGTTTCTTATAAAAAGGATAACAATTATAGAGTAAGTTTACTTAATAAATCAAATAATCATGAACAGATAATATTAAAAAATTCTGAAGGTGTATTTGTTGTGACGCCGGCTTTAAATAAAAGTTTCAAATTCCAAAGTGATTGGCCTTATAATAATTCACAGGTTTATTTACTTCAATCTGTTTTAAATGATATTAAAAATGATGATAAGAGACAATTTAAATCTAAGAATGGTAATTTCATTTTCAATACCGAGGTTAATTATCCTAATAATCGTAAATTGGTAAGTCAAGAAATTGTTATATCAAAAAATCATAAATTTGATAAAATTAAAGTTTTGGATGAAAATGGTATTGCATTAATGACAATGGATTTTAAGAAAATTGATTTTACACCGACATTTAAGAAAAATTATTTTGAGTTAAATACTGTGATGGAGAGTGCAAAGGTAGATAATACTACAAAGGAAGTTGATAGTTTAGAAGATAGTATTTATCCTTTAGTTTTACCTACAGGAACAAAATTAACTAATGAGGAAAAGGTAAAAAAAGATAAAGGTGAACGTGTTATACTAACTTTTGATGGAGAAAAACCATTTTTATTGGTAGAAGAAACTGCAAATGCAGCGGATGATTTCACTATTATTCCTACAAGTGGAGAACCATATATTTTACAAGATACAATAGGTGTTTTGGCTGATAATTCATTGACTTGGAGTAGTGGAGGAATAGAGTATTATATGGTAAGCGATGTTTTGAATCAAAATGAATTAGTAGAAATAGCTTCTTCAATTAGTAGTCTTCCAACAATGAAATAATTCTTTACAATTATATTTATATTATGTTATACTCATAGTGGTTGGTGATTAACATGGGGAAAAATAAAACAAAAAAAACAAACACCAAAGATCTTCGTGGTCAACATAAAAAAATAGAAAGACAATATAATAGTGGAAGTTTTTCACTATCGAGTATAATTAAAGTAGTTTTGGTTATATTATTAGTATTACTTATATTTTACTTTTTGACAGTAGGTATTTTAAATAAGAAATCTAAAACTATCGTTTCTAATAATGCATCTATTCAATATAGGGAGATACTTGCTGGTGAAAGTTTTGATTTAAGTGATAATGAGTATTATGTTTTCTATTATGATAGTACTTCTGCTACTGCAGATGAGGAATATGCACTAGTTACAAATTATAATGAAAAAAATAAAAAAGTGTTTATGTATACTGTTGATTTAAGTGAAGGTTTAAATAGAGATTATCGAAGTGATGTTAGTAATTCTAATGCAACTAACGCATCAGAGTTGAAGATTTCTGGTACTACATTAGTTCATTTTAAGAATGGAAAAATTGTTGAATTTATCACAGATAATATTTCGGAATATTTAAATAAATAGAGCTTACGCTCTTCATGCCTCAATAGCTCAGTTGGTTAGAGCACTTGACTGTTAATCAAGGGGTCCTAGGTTCAAGTCCTAGTTGAGGCGCCATTATGTTATACAAAGATAGATTTTATCTATCTTTTTATTTTAAATTTAATTCTATTTGTGATATGATACTAATATAGTGTAACGAGGTGAAAATATGGCTGGCAGAGGTAGAAAAAAAGAAAAAATTATAAAGGAAAAAGAATCTTCTGTAGATGATATTACTACTAATATGAACAGAGAATATTTTTCTAATTATGAAGTAATTATAATAATTGTTATTTCAGTTGTGTTTGGGGGTATACTTGGAAGTATTATTACTTTAAATAGAGAAAAGAGTAGTCAAAGTAATAATGAACTTGATGAATTTATTACAACTTATAATAGTATTACTACTAATTATTATAAAAATGTTGATAATAAGAAATTAATTAATGCTGCTATTAAGGGAATGGTTAATTATCTTGATGATCCTTATAGTATATATATGGATGAGGATGATACAGAAAACTTTACTCAAACTGTTAATGGACAATATGAGGGTGTTGGAGTAAGTGTTAGTAAGATTGACAACAGTATAGAAATAGTTGCTATTTTCAAGGATTCTCCAGCTGATAAAGCAGGTTTGAAGCCAGGAGACAAAATTATTAAAGTTAATAATAAAGATGTAAGTGGAATGGAATTAGATGATGTAGTAAAATTAATAAAGAATAAGAAAAAGGTAAATATTATTGTTAAACGTGATAATAAAGAAAAAGAAATCACTTTAAAACAGAATACGGTTGTTATACCTTCAGTTTCCAGTAGAATAGTTGAAAGTAATAATAAAAAAGTGGGAGTTTTAAATGTTAGTATTTTTGCCGCTAATACATATAAACAATTTAAAAATAAATTAGATGATTTGGAAAATAAAAAGATTGATTCTTTGATTATCGATGTTAGACAGAATTCTGGCGGCCACTTAGATCAAGTCTCTAAAATTCTTTCTTTATTTATGAAACAGGATAAAGTAATTTATCAGATTAAAACAAAAAAAGGAGTTGAAAAGTACTATTCAACAGGTAAAAAAAGTAAAAATTATAATGTAGTAGTTTTAATTGATAATGGTAGTGCTTCAGCATCAGAAATATTGGCTGCTGCAATGAATGAGTCTTATGGAGCTACATTAATTGGGGAAAAAACGTATGGAAAGGGCACTGTTCAAAAGGAATATATGCTTAGTAGTGGTGCTAGTATTAAGTATACAGTAGAAAATTGGCTTACTCCTAAAGGTAAATCTATTAATGGTAAGGGTATTAGTCCTACTATAGAGGTAGCACTTTCTGATGAATATACTAATAATCCAACCGATGAAAATGATAATCAATTACAAGAAGCAATCAAGTTTTTAACAGAAGAAAAGAAAACTAATTAGTCTTCTTTTTTTTCTAATATAGTATTTACTATTAACTGTTTGTTTTTGTTATTACTACATGTTGTTAAAATTAGTTCCTTGCCTTTGTTATAATTTCCGGTAAGAAAGCCATTTTTCTTTATTTCATGTATTTTCGTCACCTTATAAATATATGCTTTTTGTTTATATATAAAATATACCTTATCATTGGGCTCTAGTTCTTTAAGATCATTAAAATATGCTACTAACCCATTTCCGGAATGTGCTGCTAGAAAAATAGTGCTACCTTCTGTGTCTGGTAGAGTAGATTCTTTTAAAATCATTATATTTTCATCTACATTATTTTTAGGACTTTTGATTGGATAAATATTCCTATTAACGTTTATTTTTGGAATATATAAAGTGGCAAGTATTTCATTATTTGTCTTTTTCCCTGTTGAAATGATAGTAGATGACTTTATTTTTATTTTTTCATTATCTACCGTTTTATTTGTATATATAGAAAAACAACACATGCAATATACAATTATTAATATGCTATTTAGAATTATATTTTTTACTTTCATATATACCCATTATAAGTAAGCAACTTGCAACTATTATATACCATGTTTTGTTTATATCATCTCTAGTATTTGGAATAGGTATTTTATAATCATACAAGTTATAGAATAAATCTGTAGTTTCATTATTTACTATTACTTCAAAATCTTCTACATATTTATATCCAGTTTTACTATTTTTTTGTTTTATTAGATATTTTCCGTATGGAAGCTTGATTTTAGCGTTTCCTAGATTGTCGGTGGTAATGGTATAGACTAGTTTATTGGCTTTGTAAATTTCAAAAGTAATGTTTCCCTCAGGCAATGTGTTATTTTCTTCACCATACTCTTTGTGAATAAATATTTCTTTTTCTATTATTTTATTTTCAAATTCATAATTTATTTTTGTATTATCAAGAGTTAGTTCTATTTTGTGAAAACTATCATCTTGAATATATCCAGTTCCAGCTTGTTTTTCTTTCAGATAGTATATTCCTAAATCAAGGTTATCTATTGTTGCGGTACAGTCCTTATTTAATTTAATCTCTTGAAGGAAGTTCTTCTTTTCATCATATAACTCCAAAATTGTTTCATTTAATTTACCATCTCCGAAAGAAGTAGTTGTTTTAGTATCACTATCTATTTTTGTGATTTTAAGTTTTGTTTTATATATATTTATATTTAAACTAAATTCATCATTAGGTAAATATCCACCTGTCATTAGGTTTTGACTTGTTTGATTGTAGTAAAATAGTACTGGTTCATTATTTTGATATTTTCTTTTAAAAGTGAAACTGTAATTACCTTCTGTTAATTTATCTAGATTAATATAGTTATCCACAATTGAAATGTTTGAAGTAGTTGGATAAAAGTTTTGAAGAACATTATTTGTGTCTATTATTTTATTATTTTTGATGTTGATATTAATTGTTTTGTTAGCAAAACTTGGCTTAATATAGTGATTGTTTACTAAGTCGTTGATTTCTGCTATTTCATTTGTAAATTTTTCTATTTTATTACCATTGAGATAATCAGTAAAATAAAAATCTGCATCTTTATCGACTGTTTGCCATAACATTAATTGAGTGATGGCATACCATTTGTTGTCAGTATGGCCTTGATAATTATAACCATAATAAGCTATTAGTGACATTCTTTCCCATGTGTTTTGATCTATATTATTAGGATTTATACTTGTTTCATAACTTGCACTTTCATCAAAAAAATTGAATGGTTCTATACAATAAGCTGCTTTGTTGTCACTTTTTCTTCTAAAAAAACGGGATTTTTGAAAATGGGTGGTGCCGTTTTTTATGCTTTTGGTATATATGCTATCAATTTTTTCTGCTTCGTAAAAGTTTGTAGAAGCTGCTTTTACATTTGAGTGAACGATTAGTATTGTTATTAGTGTCATTAAGAATATTATATTTTTTTTCATTTTTTTCCTCCTTTTTCTTGTTGACGGCTAATATACTACATAAAAAAATTTATTGTTCAAATGGCTAATATTTCAAATTTATGTTAAAATAGTGGTGAATTTAGTAATATTCTCTAGCTTAATTTGATAATTGTTATGATAAATGGGAATATTTATTACGTGATTGAGGTGATTAGATGACAGATATTGAAATAGCTCATAAGGCGGCAAAATTACCTATTGGTGAAGTTGCAAAGAAGATAGGGTTAAGTAGCGATGAATTAATTTTATATGGTGACGATAAAGCAAAAGTAAACAAAATTCCTGGAGAAAAAAAAGGAAAACTGATACTAGTTACGGCAACTAATCCTACTCCATATGGAGAAGGTAAAACAACTGTTTCAATTGGCTTGGCTGATGCTTTAAACAGTCTTAATAAAAATGTTTTATTAGCTCTTAGAGAACCATCTTTAGGTCCTGTTTTTGGAATGAAGGGTGGCGCAACTGGAGGTGGTTACAGCCAAATAGTACCTATGGAAGATATTAATTTATTTTTTACGGGTGATATGTCGGCAATAGAAGCTGCTAATAATTTGCTATGCGCTGCTATTGATAACCATATATATTTTGGTAATAGGTTAGGAATAGAAAAAATTGCTTTTCAAAGGTGTTTAGATGTCAACGATAGGACACTGAGAAATATTACTGCTAATAATAGAAGTTATTCTTTTACTATTACCGCTGCCAGTGAAATTATGGCCCTACTTTGTTTAGCAAAGGATCTTGATGATTTAAGAGAAAAAATAGGTAATATTGTTATTGGTTTTAATGCTAATAATGAGATGATCTATGCAAGAAGTCTTCATATAGAGGGAGCTATGTTGGCTTTATTAAAAGATGCCTTTAAACCAAATTTGGTTCAAACACTTGAAAATACTCCTGCAATAGTTCATGGTGGTCCCTTTGCTAATATTGCCCATGGTTGTAATAGTCTAAATGCTACTAAACTTGCTCTTTCACTTGGCGATTATGTTGTAACGGAAGCGGGTTTTGGATCAGATTTAGGTGCTGAGAAATTTTTTGATATAAAATGTAGAAAAGGAAATATTGCTCCTGACTGTGTTGTCATTGTTACAACTTTACGTTCACTAAAATATAATGCTCATGTTCCTAAAAACAATATAAATTTATGTGATGTTTCCTCTGTTAAGGGTGGACTTAGTAATCTTCAAGTTCATATTGAAAATATGAAAAAGTTTAATTCTAATATTATTGTCGCTTTAAACAGATTTTCTTCTGATACAGTAGAAGAAATTGAAGTTGTTAAGAACTTTTGTAAAAATTTGGGAGTAGCTTTTTCTATATGTAATGCATATAGTAGAGGTTCTGCTGGGGCACTTGATTTAGCTGAAGTTACTCTTGGAGTTTTGGATAATGAAAATAATTTTAAATTGTTATATGATGATAGTTTATCTATAAAAGAAAAAATAGAAAAGATTTCAACAGAGATATATAGAGCAAATGATGTATTATACACGGATATAGCCTTAGAAAAAATAGCATATTTGACAGAAAACAATATGGGTAATCTTCCAATTTGTGTAGCAAAAACACAATATTCGTTATCTGATGATAAAAATAAAATAGGAATTATTGGAGACCATATTATTAATGTCAAAGACATAAAGGTATATTCTGGTGCTGGTTTTATTGTTGTGTATCTTGGTAATATTATTGATATGCCTGGTTTACCGAAAGAACCCAATTATTTAAATATAGATGTTTTAGAAAATGAAATAATAGGATTATCATAAAAAAATCACTTCTTATGAAGTGATTAATTTTTTTGTGTAGTATTATTTGTAGGTACAATGGTTTTGAAATAAATTGTAAATGTATTTCCATCTGTTATATTAATTGGAAAAGATGGTAATTTTGATTTTACTGTATCAATTTCGTTACTACATTCAGTGAATTCTGCTGGTTTTATGATGTCAGTTTGTTTTAATTCAATAGTTTTTTTGTTTTCTGTTTTTGATATTTTTTCTTCTTTTAACTTTTCTCCACAATAATATTTTAAAGTATAAGAAATAGTGTTTAGTTTTTGAGTAGGTTGTTCTTCATAGATGGATATTGTACCAGTATATAGTTGTTTATTATAAGTTATTGTATATTGATAATCTCCTACAATTTTAGTATTTACTTTTGATAAATCTGGTTTTATAGTCTGTAAGACTTCATCTGGTATTGTAGAGTCTATGTAGTCCTTTACGTTAGTGGGTAGTGGACTGTTTAATTTTATGGATAAGTTTTTTAGTTTTATATTGATGTTTGGCAAAACTTTTTCATTAACGATAACATTTCCTCTATACTTTTTACTTTTATAACTAATTGTGTATGTATATTTACCAGCTTGCGTAACGTTAACTAGTGAAGTATCTAATTTAAATTGTTTTAGTGCTTTTTCACTTATATCATCCATATTTGCAATATATTCTTTTACATCCACACTAATTGGTTCATTTACTTCAACTGTAACATCCTTCAATATTGGTATATTACTTTTAATTTTTGCAACTTGCTTTTCGATTACCTTTACTTCTACTTTTGTGTTTTTTGGTTGTGCATTCATTTTATTTAAAATTAGGCCACCGGTAGTTGAAATAATACCAGATAACGCTAATGACAATGTTAGAATATTTAAACCTTTATTTTTATTCATGTTTTCCATCCTCAACTTTTATATTTATAACATTAATTATATTATATTTTATAATATATGACAATATTTTTATCGGACATTTAACATTTTATATTAATGATAGTATGTTTTTGTAAAGTAAATAATATATATAATTATAGTGCTTTATGTTGAATTATAATTAAAATTTTATTATAATTTGATTAGGAGGAGTATCGATATGATTGGTATGTGGTTTGTTGCTTTTATAATCTTGCTTTTTTTTGAGATAATTACTGTTAATCTGGTTACTATATGGTTTGCGATTGGGGCATTAGTAAGTTGTGTTGTTGCATACTTTTGCGATAATATTTTTATTCAAATTGGTGTCTTTTTGTTAACAAGTATTATAGTTTTAGTTTGTACTAAACCATTATCACAAAAAATAAGAAAAGGTAAAAAAGTAGCGACTAATTCAGATAGGGTAATTGGTATGGAAGGTGTTGTAACAATGGATATTTCAAAAAATAACGTTGGTGAAGTAAAAGTTGATGGCAAACGCTGGAGTGCAGTTTCCAAAGAAGAGTTTCATAAAGATGATATTGTAGTCATCAAAAAAATTGATGGTGTAAAACTTATTGTAGAGAAGGAGAGATAAAATTATGGTTTATTTAATTATTATTGCAATTATTATATTTTTAATTGCTAGTGGTATTAAGATTGTATCACAATCAAAGGCTATTGTTATAGAAAGATTAGGTTCTTATTATAGAACTATGAGTACAGGAATTAATTATAAAATACCTATAGTAGATAGGATTGCTAATGTTGTATCTTTAAAGGAAGTGGCAAGGGATTTTGCTCCACAGCCTGTTATTACAAAAGATAATGTTACTATGCAAATAGATACAGTTGTTTATTATCAAATAACTGATCCAAAATTATATACCTATGGTATTGAAAATCCAGTTAGTGCAATTGAAACTTTAACAGCAACAACACTTCGTAATATTATTGGTGAGCTAGAGTTAGATGAAACTTTAACATCACGTGATATTATTAATTCTAAGATGAGAGCTATTTTAGATGAAGCTACTGATGCTTGGGGTATAAAGGTTAATCGTGTAGAAGTAAAAAATATCTTACCACCACGCGATATCCAAGAAGCAATGGAAAAACAGATGCGTGCAGAACGTGAAAGACGTGAGGCAATCTTAAAAGCAGAAGGAGAAAAGAAGTCTGCAATTTTACTTGCTGAAGGTGAAAAAGAGAGTACTATTTTAAGAGCAGAAGCTAAGAAAACTGCCAAAATAAAAGAAGCAGAAGGAGAGGCCGAGGCAATTTTAAAAATAAAAGAGGCAGAAGCACAAGGACTTTCTTTAATAAAAAATGTCAAGTTAGATGAGGCAACATTAAAACTTAAGAGTTATGAAGCTTTAATGAATATTGGTCAAAGTGAATCGACTAAGATTATTATTCCAAGTGAGCTTCAAGGTTTGGCATCAGCTGGCGTAGCTTTAAAAGAAATTATGAAAGATAAAAATTCAAATAAATAATAAAAAAACACTATTAAATATGATAGTGTTTTTTTATGTAATATGAAGCTATTATTGTAATGACAGTGATAATGGGAATTAGAATGGTAAATTTCTTGTGCTTTGTTTTATGATGGGATAAATACATTCCAATGATTATACCAATTCCTCCTCCTGCCATAGATATAATTATGAAATTTTTTTCAGGTATTCGCCATTTTTTCTTGATGGATTTTATTTTGTCAAGAATTATTGTCATTAATCCTATTATGTTGATTCCAACTAAATATATATTAAACATTAGATATTTTTCCTTGATAGGTATTTCTTTTTACCATTTCTTTATCAATATTATTTAGGACACAAAATTTTTTTACCAACCATGTAGGTTGTATTAGATCATCTAATTTAGGATCTCCTGTTATCCTATTTATAACAATTTCTGGCCTTAGATTTTCTAATTGATTGATTACTATATCAATGTATTCTTCTTCTGTTAAAATATGAAATGGTTTTAGTTGATATAATTTTTCTAATTTGGTATTTTTGATGACACTTAACATATGTATTTTTATACCTTGTATATCTAGTTTATTTAAATACTTTGCCGTTTTTATCATATCTTCTTTTGTTTCATATGGAAGACCATTGATAATATGTACAACTACATTTATATTTTTTTTCCTTAGTTTTTTTACCATGTTTTCGAAGCACTCTAAAGTATGACATCTATTGATTATTTTTGTAGTTTTTTTGTGGATTGTTTGTAATCCTAATTCTATTGTTAAATAAGTTTTTTTATTTAGCTCTTCTAGATATTTCAAACATTCATCTGATATGGCATCTGGTCTAGTAGCAATATTTAGTCCTACTACATTTTCTTGTTGGAGAATCGGTTCGTATAATTTTTTTAGTGTTTCTACAGGAGCATATGTATTAGTATGGGCTTGAAAATAACCAATGTATTTGGCATTTGGCCATTTTTTTAACATCATTTTTTTAATTTCATTAAATTGTGTTATTATATCATCATTTTTATTGCCTGCAAATTCACCACTACCACTATTAGAGCAATAAATGCAGCCACCTTTTCCTACTGTACCATCGATGTTTGGACAGCTCAATCCTGCATTTAGGCTTACCTTGAACACTTTTGAATTAAATTTATGTTTGTAAAAATAATCAAGTGTGTGATATCTTTTATTGTTGTCACTATACTTAAAAATGTTATTCATATTTTACCTCTGCTTTTCTTTTTCGTGACTATTATGTAGCAAGTTATATACTTTTTGTTCTTTATAAGTTAGTTCATTTTTATTTTCTAAAAGATAGTTAATTGTTTCCTTGTCTCCGATAATATATTGTAAAGTTGTTTGTTCACAGTAAGGACACCAAGAATTTTCTGTGTCTAATAATTTGGGGGTTTTATTTGTAGAACGTTGTATATAATTTGTATTTCCGCATTTAGAACATAATAAGTCAAATTGATTAGTAGGATGTTTTCTCATATTAACACCTCGTATAAATATAATTTAAATTATTATATCATAATGTAAGACCATTTTAAACTTAGAAATGTTTACTTTTGATTATATTGTCTACCTTTATTCATCTTGTCAATAATTTCAGCATCTCTATCGGTATTTATGAATAATTGATATGGCTCAATATTTAAAGAATTGGCAATGCTTTCTATTTTAGGAATGGTCGGACAGTGTAGTCCTCTTTCTACGTCTGTAATATATCTAGGACTTAATTTGCTTAATTCTGCAAGATTTTTTTAGTTTATAATGAAAATAGAAAGGAGTGAAAGAATGAAAAAATGTTTTTTTTGTAAAAGTGATATTCCAAAGGGAGAGAAAAATTGTCCTAATTGTGGAAGAAAGTCTATATCTAGGAATTAGCTTATATTAATAATAGTAGTTGCTGTTATTATACTAGTTGGTATATTTAGTGATACTGATGGAGATTCATCTGATAAGAGTGATTTTAAATCTCAATCCTACCATTACAGAAAAAAAGAAAACAGTAAAAACATATACATTGAATGAGCCTGTCACTATCAATAAAAGTTCTGGTAGTTATACTTTAACAATAACTGAAATTACTGAAACAGCTGATAGAAATCAATTTTCTGATGTTGTAGCAAATAGAGTTATTATTATAAGTTATAGTTATGAAAATACAAGTTATGAAAATGGCCTTTATATTTCTTCTGTTAACTTTAAAGTTTATGATAAAGATAATAACTTATTACAAACCTATCCTGTACTACTTAAATATCCTCAAGAGATAAGTGTTGGAAGAAAAACTGATGCAACTATGGCTTATGCTTTGAATAATGATCAAAATTATGTAGAACTAGAGTATTATGACAATGTATTTAATAGTAAATATGATAGTAAATTTAAGATATAATGGTGATATAAAATGAGTCTATTTAGTAAATTATTTAAGTGTCAGGTAAAAAACGAATTACCTGTAGTAAATAGTAAAGAAAACGAGATTGAGAAGGTAAGTCCAGCCATTGAGTTATCTGGTGCGGGAAAAATAAAAGAGGTAGGAAATTTTATTGTGAATTCACCAATTGTAGTGCAAAATAGAAATATGCATATTGATTTATTAGAGGATAATGACATTCTAAATGTTTTAAATCTTATAAAAAATCAAAATAAACCAGATTCTATAGATATGAGTAAATATATAAAAAAGATGAATGAACAAATAAGTTATGATGTTTATAATGATTCACTGTACAATGATATTGTTGAATTTGTAATAAGTACTCAAAAAGTCAGTGTTTCCATTTTACAACGAAAGTTTAAATTAGGTTATAATAGAGCTGCAAGAACTATAGATTTACTTGAGGAACGCGGAATTATTGGTCCACCAAATGGTTCTAATTTTAGAGACATACTAGTAAGAAAAGATAATTAGATGGATTGAGTAAAACAATAAAAAAAGCAGCATATTGCTACTTAAATTCAAATGGCAGTGGATGAGGGAATCGAACTCCCAACAGTGGTTTTGGAGATTTGACCCAATATACTATAGACCTACCTATAAATTTCAGTACGTTTTATTATTATATAATAATGAATCTCATATATATAAATTACACTTTCAGTATAAAGTAAATTAGATGTTTACACAAGTAGAAATGGGACATTTCTACTTCTTTTTTTGAGTTGGAGCGCGACAAGTCAAAAATCGCGTGCTTCGCCGGTAAGTGTAGTTTCTAAAATAGTCGTTAATTTTTATTAATAAAAATTATAAATTATTAATTTTTAAGCAAATATTAGCAAAAATTAAAGATATACATAAGAAAATATTCTTTTTTATGTTAAAGTATTATTGGTGATATATTATGATTAAAAATACAAAAGAGGATAGAAAAGCATTAAAGATTCTAATTCATCAAGCAAAAGGTATAGAGAAAACTATGGAACAGATATCCAATAATATTGGTGGTAAAATAGGATTTAATTATTCTTCGTGTAATGATTTTGCAAGACACTACCAAAATATAGTAGAAGAATCAAAAAAATACATACATTTACCAGGAATATATAATTCTTACGATACAAGTAAATTAAAAAATGTATATGATATGACAGGCATAGAGCAAATGACTCTATTTCAATCTGTTTTGACATCTGTTCGGTTGTTAATAGCCACATTAGAAGAAAACTACGATTATGTAGAAGATGAATTAAATAGTTTGGAAAATTTTATTTCATCCAAAATGAGATTAATGTTTACTTCCATTCCAAATAACGAAAAGGAAGTGCAAGATAATTTAGAAAGACTATTTATTGGTAATAATATGAACAAAGGTGTTGATTATGATAGAGAAACAGGAAAGTTTAATTTTTCTGGAAGAGAATATATCCCGGATTTTATAATCCCAAATTTGAAATGTTGCTTAGAAGTTAAATTATTAAAAGAAAAAAACAAAAAGTCCAAAATAATAGAGGAAATTAATGCAGATATAACAGCTTACAGTAAGGCCTATAATGAAATAGTGTTTATAATTTACGATATAGGCGTTATTAATGATATTATAGAATTTAAAAGAGATATTGAATCTTCCGGCAATATAAAAGTAATAGTAATTAAACATTAAATTAAGGAGGTATTATGTTTGTATCTAAAGTAGAAATAAAAAATTTCAGATTATTCAGTGAAGAAGATAACTACAAAATTGAAGATTTTAATGTACCAGATAATCAAAACGAAGGTACTGGATTAACAGTTTTTGTTGGAGAAAATGGTTGTGGAAAGACAAGCGTGCTGGATGCAATATCACTGTCGATGTTAGAATATAAAATCGAAACGTTTAATGTTCTTGATATGAGTGACCCAGTGAAAAATACAGAAATAAGAGTATATTCCGATAATCCATTTACTGTAAAAGGAACGATGCCAAAGGGAGAATTTTCCTCTCTAGGTTTCTATTTTAAGGGTGGAATGAGAAGTAGAAGTTCATCTTCATATTTATCAACTTCCGTAGTATGTGACCAACAATATATAAAAGAAGACCCGATAAAACCAAAAGATGGAAGTCCAGATTTAAGGTTAAGTGTTAATAATCCGTTTTCTGGGAAAAGATTTAATGAAACAGATCTTGTTTATTTAGATAAAAACAGATTGTTTCAAACTCGCTCAGGAACATATAATAGTACAAGATTTGATAGAATAATGGAAGATTTTAACTTTCAATATATAAAAAATAGTAGTTCAATAGAAAACTTAAACACCGTACTAAATACAACAATTAAAGTAGATAAAGTAGAAAATGAATCTCTAGCAAAGGCAATCGACAAGTTTAAGGAAATAAGCGATATTAAGGTTCAATTAGATTTTATTGATAATTATAAACCGTTTAAAAATGCAAGTTTTGTAATTAAGAAAAACAAAAATATACAAATTCCATTATCAAGTTTGGGTTCTGGTTACGAAATGATATTTTCTTTAATATACTCGTATTATATGGCAATACAAGAAGATAAGAAAATGATTATACTTATCGATGAACCAGAATTGCATTTGCATCCCAAAATACAAGAAGAATTCGTCAAGTTTTTATTAGAAATATCAAAAAATGCTCAAGTTATTATAACTACACATTCGCCATTACTAATGAAACAATTAGCATATAATACCAATGTAAAAACTATAGTATTAAATAAAGATAAAACTATTGTAAAAATGCAAGATAGAAAATTACCATATATATCAGTTAATGAAACTAATTATTTAGCATTTAACTTAGTAAGCGAGGAATATCATAATGAATTATATGAAGAATTATTGCAGCAAAGTGGAGAAACAAGAATCAAAGACTTTGACAACAATTTTTTTATAAATACAAAAGGAGAAGTAAAAATGTATCCATGGATGGGGCATCCTAATGAAGTATCATTACATACCTTTTTAAGAAACCAAATACATCATCAAGCTGAAAATGGTAAGGCTAATCCTAGTGATTTGAAATTATCAATAAATAAGATGAGAAGTTATTTGTAAGAAATAAAATTGACTATTTAACAATAATATGTTATATTATAACTACATAAGTGATTATGTTGTGCAAAAGTTGCATATAATATTAATGCTATTAATAGCAAATAAAAAAGCAGGTGATTCCAGCCTTAAGTGGAACTTAAAAAAGCGGTGAAACCAGCCCTAAATGGTAATTAAAAAAGCGGTGATTCCAGCCATTAAATGTGAAGTTAAAAAAGAAGATTAGAGAGCAGACTCTAATCTTTTGTTTTGTATAAATTTATTATATAATAACATTAGGTGATGAACGTGATTAGAAATTTTAGAATAGTAAAAGTTGATTACAAATATTGTGATTATTTAAGACAATTTGATAATAAGGTTCCATATAATGCTGGAAGTAAAGAACTTAGACCTTTTATTGGTATTCTATTTGTAGTAAATGGTTGCGAATATTTTGCTCCATTATCTAGTCCTAAAGCAAAACATTTAGATATGAAAAATAATGTTGACTTAGTAAAAATAGATGGTGGAAGACTAGGCGTAATTAATTTCAATAATATGATTCCAGTAAAACCAAGCAATTATGAATTATTTGATCTTAATAGTAAGCCAGCAACAACTCCTGAACTAAAAAGACAAAACTTATTAAAAAGTCAATTGTTATGGTTAAATAAAAACATTTCAACAGTTAAGGGTAAAGCAATTAAATTATATGAAAAATACAAAGATAACAAACTACCGGAAAGAATAAGTCAAAGATGTTGTAACTTTATTTTATTAGAAAAAAAATGTAACCAATATAAGTAGGGGTGATTATATGCGTGTCACGAATTTATTATATATAAAAAGAAACCAAACTATTTTACTTCATTTGTCAATATAAAAACAAAAGATATGATTAAATTAGATGACAGTATTATTGATAGTATTTCTTTTTCTAATGTAGAAACTTATTTTAATTATTATCGTAAAAAGTGTAAAAAATATGATTTGAATCTTTTAGGTATAACAATTATTCCACCAACAAGTTTAGAAAAATTTTTAAATGTAATAAAAAGTCACAATAAAAATAACGAAGTAATGAAAGAGTTAATTAACTTAACAGAAGAAGCAATAAAAGGAAATAATTATATAATTCATTATGGAATATAAAAGTATAAGTAAAAAATATATGGAGTATAAAGTGAAAGGTGAAGTAATAGACGTTTGTGATATAAAAACTTATCCTAGTCAATTAATCGATGCATTTTGTAAAAATGAGTCAGAAGAGAGTATTTTTAAATTAATTGAAAATCATTATCTTGTATGTTTTCATTATACAAGATTATATGATGAAAAATTAATAAAACAAGAAGGTATAAAACCTTTTGATAAAGATATTATACAATATGTTATAGATGTATATCAAAAAGAATACAATAATAATGAAGAATGCGATTTAATAAAAGAAGCTGTTAATGAACATATAAAAAATTATGATTATAATGATCGTGGTAAAATTAAAAATACAAAACTTAAAAAACTTTGTTTTGTTGCTGGATTCAGCGACAAAACGAAGGAGTATTCTAAATATTATTCTATGTTTGGCGGCGAATGTATAAGCAATGCAACAAAAAAATATGCTTTTCATGATAAATTAATTAACATAGGAGAAAATTATTGTATAAAGTTTATAATTCCAACTACATATTTAAGACAAGTGAAAAGTGGAACACAAATTAATTCACTAATATATATAATGAAAGAAAATTATATTGAAAATAAAAGTAAACCATTTGATGGTTATCTATATGAAATAGCTATAGAACCGAGATTAATTAAATCTATAGACAAAATATAAATTAAAAGTATACAAAAAGAAGTAATTAAATATTACTTCTTTTTGTTATTTTGTCTTAATTTCATATTGTGCAGCTTTATATGTTACAACGTTATTGTTATCATCAAATTGTAGCACTTCAACTTTATGAACACCAACTGTAGTTAATTTTTCGCTAACAAATAAAGATGTTTGAGTATCTGCTAATTGCTCAGTTCCTTGGCTTATACCGTCAACATAAATTGTAGAAAGTTTTGAACCGTCAAAACCCCAAGCATTAATACCTAAATCAACACCACTTTCGTAATCCTTGCCGGCAAGTGTATCTTCATCAACAAAGAAAACAGGAATATTACCATTTTCTGAAGTGCCTGATGGTGTGCTGATATAAAATTCGCCATTTCCCATGTCGCTATATTCACCTTCAGGGATATCTTTCTTTAAAACTTCCTCACTAGCATTTTTGTCTTCTGATTTAGATGAATCATTTTTAGTTGAGTCACAACCTGTTACTAATAATAATCCACAAATAATAACAGAAAAACATAATAATAATTTTTTTGTTTTGCTCATACATATCCTCCTTTAAAAAATTATAACATTATTAAAACGGATTTTCAACACAAAACAGGACTTTTGAGGTACCGGACATAAAAAGCATATTATTAGACAATATAATTGTAGGTGATTATATTGACAACATTTAAAAGAAACTTTAAATTTAAAACAAACTATATGGAAATAATTTCTCAAAATATAAAAAAATATAGAAAAGAAGCTGGAATAACACAAGAACAACTTGCAGTAGATATTGGAAGATCATATGATTTTGTAAGAAGACTAGAATTTAAAAAAGGAGAGGTTGGATGTTCCATTGATACACTATACAAAATATCAGTTGTATTAGGACAACCGGTAGGAAAATTTTTTGAAGAAAATTAGAATTAATTTAAACAGAGGTAGAAACAAGATGCCTCGGTCATAAGATTATAAAATAAAAGAACCGCTGTCCCCACACCTATTGAGATTTTGACTTTTGATTTATCAATACTTTTTAAAAAGAAACGACTATTTTAAAACTACCGCTTTTGGGTGAAGCACGCGATTTTTGACTTGTCGCGCTCCAACTCAAAAAAAGAAGTAGAAATGTCCCATTTCTACTTGTGTAAACATCTAATTTACTTTATACTGAAAGTGTAATTTATATATATGAGATTCATTATTATATAATAATAAAACGTACTGAAATTTATAGGTAGGTCTATAGTATATTGGGTCAAATCTCCAAATCCTTTGGAGACCATTATGTAAAAACAATTAATTTCGTATATTTTATAAGGCTTAGTCGAGAACTAGGGGATTAGTTAAATGGTATAATAAAATCCAAAACTTATGTTGGGTGTTCGATTAGACAAGCAGGGTATAAAAATAAAAAGACTTGAAGATTTATTTCTTCAGGTCTTTTACTTTTCTAATAATTATTTTATCTTTATAAGTTTCTACTTCGACAAAATTATGAAAATTAAATCCCAGTTTCTGTAACCATTTACCTTTTAATAAGATATACGGTCTATTAGATGAATCTTCATAAACGGATAATTTTCTAATTTTCATGATAGTTACCTGCTTGTCTATTATTTTCTATATTGGTGAATATTGAATGTTCGTCGTGCTTAGTTGTAAGATCTTTTAGAGACATATCTACATATATTTTAGTTGTCTCAATATTTGTGTGTCCCAAAAGATCACGGAGTGAAAAAGGGTCGCCACCATTTATTACAAAATGTGTTGCAAAAGTATGACGAAACTTATGTGGGTTCATTCTAATATCAGGTCCAAATATTTTCTTTGCTTTTCTACTTAATAAGTTATATACCATTTCAGTATTAATTTCTGAACCTAACATAGGTTCGTTGAATTGTCTGTGGAATTTTACAAACAGCGGTCCTTTTTCTGTCCCTTTTAAAACTTCACGTCTATAAACATTTAATATTCTCTCTGTTTCTTTTGAATAATAGACTGTGCGAAAGGTATTGGTTTTAGTAGCATACACATAAATACTTCTATTCTGAAAATTAATATCTTCAAGTTTGATTCGTACAAGTTCACTATTACGAACTCCAGTATCAAGTAAGACTAACACTATAAGTAAGTTTCGTAATTCTGACTTGTAACGTAAATCAAATGAAGTAATCATCTTTCGCACTTGGTCTATCGTAAAGTAATCTATCTTTTCTTACCTTACTTTTTTAGGTTTAATATTATGACCGGGATTGGCAATTAAGTATCCATCTTTTTCTAAATAATTGAAGAAAGCTTTTAGTGCACGAGCGTGACAATTATAATAACCGGTCTTTTTCTTTGAATATTTACTTTCAATATAATATTTTATTTCATCTTCAGTTAACGTCTCTAAAATCTGTACCTTTTTAATTTGCACTAAGAACTTTCGAAACGGACTAAGTTTCTTTCTATAAAAACTCATAGTTTGTTCCGCCAATCCACGTTCTTCCATATTCCTAAAAAAGTATTTAACCGCATCATCAAAAGTTAGATTACTTTGCGTGGCTTGTTTTGTTTCTCCTTGTTTGAATTGCTGAAAAAAATTTGTAAGTTCATTGATAGTTTGTTCTGTCATATAAATCCTCCTATATATAAAATATTTTTGTAATTTATATAAACAAAACAACCATTCAAAAGAACCAATATAGAAAATCTTTTTGACTAGAGAGAGGACTACTATATCTGTAGAGTGGTCTAGTCAAAAACTCATCCACGCCAAAACAACAAAAAAAGCAACATCACTGTTGCTTATAATTCTAAATGGCAGGGGATGAGAGAATCGAACTCCCAACAGTGGTTTTGGAGGACACCAAAACCTTAGTAGTAAAATAATGAAATCAAGTAAAACAAAGGAAAAAAACTATTTTATACATTGATATTATACGATATAAATTGGTTAAAATCAATACTTTTGCCACCAAAAGTGCCACCAGTTGACCTCAAAAAGCACAACAAAAGTCTTTTGGACTTCTAATACCCTTGAAAATAACCATAAAATAGAAAAAAACCCACAATTACAATGAATTGTGGGAATTATTATATATTAATATATTCATCTTTATATTTCGAAATATCACTTATTGGATTAAGTAAAAGTTCATGGTTATTGTCGAAAATATTATAAATGCCATCAAGTAATTTATTAATTATTTCAGGATTAACACTTTCAATAAATTGATTAAAAATTTGTAAATTTGGATTACTATCTAAAATATATTGCTTACATATATTCATATAAGTATCTAAATCATCATATGTTATATTGTCATTGGACAACCACTCTAATGTATCAAATAAATCATTTTCATTAGTAATTTTTGGATTTTTTGTTAATATTGATAATAAAGTTAATGGTTGAATGCCAACATTGGGTGCATCATTATTGTTATAAATATATCTTTCCATCACATTAGCAATTTTTTGATCTTGTATTAAATTACTATGAGTATATATTTTTAGAGTTGTTGATACTTCAGAGTGACCTAATCTACGGGCAACATCCTGTAATGGTATTCCTATTGCTAACAAATATGTTGCATGACTATGTCTTATATCATGGACAGTTATTGGCTTTAGAGAATTATCTTTTACAAATCTAGACCAATCTTTAGTTAAATAATCAGGATGCCAGACACTATTTAATTTTAATGTTCTAAAAATATAATCTTCAGCAGTAGGATTAAAACCATTTTCAATCTGACAATTTTTATATTCCATAAGTATATTATAAACTTCTTCAACAACAACAATCTTTCTAGCACTTTCATCAGTTTTAGGTTTGATTGCAACTAATGAATTTGTCACTTGTTCTATAATTTCATACTTTTTAAAAAAATCAGGATCTTGTCGCATTTCTTTTGATGCTACTGCAAGTTCACGATTAACACTAATAATATAAGTTGTTTGAAATTTTCTAACACCATTTTCAGTAATAGGCATTTTTCTTTTTGATATGTCTTTCCATTTCAAACCACAAAGTTCACCTCGTCTAAATCCAGTATTAAACAGGGTAAATATTGCAGTTCTAAATCTAATGTCATACTTTTCCAAAAGCTCAAACACTTCCATCATTTCTTCATAGTTATAATAATCCTTTTTTTTAACTTTTAATTTAGGTGGATTTATAACAAATTCTGCAGGATTTGTTAATAACCATTTTTTCTTTTTCGCATAATTAAAAATAGAAGCAATTAATTTATGACAATGATTAATATAAGTCTCAGATAAAGGTTTACCAGTTTGAGGATTATTCGAATTTCTCATTTTGTCATATAACTTTTCTAAATCTTGTTCGGTTATACTCCTTATTTTAATATCTCCCAAACTAGGTAAAATCCAATTATTAAGTAATTGTTTATACCCTCTGACAGTATTAAGTGATCTCTTTTGATATTTAGTATCACCTAAGTATATTTTTGAGGTTTGAATAAGAGTATAACCACCATTTTCAGCTTTAAGTCCTTCTTCTTTCATTTGCTGTTGCAATTTTTTCATTTCATCTCTTCGTTTTATTGCATCTTCTTCAGTACCATATACTCTTTCAACTATACGATCACGAGTACCATCATCTCTAAAACCATTACTTAATTCGATTCTAAAAACGCCTTCTGCTTCTGTATATATATTTTTCATTCGACTATCATTTATTTTACCTATATATTATCCCCCCTAAACATATCTTTTATTTATCTTTTCATTTTCTTTAACAATAATTTTATTACTTGCAAGATATCTTTCTATATCTTTAACATCAAAATAATTTAATTTTCCAATTTTAACAACAGGAATAAAACCATTTTTAATGGCTTCATTTAATCCATAATTACTTATAGCAGGATACCTGTTTAAAACTTCTTTAGTTTTCAATAATATTTGACTGCCATTGTTAACTTCATTTTGTTTTTGATATTTATTAATGATTGTTCCTATTTCAATTAACATATCACCTAAATTGTTAATATTTATCCCCCCTTAAATACTTATATATGAATTATATGAATTTTCATCCATTGATATGTTTTGGGTTTTAGATAATATCTTCTCATAATTATTTATTATCATTTTTGAATAATTAACAATAGTATTAAGAGAATCATCTATCTCTTTAAAATCTTTATCTTTACTCCAAGAATAAAGATACATATTTGAATATTGGCTTGTATCCATACCTAAATATTTTGAAACAACATAAGCAATTGATTCTGCCTCTGTTTCATATTTGTTTCTATGTTCTTGATAATCTTGATGATTATTAAGTAAATGCTTATGAGCAAGAGAGTGGGCATATTCATGAATAACAACTTTTAATCTCATAAGATTACTTAAACCTTTATGCACAACTATTGTGGAATTTTTAAAATCACAATATCCTTTTGCACCTGACTCAATTTTATCTTCATATTTTACTTTAAAACCATCACGATATATTGATTTAATAAATATATCCTCAATGCCCTCAGCACGATCATCTTCCAAAACAGGATTTAATTTTTCATTGATTTCATCCAAAGGCATATTAGTCTGACTTGCATCAAATACTGAACCAACTTTGAAATTACTTAACTTTTCACTATGATATGTAATTGAATCATCTGACTTATCTTTATATTTTTTTAATTCATCTTCAGTAAGTGCAAAGAGTGGTTTATATTCATATTTACCATCAACATCAGTTTTAATTTTAACGATTGTATAAAAAGTTGGAACTAATATTTTAATACCTTGCTCACCTGAATTTATACGATATCCCATTTTATTAAAAGTGCGAAGTGGTGCAACATAATTTGCATCAGGATTTTGCATCCATATCAAGCATTGATTATTATATGAATAATTATTGAACTTAATTATATTATCTAAAAACTTTTTAATATCGCTTTCAGATTTAAAACTTTCAATAGCTTGTTTTTTTAAATCAAATATAATGGATTTAACATCATTTTCTAATTGTTCCTTTTCTTTTTCATCTTTAGTTTTATTAGCTTGAAAACTTAATTCATTTATCTTTTTTAATTGTTCTTCTAACAAACACCAATCCTCCTTATATGTTTATATTGCTAGGACAAATATTATAATCTTCTTTTAATGATATAATAGTTTCTTCATATACATAATCTGCTATATTCGGATCTTTAAAAACCATATCAATAAACTTTTTTATATCATCAAAACTCTCATATCTATCGCTCCTAGTAGAATATAATTTTGCTAACTCTTTTCCTAATTTTGTAATATTTTTTTCTTCTTCAAAGGTTACTTCACGATCATTAAGCCACTCTGAAGTTAATTCAAGCTCGGAAAAATCATCTTTAGCAATTTCTATTGCCTCATCTATATTGTCACTATCAATCTTTATAATTTTATTTAAACTAGACTTAACTCTTATATATTTTGAAATAGATAATTCCCCCTTATATACCTATATCTTTTATATAGCCATTGTCAATATAATCAGATAACCACATTGCTCCAAATGTTTCTCTAATCTTTAATCTAAACATTGCTAATTTACTAATATCTAAATCTTTATTATTAAGAGCAAATGCAATATTAGTTAAATTGTTATTTTGAAATGAATAAACTTCATCAAAAGAAAAGGAATCTTTTACGATTCCTTCATCTTTTAACATTTTAGTGAAACCATCAACCCATTCTGATAGTTCACCACCACAACCTTGTAATATTAAAAATTCATAATTTCTATCTCGAAGTCCTTTAACTTCACTACAAGATAATTCATTTATTTTTGATTTATTTATGACTTTAAATTGATCCTCACCAACAACTAATCCAAGTGATGAACCATTATCCCAAGTCATTTGAATAGTACCCATATCATCTACAAAATCAACAATACCATGAGTACCCGATGGAACTGCTTGAGAATCTTCCATACTAATTAATTCAATTTCAGTTCCTTTAGGGTATTGTTCTTTAATTCTTTTTATTTGATAATCTTTTAACATTTAAATCCTCCTATAAATTAATATAGATATCATCATAATCGTTGATATCTTCCATTTTTTCATAATTTTGATTAACTGGTTCTATATATTCGCACATTATAGAGAGTGCTTCATCATAACTTCCTGAACTAGTAATTCGATCAGTCATTTCTTTTGCTTTATCAGGGTATCCTGCAGTTTTTAATGCACGACTACATATACCAATTAAATTAAATACATTACCATCTGCTCCAATAATAGGTGCTAACGGTTTCTCAACCTCTTTTTTAAAACAATCAGAAAGTGATTTTAATTCTAAATTAGAAACTTCAGCTGTGTAATTATCCCATAGCCATTTATTAGTTTGCTCATCATATAAATAAATATATCCGATCCAAGCATCAAATAAAATCTCTTGAAATTCATCAAAAGATTTAGTGACCATTGGTTTATTTTTTTTATAATCTTCCCCTAAATTTCTATGATAAGCAATTGTTTCATCTTTTTTATTATCAGAATTTATTTTTTTTCCTAATCCTGAAATATTTCCTAATTTTATTAATTCTTTTACATCATTATAATTTTGATAATTATCATTTAATATTTTACCAACACCATCAAGATATCCATCATGATGACAATATATACTCTCAATACTACCATCTTTTTTTAATATTCCAATTCTTGCTCTTGTACTTATATTTCTTCCTCCCTATATTCCAATACCAATATTAATGTCGTAATCTATTTCTTTTTCTATAAAATCTCTTAATTTTTTTTGCATACCTAACATTAAAGTTGTATCACTTGTTAAGTCAGGTTCCCATTCTTCAAAGATAAGGTTATCAAATTCATCTTTATAAGCAGCAGTATATTTTGAATATCTTAAACCCATTTTGCCTTCAAGAATAATTAAGTCACAAAAATACAAATTATCCACATCTTCAAATGTAGCAAGATCATAATAATCTTCATAATCTAAATCTTTTGCATCAACTTGAATATGCTGTAAATCAGCAATACATTTATGCATTTTAAATTTTGTATTATATTCTTCTAAAAAAAACTTATTAAATTGTTTTTTTATTATGTTATATACATGATTAACTGCTTTATCATATTCGTCATATTTAAAATATTTTGCAGACCTCCAAGCAGTATCATTAAACATATCGTTTATATCAGAACAACTCCTATCTGCTGTAATAACCATAATGTTATCACTATTACGACTCTCACAAGCCCATATTAGCAATTCATTATCTGTAGTAGGTTCATAAATCGTTAGCATTAATCCTTGTTCTCTACAATTGTTAAAAGTTTTATAATATCCTTGCAAGTTATCTGAAACATTTTTTAGTTTTTGTTCTAATTTATCAAAAAAAGTTTGGCTTACTTCAAAACTTCTATTTTTTGTAATTTGTATATTTATTCCTCCTTATATTCTAATATCACCATCATAATCAATATCAAAATATTCTTTTCTTGACATCAATTCGCCATTTTCTTTAGTTACAAATATATGACCATCATAATCTTCATCATAATACATCCAATCCAGTTCACCATCATTACACATTTTGCTGTATTCTTTGAGTATCCCTACAGGGCAACTCCATGCTGTATCAAAAGTAATAGTATATTCTTCTTTAACTTTGTCATATTCAATGCTACAATCATCTTCCACATTCCATTTAGTTCCCCAATTATCAATAGACCAATTATACCAATTGCAATATCCATATTTAATATAATTATCTAAATATTTTTTGCCAAGTTCAATTGATTCCTGAAAATTTTCATCTTTTTTATATTTTGAAAGATTAGAATTAATCTTTTCAAAATATGGATCAGTATGGATATCTTGGTTAAAAGGATTTAAACTTTTATATGCTTTCCTAATATCTATGTTATCACTCAAATCTAACGATGTTAGATACAAAAAAATCAGTCCTTTTTCGCCATTAGATCCTGCCTCTATTTTTAGTTCTTTTGGCATAGGAATTAATTTATTAAAATCCAATGAATATCCTTCATCAGTTTTTGTTAGTAATTTATCGCCTAATTCTTTTTTGCAAATAATTTTATTTGTAGTCCAATTTGGTATATACATTCCTCCTTATTTTATATTACAAAAAAGAGTAGAATTACATCTACTCAAATATTATCTTTATCTAATCTATAAATTGTAATTTATTGCTTTATAGAACATTGTTCCTTTTTATTTCTAATTATAAAAAGAAATATTGGTCTTAATAATCCTAATGATAAAATATTAAATACAGTTAATATATCTCCATATTTGTTTGCACGACTCTTATATATTCTATGCGCTATCATTGTATCTAGTATAAAAGTAATTATTAAACTAATTACTAAAATAATGAATAGGACTATTTCTAATTCTTTATTGATATAAAAACGAGTCCCTAAACAAATTGCTATAAATGATAATATACATGATATTCCACCCATTATTTTATTACCTGCTATTTTCCCTAATAAATATTTATTATAAAAAGGTACCCAAGCCGTAAAAGTATTTTTATATTCCATATTTTTACACATACACATGATTGAAATGCCCTGAAAGGTATAACTCATTATTATATACAATATAACTGCTACAAATATAGCAATAAAGAATAAGTATATAAATGATAATATACTCATAAGGACTACTACACTAAATCCTCCCATAACATTCACTTCCTCTACAAATTACTATTTTTCTTTCTCTCTAATTATATCAAAAAAATAGTAAATCTTAAACTGATCTACTCGATAAATTGTAATTTAGCGAATAGTAACTTAATTTTCTTTTTTATTAAACATATGGCGTACTTTATCTATTCGATTATTTGGTCTACGTGATTGAATAACTGGTTCACAAGTAGCAATTTGATAACCTTTTAATTCTGTCAAAAAAACTGCTTGCCCATTTGTATATAGAGTTAAAGTATTACGATATTCATTAATACAACGTACAGGAATATGTCCTGTAAAAATAATTTCATCATTTTTTGATTGACTAGTTTCAATTATTGCACAATGTTTTTGTGCATCATTATATGCACGAGAAAGGTATCCCTGTGGTGTAAAAAGTATAAACGAAAGATATGGCTCTAATAATTGCGTTCCCGCTTTTTTCAATGTTTGTTCAAGTACAATTGGGGCAAGAAAACGAAAATCCGAGGGAGTACTAACAGGGCTATAATAAACACCATATTCAAAACATATTTTACAATCTGTTACTTCCCAGCCATACAAACCTTGCTCCAGTCCATAATTAATACCTTCTCTTACTGCATTTTGGAAACTTTGATTTAAATAACCGAGTGAAACTTTGCTTTCGTACTGTATTCCACTGCCAATTGGAAGTGGAGTTATTGATAATCCAATTGATGCCCAAAATGGATTTGGTGGTACTTCAATATGAATAGTATAATCTGCCTTTTGTAATGGCTTTTCCAAATAAATTACGGTTGGATCTTCGATTCTTATGTTTATGTGATATTTTTCAATCAACAGAGAACAGATAACTTCTAACTGCACTGTTCCTAAAAAAGAAATGACGATTTCATGTGTTATCGTATCAATACAATAACGTAAAAGAGGATCAGTATCTGCAATTTCTGTAAGAGCATCCAATAATTTTTCTCTCTCTTCTATTTTTATCGGTTCAATTCTTGTTCGTAGCATTGGTACAGGCTTGTCATTCCATACATTGCATGGCAAAATCTTTTCATTTCCTATAATATCGTTCAATCTTAATGTATTGTTAGGTATTATAAAAATATCTCCAGAACAAACTATTTCTGTCTGTATCATTTCTCCATTTGAAGGAATATATATTTCTGTAAGTTTCACTTTCTTTTTTTCTGACAATACAATTGTATCTCGTAAGTGTAATGTTCCACTGTAAAGACGCAAATAAACTAATCTTTGCTTATGGTCTGTATATTCAATTTTAAAAACTCTTCCACATAGTTCTGAATAATTCTTATTCATTTCAGGACAAAAAAGATTTGAAATAGCTTCAATGAGTTGTTGAGTTCCTATATTATTTTTAGCACTTCCATGGTATATAGGAAACAACGAACCTTTTTTAACACACCTATATTCTTCCTGCGTTAATTCCTGTATAGTCAATTTTTCTCCTGCAATATATTTTTTTAAAAGTTTATCATTTTTGGAAATTACAGGATCCCATTCATCTAAATCAATGATATTTTTAATTGATATTTCTGGAGTTAATGTTACATTTTGCATAACAATAATATCATTTGAAAGTTTTTCTTTGATATTTTGATAAATATTATTTAAGTTAATTCCATACTGATCTATTTTATTTATAAAAATAATTGTTGGTATATTCATTTTTTGAAGTGCATGGAATAGTATTCTTGTTTGTGCTTGTACACCATCTTTAGCAGAAATTACTAAAATAGCTCCATCAAGAACAGATAAGGAACGATACACTTCTGTTATAAAATCTGTATGTCCAGGAGTATCTACAATATTGATTTTGTAGTCATTCCAATTAAAAGAAGTAACTGCTGCCTGAATTGTGATTCCACGCTGACGTTCTAAAAACATAGTATCTGTCCTTGTTGTTCCCTTATCTACACTGCCTAATTCTAAAATCGCTCCACTTGTATAAAGCAGACTTTCCGTTAAAGTCGTCTTTCCTGCATCTACATGAGCAAGAATACCAATGTTGATTATTTTCATATAATTTCCCTCCCTACAAATTTATCTTTTAACTTAAAATCAATATTTGCTAATTTTGTCCTTTTAAACTATTCTCAAAATCAATTATCCACTTTTCTAATGTTTCTACTAATGCTAATTGTTGTTTGAACATTTGTTTTCCAACATTAGGAATATGTTGTCTATGAGATTGTCTTTCATTTAGCAATTCTTTTAATTCTAATATCTTTGATTTTATATTAGAAACAAGAATCTTTTTTTGTTCATCATCTACTAAATCTAAATTCGTAATAATAATATTAAAATCCAAATATAGACTAACATCATAATTTGAAATATCATTCATAAGTCTATTAAAATAATCATTACCTTTGTCAGTAATAGTATATACTGCTTTATCTGGCATATTTCCCTCTTTCTCTTTATGGCTAACAATATATTCTTTTGATTCTAATTGTAATACTTTCTTATAAATAGACTGTTCACTAATTCTTACCCATCTTGGTATATTACGATATTCTATATTTTTTTTAATATCATAAGCACTTTGTGATTTTTGTTTAATAAGTCCTAATAATACCAAATCTATATTTGACATAATCTCTACTCCTTACTTAATATAATCTGTAACGCCAAGTCTATTTCCAAATGGATCTTCAAACTCGACTGCATTACCAGTTCCAATTTTAAAAGGCTCACTCAAAAATTTTATACCATTATTCAACATTTCTTTATAGAAGATTGCAACATCTTCTACTTCAAACCATATTGTAGGCTTTAAATTCTCAAATTTATTTTTGTCTTTTAAAATTATTGCAGGTTCTTCATTTCCAATATTATAAGCAACCATTCCCTTATCAGAAAAATCAAATTTCTTTTTTAACCCCAATATTTCCTCATAATATCTTTTTGCTTCTTCCATATTATCTACAGGAAGAAAATAGTTGTCATAATTTTTCATATATTTAAGCCCTTCTTTCTAATACAAACTATACTACTATATTTTATAGTAGTTATAATTAAATGTCAATAAATAATAAAAAAATAATTGCATTTAATTCGTTTATAATTCTTATAAAAAATAGATTAGTTGCACTGAACTAATCTATTTGTATAACTGCTTGTCGTACAAAAAAGACTGTCATTACTGACAATCTTTTCGGTAAATTACTATAAATCAATAACTATAAAATTGTAATTTCTTATTCTAATTCTTTTTTATGATTTAAGTGTATTCCTATATGTCCTATTCCTAATACTATTGTTGATATAATAAGAAATATATTTCTACCATATATACCTAGTAACAGAAATGCAACTACTGGCAAAGTAGCTCCTGCAACTGGTATTCCTAACAAGCTACTATACATATCTTTCATTGTTTTATTACTTTTAAAATATCTTATCCAATATATTTCGTATAAAATCATTATAATAAAGGCAATTAACAATATACTAGACCAGTTTGATATTTTATTTATATTAAAATCACTAAATATCAATGACAGACAGGTTACTAGCATTTCTCCAAGCCACTCCAATAGTAGTAATACTTTATTTTCATTTTTTACATATTTATCATAGCCTTTAGGCTTATTTTTACTCCATATAATATTTGGTAACATCAACATTAGTAAAAATATTAAACCTATATATGAAAATCCAAAGTGAATATTCATTAACTCATCTCACTTCCATATTGTAATTTGTTATTTAATCGGAATATAGATCTCAATAACAGAATCTTCTCTATTCCAATGAAATTTATAATCATATTTTTCAAAATAAACAAATTGCCTATTTTCTACTAAAATATTATTTTTAGGTATTATTTCTTTATAAACATAATTGATAGTATCTTTTAGTTTATTCATATTACCAATATGTTCTACCCTTAAATATTTACTTTTCAAAATTATCTTTTCTGTAAAATCATTTGGTACAAAATCTTTTTTAGGAATAGATATATAATAAAATATCTTATTTTCTATTTTTTCAATAAAAGCATATTTACACCAATTACTTCCTAAATATAACTTATTATTTCTTAATTTACTATTAAATATTTTCCAATGGTTTTGTGCTAATTTTACATTATTACTTAATGATTTTGATAATTCATACCTTATTCCTATTACATTAAATTCTTCTAATTCTATTATTTGATAATCCATCTATTTTACCTCTTTAATTTGTGTGCTGTTATAATTGTATAACTATATGAATTGATTGTTATTTTTATATTATCAATTTCACAATACCAATTTTTACCCTGTTTATAGATGTTACAATTTTTATCTAAAACTTTATTCTTACAATACTCAACAACATCATCAGTATCTAATTTAAGATTTTTCTTAATTCTATCAATACCCATTTCGGTAGTGTGAACTTTATCTATATTATTAAATAATACTTGTTTATCTTCCATAAATATCTCCTCTACAAATTACTATTTACCTATTTGTTTAATATAAATATTATAACATAATTTACTAATAATTATATCTATTCTAATTCAATTTTATTATCTTCTTGTTCTTCAATTTTTCTTTTTCTAAAATCATCAAGATTAAAACAATCAATCTTGTTATCTTTTTGTTTGTTTGGAACACTAGTTTTTTTAATCTTTATTCCATAATCATATATTGAAATAAATTTTGATTTAATAGGGTATTGTCTAGTCGCCATAAATAATCCATCTCCTAATTTAAATCTCATTAATTCATCAGGCATTAATAATTCACGTCCCATCAAAGATTTGTCATTTGATATATTATAATTTAATTCATCTAAACGACTGGAAGTTGATACACGATTACTTGAGATAGTATATTTGCCCAACCTAGAACTTATTTCTTTTGCCGTTTCATTATCTGAAGTTAGTAGATAAATCCAGTTAGTACAATTGGATTTAATCGTACCAGCAGAATCTTTATAGGTTTCCTTTAACTGATCAAAATCTTGTAAAACCAAATAGAAACGAATATTTCTAGAACGTGATACAGTAATTTTATTAGAAATAGAACTTATAGGTGGCATGTTAGCGAACTCATCTAAAATAAAATTAATTCTTATAGGCATTTTACCATCTTTCATACTTTGTGCGGTATTTACTAATGCTTGATAACATTGATCTATGAATAGTGATGCCAGTTCGTGTCTAGATTCCTTTTCATCGGGAATAATTAAAAATACTGCCGTTTTTTGCTTACCAATTTCATCTAATTCAAAATCAGTATGACTCGTAAGGTTAGCAATACCTGTATCACTAAACATTTTTATAACTGTTGCAAGAACTGAAAAAAGGGTAGCTCTTGTTTCACCTTTTGCAAAGGATCCTGTAGCATAACTCATTTTACTTAAACTTCCAAAAGGTTTTTGTTGAAAATATAGATCTAATGAATTAAATCTATCTATATTTTTGTTTCCATGTTCGACCAATAAATTATATATTGAATATAAATTTACTTGCGATTCATTTGGAGCGTCTTCTATGAGGGCATAACATAGTGCTGTTAAAACTGCATTTGCTGACTTTTCCCAGTACATATCCTTACTAGATAAATTTTTGCACAATGATTTAGTAAAGTTTTCTATCATATCACCAGCTTCATCTTTATTATTATTTTGATAGTATTTATATGGTAAATGAAGTGGATTCCAACCATCACTTGCTAATGCATCCCTTAAATTAATTATTTTTATTTGATATCCTTTTTCTTTTAAAAATTCTGCTGTATATGAATACAATTCTCCTTTAGTATCGTTTATAACCATTGATTCACCCGCACATGCAAGGTTAAATATTAATGGCAATATACAACTTATTGTTTTTCCTGAACCAGTTGAACCTATTATTAATGTATGATCAAATTTATCAGAATAATAAAATTTACCATCCATATAAGTCACAGGAATACCACCTGACTTTAAATTGGAATTAATAGTCCATGTTTTATAATTCTTTTTAATTTCCTTTTTAGTTGCCCAACGAGATGAACCATATTCAAATGAGCCATCCTCTTCAGGCATTTTTCTTAATCTCTTTAATTTTAACTTTAATTCTTTATCATATTTTAATATAAACAACATCATAATTGTCATTAATAAAATTGAACCAAATAATAAACTGACATCAGTTATTGATTTAATAAAAGAATAAAAAATATTTAAATTCCATGATAATTGAATATTATTACATATAATATGTGTTAAGTTATAACAAATGTTAGCTGATGACAAAAAGGTTAAGATAATTAAAAGAAAGTAATTAAAATATTTTTTTAATTTTACAATTATCCCTCCATAAAAAAAACAAGTTAAATTTTCTTATTAACTTGCTTACTAATTAATTTATATAATTTTTTTGTATCTCTAGGATCTAATGAAATCATGCATTTATTAGTTGAATTATTATTGTACTCAAAGATTATATCCAAAAATTGCATTTTTTGTTCGTTCCAAAAGTTAAATTTTAAAGATGAATCTATAAAACTATATGTTGTGTCATATTTTTTTGAAACATCTATTTTTTTTAACCTTTCTAAAATTTCTTTAAACTCTTTTTGTGTAAAAACAACTATTTTATCTGCACAAAAATTTCTATTAATTATTCCAAATTTTATTGAAACTTTTTCCTTATTATTAAGAACATTAAATATTATTTTATCACCATCACGTAAGTTAATATAATGATCGTTATCTTTAATATCAAATCTATACAATTGATTTTCATAAAAATCAGATATAATCCAATCTATTTGTTGAATATAAAATTCATAATGTTGTTTTTCTATTTCTTCATATGGAACAAAAGCATTATATATATTACTAAATCTATTATTTATAATTTTAGACATACGTTCTTCAATCTTAATGATATCTTTAGAATTATTAAATTTATAAAATTTGATTTCATTTAAAAATATATTAATAGAATTATATTTACTAACATATTTTGAATAAAATTTGATATTGTTATAAAAATTAAATAAAAACATTTTCCTAAAAGCATCATGATATTTCATATAATTTTCATTTTCATGATAATCATCCATATCGAATAATACCTCATTATATTTATTTTTAAGAGTTAATTCTATTATTAGAGTTAACTCATTGTGTTGTATAAAATAATTATCTTTTACATAACTAATATATTTATCTAAGTTTTCTAAAAACTTTTCCTCACTGGAAATAGTATCTTTTCCATATAATAAATCACTTTTTAATTTAATAGTTTGCTTTGGAATTTTATTAATAAGTTTTTGAAGTATTTCACAATTTAATAACTTATAAATTTCTCCTATACAAGAATATGCACAACTACTTAAACAAATTTCTTTTAATCTCTTAGTTTGTTCATCATCAACTGAGATATAATTATTTCTCATCTCATCCCTCCATCTTTGTTTAAGATTTACTGCTTTTTTACTACTAAATATTATTATAGCACAATTTGCTCGTATTTGTTTGTGAATTCTGAATAATTAAAGATTTAATGGGAAAATTAAATTGGTGGTTAATTATGAATGAAAAAAGATTATTTGATTTAAGAGAATATAAAGATTTGTCACAAATAAAACTTGCTGACTATTTAGGAATAACTCAACAAACTTATTCATTATGGGAAAAGGGTACAAAAATAATACCATTAAAACATTTAAATAACTTAAGCAATTTTTATGAAATCTCAATGGATTACATTGTTGGTCTTACAGATGAAAAGAATAACTCAGGTATCATAAAATTAACAGAACTGAATAAAAATGAAATTGGCTCAAGAATTAAAAAGATAAGAGAAGATAATAATCTTACACTTCGTGATTTAGCAAAAGAATTAAATACAACATCATCAACTATATCAGCATACGAAACAGGTAAGACATTAATACTAACTGCTTTTGCATATCAGATATGTATTAAATATAATGTATCACTAGATTGGTTATGTGGAAAAAGAAAATAATATGGCAAAACATATTATTTTTTTAATATTCAGACAAATCATATTCTAACTCATTTATAATTTGTTTTTCTTCTTGTTCTAATTCATATTCTAAATAATTAATAGCTTGATTAATAAATTTTTTATAATTTAATTCCTGATAAAACATTTTATTTTTATATTTAGAGTACCTGTCATAATCATAATTCAATTTTTTTAAAATGTTATAATACTCGGTCGAACTCATATCCTTATTAAAATTATCCATACTACTTAATAATGCATCAATATTAATATCATATTTAGAATTTAAAACCCAGTTTTTGAAAACATATTTTTTTTCTAAATGATTAAGACCTGCAAAATTGCATATATGATTTAAATCTTGTGCTATCCTATCAATGTTTTCCTGTTTTTTATATGGAGAACTTTTAAATTTAAGATCTTTTATGTGTTTCTTTAAAAATTCTTTCTCTCTTTCCATAGTTTCCATAGATCGATATATTTTATAATTAGATAATATTTCATTTCCAATTTTTGAATACAATTTATTAAGTTGATTATTGTAGTAATATTTATTTTTATTAGATAATGATGTCCCATAAATTGCATTTAATTCCTTTTGATGTTCCTCCAATAGTTTTATATATTTAGCATATTGATATTTTGTAGAATCATGCAACAATATGTATTGAATTATATTATTAAGTTGATCCTTATATGGAACTATATTTTTTGAATTATATTGTAATCTACCTTTGGGTGGAAGTACATTATATAAATCAAGTAACATTTTATTTAAATCTCTTCGATATTTATCTCCAAATAATTTTTGATTCTTAATTTTAGTAAGTTCTGAAAGAGAAATATTTCCCGTTATAGATCTAAATTCTTTATCTCGCAATTTATAAAATTTTTCATTATCAATTAAATAATTAGCAATATTACTTTTCAATTTATAAATAACATCATATGGAATTTTAGGATTAGAAATAGTTTTATGATGTTCAAAAAAATTTATGTGTAAATGAGGATTGTCAGTATTACGATGTAAACTGCAATACCATGTTACATTATTCATTTTAAATCCCATACCAGTTAATAATTGTGGCATTATATTCTTAGTAAGGTTATAATAATCTACCTTAGTAATAAGTCCTTTGTTAATTGCAAAATCTGGTGGAAAAGAAATTACAAGGCTCCAAAGAATTCCTTTAGAGTCCATTTTTTTTATATCAGATAAATCTTTTCTTGCATCTATATCACCATTGGTAGACCACGAAAATGACTCCTTATCTTCATAAAGATATGAATCATTACTTGCAAACTGCATATAGTCTTTTAAAATATTATATTCATCAATTGATGTAGCATCTGCCTTCTTCTTATCACTAATATAACTTATTGTCTTGTTAACACTTTCTCTTAAATTATTACATTTTTGGTACTTAACACGAACCACAATATTTGAACTACTCATTATCTAACTCATGTTTCTTACTTGACATTTTTCTTATATCTTTAAGTACCTCACGATGTGCAACTTCAGTTACAGGATGATTTATTATTGATAAACTTAATTCATCTTCAGTTTGTGGAATTTTTAGTTGGTTCATAAATATATCAGTTTGTTTAATAGACCATCTACTATTAAACTCTATACGATTTATTACTACCATTAACTGCTTAAAAAATGCATCAAAACTTTTTTTAAAGGCAATATCAAAAAGTTGCATAAATTGTTCTTGACTATCATTTAGTTTATCAATTTCCATTTTTTCTTTAATGGTACTATAAATAAATCTAGATATATTCATTTTATGCTTATCAGCAAGTAACTCAATTTCTTTTTTATCTTCAGGCGTGACTCTAATTGTAATTCTATCTTCTTTCATTATTTAGTATCCTTACTTATTAATAAATTTAAATTCTTTAAAACATACTCTTTAACTAATTTTTCTAATAATTCTTGTTGAGTTATTTTTTCTTTTTCAAGAATATTTTTAAATGCATTGTTTAGATTATCATCTATTCTAAACTTAATAAAAGTACACCCATTATTATTAATAATATCACCTCCATAGTTTTATTGTGGACACAAATTAGAGTCATTAATTTTAATAAAATATTTGAAAATAGGACACAACTTTAAGCCTTTTGTTTATCAGGATAAGTGTGGCTGACAAACAACTACCCAGTGGGTAGTTTAGCCCTAATTTAAAGGATTTCCAAAGTTTCGCTTTGTCATACATATTCTTAAATGTCATACTTTTGTCTAACACTATTCTTTACCGAATCTTTAAAAATAGGGTTAACTGTCTAACAGATGTTATAACAAATATAATATCTATAATGGACGTTAAAGAACCTTTTCTTTAAAATATTTGAAGCATAAATACTAGATCAAGGAACCTTTACCATTATCTATATTTCTATATTAAACTTAATATTAGTATTTATTATTTCATAATTATATTTATTTATAAGTATTTGATTTACTTCGATTATAACTGGATCTATAAGTTCTTCTTCCTTAACAATTTGTTTAACTTTATCAATTATTTCATCAATTGTAAAAGAACCTTTACCAGTTTTATGAAGTACACTTGCAACCTGAAGTGCATAAGTTTCTATTAAATTATCTTCCGAATGATTGACTTGGTTGCTGTCCTTGTATTGGTTGTAAGCTTGGGTATTTTGATTTATTGTTTTTATATTCATTCCTCCTTATTAAATCACTATCAATAATACTTTTAGGATCTTTAAGATCCGATTTATTATAAGAGCAGTTGGGACTCATAAGCATAAAGTGTACATGAATACCTGTCGAACGACCTGTTGAACCAATTATTCCAATTTTTTCTCCTGACTTAACAATTTGTCCTTCAGATACAACTATAGAATTATCTAACATATGACCATAAGCAGTATAGTAAGTTTCTCCATTAACATCATGTTGTATTTTTACATAGTTTCCTAAACCATTAGGTTCATATCCCGTTTTATATATTTTTCCACCTGCTGATGCCACAATTTCAGTACCTTCGGGAGCTGATAAGTCAATACCACTATGAAATATTTCTTCATTTGTAAATGGATCATTTCGAGTTCCAAAAAGGGAAGTAATGGAGTAAGTGACATCTATTTTAAATGGAGCATTAAACTCTGATAGATTACCAACTGCAACTGCTGATGGGTCACCATTAGAACCATCTGCAATCATAATTACTAATGCAATAATAAAAATTATAATAATTACAGGAGCCGAAATTATGAATGCATATATCTTTTTAATATCATCCATTAACGACCACCAGCATTACCAAACAACTCCTTTTCTTCTTCTCTTAAATGAATTTGAATTGGTAAACGAGTATCTTGACTTATAACAAATAATCCCTGACCACGAGAAGCAGTTGTAAGGAATTGTATTTCAGATTCTGATAAATTCATCATTTTTTGAACAGCTTCAATTTCTTTTTGTCCTTGTGCCATGACCAAAATATAAGAACTATTATCTATAATAACTTGTCCAAATCTTTCAATACCTTGTGAAGTAAAATCTATTAAATTTTGACTAATAATCCATAATGAGCCATTATATTTTCTTATTCTTTTTGCTGTTCTTTTTAAGAAATCTATACCATCTTTATTATTAGGGTCAATAAGTAAATGTGCCTCATCACATACAAGAATTACTTGTTCGTTTCGGTCACGACTTATCTCGTTCCAACACCAAGATAATATATTAAAGAATTGAGTTCTTAATATAGTTTCATCTGAATCAACAAGACTATGAATATCCAAAACTATAAAATCTGATGAGTTATCCACATTAATACTTGAATGACCATTAAAAATTCGTGCATCAGCTCCAATTGTAGATTTTTTTAACATTGAAGAAATTTTTTCTAACGACTCAATAACATTTCGTGCCTCTTTATTTGCTTTTGCTTGTTTTAACGTCTCAACTACCTTATTATATAAATCTTGCATTATAGGGTAGTCATCACTTGATAATTTTGATAAGTCAGTATCAAAATCAATATTTTTATCTTTATATACTTCTATAAGTATTTCTTCAATTTTGGTTAACTCATAAGCAGTTAGATCCTGTAAATAATACTTTATAAAAGTTCTAAACGTTTGAAAATGTCTTGATAAATCATTATTAAAATTCTTTTTATCTTCATCAGAGTCATCAGCACCTTTTCTAACTTCAAGTGGATTGATTATTCCATGTGAACCTGTTCCACAATCAATCCATGTACCATTAATATTTTCACATAAATCCTTATACTCTCGTTCAGGATCTATAACAATTACCTTAGATCCACGACACCAATTACCTCGAATAAGTTTTTTTATTAAAGTAGACTTACCTGAACCTGATTTACCAATAATTACTGCATTTGAATTATTTCTTTTACTAGTTCTTTTCCATAAGTCAAAAAACAAAAGACTACCAAGAGAATCAGTTCCAATCATCATAGCATCGCCATCATCTTGCAATGTTTGAAAGATAAAAGGGAAAGATGAGGCAGTAGTCATCATAGGAATTGGAAGTCCGAATTCTTTTTCTAAATCTCTATACAATGTAGGTAAACACATTTTTAATGATCGTTCTTGCTCAAACATTAAATCAGTGCCACCCATACCATAAGCAGAAAGAGTAGTTTTTAATTCTTTTTTTGCTCTTTCCATATTTTCCTTCGAATCACCATAGCATAAAAAATTGACCGTCAACAATGAAAACTTTTCATGTTCACGATCAATTCTATTCACTAATTGAACATAATCGTCTAACTGGTTATTTAATACAACCTCATCATTATAATTATTTGTGTTCATTAATTTTGATTTTACTTCTGACATACTTTTTTTCAAAGTATTGCTTATATCAAATGCATCCATAGGAGAGATTGTCATAACCATACGAGTATGGTTAACGTTAGCAACTGCACCTAACCATGCAACACCAACAATAGATGGGTATGTTCGAAGTGTAACAACACTTACATAAGCATCACCTAGAATTATATCTTTTTCATTGATTTTTAAGCCATTTGGGGCGATTTTCTCTTTAAATGAGCGAGTTATACCTGTAGCATCTTTTTTGAAAATGTCAAGCGATGTGACAGGATTTAAAATTATATATAATAAATCTCGCCACTCTTCACTAGAAACTCTTTCACTATGTAATCCAATAGAAATAAATTCCTGAATTAAATCATTTAGCTTTTGATTAATTAATTGCTCATTTGTTGCATCTTCTTCCATAATTAAATAAAATTCTCGATTTACAACCCATTTTTTATTATTTAAATCTTGGACAAAATTATAATCTTCCTCTAGTAATTTTATTTTGCTTTTATTAGTTTCAGATTTAATTTTAGAACCTAGTAAGTTTAAGTTATCATCAAGATTAATCGGTTTATCTACACTAAAAATTTTAACAGGGTAGTCAATTGAATTTAAAACCTTTTTAAGTTCTGCGACTTTGATTTTTTGCTCTTCATCAAATAATAAATGTAAATTGATAGATCCAATTTTGATTCCACCAACAATTCTATTATTATCCAAATAAACTAGGTTATTCCAAACATCTTGAAATGGAAGAAAAACTGATATATTTTTGGGAAGTTTACTTTTCTTATTAATCAGTTAAATCCCTCCCTATATTTAACATTATTTTTGTTATTTCTTCTGAATATATATTATTTTTAATATTATTCTTTCTTATCTCATTTAATCTATTATCCATATTAATTAATAATCTAATGTAATTAGACATTGTCATTTTATTTTTATAAGCATTTCTTTTTAAAGCTTGTTTTTCTTTTTTATTTAGTCTTAATGTTAAATGAGTGTTATATAGTTTTAATCTATTATTTATATTTCAATCCTCCTTATAAGAAATAGTTTCTAAATGTTCTAATACACCTGAATAATCATAAGAACGAAGTATACCATTATTAAGTAAAGCAACAGGAATTAATTTATAATTATAACATAAAGTCCCATCGATTTGTTTTAATATTCTTGATTTTTTCAAGGCTTTTAAAATTCCGTTATCCTTTACATCAGGATCTAAAAAAACATGACCTTTATCTAAATAAGCATCACTTAAATCTGCCGTTACTTCAATCTCTTGATTTTTATTTGAGATTGTTAATTTCATCCTTTTACTTTCATAAGTCGAAACATTAACAAACCATAGTGTATTATTATATTTTAATTTTTTTCTTTTATCTATAATTTATCCTCCTTATATATGAACATCAAATATATATCCATATTTTTCTTTAGTTTCTTTAATTAACTCAATCATTTTATTTTCATCTTTATATAAATTTGATAACTTATAAGCAACTTCATCTGCAATTCTTATATCATTGGTATAAACACAAAACATACCATTTTCCGAATCATAATTTAACTTATTATTTAGTGAACTTGATGATTTTTCTAAATACTCAAAAAAGGCATCGTTATAGCAATGACCATCTCCATAAGGTATATTACTCTTAATTTCATTAACCCAGTCATAACAATAATCACTTTGATCTAATAAAACTGAAAAATTCTCATCTTTAAAACTGATTATTTTAAAAGGACTTATTTGTTTATTAAACCAAGATTCAAATTTCTTATATTCTTTTTCCTTATATAATACATCAGACAAAAATAATTCTGAATCTAGGTTTTTATTTACTTCATTAAGATAATCACCAATTGCATCATAACGAGTAGCTCCCATATCTTTTCTGATTTCCTCATATTCTTGCAAAATACTCATTTCTTATTCCTCCATTTTTCTTCTTCACGTGAGCATCTTCCTGACACTATACACGAACATACTGCAAATAAAAAAAAGAATAGTAAAAATACTATTCCTAAAATCTTTTCTAACATTTTCCCTCCAACAAAAAAACGACATATTAGTCGTTAATTATCATATTATATAAATTTCTTTTATACTATTCCATTAAATATTGTACACTTACCATTACTATTAAAAGTTGCATTTAAAGATTTACCTTCAGAGTTAACCCAAGTATATTTATTTGAGAATGTAGTGACGTTATATAATGTACCTTCAACACCACCTACAATTTCTACAAACTCTTCATAAGTTAAACCATCACTAGAATTTATTTTTTCTTTCAATTTATCTACTTTAGAAAAATCAACCTTATCATTTTTTATCATTTCATTTGGAAACTCTGATGAAATTTGAGCAGTAACCTTTCCTTTAAATTCATCTAATCTTACAGTTATAGAAGTATCATCTGTTAATTCCCATTCATATTTCTTATAAGTTGATACTGCTCCCTCTTTGCTTTGATCAACCAATTTACCTTCAAAGCCAATTATTTCATTAACTTTTTCATATGTAGTATCAGAACTTAATTTTTTAATGCATTCAAATACATCACAATTCCCTTTGGATTTCTGAACTGTTTCATTTTTAGTTTTATCATTTGTTTTACTATCAGTTGTTTTTTGATTTCCACACCCAGTTAATCCAACAATTAAAATACCTGCTAAAATTACACTTAATATTCTCTTTCTCATTTTTTCACTCCTTCATAAAATACACGTTTATTATACTTTATGAAATTATTAATGTCAATATATACAATTTATATTAAATTAAATTGAAATTAAAGAGAAGAATATACAATAAGTTATAAATAAAAGTAGCGAATTTATTTCACTTTATAACATCTCTGCCTTTTTTTAAATATTAAAAATTTTTTTAAAATAGTTAATGCTGTACTTCCATTTGGCAATGGAAGAAGTAACAAAAACATCAACAATGGTGGAATACAAAAGAATATTACCTTTAACTTATATTGAGTAATAAATAAAGAAAATAGGTAACCAATACCAAGTGAAATTGCAATTGCTATACACTCAAATATTCCAAATCCCTTAAATATTTCTTTTTTCGTTTTTATATTTTTAGGAATTAAATACATTAATACCACTTCCTATCAAAATTACTATTTGCTTCAAGCCCTGAATTGCTCATATATTGATTTCTAATAGGATTATATTTCATACTAAAAGGATTCATATAAGGATTTGAATTATTAAATGATGTGTTAGGTTTTTTTTTCATGTTTTCATTTGTATATTTTTTTATTAATTGATTGGCACCATAATTATTATGTTGAGCCATTTTTTCTTTAACATTAGCCATCTGTTCCTTGGTTAAATTACCACTACGACCATTAAACATATTTGAAATACCTCCTGCGATTTTACTACCACCAGATCTAATGACATTTGCACCCATACCGAGAGCAGACATAGTTCCTGCCTTAGCAATTCCTAATCCTGCATTTATACCAGTACCTACTGCCATAAGAGATTGAATATCACCAAATGCTGACATCATACCTGATTGTTGCCCAAGTAATGAACTAATCAGCGTTGGTGTGCTTATTATAAACAATAAAGCACCTATAATTAAAAAGATACCTGTAAGAGTTCCATTATCCTTTATTGCAGAACCAAACATGTTAAGCAATAACCCAATACATATAAATTGAACAATTGTAATTAAAAAATATCCCATTGTACTTTTAGTCCATGTTTCAAATGCTTTAGATTGATTATTTGTTAAACTGGTACAACAAAAAGGTCCAACTATTTTCATCAGTGCAATTTCCATCACTCGTTTTGCCATTTGAATTGCGACAAAGAAGAGTAAAAAGACTGTCACAACGGAAAGAATTATTAACATAATAAAATTAAGTGAATATTTATAACAATCACCAATACCTGCAAAACCACCTTCAGTAGAATTGATTTTTATTTTTTTCCAATTATTAATTAAATATTCTTTATCCGTTTGTTTCATTTCATCATCATATGATGTAGCTCTAATTAAAGCTTTAGATATGGTTCCTTCAGCTCCATTGGATTTATCCATACCTGATACGGTTATTACTGCATTAGTTGCTTTTGTAGAAAAATCATAACCAAATTGAAATAAAGGATTAATTAAGAACATCATAACTATTGCTAATATGACTCCACGATAAATTGTAAGTGGGCTACCTCTACCATCATTTTTTACGATATAATTCATAACGAGTTCTATAACTACTTTAAGAATTAACCATGAACAGGCAACAATTAATGCACCACCAAATATTTTATTTACATAATCATTATCAAAAAATTTATAACGCCAAATTTTATTGATTATATCAAAAAATCCATCTAGAAACCAAAGAATACCTTTGGCAATACTCCAAAGTGCATTTCTAAACACGTCTAAATACCATTTTTGTTCTACTTGACTAACTGCTAATATTTGTATTAAAATTCCTCCTTAATAGTTTTCTTGATTAATTAACTCAGAGATAACAATAATTTGTTTATTAGTGTTATGCCTACAAGTAATCATAGTAAGAGTAGTTTTGTCTAAATCTCTTGTAATAAGTGCTGTACCATTTTTTTCTATATCATAAATATTAGTCACTTTATATGTATATTTAATTCCACCATAGTATATATATGAAATATCTCCAATTACTAATTTATCTAAATTTTTAAAATATGAAACTCTGCCTGATCCCGAATGACCTGCAAGAATGAAGTTCCCTTTAAAAATATTAGGCATATCAGATCCTTTTAATATTTCAACATTACGATTAACATTGTTATAATATTTTTCCTGTGATAAACCTCTTTTAATATTTATCTTAGGAATTTCTAATACTGCAATATAATTATAATTAGTTTTACTTATGTTTTTGTTTTCAACTTCAACAAATTTATTTTCTTGTGTAATATCTTCAACAACTTGTTCTTCTTCAAAAAATTCTTGCACATTATCTTTTTCAATTCTTTTTAAATTATAATCTGAATAGATGTGGTATCCAATTATAAATAATCCAATTAAAATAAGAAAAGAGCCAATTACTAAAATTTGACTCTTGAAATCTTTATTCTTATTTTTTTCTTTTTTTATCATAAATAATAAATCCAACACCACCAGTAATAAATACTAAACCAATAATATCAATTATATGAGAATCATTAACTCCTGTGTTAGGAACTTCTATAACTTCATCTTTCATTATTGCTTTAACAATTTTACCATCTTCTAATATTTCAAACCACATCTTATCAGGATTTATTTTATAACCTTCAGGTGCTTGTTTTTCTATGATGTAATATTTACCAAGTGGTAGTTCATTAATAATAATTTTACCATTTGAATCAGTTCTACCAACATATACTAATTCATCATTTTCAGTATAAATTTCAATCAAAGTATTTGGTAGTGTTTTATCATTTGAAAAATCTGATTTAGTAAATTCTAGAGTCCCTTTTGGAAGATGATTTTTTAATAAAGTTGTATAGTTTATAATTTTTGTATACTGATCTTTATACTTTAATTCAAAAGTATATTTAGTCTTGTCCAATATATGATTATTTATTGTTTCTATCTCTTGTAAATAATACTTACCTAAAAACAAATTTTCAACTTTAGCATATCCATTTTCATCTGTAATTAAGATCTGTATTAAAGTATCTTTCTTATATTTTAAATTACCTAAAGAATCATAAATATCCTCATTAGCATATAATCCTATTTTTACATTCTTAAGATTAATTTCAGTATAAACATAACCTTTATTAGTTAATTCTACTTTTTCTCCAGTTTTAGTTAGTTCTAGGCTACCTTTAACTGCTTTGTTTTCAAATTTAACTTCATATAAAATTCCAAATTTGTCATCATTTACTAATTTAGAATTTTCATCTATTGTAAATTCAACTGAATTTTTATTCCATAAATATCCATCTATTTTTTGATCTACTTCTTCTAAGAAATAAGTTCCACTTTCTAGCGGATATGGAGTAATTAATATTCCATTTTCATCAGTTTCAAAAACATCAATTGTTTTTGCACTAGGGTATGTTATTGTTTGTTTAACATATTTTTTAGTTTTTGCATTAATAATTTTGAATTTAATACCTGATCTTTTTATAACATCACCAGTATCTTTATCTATTTTTATAACTTTAAGTCTTGCAGTTATTTCTGCATTTGCAATTACTTTTTTTACAATTCCACCATCTTCCTTTACTTCAATGGTAAAATCTTTTGCTTTTTCATAACCCTTAGTTGAAGTTAATTGTTTTACAACATATTTACCATAAGGTAATGTTATATCAAAACTGCCTTGTGCATCAGTTATTAATGTTTTAACTAATTCATTTTTATTGTTGTATATTCCAAATTTTACACCAATTTCAGGAGTCATAATCCCTGTCTTATTATCTGCATATACTTTTATAAATTGAAATGTTCTTTTTATTACATCTTCAAAAACTTGAACTTCAGGATGTAATTGATCAAGAGTTACATCAAAGTAATATTTATTTGGATCTAATTTATACCCATTTGAAGCTTTTTCTTCTAATAAATAATATCTTCCCAATGATGGTAGATAATCACTTTTAGTAGTACCATCATCATTTGTTGTAATAGTTCCTACTTTTGTACCATCTTCTTTATAAATACCATATATTGCTCCTTTTAATGTAGCTTCACCTTGAGCTTTATTATTTTTAGTTTCAGAATCTGTTTTGTGAATTTTTACATCTCCACCAAATACAGTTACTTTTTTTACAATTCTAATAGGATCAATGTCTCCTCTTTTAATTACATTTTGTGAACTAGTAGCATAATAAAGTTCTATTGGACTTCCATATCTATTACCTGATTTTGTAAGTGTAATTGTTAATTGTCCAACATTAGTTGCTGTTAAAGATAGGTTATTACCATTAATCGTTGCACTACCATTATCTACATTAGATATTTGATAATTATTTAATACACCATTTGAATCATTTATATTAATATTTTGTCCAACTACCATTGTATCTGGAAAATTAGTAAAATTTGGCGTTGTATTATGATTATTAACTAAATCCATTATAGAATTCATTTGTCCTGCTAAAATACTATCATTTCTATTTCCTTTTAGTGTATCAGTAAAAAAACTATCAACATTTGGATCTGCTAATTTCCATATTAGCATTTGTGCTGCTAAATAATATGTATCATCAGTATGATCATGTGTTGCATCTTTATACCCATATCCATAATAGGCAATTTTTGAAATCTTATTCCATGTATCTAAAGGTATATTAGCTACGGCTTGTATATCCTCTGTGGTTACCTCATAAGTTGCATCTGAATTAATTTTCGTCATCGGTTGTACACAATAAACAAAATGTCCATCGCTAGTTCTAACAATAAATTGTCCTTTAAACCACATTTTGCTTTCTCCTCGTGTATGCATAACATAAAATGGACCTCCAACATAAGGTCCTGCTTTTATTTGTCCTTCATAAGTACGAGCATCTACTTTATTTATCCCTAAAAATGCTCCCACAATTGTTATAACAAATAATAATATTTTACTTAATTTATTCATTTATACATTCCTCCCATCAAAAAAAGACTTCTAAAAAGTCTTTTAGTATTAATTAAGTTTCTCAGTATGAAACATCCATCCTAGATTTTTGCCTGATGCACTTGAAACCGTAGAGCAATGATACAATTCTTCACCATTTAAATATGGTTTATAAGATTCTCCATAATTAGCACACTCTTCATATGTTGAAAAATCTACACGTTCCCAACTATATAATGGTTTATTATAATATTGATCTTCTGTGATTCCAAGAATATCCCACGGATTATTTGCTTTAACATTATTATTCGATTCTTCCTTTTGTTCTTCTTGTTGAACAGGTGGTTGAGTTATTTCGAAAGTTGTTGTTTTCTGGTTATTTTTGTTTTCGTTTGACTGAATATTTGATTTGTTTGAATTATTAGTTTTGGTCTCTTTTGATTCATTGTTTTTTGAAGTAGTATCGTCATTATTCACATCATCTTTTTTATCAACATTTTCATCTTTGATTTTTACTTCATCTTTAACAGCTTTTTTATTATCAGAATTCTTTTTTTCTACAATAGATGGATTATTTTTATTTTTTGAATCATATTTATTATGGAAATTATACAAAAATAAACCTGTTATAAAAATAATACTAATGATTAATAAACCAATCAATAATCCAATAATTTTCTTTTTGATAAGATCACCTTCTTTTTAGGAGATATTAACTCTTATTTTAATATATGTCAAATTTTTATTTATAAAGATATTGTTTTAAATAATCTAAATCATTTATTAAATCAGTTAGATTACATCTTAACTCTATATTTTTTATATGTTTATTTTTTTTATCATCAAAGTATTTTGCTAGAGTTTCAACATAATAAATACTTCGAATCTTATTTTTTATTTGATTTTTTGCTAACTCCACATTTTTTACTTCATCAAAGCAGTGGAAGTAATCTAGCATATCATAAATTCGATTAACTAAATTATGACTTTTTACGAATGAATGCCAAGTTTTCTTTTTCATATATTTTTAATACATAGCACGTTTCTTACATCAAAATCTTGTAAGTCAACAATTTCAAAATCTGAATCATCAAAAGATACAGCATCATAAAAATCAATATCATCATTATCAATTAAAATACTAATTGCATTTCTAATATTGTTCTTATCAATTATTCCATATCTTTCAACAAAATTATAATTAACTAATAAATGTAATCTATAAAGCATATCCTGTATTTTCATTAAAATATAATCACGATTTGAACCATATTCCATCTCATAATTTTTAGTGAAACCATCATATAAACTTTTGTTAATTTTTCTATCATCAAGTAAATACTTTAATGTATCAATATTTTTAATATCTTTACCTTCAATTTTACCCTCTGTTAAAATTTCATTTATTGTTTTTTTAAAATCTTTTTGATTCATTATTTAAAATATCCTAAAATCCATGATACGAATTGAGTTGTGACAAGTGCAGATACACCTGCAATTATTGTAGTTTTTATTTTTCGATCATAACTTGCTTTTTGATTATCATCACTTGATGCCATTTTAAGAGCGTAGTCTTTGGCGACAAAAAAAGCTGTTCCACCAATCACGAACAACCTTAAATATCCCATAGCATCATTTATTAATTTTAAAACATCCTGTAATATGCTTTCCATTAATATATAGCTCCTAGCAATAGTTTTGTATTTTTGTTATAATATGAGTAGTCGAATAAAATGAGTGCTTTGTTTTTTCGACTTTTTTTATACAATAATTTGTTTATAAAAAAATCCCTCCCATTATGTGTTCTCATTATCGTATTCAAATTGTAATTTTAGTTGAATTCCTTTTTGAATTCTTTTTTTTATAACTTCACAATATTTGTCAGTAAGTTCAATTCCGATCCATCTTCGATTTAGAACTTCACATGCTAAAAGGGTAGACCCACTTCCACTTGTGAAATCCAAAACTAGGTCACCTCGTTTAGAATAGGTAGATACAATATATTCCATCAAAACAATTGGCTTTTGTGTAGGATGATATAAATCAGTTTCTCTTGCAAATTGAATAACATTTCTTGGAAAATTAGCTTCCTCTTGGGTATAACTAACTTTTTCATCACTTTTTTTATCACCTAAATAATTTATAGGTTTTGTTGTGACTTTAAGATTAACTGGAATAATACCTTGTGGAAAATATCTCATTGGTGGTTTAGCAGATGCAACAGCACCACATTTCGAAAATATCATAATATCTTCATAACATCTTAATGGTTGATATTTAGCATTTTGAAATCCTGTTACTTGTGTTTTTATCCATTTCCAATCATAACGATAGAATTTAGGATTACTCATCCTCAAACTACTACTAAATGGCTCATTGCCAAAAAGGACAATAGCACCATCATCTTTAATCAATTTGGAAAGCTTATCCCACATTTGATCAAATGGAATAATTTGATCCCATGAATATGATGTTACAGCATATGGCGGATCCGTTATAATTGCATCAACTTTAATTCCTTGTTCAATAAGATAATCCATAACTTTTAAACAATCACCCTTATATAATTTACCTAATCTTGTAGAGTAGTATGGATTACAAGTTTCTAAATTTTCACCTCCTTATCTTATAAATTTAGTTTTTTTATAACGAGATCCCTATAAACTCGTTATTATTTATTTAATTAAATCAACAAATTTATCTAAACCACTTTTTAAACAAAATTTAATAATTGCACTTTTCCTAACTTGTGTAATATGTTTTGAATATGTTTTGTATTTTCCGATTATTTCTTGATCCGTTAATCTATCAACAAATGTTGCATCAAAAATATCTTTTTCATCTTTATTTAAAGTAGAGTAAGCAGAGAAGTAGCAGTTTAAAAAATTACTCATTTTTTCTTCATCTTTCATATTTTTAATTATAATGCTCTCAATTTTAGAATTAGTATTTCTTTGAGAAGAACCATATTTTTCCCCATAAGATGCAATTGACGATGAATTATAATTATACCCACACTCTAATGTAAGTAAAAAATTTTCTACAATATCAAGTGTTATAAAAATTAATTCTTTAAATTTTTCAATGGGATACTGACTAGCAACATAATCGTTTAAAAAGTCAGTTCTTCTTTTTCTCATAATTTCTTTCTCCAAACAAAAAGAGAGCAAAGACTATTAACAAGTCAGTTTGCTCTCTTGTAATTATTACTGCTATTATTAAAAAAAGGGGAAAAGGTTCTTTGTTGATTTTCATCATTATAATAATCTCTATGATAATTAATCCAACCCATATTATTCAATCCCCCAAAGTATTACGATATAAGACCGTTTTTAAATACTTGTTGACTATAATAGCATTCGGTATTTTTTAAGTCAATTCCCAATTCGTGGAATAAATGAAAAAAGGATTTTTTTTCATCCTTCTTCATAATTATGACTTATTATAATCATTTTATCCCTTGACTTTATAAAAATCAAACACTTTATATGATAAGTTATAAACTCTTTATAAACTCCTTTTACTTTGTTTAGCCTTGATTTACATAGTCTTTCGAGGTTTCATATACTAATATATCATCTATTTTGCAATCTAAAATATAACAAAATTTTGCAAGTATTTCTGAAGTAAAAGCATAATTGTCACCATAATAATATTTTTTCACTATTTCATATTTAACATTTGCTAATTTACTCATAGTACTTATTGATATATGTTTCTTATCCATTAAAACATTTAATTTAATTTTTACATTTCCAAAATCAGTTTCATAATCAATCTCCTTAGTATTCACAATAGCCATCCTTTCTTTAAACAAAAAAAGAGTAGTATCACCAAAGTCAAGGATAATACTACTCCCAAAAATAATTTTTACTACTATATAATTATAACACAAAAATCGACATTTAAATTATTAAAAATAACTACTCGTTTAAAAGTAGTTATTATATAGTTCTACTGAAGAACTTTAAATAAATATTCTAAGAAGTCATTTATATTCAAGAAGTTTATTTTATCAAGATATTCCAAAAATAACAAATGTATATCTTTTTTTGTAGATGATTTATTTAATGTTATTTCTAATAATTCTTCTTCTTTATTTATATATAATTTAAGAAAATAATACTTATTCATTTCATAATCAAGTTTATTTCGATAATTTTTTTTCTTTTCAGGAATGGATTTTTCGTAAGTTAATAGATTTATAATATAAGGATGTTTTTTTATTTGTTTATAATCAATAGCATAATCACTTATATTTGATTTAGAACCTTTTGTATCCAATACAAAATTATTTATATTAAAATCATTTTTTTTATTTCTAATTATATCTTTTAATCTTTCAAATTTATCCATAAACAACCACCTGCAAAAACATTATAACACATAACATACATTATATAATACTATTTGTGATTTTTTTCTATTTTATCAATATCATCCTTATTATATATAAACTGCTGTATAAGTTTTGTATTTTCAATATCTACATTAGGATGTTTGTCTTCACCTTCAACATATTTAACTAAGTGCCTAGACAATTTTTCAATATCCTTTTCAATATCAGCTGGAAAACAACAACTATATTTCATGTCGATAGCATCAATTAATTGTAATGTTACAAATAATCCTTCTTCAACTTCATGATTCTCATAAACATATTTACTCAACTAAAATCACCTCGTTTGAGATGTTAACTCTCATGAAAAAATTAATCAAGTCAGTTTGCAAAAAAAATTAATTATGTGTATAATGGTCTCAATAGAAAATAAAAATACTAGTAAGATTTCTTACTAGCATATATATATAAATCGTTTAAAAACGATTGATTTTCTGGCAGGGGTAGAAGGATTTGAACCCTCGCGAATGGTTTTGGAGACCATCATACTACCACTATATTATACCCCTATAAATGCTCAATTAAGAGCAAACAATTTATATTATAAAATGATATATTATTATCATTTATAAACTAATTTAATTCGAAATGATATGTTTCAAATTTATACTTATGCCACCAAAAGTGCCACCAGTTCAAAACATAACATTTGATAAACCCAGTAGTTATAAGGTAAAATCAGTCTTTTTAACTTTTATAACAAAGGTTTTGGAGACCATTATTATACCATTTAACTAATCCCCTGTATGTCCTTAAGACTTTTTTATTGTATCATAATAGTCAAAAAGTTTCAAGATATTTTATTTATTATATATGTAAAGAATTTCGTCAAGTATTTATTAGCTAATTCTTTTTTTTATTTATTTATGTTATGATAATGATATATTGGAGGGTTGATAATGAAAAAGCAAATAAAAAATGTAGATACAAAAAAAAGAATAGTTATTATAGCTTGTTTATTTTTTATTATTATATTAGTCTTGCTAGTTTATTTCTTGTTTTTCAATAAAGATGATACATCTTCTGATAGTAAAAAAAGTAATAGATTACCATCTGTTACACCTGAAAAAAAGATTAATATTGTTGATATGAAGAGTAATAAAAGACCTATAGCTGTTATGATTGATAATAACGTTGGTAATAACTCACACGTCGGGCTTCAGGATGCTTATATTTCTTATGAAATAATAGTAGAAGGCGGTCTAACAAGAATAATGGCGTTATATAAAGATAAGGATATGTCACAAGTAGGTCCTATTCGTAGTTCAAGACATTATTTTTTAGATTATGCCTTGGAAAGTGACGCTATTTATTCTCACTTTGGATGGAGTCCTTATGCTGAAAATGATATTAAGAGTCTTGGGGTTAATAATATTAATGGATTAACAAATGAAAGTGCATATTGGCGAGATAAAGCAATAAGAGCACCACATAATGTATTTACTAGTAGTAGTAAGTTATATGCAGCTGCTAATAAGTTTGGTTATTCTGTGGAATCTAATAATTGGCAACTTTTAACGTATAGTCCTTCTGCAATTAATTTTAATGGCAATTGCGGTGATACTGGATGTAGTAATGGTGTTGAAGTAGCTAATTCTATAAATATTGTTTATTCTAATTCGCAGTCAAGACAATATGTTTATGATAGTGATAAGGCAACATATTTACGTTCTATGAACAATTTAAAGCATGTAGATAAAATAAGTGGGGAACAATATAGTTATAAGAATATAATTATAGAACGAGTTACTAATAAAACACTTGATAGTTATGGTAGGCAAGATCTAGATACAATTGGAACTGGTGATGGCTTTTATATAACCAATGGTTATGCTAGAACTATTAAGTGGGAAAAGTCTTCTCGAAAATCAAAAACAAAATATAAATATTCTGATGGTACTGAAGTAGTAGTAAATGATGGTAATACATTTATACAGATTATCCCAGTATATGCAGAGGTTACATTAAGTTAGGAGAAAAAAATGAAAATAGGTATTTTAGGAACAGGTGCTTATGGTTTTGGTTTAGCTACTGCTATTAGAGAAAATAAGCACGATATTATTATGTGGACATCTTTTGAAAAGGAAATGGAAAGTATTGTTACAACAAAAAAAGTTGCAGCTTTACCTGGTTTTGTTGTGCCAGATGATATAAAAATAACGACATCACTTCAAGATGCCGTTAAGGGTAGGGATTTGTTAATTATTGCTATACCGGCCCCTTATGTTGACAAAGTCTTTAACGATTTAAAATTGGTTATAGATGAAAATACTCATATTTGTATAGCATGTAAGGGAATAGAAGAAAATACGGGTCTTTTTATAAATGAGGTTTTAGAAAAACATATTAAAACTGATAGAATAGGTGTTATCTCTGGTCCTAGTTTTGCGGTTGATTTAGTTGATTATAGTACATGTGGATTAACACTTGCTACAAAGAATGAAAAAACAGCTCAAATTATTAAGATGGTGCTTGAAAATAATTATGTTAGATTGAGAGTTACTGATGATATAATAGGTACTGAAATATGTGGAGCTATAAAAAATGTTATAGCAATAGCTTCTGGGATGTTAGATGGATTAAAAGCTAAAGAGTCGACTAGGGCGATGTTACTAACAGAGGCACTACATGATATGGAAAAGATAATAGTTGAATTTGGTGGTAAGGAAAGAACTATTTTGAGTTATGCTGGATTTGGAGATTTGTTATTAACTTGTAGCAGTGAAAAGAGTAGGAATTATAGATTTGGTAAATTACTTGGACAGGGAGTATCAAGTGAAGAAATTGATGATTTTTTAGCTAAAAATACCGTAGAAGGATATAATACTTCAAATTGTATATATAAATTATTAAAAGAAAAAGAAATAAAAATCCCTATGATTAATTTAATTCACAGAATTGTAATGAAAAAATGTGAGGCTAAAAAGATATTAACTTTCTTAATAGAAAAAGATTAGATAATTTATTGGAAAAATTTGCATTATTGTGTTAGTATATATTTATGATAATTGGAAAGGAAGTTTGATTATGGAAAAAATAATTAAATCAATAGTTAAGTCCTCTATATTTACATCTGGAATTTTGATTTTGTTAGGATTGTTGTTATTTATAAAATCAGATGATACGATTGTTGCGATTTCTTATTTAGTAGGTGGAGCTATAATTATATTGGGAATACTTGCTTTTATTAATTTCTTTAAAAAGAAAAATAGTGATTTTGTTAGTAGTTTTGATATAATATATGGAATGATTACTGTTGTATTTGGAATATTCATTTTGTCTAATCCTAAAATGGTTGCTACTATTATTCCATTTATAATAGGTGGATGGGTTTTAATAAAAAGTTCATTTAAAATAGCTTATGCTATTGAATTGAAAAATGTGGAAAATGTGATTTGGAAAAATGTATTGGTAACTTCTATAATTAGTGCATTGGTTGGTGTCATAATGATATTTAATCCATTTAAAACTAGTGTTGTTGTATTTAAAATTATTGGTGCTGCTATAATTGTGTATGCTATTCTAGATATAATATCTACAATTCAGTTAAAGAAAAATGTAGATGAATTTAGCGAAAAAGTGGGAAATAGTTCTATGATTTCTGATGAAGATGATACTACTATTGTTGATGCTGAAATAGAAGAAATAGATAAGAAAACAACTTCAAAGTCAAAAAAAAGAAAGAAAAAAAATAATAAGGATAATAAATAATGAAATTAATATTATTGGCTGATTTTTTATCAAAATATGAAATTTCTAGAAAAATTGATTCCTTAAATGATAAGTTTAATTCATTAGTTGATAAATATATTGGTAATGGTATTGGTGCATCAATTATAGTTTTATTATTTGTTATAATTGCAGCTGTAATAGTTGGTAAGTTTTCTAAAAAATAGAATTATTCGTTTTCGAGTATTCTATTTTTTTCATTATTGTATATTTTAGGTGGAGGATTTATGAATATGATTAAAAATGATGAGATAGAAATATTGGAAGATAGTGTTGAAAATGTAAAAATCTCAAATAGAAAAAGTAGTGCAAAGAGTAATATGCAATATTTTTATGTTCTATTTTTATTTCTATTACTATTATTTGCTCTTATATATATGTGTATAACTTTTTAGTTAATTTAAATTTAATTTGAAAAAATATGCTTTTTGATATATAATTATATCCGGATGAGGTATTTATGGAAAAATTAGAGATAGGAAAGCGCTATGAAATACATAGTTATAAACATAATGGATGTATTCATAGGGCATGGGATGAGGCTGTTCTCTTAGAAATCCATGATGATTATTTAATTTTCGGTAATGAAAGAACAAAAGTTACAGAATCTGATGGTCGTATGTGGCGTACCAAAGAACCTGCTATTTTATATTTTTTTAAGAATAGTTGGTTTAATATTATAGGTCAGTATAAAAAAGATGGTATATATTATTATTGTAATATTGCATCGCCTTATATAATTGAAGACGGAGTAATTAAGTATATTGATTATGATTTGGACTTAAGAGTGTTTCCAGATGGATCATTTAAGGTGTTAGATCGTGGTGAATATAAGTACCATAAGCAATTAATGAACTATTCAGATGAAATTGACTATATCTTAAAAGCAGAATTGACTAATTTAATCAATATGGTTCGTGCTAAGGAATTAGCCTTTAAAGAAAATACTGTTGAAAATTATTATGAAATATATAAGAAAATAGTATGTTGTCATAGTAATTAATGACAGTTTTTTTGTTTTTTATAAAAAAAGTGAAAAAATGTGTTGACTTTGAAATTGTACTCTGTTATATTAATGGAGCAGTTGAGGAAAACTGCTAAAAATGTTGTAAAAAAGTGTTAAAAAAATTAAAAAAAGATGTTGACACAGAAGACAATATTTGATATATTAATTTTGCAACTCGAAAAGAGATGCGAATGATCTTTGAAAACTAAGCAAAACGTCAATTTTGAGTAGCTAGGATAATTAATAAAACAAACTATTAAGATAAATTTTTTTATTGAGAGTTTGATCCTGGCTCAGGATGAACGCTGGCGGCATGCCTAAGA
>ERZ773193.137-NODE-137-length-112666-cov-9.988438_pt1 | contig 112666 bp, 86 predicted proteins | sample MGYA00511110_ERZ773193 | MGnify/ENA primary metagenome ERZ773193 (study PRJEB29015, sample SAMEA2737784) | human gut metagenome | biome: human gut; feature: human-associated habitat; material: faeces | place: China | collected 2012 ... | reverse complement strand
TCTTTTTGCTGCGCAAAAATCCACCTCCCTCGTCAGAGGGAGGCTTGCGCCCACCACTAGTTTGTTTGTGGTTCATGGGACGATGTGGGCATCGTCCCCTACGCAGAGAGAGGGGAAATGGTGGAGAAGATTCTTCGCTTTGCTCAGAATGACAGGAAGAATCAGAAATTCCGCAAGCCTTCCCCTAGCAGCAGCGGATGTGCATCCCCCGCAAGCCTTCCCCTCGAGGGGAAGGCTTGCGCTTGACATAACCCAGAGCATAATCACACATAAACACACAACCCCGCCCAGGGGTCAAATGACCCGAGGGCGGGGTTGCACTACTTATTAAGGGTTACGCTGCTTACCGCACAAGCTTAGCGCTGGGACGCATCGTCCACATACAGCTCGCGCACACCGTTCGCGTCCACCGCCGCTTTGGCAGCGGGTTTCGCCTCGGCAAAGCCGTTTTTGCGCGCTTCAAAGAACTTGGGCGCCACCTGCGGGAACAGGGCGTAGCTCAGCACATCCTCTTCCGACACATCCTGGCCTTTCAGCTCCTCGCGGTATTTGTCCATTTCCGGCTCGATCAGATCCGCCGGACGGCAAGTCACCAGCTCGGCGTCACCGATCGCTTTTTTGCGCACTTCCTCGTTCACTTCGCCCGGCAGACGACCATATTCGCCGCGCAGCAGACCTTTGGACTCTTTGGTGAAGATTTTGTACCGCTCACCGGCGAGCACATTCATCACCGCCTGCGAACCCACGATCTGGCTGGTGGGGGTCACCAACGGCGGGTAGCCGAAGTCTTTGCGCACCCGCGGCACTTCCGCCAGCACTTCGTAGTATTTGTCCTCGGCGTGAGCCTGTTTCAGCTGCGAAATCAGGTTGGACAGCATACCGCCCGGCACCTGATACAGCAGCGTGTTGGGGTCAACATTCAGCACCTTGGGATCCAGATAGCCTTCCTCTTTCAGCTTGGCAGCCACACCACGGAAGTGCGCCGCCGCTTTGCTGAGCTGCTGCAGATCCAGTCCGGTGTCGCGGTCGGTGCCCTGCAGGGTGGCGACCAGCGATTCGGTCGCGGGCTGCGAGGTGCCGCCCGCCAGCGGAGACAGCGCGGTATCCACGATGTCCACACCGGCCTGCGCCGCCATCAGATACACCATATCGCCGGTGCCGGTGGTGTTGTGGGTGTGCAGATGGATCGGCACACTCACATTTTCCTTCAGCTTTTTGACCAGCGAATACGCGTTATAGGGCAGCAGCAGGTTGGCCATATCCTTGATGCAGATGGTGTCGGCACCCATTTTTTCCAGCTCGCACGCCAGCCGCACAAAGTATTCCTCGTTGTGCACCGGGCTGGTGGTATAGCTCAGGGTCGCCTCGACCTGGCCGCCGTACTCTTTGACATATTTCATCGCGGCAGCCATGTTGCGGGTATCGTTCAGCGCGTCAAAAATACGCACGATGTTGATGCCGTTTTCCACCGACTTTTTGCAGAACTGCTCCACCACGTCATCGGCGTAGTGCTTGTAGCCCAGCAGGTTCTGGCCGCGCAGCAGCATTTGCAGCGGGGTTTTGGGCATCGCTTTTTTCAGCGCGCGCAGCCGCTCCCACGGATCCTCGTTCAAAAACCGCATGCAGGAGTCAAACGTTGCGCCGCCCCAGCATTCGATCGACCAGTAACCCATGTTGTCCAGCAGCTCACACGCCGGCAGCATATCCTCGGTGCGCATACGGGTCGCGGCCTGCGACTGGTGTGCGTCACGCAGAATGGTATCGGTAATTTTCAAAGGGTTTTTCGCCATTGTTTACACCTCCGTTATCAGCCGGCCAGCGCGATCAACACGCCGGCGGCAATGGCCGAACCGATAACGCCGGCCACGTTGGGACCCATGGCGTGCATCAGCAGGAAGTTGCCGGGATTTTCCGACTGGCCCACTTTCTGGGAAACGCGCGCCGCCATCGGCACAGCCGACACACCGGCGGAACCGATCAACGGGTTGATCTTGTTCTTCAGGAACAGATTCATGAACTTGGCCAGCAGCACACCGCCCGCAGTACCCAGACTGAAAGCCACAACGCCCATCGCCAAAATCTTCAGCGTGCTCACATTCAGGAAGGTCGAAGCGGTCGCGGTCGCGCCCACCGAGATTCCCAGGAAAATGGTCACGATGTTCATCAGCTCGTTCTGCACCGTTTTGCTCAAACGCTCGGTCACGCCGCTTTCCTTAAACAGGTTGCCCAGCATCAGCGAACCGACCAGCGGAGCCGCCGAGGGAACCAGCAAAGACACAAAGATGGTAACCACAAACGGGAACAGGATCTTTTCGGTTTTGGACACCGGGCGCAGCTCTTTCATCACGATCTGGCGCTCTTTCTTGGTGGTGAGCGCTTTCATGATGGGGGGCTGGATCACCGGCACCAGCGCCATGTACGAATACGCGGCGACCGCAATCGGTCCGAGCAGCGGAGGAGCCAGCTTGCTGGTGACGAAAATGGCGGTCGGGCCGTCGGCGCCGCCGATGATACCGATGGAGCCGGCTTCCATACCGGTGAAGCCCATCAGCTTGGCGGCGATAAAGGTAACGAAGATACCCAGCTGCGCGGCAGCGCCCAGCAGCAGGCTCTTGGGGTTGGCGATCAGCGGACCAAAGTCGGTCATCGCGCCCACGCCGAAGAAGATCAGGCAGGGATAGATGCCCAGTTTCACGCCCAGATACAGATAGTCGATCAGGCCGGGGGTGATAGTGCGGGCGTTTTTACCAAACGAGAAAGTTTCGTTCAGGATCAGCTCGCCCTCGCTCGTTTTCTGCACCGTGTCGCCGTCCGCCACGATGGTAAACGACTGCGGCGTCACCTTGCCGTCGTCGTCGGTAATATCCAGCGTACCGTCTTTGTTCAGATCCATACTTTCCGAAACCGATATATTCGATGCGTGACCAATGATTGCCGAGGTCACCGTCTGACCCTGATAGGTCACGGTATAGATCACTTCTTTGGACGGCAGCACCGCATAGGACTGCTCCACCTGGAGCTTTTGTCCCCGATAATCAAAGGTGGTGGTGCCGGTGCTCAGATCGGTGGAATCCACCACCGTCGCACCGCCGAATATATCCCAGTGGGCGTGACCGGCCGCGAACAGCTCTTCATGATACATATCCGCGCCGGGCAGGTTGGTCAGCAGCATACCGAACGCGATGGGGAGCAGCAGCAGCGGCTCGAATTTTTTCACGATCGCCAGATACGACAGCACACACGCGATGACCAGCATCACGATGACCTGCCAGTTATTCAGCATGGAAAAGCCGGTCTGCTGCAAAAAGTTAGTAATGGTTTCAAGCATAATTCCGTTCCTCCAAACTCTGTGGTCGCCGGCTTACGCCAGAGAACACAGGAGGGTGCCGGACTCCACAGCCGCGCCCTTGGTCACGTTGACCGCCGTCACGGTGCCGTCGGCAGGAGCCATGATCTCGTTTTCCATCTTCATAGCTTCCAAAATCATCAGCACATCGCCTTTTTTGACCGCCTGGCCGTTCTGCACATTCACGCTCAGGATCGTGCCGGGCATCGGGGCGTTGATCGCGGTGGCGCCGGCCGGAGCCGCAGCCGCCGGAGCAGCAGGAGCGGGAGCCGCCGCCGGAGCGGAAGCGACAGGGGTGGTGGCTTCGGTTTCGCCCATCAGTTCGACTTCGATCTCATAGGCGGTGCCGTTTACATTTACACGATACTTTTTCATACAAAACACCTTTCTTTAGTGCGGCGGGTACCGCCATTAGATTTTTTTGATGCTCAAAATACGCAGCTTGGTCACATCGGTTCCCATTTCTTCCGCGAGAACCGCGCTGACAGCAGCCACAAACTGCTGCCGATTGGGGATTTCCGCCGCCGGCGCGGGCGCCGCCACGGGGGCTTGCGGAGCAGCCGTCTCTTTTTTGCCGGCAACGGCGCGGTAGACCACGCTCATCAGCATGCACAGCGCGATGATGCAGATCAGACCCACAAACACCACACCCAAACCGATGATGATGACCTGCCAGCTGGGCATTGTGTTGATGGCACTTTCTCCGGCCTTGGCAAGTATAGACATATCCATGCCTCCTTTCCCAAAGACATATTACAATAGGTAAAATAGAACAGACGCAGCGCGCCCGAACGGGAAACACCGCGCTCGCCAAAACAGGGGAAAGTTCGAGAATGACACAATTTTAACAAATGTGGTTTCCCAAATTCTCCCCCATTCTAACAATTGACATCATGATACCACAAAACGGGGGCGAGTTCAAGATAAAATCGCGGGGTTTTTGCAATTTTTCCGGCTCCCCGCGCAGGACAGCTCGCGCATCCGCCAGGTAAAAAGAAAACCGACCGGTTTTTTGGAACCGATCGGTGGATGGTGGACGTTAACGGACTTGAACCGCTGACCCTTCGCACGTCAAGCGAATGCTCTACCAGCTGAGCTAAACGTCCATATTCAATTGAGCGAACATTATTATACCGGATGGAGAACGGTTTGTCAAGAAGAAATTTTCGCACTTTTCCGCTGCGAAAAATGCGTGCTCGCGGAGGCGGGCGGTTTCAAACTGTCCACTTTGGGGCGGTAAAAATCGCCAAAATCCGGTCATTGTACCGAAATTTGCAGGACGAAAAAATTTGACTTGCAAAATCGGCGCACATATACTAGAATATATCTTGCTATCAGTAAGGGGAAAGGACTGGGTTAACATGGCAATGGTAACCGATATGAGCAAAGACAAACTGGTCGCGCGCGCTGCCGAGCTGCGTGCGCAATATGAAGAGTACAAGGCGATGGGATTGCAGCTGAACATGGCGCGCGGCAAACCCGGCCCGGAGCAGATGGATCTGACGATGGACCTGCTGTCCTGCGTCAACGAGCGGGACGGCTTTGTGAGCGACAGCGGTGTGGATGTGCGCAACTACGGTGTGCTGGAGGGGATTCCCGAAGCGCGCCAGCTGTTTGGCGAAGTGCTGGAAATGGGCGCCGACAATGTGATCGTGGGCGGCAACTCCAGCCTGAATCTGATGTTTGACTATATTTCGCAGGCGTATGGCATGGGCGTGTGCGGCTATGAGCCGTGGAGCCGTCAGGGCGCGGTGAAATTCCTGTGTCCGGCGCCCGGCTATGACCGCCACTTCGCCGTGACCGAATATTTCGGCATCCAGCTGATCGCGGTGCCGATGACCGAAACCGGCCCGGACATGGACGAAGTGGAGCGTCTGGTGGCGGATCCGCTGGTCAAGGGCATTTGGTGTGTGCCGATGTATTCCAATCCCGGCGGGGTGACCTATTCGGACGATACGGTGCGCCGGTTGGCGGCGATGGAAACCGCTGCGCCGGATTTCCGCATCATGTGGGACAACGCGTATGGTCTGCACCACCTGTCGGAGGAGCACGACGAGCTGCTCAACCTGTACGAGGAACTGAAAAAATGCGGGCACGAGGATCGCGCGATCTTCTTCTGCTCCACCTCCAAGATCAGCTTCCCCGGCGCGGGTGTGGCGGCGCTGGCGGCCAGCCCGGCCAACATCGCCGACATCAAAAAGCGTATGAATTTCCAAACCATCGGCTATGATAAGATCAATATGCTGCGCCATGTGCGCTATTTCCACGACCGCAAGGGGCTGGAGGAGCATATGAAGCTGCACGCCGCGGTGCTGCGCCCGAAATTTGACGCGGTGCTGGATACGCTGGAGCAGCGACTGGGCGGCAAGGGCGTCGCCACTTGGCGCACCCCGCGCGGCGGCTATTTCGTCAGCGTGGATCTGGCGGACGGCTGCGCCAAAAAGACGGTGCAAATGTTGAAAGAGGCGGGCGTGGTGCTGACCGGCGCCGGCGCCACCTATCCTTACGGCAAAGACCCGCACGACAGCAATCTGCGGCTGGCACCCTCCTACCCGCCGGTGGAGGAGCTGAAAACCGCGATGGCGCTGTTCTGCATCTGCGCCGAGCTGGTGTACATTGAACAATTGCTGGCGGCGTAAGCGCGGCAGCGATTGTTACCCCCGCTATGCCGGGGGATGATACGATTCTAAAGAGCTACCCAACAGGAGCGGAGCACCTATGTGCTCCGCTCCTGTTTTGTGTCCGCGGGTATGAAGTTGGTTGCGCCATTGTGCGATGGGCGGTAGATTCCTACTCTGAACGAGCATATACAAATCCGCGGCGTGCAAAAGCCTTCCCCTCCGAGGGGAAGGTGGCGCGGCTTTACGCCGCGACGGATGAGGTGTCAGAAACCCATAAAATTTAACAATATAATAGTTACGCACATTTTTGTTATTATGGAAAACCAACCGTATACTATAATCCATCATTTCCACCTCATCCACCGCCGGTGGCTTGCGTATATTTCCAAGCGGAAGGCTTCGCCGCCCGTTTGGGCGCACACGCGCAAGAGGTGGGGGCAAACTTTTTAACTTTCCACATTTCCAAGAAATATAGTGGAATTTCCGCTCTAACCCCCCAGCCAAAACGCCCTCCCCAGTGGGGAGGGCGTTTTGGAATAATTGCATAATATCCAGCTCGTTATTATCCCTTGCGGCGGGCGCGCAGGCGGGCGAAGAAATCGCGCAGCAGCGCGGCACATTCCTCCTCCAGCACCCCCGCCGTCACCTGCGGGTGGTGGTTATACGGCATCGCGAACAAATCGGTCAGCGACCCGCAGGAGCCCGCTTTCGGGTCGCTTGCGCCAAACACCACCCGGTCAATGCGCGCGTTGATGATCGCGCCCGCGCACATCGGGCACGGCTCCAGCGTCACATACAGGGTGCTGTCGGTCAGCCGCCAACCGCCCGCGTTGCGGCACGCCTCGTGAATCGCTTCCAATTCGGCGTGTGCCAACGCGTTTTTGTCCACTTCCCGCCGGTTGCGCCCACGCCCGATGATCTCGCCGTGCCGCACCAGCACCGCTCCCACCGGTACCTCGCCGTCCTCGGCGGCTTCGGCCGCCAGCGCCAGCGCGCGACGCATGTATTGCTCGTCCATTGGCTCCTCCCGCTTACAGCACGCTGTACGACAGCGTGTTCAGCAGCGTCATCAGCACCAGCAGCACCAACGCCACCACAAACGCCGGCGACGACAGCAGCCCGCCCCATTTTTCGCGCGCGGACAACGATGTCCACCCGGCGGAGGGGCGATCCAACAACGGCGACTCGCTCGCTTTCAGCGCCAGATAGCACGCCACCCCCAACACCGCCACCAGCAGCGACACGATCATATCCAATCGGGTGGCAGCCGCCTGGCTCATACGACCGGTAAAGAAGGTGAGCACCACCGCCATGGCGTTGTTCAGCGTGTGCAGCGTGATGGATGTCCAAATATTGCCGGTTTGCACCACCACATAGCCGCACACCAACCCCACGATCAACGCAAACGGAATTTGCAGCACATTGCCGTGCAGCAGCCCGAACAGCAACGCCGACACCGCCACAGCGAATCCATCGCCATACGGCCGCAGCGCCTGCAGAATGTAGCCGCGAAACACCATTTCCTCCAAAATGCCGGGGATGATCGCGGTAGCAAACAGATGGATCAGCAGGCTGCTGCCGGTGGATTCCACATCGCCGGTCGCGTCCGGCCAGCCCACGCCGAATTGGCTCAGCACCCCGGCGAAAAAGTTGGCGACAAAGTTCGCCAAAATGCACACCGCCAGTCCCATGCCCACCAGATAAACAAAGGACAGCGGCTCCACCCGCCGGTGCTGACCAAAGGGGTGGATGCGTTGTTTGCAGATCAGCGCAGTGACCACCACCGGCGGCGCCAGCGTCAGCAGATAGATGCCCATATTCAGCAGCGACATCGCGTCGCTGCTCAAGCCGTAGTTGTCGGCGGTCAGATCCAGCATCCCCATGCCCGCCATCATAAACAGCGGAACTGCCGCCAGCACCTGCATGCATACCACCATCATAATCAGGCTCATGCCCACAAAGTGCGCCTGCCGCCGCAGATCATGCCGGTCGATCGCCGCCGCCAATCCATGTTGTGTATAAACCAATGGGCGCATATTGCCCCACCTTTCTACCATAAAATCGCAGGCAAAAAATACCTGCCCATACTAAGTTTCAGTATACCGCAATCGCGCGGATTTCGCAACCAAAACCGGTCTTTTTTAGCCACCCGAAAATCTTTTGCAGCCAAACCGGTGTTTTTTGTCGGTTCCCCTTGCAAATTGTCGGCCATTTGTGCTACAATAATCTATAAATATTTTTATAAGGAGGACAGGCGTATGGTAAATACCCATGCGGAGGAAAAGTTTTTGAAAGAAGGGTTGACCTTTGACGATGTGCTGTTGATTCCGGCGTATTCGAATGTTCTGCCCAAGGACATTGCGGTCAACACTCGTCTGACCAAGGACATCGCGCTGAACACCCCGTTGATGACCTCGGCCATGGACACGGTGACCGAAGCCCGGATGGCCATTGCGATGGCGCGGGAAGGCGGCATCGGTGTCATCCACAAAAATATGTCGATCGAGGCACAGGCCGACCAGGTCGACCGCGTCAAACGCTCGGAAAACGGCGTTATCGTGAATCCGTTTTTCCTGTCCCCCGAACACACGGTGGCGGACGCCAACGAGCTGATGGGCAAATATAAAATTTCCGGCGTGCCGATCTGCCGCGACGGCAAGCTGGTCGGTATTCTGACCAACCGCGATATGCGGTTCCTCACCGATTTCAATCAGGAGATCGGCACCGTGATGACCAAAGACAATCTGGTCACCGCGCCGGTGGGCACCACCATGGAGCAGGCGCAGGAAATCTTGCGCCGCCACCGCATCGAAAAGTTGCCGATCATCGACGAAAACGGCTATCTGAAAGGGCTCATCACCATTAAAGATATTGAAAAAGCGGTCAAATATCCGCTGTCGGCACGCGACAAAAAGGGTCGTCTGCTGTGCGGCGCCGCCATCGGCGCGACCGCCGATGTGCTGGATCGTGCCTCGGCGCTGGTGGAAGCGCAGGTGGACGCGCTGATCCTCGACTCGGCGCATGGTCACAGCCAGAACATTTTGAACGCGGTGTCCAAGGTGAAAGCGGCGTTCCCGAATGTGTCGCTGATCGCGGGCAACATTGCCACTGCCTCCGCCGCCGAAGCGTTGATCGATGCGGGCGCGGATGCGGTCAAAGTGGGTATCGGCCCCGGTTCTATCTGCACCACCCGTGTGGTCGCCGGTATCGGCGTGCCGCAGATCACGGCGGTGTATGACGCAGCTTGCGCGGCTGCCAAATACGGCATTCCGGTGATCGCGGACGGCGGCATCAAATATTCCGGCGATATCGTGAAAGCGATCGCCGCCGGTGCGGATGTGGTCATGATCGGTTCGCTGGTCGCGGGCTGCGAGGAGTCGCCCGGAGACACCGAGATCTATCAGGGTCGCCAGTTCAAGGTGTACCGCGGCATGGGCAGCCTGGGTGCGATGGCCAAAGGCAGCAAGGACCGGTATTTCCAGGAGGACAACAAAAAACTGGTTCCCGAAGGCGTCGAAGGTCGTGTGCCTTACAAGGGAAATCTGTCCGAAACGGTATATCAGCTGATGGGCGGTCTGCGCGCCGGCATGGGCTACTGCGGTTGCGGCAGCATTCCGGAGCTGCAGAAAAAAGGCCAGTTTGTGCGTATCACCGGTGCCGGCTTGAAAGAAAGCCATCCCCACGATATCCACATCACCAAAGAAGCCCCCAACTACTCCATCAACGAGTAATCATACGTTTGCAAAGAGCCCCTGCTGCGGCAAATGCCGCAGCAGGGGCTCTTTTTATCGCGATGAAATTTTCCCGAAATCACTCGCCCGGCGAGTGAGGGGGCGGCTGCGTCCGTCAAAGGCGGGATGGGGAACTCATCTCATCCACAGACACGAGCCATCAAAGAACGCATCATGGCCTGATAAACCCGCCCTTAGCTGAGGAGCGCCACGGTGATCGTGCCGACCGTTGTGTCGCTGGCAGCCTTGTCCAGAACGCCGGAAAGATTCAGCGTTGCCGTGGCGGTGGGGGCTTGATCATATGTGGTGTTCACCGCAGATGCCAAAGCCAGCGTGTCGTTGCTGTCCGTGCCTTCAAAGGTACCGGTGATGCCGCTGTAATTTTCCGCCGCCTTGTAGCTGAGCTTTGCGTTGATAGCGGCATTGGAGTGGTTGGTGACGGTCACGGTGTTGCCGGTGGCGGACCAGCTGGCGTCATATGCGTGTTTGTCGGGATTCCAAGCGCCATCGTTGTAGGTGAAGTGCATGGCATCCCAGGTGATGGTCACGCTGTAAACGGTGGTGTCCGAGTCACCTTTGTTGTAAGTGGCCGTAACATTCTTGGAGGCGCTGCCATCGGCTGCGTCAATGGTGTCCGCAAAAACGGAAACGGTGGTCATGGAAAGCACCATGGCCAGTGTAGACATAAGCGCAATGATCTTTTTCATGATTTTTCATCCTTCCTGCGTATTTTTTATCTATATCAACCCTGCCGCTCCGCTGCTCCGCCTTTGCCGGAGCGCGGCTTCGGGGTCAATACCGGTTCAGCTTTGTCACTTTGTCACCTTGTCACGGTGACGGTTACGGGAATTTCGGCGTTGAGCGTCGCCCAGCGGCCGGTTGGTTGATCATAAAAGGAGACCACAAATTTTCCCTCATAGACCCCCGCCGTGAGCTTTTTCTCGGCGTCCTTTGCCAGATCCAGCGTCGTCACCCGGGTGCCGGGCGTCAAGCTGCCGGACTGCAGGATCACCGTATCCTGAATAACGAGCTGCACAAGGGCGTCCTGATTGGATCTGGCGGGGTTGCCAAACACCAACGATGCCTTCTTGTCCGTCAGATTGATGTCCACCGCCTTGGAGTAGGTGAGAGACACGGCGCCACCGCCCTCCGGGGCATCCAGCTTCTCGTCGGAGCTGTCCCCCGGAACAGGCTCCGCGTTGGTCTCGATCTGCGGGGGAATTGTCGTGTCATCCGGCGCCAGCGTATCCTTTCCGTCGCGAAAATACAGCGCCCAAACGCTGGCGACGACCGTGGCAAAAAACAGGAGCAACAAAAGCAACAGCAGCAGCCACCGTTTTTTGCCTTTCTTTTCCTCCTCTTGCGCCGGAGCGGCCTCCACTTTCTTGTCTTCCACTTCCATTATGTATCCCCTCCCAGACGAACGGTAACCTTGCCGACGGTTTCCGCATGCATATCCTGCGTCGGCTTTCCGGACAGATGCAGCCAGGCAACTTTCTTATCCCCGGCGGGCAGCGCCACGGGGCTGTCTATGACCGTGTTCTCTTCGTCCGCCACGCTTCCCGCCACGGAATCATTGACCTGTGTATAGACGAAGGACACGCTGACCTCGCTATCGCCCGCGTTCTCTACGGTGATCCTGTTGCCGTCCCGGCTGTCTGCCGTCCATTCGCCCGCCGTATAGGTATGGGTCGTCGGGTCCCAACCGCCGTCTGTATAGGTGAACGCCATCTCGCTCCATGTGATGGTGACGGTTATGATCTGCCGCTCTTGGTAGCCACAGATCTCGCAGGTGCGCTTCCCGCCGCTCCATTCGCCAAAAACGTGATCCGCCGGGGTATCTGTGCTGTCGCACCGGGAGCACTGCTTCCAGTGCCGGGTGTCGTTGGTCACCCAAACGCCGCCTTCATAGTCATGCCCCAAGGCAGGAATCGTCACATTTCTTGTCGTCCCGCAGATGGAGCATTCTTGCTTCATCGTACCTGCTTCCGTGCAGGTTGCCGCTGTTATCTCTTCGGCATCAACATAATCGTGTGCGTGCCGTACAGTAATATCAAAACTAAAGGTCGTTGGCTTGTAGCTTGTGGTATCATCCGGTGTGAAAAGAATTTCACATCTCGTGGTATCCCAAGTCGAGGTGGGCTTAAATATCCTATCGGGATCCACCCAGGCGAATGTGCCGGAAACAGGCACCTTGCTGTACTGATTTTGCATGGCGGCATTAAGAATAGCGTAGTCACCCAAGCGATTGCTGCCGGAATTCAGGTTCACCGTGATAGCATCCGGCCATGTGGCGACCTCCGGCGTGGACGGCTCCACCGTCAGCTTTTGTACCGAACCCGTTACCGAGGCGCTTTTGCCATAGTCGAGGTCCGTGCGTGTAATGGTCGCATAGAAGTAGTATGTGCCCACAGGCAGGTCACTAGGGGTATGATAAGAAGGTTCATCGATCGTACTGGTTATACGACTTGTGCCCACCAATTTACCATTTTTTCCGTCCGCATCACATTGGTACCACTCAAACAGATAGTCATAACATTCCCTGTTAAGCGAAATTCCAAAAAATGCTTTCGACCGGTCTCCGTATTCGATCGTTTGATCTCTGTACCAATCGATTTTTGGCTGACTGATCCACAGCGCATAGAGGGTCTGATCGTCGGTAAGATCGACTATGGAATCCCTTGTGATCTCCTCACCGCGCCCCTCGGTTTTCGTATACCAGCCGCCAAAACCGCTGCCCTCCTGGGTAGGCACAGGCAGCTCGCCGTAGGTGCTGCCGTAAACCACGATTTTGCTCGTTGGATCGACCTCTCCATCGCAAGCATCAAAAGTCACGGTAAACTTCTTTGCAGTCCAGCGCGCATAAAGCGTGTGGTTTGCCGTTTTGGTGACGGTCGTGGTGTCATCCACCTTGGTGCCGCCGGTTTTCGCCGTATACCAGCCGGTAAAATCATACCCCGTCCGGGTGGGCGTGGGAAGAGTGCCGTAGGCATCTCCGTAGGTCGCCGTTTGGCTTGTCGGAGACACCGAACCGCCATTAGCATCAAAGGTTACCGTGGATTTCTTGCCGGTCCAGTGCGCGTAGAGCGTGTGGGCACCGAAGGTGGTGACCTTAGTCGAAGTGGACACCCTTGTGCCGCCGGTTTTTGCCGTATACCAGCCGTCAAAGGTGTAGTTAGTCCGGGTAGGCGTGGGCAGCGTTCCATAGGTACTGCCGTAAGTCACGGTCTTGGTGGTTGTGCCGACCGAGCCGCCATTGGGGTCAAAAGCCACCTGCTCTACGGCGGTCATATCACCGAGTGTTACATCAAACGACATATTTAATCTGTTTGCGTATGTGCTTGCGTACTGCGTACAAGCCCAAAAGCCAAAATTCAGTGTAATCGTCTGTTCTGCGTCGGTATCGTTTTTGTAAACACAATCAAGGGTATTGGATAGTACAGCACCTTTATCTATATTACGAGTGGCACCGCTTGAGGAACCCGTTCGATATCCTCTAAGAAGGGATTGACCATCCGCCTTTACGCCATAAAACGAGGTATCCGTTGTATCTTTTGTAGCCGGAATCATCTGGGTTAATTTCGCCGCAGGGGTTTCACCAAAGTAAAACAACTCGAAGCTGGCAGCGGCAGTCGCTCTTTTGTTGGATACCATTTGTTCCGCTGTCTGCATGGTAAAATTCTGCTTCACGGTACAGGTTGTTTTTGCCGGAACAACAAGACTGGTGGTAAATGGGAAAAAACAAAACTCTGCATTTTTGTTGCTTTCCGTTGTAACCGTAAAGTTTTTTCCATTATCTATATCACTGGCCCCACATACAGCGGTATACGGCCCCTGTACGGCACCGATATAGTAGGTGATACTACTAATATCATAATTATATCCACCCTTAAAATACTGCGTCTTATGGTAGCTGGTAATGGTTGGCTTCGCATTCGGGTCCGCCTTTGCCGCCAACACCGACACCGGCACCGCCGTATACACCAGGCACAGGCACAACGCCACGCTCAACAATCGTTTCCAAAGAGTCATCCATCCCACGCTCCTTTTTCCGCATATCCGTCCGCTTTTTCTCAAAGGCGCCGACATTCGTTTGCGCTGTATTTTCCGCCGCCCGTCAAGGAAAAAGGGGGCTTGACAGCGGCAAGGATCTCTTCTACAATGACATCATAACACGTTCACCCATGAACGAATCAAGTGGTTTTTTGGAGGCTTTTTCTATGGAAATGGAAAACAAAGGACTCTTCCAGATCACCGAAGCCGCCCGCGCCTGCGGGCTCTCCCGCAGCACGCTCCTGCGCATGGAGGAAAAGGGGCTGCTGACCCCTGCCTACATCTCCCCCGATAGCGGCCGCCGCTATTACGACAATCACAATGTCGCCCGCATTCTGCAAATCGAAAAGTTCCGCGCCATGGGCGTCAACACCGAGGATATCCTCGGCTACTTTGTCCGGGGCGGAGAAGCAGCCGATATGCTTGCCGCTCTGGAGAGCCGGCTGCATGACCTGCAGCGCAGCGTGGAGGAGTTGCGTCTGCGATCGCTGGAACCGCCCGGCATGTCGGTGCAGATCATGACCTTGCCCCCTGTCACCTGCATTATGCGTCGCTACGAGGGACATACCATCCGGGAAAAGTACAACGCCATGTATGAGCTATATAGCGAGTGCATCCGGAAGGGCTATGTACTGTCGGACGAGCCGCTCTTCGCCATCTCGGATCGCAAGGATTATCTGGATGGCTACATCGGCAGCACCCCTTTTCCTTTTTATGTATGCGTTCCTCTGCGCGCGGACAAAGCCCCGGCGGACGCGGTGGAGCTGCCGGAGTATCAGGTGCTGTCGGTGCTGTACTGCGGCGAATACAGCGGCATAGACGAAGCGTGGTTGACCCTGGGGCGCGAGATGAAAGCCCGCGGTCTGAAGCCCATAGCCCCGCCGCGGGTGCTGGGCATCGTGGCACCTTACACCGGTCGGGAGATCGACACCCGCCGCTACTGCTCCCGTCTTGTCGTGCCGGTGGAGGCGTGACCGCTTCGCTTTTTATAAAACGAAAGCCACCGGCATAGCCGGTGGCTTGACCACGCCCTGTAAGGGCGAATCTTCTGTGGTCGTCCCCTCAAGGGGGCACGGAAAAGTCTGGTGATCACAACGTTTACCTTTGGCAGCCCCCGATCGGGGGCTGCTTTTTGCTTTTTCCGGCGCACCCGCGTCGCATACAACACGGGCAATCTCCAAGCCCTCTCTACGCGCGCAAAAAAATCTCCCTGCGCGTAAAAATTCTCTTTACACGCAGGGCTTTTCTTTACATACGAAAACTATCTACACGCGAAAAAGCCGCCCCAAAAAGGGGCGGCTTTTTTAAGCGTTGGTTGATCCGGATCAGCTGAATTTGATGGTCAGGATCTTCTTGCCGGTGATGGTGAACGGCACATAACCGTCTTTGTCCATGGTCAGATCGTCCACATGTTTCTCCTCCAGAGACACCAGCTCGGCTTTGTTCCAAGCCTTGCCGGAGTACGCCGGCAGCTCGAATTCGGCTTCCTGACGCTCCACCGGAGATTGCGGTTTCGCGATCGGCGCGATGCCGCCATTCAGACGAATGGTGGTCTCGACCGGTTTGTCGGACGGGTTGAACAGACGCACGACATAGCCGGTGCCATCCTCGGCGCGTTTCACGGCGCTGACATTCAGGCGCTCGGTGCCCAGCTCCAGGAAGGAGTGGGTCTCGGCGTTTTTACCATGCGCAGTGGGCGCAACCTGGCACATCAGGAAGTCCAGGTTGAACTGCTCGGAAGCACCCCAAACGTTCGCTTCCTCCCAGTCGCCGGCGTGCGGCATAAACGCATAGTGGAACTGGTTCTTGCCCAGGCACTGCGAGCCTTTCTCCCAGCTGTAATCCTGCATATCGGAGGTGACGCAGATGCGCAGCGGGAAGCAGCGCAGCAGCGACAGATACACGGTGTTCTGCTCGTCGTCCGCGACTTCGTAGGCTTTCAAACCTTCGTTCAGCATCGCGACGCCGTGTTTGCCATCGGTGACATCCACGAAGGAGTTCATCGGGTGCTCGGTCATCGGGATCTCATCATACAGCGAGTAGTCCAGTTTCGCGACCTGGCGTTTCAGCACGTCGAACTGACCCTGCGCATAGGAAAACTCGGATTTGATGTTGGTCGGGAAACCAACCTGCAGATAGTGGTCCTCGGAATTGTTGTCCACCGTGGTCTGCACATCGACATAGCGGCTGCCTTTTCTCAGGCTGACGATGCTCTCGATGGTGCAGGGGTTCAGGTGCGGAGAACGGGTCTTTTCGTCCATGGAGCGTTTCTCCGGCAGAGCCCAATCGATCACGACGCGGAAGGACACTTCCAGCTCGCCATCGTGAACCAGCGTGATTTTCGCGTTCTGGTTCAGGGTGGTGAAGGTTTCGTCGTTCTCGGGCAGGATGTGCTGCCACGGATCACCGATCTCGCCGGTGTCTTTGAAGAAGTTCAAGCCGTTGTAGGTCTTGTCGTTCTCTTTGTCATAGACGTTGAAGGTACCGTTCGCGTTGAAAGTCACGCGCAGGTACTCGTTTTCCATCGCCTGCGGGCCGCACAGCATGGTGACCGGAGTCGACGCACGGACATAGCCCAGAGGCTGCACTTTCATGGTTTTGTAACCCATCGCCGGGATGTCTTTGACTTCCAGCTGGACGGTGTACTCCTGCGTATGCAGCACGTTGGCGGTATCGTTCGGATTCTGGATGATCTGCGCGTTGTTCTTGTTGGTCTTCAGAATCTGATATTTCACTTTGCTGCCGTCGGTATCCAGGATCTGGAAGTTCTGAGCATTCCAGTCGGCCGGGATCTGCAGCACCGCTTTAACCACTTCAGAGCGTTTGAACGGGGCGGGGTTGAACACCACCAGCGCCGCATCGTCACGGCTCCAGTTGCGCAGATCGATGTCGCCGGCGACATCCATAAACGCACGCTCCAGCACGCAAGCGCTCATCTCGCGGCTCTGGCGATAACGATAGATAACATCCTCGTACACAACGTCGCGGCCACAAGCACCGATGCTATCGTGACCGTGGTTCTGCAGCAGGTAGTTATAGGACAGGTCGATCTGGTTCTGCGGATAAGGTGCGCCGCACAGAGCAGCGAACACAGCCATCGGCTCCGCATAGTTCTCCAGCTGACGCTCGGTGTTGAAGTTCGCCTGTTTCACATAGGTACGGGCAGAGGTGATCCAGCCCATCATACCGGAAACGGAACCCTTGGTGAACGGAGCGCGCATTTCGCCCTTCAGCACACGGGTGTTGGGATCGAACTCGTCGATGATGCCCTGCTCCATTTCACGCAGCGTGCTGTGGAACACATCGGCATTCGGCAGAGCCGCATCCAGATCCTCGATCATGCGCACTTCGCGGATGTCGGGGCAGGAGGAGTCGTGGCCGTCCGACCAGAAACGGTGAGACGTGGTCCAGTCGTTGTCCTGCTCGCGGATCGCCTGCTCGCCGCGCTCTTTGATGTGCTCTTTGTGATACTCGAAGTACGGGTGAGTGTACTGATAGTCCAGCTCGCTGTAGTTCTCGTCCACAAATTTGAAGATACCGTTGTTGTCGTTCCAGTGGAAGTCACGGATACCCTCGTTGGGCAGATTGTAATACACCGGGCGCTGCACGATGTACCAGATGTTGTAACGCGGGCGTTTGCCGAGACGGGACGCATAGATGCGGGTGCCGTCCGGGCTTTCCCAGAAGAATTCCGAAGTCGGAGCTTCGTATTCGTTCAGGCCGCGATAGAAGGAAGCAAAGTGAATGTCAAAGCCGGCATAGATCTGCGGCAGCTGGGAGATCTGGCCCCAACCGAACGGAGAATAACCGGTTTTGCTGACGCCGCCCATTTCTTCGGCGATTTTGTGACCCAGCAGCAGGTTACGGATCAGGGATTCGCCGCCGACGGTGAATTCGTCAGGCAGGCAGAACCACGGACCGATACCGATGCGGCCTTCGGACACGAGCTGTTTGAATTTTTCCTTTTTCTCCGGATAGATCTCCAGATAATCCTGCACAGGCATGGTCTGCGAGTCCAGGTGGAAGTGACGGTACTTCGGCTCTTTCTCCAGAATGTCCATCAGCATATCCAGCATATAGCCGAGCATATACTGCGTGCGTCTGGCGGAAAAGCGCCACTCACGATCCCAGTGGGTGTTCGAGATGAAGTGGCATTGGATCTTCTTGTTTTTGTCCACTCTGTTCAGCTCCTTATCCTTTGATGACTTTCAGAATCTCTGCGAACGAATCGCAGTAATGATTACACAACGGCTTGGTGCCGCTTTCGACAATGTTACCGCCCGCGATACCCACGGTGGTGTAGCCAGCCAGACGCACCGAGCAAACGCCGGCGCCGCTGTCTTCGATACCGATTACGCTGTTGCGCTCGGAGAACGGCACGCCCAGACCCACAACGCAGGTCTCGGAATACAGCCACGGATGCGGCTTGGGAGCCAGCTCGCCCAGCGTACCCACGCTGCCTTTACGCAGCGGGAAACCGGCAGAGATGATGGCATCGTAGAAATCGGTGGGTTCGCCCATGCCCAGCGTCTGGAACGCGGACTTGATTTCCGGATAGGCTTTCTCGTACAGGCCGGAGGTAACCAGACCGATCTTGACGCCCATATCTTTCAGTTCGTACAGGAAATCCTTGACGCCGACGGTGGGGGTGAAAGCGCCCTCTTTGCCGCGGCCGGCCATGATCTCCTCCATCTCGCGATGGGTATGTTCAAAATAGAAGTTGCGCGCGCGATCCAGCGACTCGCCGGGGCAGTATTTGTCGATGCAATACTGCAGGTGCTCGGACACGCTGTGGCCGGAAACGAACGGGATATCCGACTCTTCCAGCTCAAATTTCGGGTTGCCCAGCAGGCTCGCGATGCTCATCTGGATGATCCAAATCCAGAACTCTTCGCTGCGCACGGTGGTGCCATCCAGATCCATCAGCACGGCTTTGACCGGTTTCTCGGTCGTCACCGGGTACAGCGGATAGTACGCCGGATAAGCAATCGCCGATTTCACGCAGGCCAGCGTGTGGTCGCCAAAGGAAACGAACTCCACTTTGCTGTCGCCGGTTTCCACGATGTCCACAACACCGTTTTTGCCGGTCTGGAAGTTGCCGTCCTCGGTCGCTTCCAGCGCGCGGAAGCCGCTCTGGCTGTCGATGTCACCCAGATCAGGGATATGAATGGTTTTGGTAATGTCCATAGATCACGCATCCTATTCTTTGTTTTTGTGAAATACCGGGGTAATTATATCACCCCCGCTGTTGTAATGTCAAGAATTTCCGGCTTTTTTCTTGTGGAAAACCACCAGACAATCCTCGCGGTTCAAAAAGAGGGTCATTTTTGAACGTCGGTGCCCTCAAATTCGTGGGTCCAATCGTCGATCTTGCCGAAGCTGTACACGGTGGTGTAGCCCAGCTTCCGCGCTTTTTCCAACGCCTGCTGGCTGCGGGTGCCTTTCATGCAGTAGAAGATCAGCTCGGTCGATTTGTCCGGATACTTCTCGGGCAGGGTGGTTTCGATGCTGCCCACCGGCAGATTCACCGCGCCTTTGATGTGGCGGGGAGCGTATTCGTCCGGTTCGCGCACATCAATGATCACTGCGCCCTGCTGCTGATGCTGCAGCGCCGCATCGGATTTGATGCCGTATTGCCGCACCGCTTCGGTATCCACCACCACAGCGGTGAACTGCTCGCCGACCACCGCGACCTTGCCGCCGTTGTATGCCACCGCGGTCAGATTGCCGCCGCCGACCTCCTCGGTCTTGAAGCACTGGGCGCAGTCGGGAATGGTGTAGATGCGCCCCTTGTTGCAGGACATATACCACTGGTCGCCGTCCCACGCCTGACCGCTCACCGTCAGATCCGACACATCCTGCGGCGCGCTGTTGTAATAGGACAGGTCGCGCACCGTCCAGACCTCGCCGGACAGGGTGGTCGCCACCACAGCGCCCTCTTTTTCGTCCTGACCGATCGCGCTGAAGATGGTGCCGCTCCAGGTGATGCGGCTGAACGAGGTCTTTTTCTGGTAATAGTCGTTATACTCCATAATCCGCCAATCGGTCAGATTTTCCGAGATCACGGCTTTGCCGCTGTCGGTCACGCCGATGCACAGCTCGTTGCTGGCCGCCAGACCGGTGATGGTATCGGTCACCCCGCTGCTCAGCGATTTCCAGCTTTTTCCGTCCTCGCTGTACAGCAGCGTACCGTCGGTGCCGCCCGCCACATACCGCTCGTTCCAGCGGGCGATGGCATACAGATCGGCGTCCACGCCGGCGCTGCGTTTTTCAAAGTTGGTGCCGTCCTTCGAGAACACCACCGTGCCCTCATCGCCCACCGCCAGCAGCTCGCCGTTGTACGCGACAATGTCGCGCAGCGTCACGCTGACCGGGCTTTTCAGATCGGTTGCTTTTTTGGTGTCCACATCCACCGTGCTGATCTTGCCGTCGGTGCCGACGGCGACAAAATCCATATGGTAAGGCGCGATCGCGCGATACCCTGCCGTTTCCGGCGTTTTGTCCGTTTTCTTTGATTGGCAGCCAGCAGCCACGCCCATCAGCATCACCCCCGTCATCATCAGCGACAGGCCACGCATTATCTGTCGTTTCATACTCTTTTCCTCCGAAAAATCTGCCGGAATTTCCGGCATTACTCGGTTTTATTGTAGCACAGTTGCCGGTGCAGAACAAGCGATTTTTCCGCTATATTCAGTCAAAATTTGACCTGTAAACAGCCATTGTCCCGAAACAGGCAAAATTGCCTGTTTCGGGACAACGATCATCAGTCTTTGGCAGGGAAGCTGGTGCGCTGACCGTTCGCGTATTGCAAAATTACCAACGCATCGGCGGCGGTCACGCTGCCGGAGCCATCCACATCCGCCATATACTGCTGGCGACCATCCAGCGTGATGCGCCCCGCTGCGTGCTGCAGCGTCATCAGCGCATCCATCACATCCACCTTGCCGGTCTGGGTCACGTCGCCGTGAACCAGCTTTTTCAGACCTTTTTTGGCGGTTTGCAGCGCTTTTATCGCCGTATCCACCATCGTCTGGCTGGCGTTGCCGTCCGCCAGCAGGGCGGTCGCTTCGTCCAGCGCCGTTTTATACGCTTCGTACGACACGGCAGTGTAGCGATTGCCGTCCACCGGGCTGTCCTGCTCGGTTTTGAGCGCCGCCGCCAGCGCCGTGGTATCGGCGTGCTCGGTCAGCGCCGCATAGGCGGCGTTCAACGATTCCAGCGCCTCCAACACCTCGGTTGCCAGCGACTGTTTGTTGTCGCTGACCGCCTGTGCCGCCGCTTTGGCGGTTTGGTAGGCAGAATAGGACTGCGGCGTGTAGCGCGACTCGTCCACCGCGCGCAGCAGCGCCTGTTTCAGCTGCATTTGCAGCTCGGGCAGCACATCGCCCACGATGCACACATCCGAAAGCGTCATGGTGTAGGTGCCCGCCGCCTTGTTCAGGCTGTCGATATACATCTGCAGCCGGCTGACATTCGCCCAGCTCAGATCGCCGTTCTTCTCCGCATTGGACAGCGGCAGCATGATATAGTTGGCACCGCTGTGCAGATTCGGCAGATTGGCTTTGATATCGTAGGTGTTTTCGCCCTTGACCTTGGTGGAGCCCAGCTTGATCTTACCGGTGCTGAACACCTGATCGTCCGCCGCCTGGTTATCTTTTTCCAGCGTCACGGTCATCCGCAGATACAGCTTGTTGCGGTCATAGGCGGACAGGTCAATCGTTTTGTCGGCGGTTTTCCATCCGGTGTTGACCGCGCCCTGCGCCGGCGAAGTCACCTTGTAGCTGCCCTCGGCTTTGGTGAAGCGTCCCAGCACCACCAGCGCGCCGTCCGGCTGCAGCTGATCCAGCAGCCGCTGCAATTCGGTCGCCGCCTGATCCACCTGTGCGACCGTAGCGGTTTCGCTGTTGTACAGCTCTTCCGCCTTCTGGCGCAACGACTGGTACTGCTGCATTTCCGCATCGGTGTGACCGGCGGGATCCAGCACGGTATCCAGCGCTTTTTTCAGCGCCAGCTTCTGCCGGTTGAGCGCCGTCAAGTCCACAATGCGGGCAGCGCTGGTGGTCATGGTGAATTTGCCTTTGTAATTGTTCAGACTATCAATATAGATGCGCACGCGGTTGACCGAACGCAGATTCAGCGCCAGCGCATTTTGTCCCGCCGCCGTGCCCGGCTGGGCATCCGACAGCTTGAGCGACAGCACATTTTCGCCGGTATGCAGTCCCAGCTGCTCCATCGACCAGTAGTTCCACTGCTCGCGACCATCCGCATCCACCGACCGCAGCTGCAGCCGACCGGCGCGGTAGAGATTTTCGTCCGGCTCGGTAGCGCCCTCTTTGGTCAGCGTCACGGTCAGCTGCAAACGCAGCGTATCCGCGTTGTAGCCCGACAGATTTACGCCGCGGTCGGCGCTGCCGCCGTCCACCAGCTGCCAGCCGGTTTCTACAATGCTGCCTTTTTGCCCATCCGCCAGCTGGCTGTTGTCCGCTTCCTTCGTGGTGGCGAGCGCCGAGAAGTTCATCAGCGTTTCTTTGGCGGACAGCTCCGGTCCGTTATAGGCTTTGATGACATCGGCGTTCGGCCAAATGTTGATATTCAGCCGATCGCGGCATTCCAGGTTGCCGATCACCTTGCCGAACGAGCCGGCTTCGTAGGTGAAGTTGGGCACATAGCCGTTGTCGTTGTTGTTGTTGGAGATGATGGTGGAGGCAAGCACATTCAGCGTGCCGCCCTGCTTGACCACGCCTTTGTACACGCACCACGAGAAATACTGCACCAGATCCACGGTGCCGCCCTCGACATACACGAGGTTGGAGCGCGCATCCCACGCGTCCGCGTTGTATAGGCTCACGCGGCCCTCAAATCCGGGCAGCGTTTTGACATTGTAGCCGCCCTGCTGTTCTTTGAACACGCCCATCGAGCTGACGATGGCGAGGTTCGCCTTGCTGCCGGCGGTGCCGACCACGCCATTGGTCGCGGCGTCAAACGCCACGCCCCACATCACACCGTCAAAATCACCGCCGGTGTAGGGGTCGGATTTCAACACGATCTGCTCCGCCACAATGATATTGAAGCAGGAGAAGAAGTTGACATTTTTCACATCGCCCAGAATCAGGCCTTTGACCACGCGGGTGGTGTAATCCTCCATCAAGTCGTTGGTGGAGGTGACGCCGTCGCTGCTGATGTCGCCGCCCGGCCGGTTGGGATACCGCCACTGCTGCACCCAGCCGGAGTAGTTGAAGTGCAGGTTCTGCACATAACCGCCGTCGGTGCCGTGACCCATCTCCAGCGTGGCATACATCGCCGCGCCGGTCACATCGGTGATCACGATGTTGTCGCAGCGGTTGGTCATCGCGTCGATCGCGGTGTAGGTCGCGATCATAGTCATATTCTGGATCCAGGTGTTCTTGTTGGCGCGCACCGTGGGGGGATAGGCGTGCACCGTTTCGTTGTCGTTGTAGCCCTCTTTATCGGTATAGCCCTGTTCGGGATACGCCACCGAGAAGCCTTTCACGCCCGCGCCCTCCGCCAGCGTGATCAGCGGCGCACCGTTCGCGTTGTCCTTGTTGCCGTAGGCAAAGATCTGGGTGCCGCGCTCGGTGCTGTTGCCGTAGTGCGCGGATTCAAAGGTACCGCGCAGCTCCACTCCGGTGGGAACGGTCAGCGCGCCGTTGACGCGATACACGCCCGCCGGCAGATACACGGTACCGCCGCCGGCGGCACCCGCCGCGTTCAGCGCGTTTTGGATCGCGCCGGTCGAATCCTGATCGGGAAGCCGATCCACAGCCCCCACCGCCGCGCCGTAATCCAGCACGTTGAAGATCTTATCGGTCGCCGGCTTCACATCCGACACATAGGTGTAGTCGTAGTCCGGCGTGTGCGTGATCTCGCCGTTTTGATCGTCCCGCGTGATGCGGTTGTCGTCAGAGCTCCACTCGCCGGCAAACGAGTTGCCCAGCAGGATCGCCTGACCGGCATTATCGCCCAGCGTGATCGGTTTTTCTCTTTTCGAGAAGGTGCCGTTGGAGCAGGTCAGATATCCGGCGCCCATATAGATCGCCGTGTCGCTCCACTCGGCAAAGGTGCAGTCGTTGAAGTTGATGCCATACCGGCCGGAGGTCTTATCCGACCAGAAACCGGCTTTGCCGCCTTTGAACGAGGTGGTGGACACCACAATGGTCGCGTTGGGATAATAATCCACCCGCATACCCTTTTGCTCGTAGGCGCTGTAGTCCGGCTTGGGAGCATAGTACATACCGTACTGCTTCGCTTCAATATCCGAATAGGTCAGCTGGAAGCCCGGATAGCCGACATTTTCCATATACACGCCGATTTGGACATTGCGCGCGATCAGCTTGCCGGCGGCGATGTTGCCGGGCACCACTTTGTTGCCGGGATCGTCCGGAACCGCCGTCAGCAGCAGCGCGTATTTGGCGTGGTTGATGTTCAGATCATACCAATAGCCCCAGTCCTGCTCGCCCGCCTGGATGGCGACCAGGTTGTTTTCGACATAGGTATTCAGCGTCTCCAGCTGCTGCTCGTTCGGCGCACCGGCGAGACCGCTTTCCGCCCAATAGCGGGTGTCGAACGAGACGTTTTCAATACGCGGAATATCATAGGCATAGGCGCCATGGATACCGCGGTTCAGCACCGTGCCGTGCATCTGCCGCACCAGCATGGACGAACAGCTGTTGTTATACAATCCATAATAGGAGTTATACAGCGTCACATTGATAATATCGGTGTGGCCCTGGCCATAAATGGTTGCTGGGTACGCCACCGGCTTTTCGGCATCCTGTTCGGGGTACCATACGCTGATATCCCGCAGGCAAGCGCCGCTGGACATGGAAATGAACGGCAGCGCGGTCGGGTCGGTCTCATTTTTGCCGGCATACGCCATCAAAATGGTGCCTTTGCCAATACCGCCCTCGTCCGGGTCGACCCATTCGCCGCGCAGCGTCACCGCGCTCGGAAGGTTCAGTGTACCGCCCACCTTGTAGCGACCGGCGGGCAGAAACACCACGCCGCCGTTCGGCAGCTTGTTGATGCTGTCCTGAATCGCGAGGGTCGAATCCATTTGACCGGTTTTGTCCGCGCCCAGCTCGGTCGCGTCCACCGCATACACGATGGTATCCATCGAGGACATCCCCTCCGAAGAGGTTGCCACCCGCGGCGCAGTGGTGGCGACGTCGGTCTGGGTCGTATCCACCAGATAAACATTGGAAAGAGTCATGGTGAAGCCATAATTCTTATCCACCGTATCAATATAAAAGTTCATCCGGTTCAAAGTGGTGGTATCAAACACGCCCTTGGTGTTGATGTTGTTGTTCGCCACCCATTGTGCCAGATTCATCGACACGGTGTTGCGACCCATACGCAAGCGCAGCGGGCGCACCGAAAAACCGATGTTGTGTTCGACGTTGCCGTTGCCCGCTTCGGGGTCGCCCGATACATTGGCACGATCCATCGACCGCAGCTTGATAAAACCGCCGCGGAACAGCTGGTTTTTGTCGATATCGTCCGGCAGCGTCACGCCCTCTTCCAGCGCCAGCTCCACCGTCATGCGGATCGACAGCTTGTTTAAGTCATGATGACTGATGTCGATGCCCTGTTCGGCGGAAGCGCCGTCGGCATATTGCCAATCGGACCGCAAAATCTTTTCTCCATCTGTTTGCGAGTGGTACGTGCGTTCCATCGCCGAAAAGTGCGCCACCAACGGGGTGGTGTCGTAATCCTCGGCCAGAACAGTGCCACCCAGCGGCGTCAGCAGCGTGGGCACCAGCACCAACAGGCTGGTCAGCGCCGCGATACCGCGGTTCCATAACGATCTTGGCTTCATAATATACCCCTTTCTCACATCCTGTGCATACACCATCATACCCGATTTGCAAATGGTTGTCAAATGCTTTTAATTATTTTCGTCATTTAGAGGGTATATGTAGTCGATTTGCACAATTTTCACTTGCCATTTTTGAATAAGCCGAAATCGCTATCCTCCATATTCGCCCAAAGCTGCACCGTCGCTTTCAGGAATATTCACACTATGACAGAATTTTCTATGGGATACAGAACTATGTGCGCTCTTCTCTTGCACCAGACAGAGTCTTGCGCCATACAGAGCTGCACTCATTGTACGGTATGAATGTTTTTTCGTCGCACTACGTCGCACTATAAGATTGCACTATAGGGGTGATTTATATATAGCAAAAGCACCGACCGGATCGGTCGGTGCTTTTTTCTATCGGGCGCCGCTTATTTACCACGCTCGGCTTTGTCCTTTTGCCGTATCGGGCGATGCCTATTTGCTGCGCTCGGTTTTGTTCTTTTGTTGCTCTTGCCGCGCGGTGCCTTGCCCTTTTCCCATGCCCGGCATTGCTCTTTTACTACACCCGGCTTTATCCTTTTTACCACGTCCGGCTTTCCCGTTTTTGTCGCGTCCGGCTTTGCCAGTTTCGCCGCACGGCAGCTCTCTGTTTTTGCAAGAACCAAAAGCCCGACCGTTTGGTCGGGCTTTTGGCCAAGGCAACCGAGAGGTCACCTATTTGCTTGGTTATCGGAGAATTACTCCTCCACCGGGAAGCTGGCGCGCGCGCCGTTCGCGTGCTGCAGAATCAGCAGCGCATCCGCAGCGGTAACACCGGCTTCGCCGTCCACATTCGCCGCTTCCAGCTGTCTGTCAGACAGAGTGACCTTGCCAGCCACATTCTGCAGCGTCACCAGCGCGTCCACGATATCCACGGTGCCGTCCATGGTCACATCACCATAGGTGATCTGCACCAGAGCATCGATCGCCGCCTGCAGTTCTTTGCGGGCGTTGTTCAGCGCCAGCTGCGTTTTCGCGGTATCCACCAGACCTTCGGCCTTAGTGATCGCCGCCTGCAGCGCTTTCGCGGTGGTTTCGGTGTACTGATTCTGGTTGATGGCTTTCGCCGTCGCCAGAACATCTTTCAGCTCTTTCGCATCCGGATCCGGCACATTCATATTTTCCGGACGGTTGCTCAGGATCTGGACATCTTTGATAGTCATCTTAACACCGGTATCGTTGTTCCAGTTGATGACCTCATCCGCGTGGCTGTTGCCATACCGCGCGGTATCATTGTACATGAACACGCCGAACTGGGTCAGACGGCCATCCTCCAGAATATCCACCGGAATCTCCTGCGTCACCGTCATCCATTCGCCGGCTTTGTTATAAGCGGTCATAACGGAGTTCTGCTCGCAGTTCATGCTGTACCAGGTAGCAGAAGCATTGTCGTTGTTCGGGGTGCTCACATTCCAGAAGCGGGCACGACCGTTGCGCACCTCTTTCAGCCACTCGTCGTTGGTGGGCGCCGGATTCGTGTGGGTGGATTCCAGCTTGATCTGGTACTGCACCGTCACAGTATAATCCGCCTCTTTGATCAGATCCACATCCTGTTTGAAGTTCAGTTCCAGGAAGTGCTGGTCAGCGGTCGACCGTTCGCCCTCCAGCAGGGTCGCCACCACACGGTTCGGACCGGTCTGGAGCTGCAGCACGCTGCTCACATCGCCCAGAGCGCTGACCGCACGGTTGACTTCCAGCTGCGTGGCGTCCGCTTTGTTCAGCAGCGCCTGCGCCTCGGCAATCTTCGCTTTGTACGTCGCCACCGACGAAGCGGTGTAACGGGTCAGGTCGGTCACCTGATTATCCACGACCTTCTTCAGCGCGGTCTTATCCACCGTAATGGACACGCCCAGCGCCTCGCGAGCCGCTTTCAGAGCATTGGTCGCGTCGATAATCTTCACGACATTTTCGCCCTTGATCACATTCTTGGCAACCGCCACAGCCTCTTTATAGGCCTTGACAGCCGCTTCGTCCTTGCAATCTTCGACCGCAACATTTTCGGTCAGCAGCGCGTTCAGCTCTTCGCGTTTCTCATCCAAAGACTTATCGACCACACGGACATTTTCCAGTTTCGCCGTCGCAGTCACGCCGTCTTTCAGGTTGATGATACCGAAGAAACGATCCAGCTCGTTCCAGCTGATCTTACCGCGAGAGGTGTTGTTGCTGCCGGTATAGATCTGTTTGAAGGTCGCGCTTTCCGCACGGCCGTTACCTTTGCTCACTTCGGGCAGTTCCATCTCGCCGGTGTTCGCGTTGGTCATTGCCAGCGGAATCACCACTTCGGTGGTACCCCAGTCTTTGATGTAATCGCCGACCGCCCAGCCGAAGTTGTGCTCGCCGTTGGTATCCATCGTACCGCCGAACACTTTCAGATCGGGGTCATCTTCTTTGTCCGTCTTATCGCTGGAACGCAGTTTGAACCAGCTGCCGTTGTTGAGCGAATCCTTGAAGGATTTGGTCGGGTCGGACGGAGACAGAGTGATGGTGAAACGCAGCTCCAGATTTTCCGCCTTGTGGGTGGTCAGGTCAACGATGGTGTCCTGATTGTCCGCGTTTTTGATCTTCTGCCAGTCGATGTAGATGTTTTTGCCGCTGGGGCTATACGAATAGGTCTTGTTCGCGCCGGGGAAGTTCGCCACCAGATAGGTGTAGTCGACCACTTTGTCTTTCACAGCCTTCAGGCTCTCGTACGCCGCGTCGATCTCCGCCTGGGTCGCGTTTTCGTTCAGCAGCACTTTGCGGGCTTTTTCCAGTTCTGCATAGTACGCGTTGAGCGAAGCCGGATCGTAATCGTCACCAGTAACTTTTACGCGTACCGCTTCTTCCAGCTTGGTGCGATCGGGAGCGTCGGTCACCCAAATCTGGGCACTCGCCACTTTGGTCGCACCATTGAAAGTCGCGGTCACCTGCACGGTCACACGACCCTCGGCAGTAGCCGACAGAACGTTGCCGTTCAGCTTCGCCGAACCGGTGGTATCTTTCAGGATCTTATACACATAGGTGGCCTGCGCATTTTTGTGCGCTGCCTGATCGCAAGTCGCGGTGGTCGCTTTCGCGTCCAGCGTGTAGCTCGCCGCCTGCGCTTTGGTCAGTTTCACATTTTCAAACGCGATCGCAGTGACATCGCACGCGTCCACCACGTTCACGGTGTAGACCGCTTTTTCGCTGCCCTTGGTCAGGGTCACGGTCGCGGTACCCGGAACAGCTTTCGCCTGCTCCACATTCACGGTCACGCCGGAAGCCGCTTTCGCCGCCACGGTGGGAACGCTGCCGTTTTTCACGGTCACGTTGTAGGTGGTGGTGTCCGCATCAAAGTCAGCCACTTTGCTGCCGTTCACGGTCAGCTCGGTCGCTTTCACAGTCGTTTTCACAGCCACCGGGAAGCTGGTTTCTTTGACATCGCCGTTCTTGTAGGAAGCCTTCACGGTGATGGTCGCCGTGCCGGCCGCTTTACCGGTCACTTTGCCGGTCGCGTCCACGCTGGCCACTTCCGGTTTGTTGCTCGAGAATTCGACTTTCAGATCTTTGGCACCCATTTCCAGCAGGGTGTCATCTTTCAGCGACGCAGTCACTTCGGTGGTCAGGCTTTCACCCACATTGATCGCCAAAGCGCTCGCGTCCGCGGTAACCACATTGACCTGCTCGGCCAGAGCGCCGGTCACGGTCACTTTTTTGCTGTCTTTGATATCCGCGCTGGAAGCGCCCACTTCGATGGTGTATTCACCGGTGGGAACCACTTCTTTCTGCGCAGCATCGTTCCAGAAGTAGAAATCCGACACATCCAGTTCAATGTTCGCGGTCTTCTTCTCGCCGGCTTTCAGATCCACTTTCTCATAGCCTTTGATCTGTTTCGCGGGCATACCGTCCGCCTGCGGATATTTCACATAGACCTGCACCACTTCGGAGCCGTCCATTTTGCCGGTGTTTTCCACATCGACCGACACGGTCAGTTTGCCGTTGGCATCCACCGTGGTCTTATCCACTTTCATGTTGGAATAAGCATAGGTGGTGTAGCTCAGACCGTAGCCGAAGGGATACTCCACATCGCCGGTGAAATACTGATAGGTGAAACCACCGTTCGAATACGCTTTTTCCGCATCGCCGTAGAGTTTTTCACCCTCGGTGTAGGCTTCTTTCAAGCCATACTGACGGATACCCGGCAGCTGAGATTCGTCTTTGTACCAGGTGAAGGTCAGTTTGCCGGAAATGTTGTATTCACCGAACAGCTGGTTGGCAGCGCCGATGCCCTGCGCCTCACCGTTCTGGGTGGTCCAGATGATCGCTTTCGCCTGATCCTTGAACTCTTTGATCTCGACCGTGTTGGAGGTCTGCAGATACACGATGGTGTTCTTGTTCAAAGAAGCGGTCTTTTTGATGATCTCGTTCTGATTGCGAGTGAGTTTCATCTCCACGCGATCGTGACCCTCGGAGGAGTCGTCGTGAATGTCGCTGCCGAAAGCAATGACCACGTCGGCGTCTTTGATCAGTTTCTGATCCGCCGCGCTGATGGTGCCGTTATCGCCAAAGGAGGTGACTTTTTCCACCGTCGCTTTGTCATTGTGCGTCACCAGATAATCTTTGATGCCTTCGTACAGAGAGATCTGATGCTGTTTCTGGGGTTTACCGGAATAGTTACCGGTCCAGCAAACATCCGCATTGTCGCCCACGATGACGATCTTGCTGACTTTGCTGACATCCAGAGGCAGGGTGTTGTTCTGGTTTTTCAGCAGAACCGCCGAACGGCTGGCCGCGTCTTTCGCCAGCTCGGTGTGCTCGGGAGTTTCCACCGTATTTTTGAAGCTGTACGCCGCGCTGCGATATTCGACCATCTCGTCGGGGTCGAATTCGCCGAGTTTGAAACGGGAGAGCAGGTTGTTGTAGACGTTCTTGTCCACCTGATCCTCGGAGAGGATGCCCTGCTGCACCGCTTTTTTCGCGTTGGTGGGATACACATCACCGTTGCAGTCCATATCGCAGCCCGCCATCAAAGCCAGAGCCACGGAACCGGGTTTGGTGACAACGCCGTTCGCATCAACATAATCGCTGATGGTTTTGCCGGCAGCCAGCGTGTAATTCTCTTTCTGAGAGACGTTCTTGGTGGGAACCCATTTCTGGGTTTTTTCCAGGTTGTCGATAGCGCCGCAGTCGGAGGTAACAAAACCGGTGAAGCCGAAAGTCTTGCGCAGCAAGGTATCCAGCAGGAAGGTGTTACCGGAGGACGGCGTGTAGTTGACCGCGTTGTACGCGCTCATCAGCGAGGGAACATCGGTGCGCTCGATGATGTAGCGATACACACGGGTGTAATAATCGCGGATATCCGCTTCGCTCGCGTTGGAGGAAGTGGAGCCACGACCGTTTTCATGGTTGTTCAAAGCGTAGTGCTTGATGGTGGGAACGGTCTTCATGTACTGACGGCCGTTCGCGTCGGTTTGCACATCCAGATCGCCCATCATGCCTTCCGAGAAGGCGCTGGCCAGCATACCGGAAACATAGGTGTCTTCACCGTATGCTTCGTTGGTACGGCCCCAAATCGGCGAGCGCTCCATGTTGACAGTGGGGCACCAGTAGGTCAAGCCACGACCGCGACCGCCTTCGCTGGTCGGCTGGCTGTGACCGCGCGCATCGTCCGCAATCGCGTTGGCGATCACTTTGATGTACTCTTCGTCCCAGGTTTGCGCCAAGCCCAGCGGCATCGGGTAAGAGGTACCCTCGGCAGAGCCGTTCTGGATGCCGTGCAGCGCTTCGTTCCAGTAGTCGTACTTGGCAAGACCCAGACGCGGCACCGCGGCGCCGTTACGGCCCAGCTGGTTAACCTTTTCGTCCAGGGTCAAACGGGACACCAGGTCCGCTGCGCGTTCCTCGAACGACAGCGAGGTATCCATGAACGGATACTGGGGAGCGGTGCCAACCTGCTCAGCCTGCGCCGGGGTGAACCCGCCCACGCCGGAAACCGTCAGCATCGCCGCCGCCGCCATGGCCAGAGCCCGTTTGGCGTACTGCTTCATCTTCATACTTCCATTCTCCTTTTCCAAAGTCTTTATTGAGGATACTTCTCCCATAGACAATAGACGAATGTATTATAGCAAATTGTGGGCATTTTTTCAAGCGATTTCCTTTGTCAACCCACCCAAACATTCACAAAATGTCCTGTGCAGAATGACCTGTTTCCGTTTGTACTAGCCAAAAAGTTGTCGTTTCGGATTTTGAAGTTGACCATTTTTGGCTAGTTGTATTTTGCCACAATTCCCAATGGATCGTTCTCTATCTCCACAAAAGGGTCCGCGAATAACGGACCCTTTTGTGGAAAAGCATACAGTGCTTTTATTACCTATTATATAGTACGGCTTACCTTTACGCCTTGCGGATGACATCCACGCCCATATACGGACGCAGCACCTCCGGCACGGTGATGGAACCGTCGCCGTTCTGGTAGTTTTCCATGATCGCCGCCACGGTACGACCAACCGCCACGCCGGAACCATTCAAGGTGTGCACCAGCTGTGCTTTGGCTTTGGGGTCTTTCTTAAAGCGGATCTGCGCGCGGCGCGCCTGGTAATCTTCAAAGTTGGAACAGCTGGAGATCTCGACATAGCGACCATAGGACGGCATCCACACTTCGATGTCGTAGGTCTTGGCGCTGGAGAAGCCCAGATCGCCAGTGGACAGGGTGACCACACGATAGGGCAGGCCCAACAGCTGCAGCACCTTTTCGGCATCGTTTGTCAGTTTTTCCAGCTCTTCGTAGCTGTGCTCCGGCTCCACGAATTTGACCAGCTCCACTTTGTTGAACTGGTGCTGGCGAATCAGACCGCGGGTATCGCGACCGGCGGAACCCGCCTCGGCGCGGAAGCATGCCGAATAGGCGCAGTATTTGATGGGCAGTCGGCTGCCGTCCAAAATCTCGTCGCGGTGCATATTGGTCACCGGCACCTCGGCGGTCGGGATCAGGAAATAGTCCTCATTGGCGATTTTGAACGCGTCCTCCTCAAACTTCGGGAGCTGGCCGGTGCCGGTCATGGACGCGCGGTTCACCATATACGGCGGGAAAATCTCGGTGTAGCCGTTTTGGGTGTGGGTATCCAGGAAAAAGCTGATGATGGAGCGTTCCAACCGCGAGCCCAAGCCCTTGTAAAAGTGGAAACGCGCGCCGGTCACCTTGGCAGCGGTTTCGGGGTCCAAAATACCGAGCTTCGCGCCCAGATCCCAGTGTGCCTGCGGCTCAAAATCAAACTTGGTCGGCTCGCCCCAATGGCGCATATCCTGATTTTCCTTGTCATCCTTGCCATAGGGCACGCTTTCGTGCGGAATATTCGGGATGGACAGCATAATATTGCGCTGCTCGGTTTCCAGCGCGCTGATCTGCGCATCCAGTGCCTTCACCTGATCCGACAGTTTCTTCATTTCCTCCATGATCGGGGCGACATCGCCGCCCTCTTTCTTGATCTGAGGAATCTGCTTGCTCGCCTGGTTCTGCTGCGCTTTCAGCGCATCCGCCTGGCTGCTCAGCTCGCGGCGCTGGGCGTCGATCGCGAGAACGCGATCCACCTCGGCATCCATATCCTTGTTGCGGCTGCGCATCGCAGCCTTGACGCGATCCGGTTCGGTACGAACAACTTTAATATCCAACATGACAAATTCTCCCTTTCGCTTGTCTTTTTTCTGATTTTCTTATTGATCGCGGCTGTACAGCCGGTTTGCCAGCTGCTGCAGATCGTCCTGGCTGTAAAATTCCAGCTCCAGCACGCCGCCTTTGCCGCTTTTCTTCACTTTCACCTTACGCCCCAGGCATTCCTTCAACGCCAACTCCACTTCGCTGTAAAAGCTGTCGGCAGCAAAGCGCGCTTCTTTTGTTTCATGTGAAACATTGTGCGGGGAACGCGCCTGTTTCGCGCGTTTTTCCAGCTCGCGCACCGACAAGCTCTGCTCCTCCGCCTTCAGCGCCATTTCCTGCTGCTCTTCCGGGGTAGGGAACGCCAGCAGCGCGCGGGCGTGACCCGCCGACAGCCGCCCCGCCAGTACCATATCCGCCACCGGCTCCGGCAAATTCAGCAGCCGCAGCGCATTCGCGACCGCCGGGCGCGATTTATTGACCACGCGGGCGGTTTCCTCCTGCGTCAAGCCGTAGCTGGTCATCAGCGATTGATACCCGCGCGCTTCTTCCATCGGATTCAGGTCCTCGCGCTGCAGGTTTTCGATCATTGCCAGCTCCGCCGCTTCCTGATCCGTCATTTCGCGGATCACCACCGGCGCTTCGGTCAACCCCGCCATGCGGGCTGCCCGCCAGCGGCGTTCGCCCGCCACCAGCTGATAACCGCCGATTGCCAGCGGCCGCACCAACAGCGGCTGCAAAATACCGTGCTGCGCAATGGATGCGGACAGCTCGGATAGCGCATTTTCATCGAACTGCTTGCGAGGCTGGTCGCGGTTGGGTTCGATTTCGGACAAATGCAGCGTGACGATCTGTCCTTCGTCCGCTGTGTTTTCCTTAAACAGGGCTTCCAGCCCTTTTCCAAGGCCGCCTTTCGCCATATGCGTACCTCCTTAGCCTTTCTTTATGATTTCTCCCGCCAGTTTGCGATACGCGCGCGCGCCTTTGGAAGCATGATCGTAATAGTTGATGGGTTGTCCGTAGCTGGGCGCTTCGGACAGCCGCACCGTGCGGGGGATAACGGTGGAAAACACCTTGCCGGGGAAAAACTTCTCCACTTCGTCCGCCACCTGTTTGGTGAGGTTCAGCCGCTTGTCGTACATGGTCATGACCACGCCTTCCAGCTCCAGCGGCGCGTTGTACAGGCGTTTTACCTGCCGCACCGTCGCCATCAGCTGCGACAATCCCTCCAGCGCGTAAAATTCGCACTGGATCGGCACCAGCACGGTGTCCGCCGCGCACAAAGCGTTGAGGGTCAACAACCCCAGCGAGGGCGGGCAGTCGATCAAGATGTAGTCGTAGTCATCCCGCAGCGTCGCCAAAGCCGCTTTCAACCGGCTTTCCCGGCGGGACAGCTCCACCATTTCCACCTCGGCACCCGCCAAAGCGATGCCGGACGGCAGCAGATCCACCCCTTTGAACGCCGTGTGCAGCAAAATTTCCTCCGGTTTGGCGGAGCCGATCAGCATATCGTAGGTGGTTTTCTCGGTGGAACGCTTGTCCACCCCCAAGCCGCTGGTCGCGTTGGCTTGCGGGTCAATGTCCACCAGCAGCGTCTTTTTCTTTTTCTCGCCCAGCGAGGAGATCAGACTCACGGTGGTGGTGGTTTTGCCCACGCCGCCCTTCTGGTTGACAACAGCAATAATTTTTCCCATGCCTCTCCGCCTTTCCGATTGGTATAAAAATCAGTATAGCACATTTGCGGGCATGTGAAAAGGGGTAATTTGCATTGTTTCATGTGAAACATCGCAAATTACCCTCTCGTCAGATACGCACCACCGAAACCAGACTGTTGACCACCGCCCAGTTTTGCGGAAACGCGCGCATAATATTCCAATAGGACGCACCGCGCAGCTGCTTTTGAAACGCCAACCTCAGCTTGGCGGCGATACTGCGGGCGTCCTCAAACCACACCACATGGTCGCGGCTGCCGTCGTTGTAGTAAAAATAGGGGCTTTGGGCGGTTTCGTCAAACAAAATGGTGCTGCGCTCCCGCTGCGCCAACCGTACCGCCTCCAGATTGCCCATGGTGACCGCTTTGGTCACGCCGCGTTCGTAGGGGAGCGGCCAATCGTAGCCGTAGTTGGGAATGCCCATCAGAATTTTCTCCCGCGGAATTTCGGTCAGCGCGTAGGTCAGCACCCGATCCACATTGTTCAGCGGTGCCACCGCCATCGGCGGACCATAGGTATAGCCCCATTCGTAGGTCATGATCAGCACCGTGTTTGCAACCGCCCCGATGCGGGCGTAGTTGTGCGCCTCGTACAGCAACCCCGGCTGGTTGGCGGAGGTTTTGGGCGCCAAATCCACGTTGGTGAACCACCCCTCGGCGTTCAGCCGCAGCGTCATTTGCTCGATAAAGTTAAAATATGCCTCGCGCAGGTCTGGTTCGATGAATTCAAAGTCAATATCCAGCCCGACATAGCCTTTTTCTCTCATTTTAGCCACAATTTGTTCAATCAGTCGCGCCTGCACCGCCGAATTGCGGAGCATTAGGCTGGCGCGTTCGGTGCTGAAGGTACCGGATTCGGTGACGGTGGACAGCAGCATCACCGGCCCCACGCCGAATCGGCGCGCAATCGTAATCAGCGCATCGTCATCCACCGGAATCAGATCCCCTTCGGTGGTGAATCCGTAACCGAAAATGGTGAGGTAGGTGAGGTAGGGCAGCGCGTGCGCCAGCACCTCGCGGTCGATAAAAGGGTAGGCGTAGCCGGTCAGCGCCAGTGTGCCTTCCTTTTCACCCTCGAACGCCAGCGCCAGCGTTTCGCCCGCGACCAGTCGTCCGCTCACCAGCGCGGGGTTGTTTTGCACCAGTGTCAACGCCGGAACGCCGGTGGTGGCGGCAATCGAACCCAGCGTATCGCCGGGGCGCACGGTGTAGGTGGCGGTAGGGCGCTGGATCACCAGCGCCTGCCCTTCGACCAGCGTATTCGGATCCAAAATGCCGTTATCCGACACCAGCCGCGCCACCGACACGCCGTAAGCCGCCGCAATGCCCGACAGCGTTTGCCCCGCGCTCACCACATGAATGATCATAGCATCCCCTCCGCCATCAGCGTATGCGCTCCCCGCCGCGGATATGAAAAGGACTCTTCGCATGACTATGCGAAGAGTCCTTTTGGTAAATGCTATTAGGCAATGGAAAATGTTTTAGAAACCGAGCTTTCATCAAGACTAAACAGTTTTTTTACTTCCACTTCTACATCCGATTTGTCATCGTTTAGAGTATAGGCAACTTCCACATCCAGCGAAGCTCCCGTTTTAATTTCCTTCCGTTGATTATCCATGCTATATTTTGCGCTGTCATCCAGCATATACGCTTCGTTCAAGCCAACACCGTTTTGATAAGCCGCATCTTCAAACGCCACCATGAACGAGGTCGCTTTATCCCCATTGTTAGTAAATCCATATTTAACAATAACAACTTTTTTGCCTTGATAATCTTTGGCCAACCGGCAGCTTTTAATTTCCAGCTGATAATCGCCCAAATTGGTATCGGCAACCGTTTGAGACGATGCCTTATCGCTGCCTTGGTTGTCATTTTTGGTATCGCTCTCACCGCTGCCCAGCGCAAACGCACCAAATGCACACACCATTAAAACCGCTGCCAAAAAACTAAGTCCCTTTTTCATTTTGAATTTCCCCTTTTATAATTTATTACATTAACGGTAGCCCCCGCCAATGCATATAAAACAACATCCACAATATCTCCCGTGCCGCTTATTATGCCAAACCATTGAAGTACCTCGTATAATGCACCAAGCAAAACTACAACTACTGTGCAGATCAAAGATTCCTTTGCCTTAGGATTAAAAATGGCGTGCAACCCACACGCAAGTGCAACACCCCACAAATAATCCGGCAAATAATATTTCAAAAATCCACAATCCAGCCAAGACAGTTGGTTGCGCACTTCTCGCATTGGAATAATTTTTATGACCGCTTGCGCAACATATGTATTGGGACGGAACAGAAGATAGCACCCTCCGCCCAACGCCAACGCCAGTATTCCCACTACATAAAATATACCTGTTTTCGGCAAATGTAAGTTCATATATACATTATAGTCATAATTATGACTGTTGTCAAGATAATTCACCCCTTTTATGCTAATGATATACAAGACTAACGTCTTTATCGAAGGATGGTGAGCAAGTTGATAAGTTATCGCCCCTTTTGGGAAACCCTAAAAAAACAAGGCGTTACCACATATGCTTTGATTACAAAGCATAACATCAGCAGTGCTACCATCGACCGTATGAAAAAGGGAAATGGCATCAGCACCATGAAAATCGATGATTTTTGCCGCATTCTGCATTGCCGAGTAGAGGATATTATCGAATATATTGATGACGCTATCTAAAAACGGATCGACATAAATGTCGATCCGTTTTTTCATTTCAATTTGATAACATATTCTATTATTCTTTGGTGAATCCTTGTCCGTGCACCTCATCGGCCGAGGTCAGAATGACGAACGCGGCGGGGTCGATCGCGGTCACCAGCGTGCGCAGCGCATACACCTCTGACCGGCTGACCGCGCACAGCAGCACCCGCCGATCGTCACCGGTATAGGCGCCGGTCGCTTTCAGAATCGTCACGCCGCGCCCCATTTGGGTCAAAATCTCTTTGGCGATCCGATCCGGCTCGCCCGACATAATCAACATCATTTTGCCGCGGCGGCGGCCATATACCAGCGCATCCAACACCTCGGTGGTCACATAGATCATCAGCGCCGCATACAGCGCGCTTTCCAGATCGCGATACACCAGCGCGGCAATCGCAATCACCACGCCATCCACCAGCAGAATGAGCTGTCCCACTGGAACGCCGCTGAACCGTCGTTCCAGCAATCGCGCCGCCACCTCGCTGCCGCCGGTGGTGGCGCCGCGCAGAAAAATCAGCCCCAGCCCCGCGCCCGCCAACACGCCGCCGCACAAACAGGTCAGAATCTTATCCCCGTGAAACGCCGGCACAAACGGCGCGGTCACATCCATCAGCACAGACGACAGCACAGTAGCGACCACCGTGCGCAGGGTGAATTCACGCCCCAGCCGGAACCATGCCGCCACCAGCAACGGCAGATTCATCACCAGCACCATCACGCCGATCGGCAGGTGAAACAGGTAATTCAGCACGGTAGAAAGCCCGGTCAACCCGCCGGGCGCAATCTGATTGGGCGCGGAAAACACATTGACCGACAGCGCATACAACACGCTGCCCGCCAGATAGCACAACCCATCCACGCCCGCTTTTTGCAAGGCTTTGCTGCGCATAGCTTACTCCTTATCGGTTTCCATCGCCAACGCAAACAGCTCACGCAGGCGATCGATGCGCCCGGTCAGATAGACATAGCCAAACAGCGCCTCCAGCCCGGTCGCTTTGTGATAATCGTTACCGCTGCGGGCGGTGTGGGCATTGCGCCCGCGTTTGTACACCGCCTCTTCCTCTTCGGTGAGGATGGGCAGCAGTCGCTGCATGGCGGCGGCCTGCGCTTCGGCGCGCACCCGGTGCACCGCCATGTTGTGCAGCGCCCCGTTGGGGCGGTTGGCGGCGCTGACCAGCCATTCGCGCACCAGCAGGCTGTACACACCGTCGCCCACAAACGCCAGCGTCAGCGGGCTGAGCGTGCGCACATCCACTTGTTCCGGATATAGTCTGTCCATAATCTACCCTCTTTATACGATGATCGCTGTTGATTGGTATGGTTACACTCCGCTACTCGCTGCGAGCACATGGCGCTCTGTATTCAGGAAAGCACATACGTCTTTTTCCACCAAACCTGTTGTTCCCGCAAGCCTTCCCCTCCGAGGGGAAGGCTTGCAGGGTTACATCTTTTTACTAAGTAGGCAAACAATCTCAAGCAGAAATCGCTGCCTGTTGAATGTTTAATAAAAAAGTGGTAAAACAACAAACCCGAAAACGCACTGTAAACCAACACCAATCTTTTTGCACCAATGAAGTTCAAATTTTCCACCAAACCGGCTGTTCCCTCATGCCTTCCCCTTGAGGGGAAGGTGCTGAGCGCAGCGAAGCGGATGAGGTGTCAGTGAACCATATGTTTTCGCAATATATTTGTTGCATATGTTTCTGTTTCGCAAACGACGACCAGCAGGATAAATTCATCTGTTGTTTCCACCTCATCCACCGCCGTTCGGCGGTCCCCCTTTTTCTCCCGAAGACGAGCCCCTTTTGTCGGCTGCGCCGACATTTCCCCCGCACGCGGGGGAATTACCTCAAAGGGAAGGCTTGGAAAGTTGCATCTTTTACCATAAGCGGATGAGGTATTACCTTCAAGGGGAGGCTTGTGGAGTTTTTGCTATAGTCGAGCAAGCTGAACAAAGCCCCTTGCTCGATTGAGCAAGCGCTCTCACTCCGATGGAATGACCAATCGCCCAAGCACCTCGCCGATGGGCTCGTGCAGCACCAAATCGGCTTGCTCATCCCGCGGCGTGGCGGCTTTGTTGATAACCGCCAGATGCTTGCCGTGGAAATAATCGACAAATCCAGCGGCGGGATACACCGCCAGCGAGGTGCCGCCGATAATCAACATATCTGCTGCATCAATCGCGGCGATCGCACGGTTGATAACCCCGCTGTTCAGATTTTCTCCGTACAGCACCACATCCGGCTTGATCAGTCCCCCACAAGAACAATGCGGCACCCCCGCCGCCTGTTTCACAAAAGCGCCGTCATAAAACGCGCCGCAATCCATACAGTAGTTGCGGTGGATGCTGCCGTGCAGCTCCAACACATTCCGGCTGCCGGCGGCTTGGTGCAATCCGTCGATATTCTGGGTAATGACGGCGGACAACCGCCCCGCCTGTTCCAACGCTGCCAGCGCCTTGTGCGCCGCGTTGGGCTTCGCATCCAGGCACAACATTTTATCCTTATAAAACTCATAAAAATCCGCGGTGTGCTGCATGAAAAAGCCATGGCTCACCACTTCCTCCGGCGGATAGCGGTAGGCTTGGCGGTACAACCCGTCGCTGCTGCGAAAATCCGGGATGCCGCTTTCGGTCGACACCCCCGCTCCGCCGAAAAAGACGATGCGGTGGCTGTCCTCCACCATTTGCTGCAAGGTCACGCCCGTCATCTCCCTTTGTCGATCAATAGCCCCGCTCGCCCTCCAGCGAGGAGTCGTGCTCGATCCAATCCTGCACATAAATAGCGGTAAAATCGTCCGGCGTGTTGCGGATGACCAGCCGTTTCAGCCCCGCGTTGATAATCAACCGTTTGCACATCGAGCAGGAATTGCTGTCCGGCACCAGCTCGCCGGTGCGCGCATCCATCCCCACCAGATACATGGTGGCATCGATCATATCGCTGCGCGCCGCGTTGATGATGGCATTGGCTTCGGCGTGGACCGACCGGCAAAGCTCATACCGCTCGCCGCGCGGAATATTCATCTTTTCGCGCAGACAGTAGCCCAGATCGCAGCAGTTGCGGCGACCGCGGGGCGCACCGCTGTATCCGGTGGAGATGATCTGATCGTTTTTCACGATGATCGCGCCGAAATTGCGCCGCAGACAGGTGCCGCGCTCCACCACTGTTTGGGCAATGTCGAGATAATAATTTTCCTTGTCTCGCCGTTTCATGCCGACTCCCCCTTGTGTCGTTGTTTTTCTTTAATCATACTGTATTTTGCGCGTTTGCGCAAGCCAATTCTTTCAGGGAGGTTTTGTATGCAATACCAATGGTTGCTAAACCGGGCGGCCGCCGCGCGGGCGCACGCCTACTGCCCGTATTCCGGTTTTGCGGTGGGAGCGGCGCTGCTGGCGGCTTCCGGCGCGGTCTACACCGGCTGCAATGTGGAGAGCGCCTCGTTTGGCGCGACGATTTGCGCCGAACGAAACGCGCTGACCACCGCGGTCGGCGCAGGCGAGCGCGCGTTCACCGCTCTCGCGATCGTGGCGGGCGATGCCCCCACCCCGCCTTGCGGCATCTGCCGCCAACTGCTGGCGGAATTCGGCGATATGACCGTGCTCTACGCCGATGCCGCCTTGACGGCGGTGCGCGAAACCACCCTGTCGGCGCTGCTGCCGGACGGTTTTGTGCTGACCCCACCCACTTCTGCGAAAGGATGATCCCATGAATTCTCTGACCGATATTCGCGCCGTGCGCGCGCTGCTGGAGCGGCACGGCTTTCGTTTTTCCAAAGCCTTGGGGCAGAATTTTCTCATCAACCCCTCGGTGTGCCCGCGTATGGCGGAGGCGTGCGGCGTCACCCACGACGGCGGTGTGCTGGAGATCGGACCCGGCATCGGGGTGTTGACCCACGAGCTGGCGCAGCGCGCCGGTCGGGTGGTCGCCATCGAGCTGGATGAACGGCTGTTTCCGGTGCTGGGCGAAACGCTGGCGGACCACGACAATGTTACGCTGATCCACGGCGATGTGATGAAACTGGATCTGGCGGCGCTGCTGAAAGAGCAGTTCACCCGCCCGGACGGCAGTCTGATGGACATCTGCGTGTGCGCCAATCTGCCGTATTACATCACCTCCCCCATCGTGATGATGCTGCTGGAAAGCGGCTTGCCGCTGCAAAGTATCACGGTGCTGGTACAAAAAGAAGCGGCGCAGCGGCTGTGCGCCACCCCCGGCACCCGCGAATGCGGGGCGGTAACTATGGCGGTACAGTATTATGCCGAGGCGCGCACCCTATTTCCGGTCAGCCGCGGCAGCTTTCTGCCCGCGCCCAAGGTGGACAGCATGGTGATGCAGCTTACGCTGCGCGCCGCGCCGCCGGTGGACGCCGCCGATCCGGCGGGGATGTTCCGACTGATCCGCGCGGGCTTCGGTCAGCGCCGCAAAACGCTGCCCAACGCCTTGGGCTCCTGCGGACTGACCAAAGAGCAGGCGATCGCCGCCCTGCAGCAAGCGCAGCTGCCGCTGACCGCGCGCGCCGAGCAATGCACGCTGGAGGATTTTGCGCGGCTGAGCAATATTGTGTTTCCGGGATAATGGTGGTATACTATGTCCCATATGACTACTGAAAAAAGGATGGATGCTATGAACACCGTACAGACTTCGGATACCACCCGCCGCACCGCGTCCGCGATCCGCACAGCGATTTTGCTGCTGCTGTTTGTGTCGCTGACCATGCTGCTGTTTTTGGGATTCCGGCAGGACGAGGTGCTGCAAAACGAGCTGCAAGACGTGCTGTATCCGCTGGGAGCGGCGCTGGTGCTGGCGTCGCTGGCGGTCACCTGGCTGTGGATGCAAACCGCCGGCGACCAACAGCGGCTGCATCTGTCGCCCCGCGCGCGCCGATGGATGTATCCGGTGATCGCCGGTGTGCTGGGGCTCAGCTGTATGACGCTGGCGTATTTGTATCTCGGCATGTGGCCGGCGGGCGAGCGCTCGGCGATGATGGTGGATATGCACCACCAATATGCGCCGCTGCTGGCGCATTTGCGGGATATGCTGCTGCACGGCGGCAACCCGCTGTATTCCTTCAACATCGGGCTTGGCACCAGCTTTTTGCCGCTGTTCGGCTATTACCTCGCCAGCCCCTTTAATCTGCTGCTGGTGCTGTTTCCCGAACGGCTGCTGACCGAGGGAATTCTGGTCATCACGCTGCTGAAAAACGCGCTGACCGCCGCCTTTTTCGCGGCGATGCTGCAATATGTGTACAAAAAGCGGAACGCGGTGATCCCCGCCGTCGCCATCATGTATTCGCTGATGATGTATCTGCTGGCGTATTCGTGGAACCTGATGTGGCTGGATGTCACCATGGTGCTGCCGCTGGTGGTGCTGATGCTGGAGCGGCTGCTGCGCACCGGCAAATACGGCGGCTATGTGCTGCTGCTCGCCTATGCGCTGTTCGCCAACTACTATCTGGCGTTTATGATGTGCGTGTTTTTGGTGCTGTATATGGTGGTGTGGGCGCTGCGCGAGCGGCGGAGCGCTCCCGCGATCAAGCAGGCCGCCGGACGGTTTGCGCTCGGCTCGCTGTTGGGCGGCGGGCTGGTGATGGCGCTGCTGATCCCGGTGTATCTGGGGCTGCAAAAAACCTCGGCGGCGGGCGCGTCGCTGCCGGAGCTGAAAGCCAACTTCCCCTTCTTCGACCTTCTTGGCCAGCATCTGTTTGAAACCACCCCCACCATTCGATCGGGCAACCTGCCGAATGTGTACTGCGGGCTGCTGCCGGTGCTGCTGGTGCCGCTGTTTGCCACCACCAAAGCCATTCCGCTGCGGCGGCGGCTGTCCTATCTGGGGCTGTTGGGCGTGATGGCGTTCAGCTTCACCCTCAACCAGTGGGATCTGATCTGGCACGGACTGCATTCCCCCAACGATCTGCCCTATCGGTTCTCGTTTTTGTATTCCTTTGTGCTGCTGCTGATCGCGTACGAAATGCTGCTGCATCTGAAAGAGCTGTCGCTCAAACAGGTGGGCGCGTCGCTTTGTGGGCTGGTCGCCTATCTGTTCTTGCTGGAGCGGTTTGGGGACGCGGACAAATACTCGTTCGACAATATTTATGTGTCGCTGCTGCTGCTGAGCATTTATGCGGTGATCGTGGCGCTGATTGCCCGCCGCAAATGGTCGCTGCGCCCGGCGTATCTGTTCCTCACGGTGGTGGTGACGGCGGAAATGCTGTTTAACGCCGGCGCAACCATGCGCACGCTGCACTCCAAAGAATATTTCACCGCACACGCCGATTATGTGGACAACGAAACCACCGAATCGCTGCGCGACGCGGTCGCCAAGACCAAATCCATCGGCGACAGCGCCGCAAACGGCAGCTTTTATCGCATGGAGTTCCTGCCGCGCCGCACCACGGTGGATCCGGCGCTGTTCAATTATCACGGTTTGTCGGTGTTCGCCTCCAGCAACCCGTTCAACACGGTCAGCTTTATGGGCAACATGGGCTACGCCATCAACGGTGTCAACAGCTATATTTATAACAGCTTTATCGCCCCCATCGACTCGCTGATGGGCATCAAATATGTGATTTTGGACAAGGAGCTGACGGCGCATCCGCAGCTCAAGCAGGTCGCCTCCTCCACCACCGGCAGCACCACCCAGTATATTTACGAAAACCCCTACGCGCTGCCGATCGCGTTTATGGCGGACGCTTCGGTGCGGCAATGGATCCCCACCGAATACGATCCCATTGATTCACAAAACAACCTGTTCCGGCGGCTGACCGGCAACGCCGAGGACACCTATACGGTGCATCCGGTCACCGTGGCAGCGGACAGCCTTGGCATCGCCACCGTCACCGAAAGCCCCACCACCGGGGTGGAAAATTCGTTCTCCATCAGCGGCGACGGCGAATCGGAAGCGCACTTTAATGTGACCGTGCCGCAAGCCGGTCAGGTGGTGATTTATGTGGACTGCCGCGCGGCGGAAAGCCTGACGGTCACCCACGGCGACGATTCGTGGGATGTGACCACCTATGAGCCGTATCTGATCGACGCGGGCAGCGTGCCTGCCGGCGACACCGTCGGCATCACCGTGTCCACCAAACAAGCGTGCACCGGCAGCATCCATGTCGCCACGATGAACGAAGAGGTCTTCCAAAAGAACATCCAACAGCTCGCCGCGGGCGGGCTGCAAGTGACCTCCTATTCCGACACCAAGGTTGAGGGCACCATCAACGCGCAAAAAGCCGGTGTGATGATGACCACCATGACCTATGACGAGGGCTGGACAGTCAAGATCGACGGCAAAGAGGTGTCCACCATCTCGTCCGAGATGCAGGCGGTCGCCGACACCGGCACCATCGGCATGGCAGAAGCCATGCTGGCATTTGAAATGCCAGCCGGTCAGCACACCGTCACCATGACCTTCTTCCCGAAAGGGTTGAAAGCGGGTCTGGCGCTTAGCGCTCTCAGCTTGATCGGGCTGATTGCGCTGCTGTGGTGGCAGCGCAAGCGCACCCGCGCCGCGGCGGTGCCCGCTCCCCTGCCGAGCGCAGAGGGAACGGTGCGGCTGGCGGAGCTGCTGCCCACCGACGATCCCACGACCGCCCCGGCACCGAACACGCCGGACATCCCCGACCCGGAACAGCCGGAGCCGCTGTCCACCGATGATATGGACGCCAACCGCCTGTTCGACAGCGATCCCCACAACAAATAAAACCGCATAGCAAATGCCGCCCAGAGGATTTTCCTCCGGACGGCATTTTTATATGTGTTGGTTACACCAAGCTCTTGATTTTTCCGGCGGTGAAGTTCAGTACTTTCAGCGCATCCTTGATGGTCACCTTGCCATCCAGATCCACATCCGCCGCCACCTTTTGCAGCGCTGTCAGCGAAAGTCGCCCTTGCGCACTTTGCAAAATCTTTTGGGCGTCCGCCGCTTTCACCGTATTGTTGCCGCTCATCGACCCAAACGCGCAGGAACGCGCGGCATAGTCCAGCGAGATCCACCCTTTCACCTTGTTATAGGTGATGTACCCCCAGTTGTTGGACAGCTTGGTAACCGGCACCAGCGCGCCGCGCGGCAGCGAGCCAACCACCGATCCGGAGGTGGAGGCGGTGCTGCGAATATTCAGCGACGAGCCCTCGTCCACCTGCACGGTATACACGCCGCGGGTATCCACATCCACCCGCACCAACCGCCATTTCTGGATGTTGCTGCCGTTGTAGGTTTGCAGCGCCAGCTGCTTGCCCGCCGTGGATTGGTCGGCGATCACCGTGTTCGGCGTGATTGCGATTTCCAGCGCATAGGTATCGTCCGACAGCTTCACCAGATGGAACAGCTGCGCCCCCGCATCCACCGCGTCATAAATTTCCAGCTTATCTCCTGCCCCCGGCATCCCGCTCGCGCCGCGGATCACATCCACGACCCGTCCTTTTCCATCGGACGAGCACATCGCCCGCAGATAATACCGACCGGTATCGGTGTATTGCAGCCGGAACCGCTGCGCGGCGCTGTTCGCCACCGCGTTGCCGGTGGACACCGGCGTTTCGTTCGCATCCTTGCCGCCGGTCACCTGCATCATCCGTCCGGTGGACACATTTTGCAGCGTATACACACCCTCGTCCACATTTTTGGTGGTCACCGAAGGCAGCGTCGGGGTCGACGGCGTGGTGTTATCCCCCGCCGGATAGGTGTTGGGCATATTCACATATTCCACGCCCCGCCATTGATACAGGCTGACAAACCGGCTCCAGGTGATGGTTTGCAGCACCACCCCGCATTGGTTATCCACATTGGCATGGATCACCGTCACACCAGTGGAGGAGGTGGACAGCACCGCCATCGAATGGCCACCCACCCGAATGTGCGCGCCGGTTTTCGCCTTGGTCAACAGCGCTTTCACATTTGCTTCGGTCAGCTTGCCCGCATCGATCGACCCCAAACTGTAATACTTACCGGCACTGACCCACGCGTTGTCGATAAACCCGAAACAGGTATAAAACACATACCGCGCAAAGCCAAAGCACTGCCACGCCAGCATATCGGTGCCGTCGTCCAAAATCCGGCGGCAATTGCACCCGCGCTCGGTCGTGGCGCATTTCGGGTTGGTATCGTGATCGGTACAAGCCTTGCCGTTATAGGTAAAATAGGTGCCGGGGCCGTAGGTGGCGAACACCTTGTCCAGCCGCGCCGCAATGGTTTTGTTGTTGGTGTAGGTGCTGCCTTTTTCCGCCGCCGCCTGCCAAACGCCCAACGGCAGCAGCGACAAGCACACCATCAGCGTGGCCAGCAGCGCCACGCTTTTTTGTCGAAATACACGCCCGTTCATTTTCAACTTCCTATCTCCATCATAAAAAACATCAGACGCTACCAATTTCAGCATAGCACATCCGCCCCGGCAGCGCAAGCATTGACCCGCAATTCACGCACCATCGCCTTGAATCGGAAAAATTTTCCACCTTCTTTCGCTGCCTTTTTGCGATTTTAGTTTTAGGGAAATCAAAAAGATAGCCACGCAGATTTTTGATAAATATAAATAAAATTTATATCCTTTCGCTTGACGAAATACGCCATCTACTTTAATATAAAGATGAAAGCAGACAAATTTGCGTTATGGACTAGGAGGGGTGGCTTTATGTTTATGATGCACGATCTGTTGTGGAAATCGAATGTTCTATCCCTTGCATTGGCAGTGTTGGTCATTGGCTTTGGCATTTGGACGATGGTATTGCTGATTCTGTTGATTGTCAAAAAGAAAAAGTCCCGCTGGCTGATTGTATCCGGAATATTGACCGTGGCAGCGGCTACCGCGCTGGGCGCTGTCAAAATCAGCGAGTACAACACGGACAAGTGGTATTATGATCTGCGCCACGATCTCATCACCTCGTTTGACCAAATCGATAAGATAGACTCCTCTTTCAGCGATGTGGATCTGTCGTTGTATATCTATCTAAAGCCTGACGCATCCGATAAAAAGCAATCCGAAACAGCCACGCAGATTTTCAATTATATGGCGGACTATTTTCTTAAACAAGATGGTCTCAAAAAATCACAAAAGAGTTGGACGGATCGCCACATTGTGGTTTATGAAGATCTAACCATTATTTTCTACCAAACGGATGGCACCGAGATCGCCCAATTTTGTTCTGGAGAGGACACCGGCGCATACGACGACAGCAAAGGCTGGTATCGTGTACCGAACCATTATCACAATTGGTGGTACACGGGGTCGGATGGAAACGGTACCAAATTCGTTCCGCCTTATGTAGAGAGTGAGTCGTGATGTATAAGGCGTTTTGCCAAACAAGGAGAGGTAACATTATGGATCAGGTCATTCAGCAAAAAATAATAGCCGTTTTGTTGATCGTTTTCTTTGTCGTTATGATACCGGCCGCTATTGTATCCCTTATCCATCATATTTACGGTATCATCTACCAGCGCAGCGGTAAAATCACAGTCAATCCATTCACCTATTGCGAAATGAACGGCCTCTTGTTCACATTGATTCGGCGGCGCAAAGTCATCGACCAGTGTGTTCTGTATGCCAAGCATCGCGGATACACCTATTTTCTGGGGCTGAAAGGCATCTATAAGCTGCGCCTTTTTCGGTTTGAAGAACTGACCGAAGAAACGATGCGACCGGACGAAAAGGAACTGATCGCCGCCATGACAGAGGATTGTCAACAAAAATTACGCGAATACAATGATTTTCTGCAACACGCCATTGCCCGCTACGGCATGGCGCCGTCGGATACTGATTAAGACAAGGAGGGCTAACCTATGCCGAATACGAATTATCGTCGTGCCCGCTTGTATGGCGGCGCGGTGGTCTGTGCCAATTTGATCGGCTTTGTGCTGGCGCTGCTGACTATGGTTGTCTGGGGGCAGCTGTGGTGTGCCGTCGGCATTGCCGCGGTGGTACTCGCGCTGTCGATTCTGTTGAATCTCCAAAAATACCGCCTGATGAAGCCGCTGTATGCCGTGACACCCCTGCGCGTGGTAGTGGTGGACTCCTGCTTGATGGCGCTGGGCTACGCGCTGATCCTCGCATCCAACGGCAAAGGGTACGGGAATCCGGCATCTGTGCTGGCGTTGTTGTCCCTGCTCCCGCTTGTTATGACGAACCGAGCGCTGCGGGCGGAATCCGCTCCCGATGGCAGCGCCAAGCGCAGTGGGCGGGCACTTGTTCTCCTGACCGCGGGCATTGTGGTGGTGGGAATTGTCGGCTCTTGCGTGTATGATCGGTGCACCTTTTACCCGATCGTGAGCGACCAGGCCAAAAGCGCTCTTTCCATCGCCTTGCTGTCCGAGCATTATGATCGGTTGGCTAACCTCGGTTATACGATCGAACGCCAAGACCGACAGGTGGTTTTGTCCAACGCAAACAACGACCTCTACCGCAAAGACGGCACGATGCTGCAATGCACCATCACCCTCACCGACAACGCTTCGCAAGAGGATGGCTATGACATTGACGAAACCGCGGGCGTGATGCTGTGGAACGAAAATGGCATCGTGTCGCCGGTCTATACGCGTCGGGTCACGATCACAAGCGATGGCGGTGCCAAAATCGAATTTGTCGAGGACTCCCCCGCCAAAAAGTCCGATCATATCTCCAACGCACTGACCCAAATCATGTCCGCTGTGAAATAAGAAAGATGTTTCCATCGCAACGGCTAATAAACGGCGCTGGTTATGGCAGCGTGTAAAGAGGTGATTTTATGGCTTATTCCTTTGTAAATTGGGATGACGAGGATATTGGCGGACAGAACTATCGGGATTTTATGGACTTATGCTTTCGGTATTCCCGATATTTCACATTCCGCTACGAACCAGAAATAAAAAACGACCGTCCAAACCCGTTTTTTGTCAAAGAATTACCCGCCTTAGCGCCGTTTATGGTGGAAAGTTTTCCCATGCGTTGTTGGTCGTGGTGGACAGACACCATATGCGTGTATCGGTGTACCGAGGAAGCCAAGCGCTTTCTCCAGAATCATGTATACAGTTTATTTGATTGGCAGCCATACTGGGATAATCATCACAATCCGCAGGATCCCACCTTTTTTCGGGCAGACGGCAGCGTTTTTTCATTTTCCTTGATCCACGAAGGATATAGCCTTGTCTATAACCGCGAGGACGAAGATGTTACATTGCTGGATTCTATGGCTGGCTGGTATCCCACGGATGACGAGTGCAACAGCAGCGTACCCCTCCATATTTCCGACTATCTCCGCAAGAATATCATAAGTCCACAGAATCATCATTGAGGTGAAAAAGAGGAGAAGATTTATATATGGAATTTCATGAGTATTTATATCAGCGAATTTTGAAAGTCATGCAAGGCTGGCCGCAAGGTCAAGTGGTGGCTATCTCGTTTTTGGTACACGCCAACGAACTCGGCAAGTATCACCGTATCCCTAACTTCCCCCAACTTTCCATTACCTATAACGCTGATGCCAGCACCACAACCGATATGAGTAGCGAAGAATTTTGGAATACCGCTCTATGGGACGCTGAAGAGTATGATATTGTTGAAGCCGCTGAAGATGATCAAGGTGCTGCTCTATTATTAGCATGGCTAAAAGAGCAAAGGGTCATTGTCGGGAAAAGGGAAAACGAAGCAGAGGCATACGACGAAAACATGGAATACATCGGAAAAGGTCCCGGCGGATTTTATGAGCTCTTGCAGCTGGTCGCCGACATCGCTAGAACCATGCAGCAAAACGGCGCAATTCAAGAGCTGTTCGGTCATCCCACCCCGATCTTTGTTCATGATTTGGAGTATGCATGGTACAGTGACGAAGCCACGGCTCGTGCTAACCCCAATGGGGAAGCCGATGCATTTTTACATCGAACGGAAGAATCATCATTGAGGTGAAAAAGATGAAAAAACTCGTGTTTCTTCTCGCCGTCGCTATATTTTTGCTATCCGGGTGTGCCTCAACAACAGACGGTCAGCGTTTTGTCGCCATCTATAACAACGAGATATATAAAGAGGCGCCCAATTGGTATCCCATCAACCCTACCTATACATCCGTTCGTGCATGGGTAGGGACAGAAGAGAACGCGAGCCATCCTACCGACGATTTAAGTGAGGTTTCTCTGGCAAATGCCAACACAACCCATCCATTCATTGCCTACGACAATCAGCTGTCCGAAACACATTATCTGATAAAAGGTGACGATACTCTGCCCGATGTATACACGGATAAAATCGAGAAGATCGTGCTTTCTCGTGACGATGGAAGCACCGTTATCAGCGGAAACGCCTTGGAATCGTTGATGGATTTTCTAAGGCAATGCCACGCCGGCACCATTTCCTATCAAACGGAAAAATGGAAAAGTGGCGCTCCCGATCAGCTGGTGTATATTTACTTTGAGGAATTTCCCTTGTACTATTATTATGGCTATTTCGGACAATCCGAGTCCGGGAAAAGCGGCTTTTCATCATGGGATGTTGAAAGCTATAACACCCAGTGCATTCTCCTTCCGGACACGGTTGTGGAGGGGATAGCGCAAATCGAAAAGGCAAATTGAGTAAAAAAAGAGAGTTGTTGTATGAACAAATGGAAAGCTCGGTTGCACACCGTTCATAAGGGATTGCGATATCTACTGCTGTTGCCACAGGCAATCATTGACATCCGCTCTCTTCTGCTCTTTATCGGCGTTATCATTCATGTTCCGCTGGTGGGCGACGCAGAGGATACTGCTTCATGGCTACTTATGGTAGAAGTCCTATTAGCAGTTCCTGTTATAATCGGTGTCAATCATCATTTTTACAAGGATGGTCCGATTTATGACCAGGGGCGATGGGACTCCGAACCAAAAATCGTTTTGGAGCGACATTTAACAGCGTATCTACACTCGCACCTCAGCAAACGAGCCAAGTGTGTTCGATATGTAACTTTGGGGTTTCAAGCAATCATTTTGATTGCCTTAGCTATATCGTCACACACGAACATCATTAGCTTAGTACAAAATCAAGACAATATGGTCATCGAATGGTTCGTTGCATGGGTATTTTTCGATTTTTTTATTTGGACAGATCTGTATTCCTACATCCGCTCCAAAAACGATGAAACGCCCCAATAATCTCTGTTGACCATTAAAAAATTTCCTCCGTAATCAAGTGGCTGAAAAAGTCCAAAATGTAATAGCGAGAGAGGTCATTGAGTTATGCTGAATAAGATACATAAGGGATTGCGATATCTGCTGCTGTTGCCACAGATAATCATTGACATCCGCTCTCTTCTGCTCTTTATCGGCGAGATCATTCATGTTCCGCTGGTGGGCGACGCAGAGTATACTGCTTTCGAGCTACTTATGGTAGAATTTCTATTCGTGATAGTTCCTGTTGTGATTGGTGTCCACCATCATTTCTGCAAAAACGGTCCGATATATGACCAAGGGCGATGGGACTCTGAACCGGACATTGTTTTGGAACGAAATTTAATTGCCTATCTACATTCGCACCTCAGCAAACGAGCCAAGCGTGTTCAATATGTGGCGTGGGGGATTCAGGCTGCCATTTTGATTGCCTTAGCTATATCGTCACATACGAACATCATTAGCATGATCAAAGACCCAGACAATTGGGTCACAGGATGGTTTGTTGCATGGGTAATCGGTGATTTTGTTGTTTGGACAGATCTGTATTCTTACATCCGTTCCAAAAACGATGAAACATAACCCCATGCCTGTTCTACTCCAACTATCCCACCGGAGCCGACAAGGCATATCGCTGACACAACAAACTTCCGCACCGGTTTCATTCGTACAAATACAAAAAACGACCGCGTATGTTTACACATACGCGGTCGCTTTTTTTGGTGGGCGTAAACGGACTCGAACCGCTGACCTCTTGCGTGTGAAGCAAGCGCTCTAACCAGCTGAGCTATACGCCCGTAAATGGTGACCCGAACGGGAATCGAACCCGTGTTACCGCCGTGAAAGGGCGGTGTCTTAACCGCTTGACCATCGGGCCAGATGCTCCCCCGATTGGAGGAACTATGGTGGCTGTAACTGGATTTGAACCAGTGACACTGCGGGTATGAACCGCATGCTCTAGCCAACTGAGCTATACAGCCATATACCGTGTCGCCCTTACGAGGCGAAGATTATTATACATCATACCCGCTGTGTTTGTCAATATGATTTTTCAAAAAAACTTTGCGATTTGCGAAAATTCAGTCGACAGCTGCCGTCTGCCCGCGCATTTCAATGCATCCCACCGGACATCCGGCGGCGCATTTGCCGCAGCCCACGCATTTTTTCGCATTGATAGATGCCAAATTGTTCTGCACCGTGATCGCCTCGTGCTCACACACCTTGGTGCACTTCATACAGCCGATGCAGCCGGAGGTGCACGCCTTGCGCGTGATGGCACCCTTATCGTGGCTAGAGCAGCGCACCACCGCCGGTGCCGACACCGGCAGGATCGCGATCAGCGATTTGGGGCACGCCTTGGCGCACAAGCCGCACGCCGCGCATTTGTCGGTATCCACCCGCGCCAGCCCGTTTTCCACATGGATCGCGTCGTATTCGCACGCCGCCACGCAGTCGCCGTAGCCGAGGCAGCCATAAGAGCACGCCCAATCGCCGCCGTAAAACTGGTTGGCTGCCGCACAGGAGGGGATTCCGTGGTAATGCAGCTTGCGGCTGGTCACATCCTCGCAGCCGCCGCAGCGCACCACCGCCGCTTTTTTCTCCACCTCGCCGCCGCTGACACCCAACAGTTCCGCCGTTTTGGCGGCAACCTCGCTGCCGCCGGGAGCGCACAAGCCCACCGGCGCGCCATCGTGCGCCATCGCTTCGGCATAGCCGTCACAGCCGGAATAGCCGCACGCGCCGCAGTTGGCGCCGGGCAGCTGTTCGCGCAGCTGCACCACCTTTTCGTCCACCGGCACCGCCATCAGAACCGACGCCACCGCCAGGATCAATCCGGCCAGCAGCCCCAGCCCGGCAACAATGCCGACCGCCCAAAGAATTGCTGTCATATCCGTTTCCTCCTTTTCCGGTCACAGCCCGAGCAGTCCCTGGAACCCCAGGAACGACACGGACACGATGGAAGCGGCTACCAGCGTGATGGGCAGACCCCGCAGACTTTTCGGAATGTCGGCGCTTTCCAGCCGCTCGCGCACCCCGGCAAACATAACCATCGCCAGCAAAAAGCCCAGCCCCGCGCCCAGCGCGTTGACCAGCGATTGCCAGAAATCATAGCCTTTGTCGATGTTCAGGATGGTCACGCCCAGCACCGCGCAGTTGGTGGTGATCAGCGGCAGATAAATGCCCAGCGATTTATGCAGCGGCGGAATAAATCGTTTCAGCGTGATCTCCACCAGCTGCACCAGCGCCGCGATGATGAGAATAAACACGATTGTCTGCAAATATTCCAACTCGTGCGGCACCAGCAGATAGGTATAGATCGGCCAGGTCGCCGCGGTGGACATCAGCATGACAAAAATAACCGCCAACGACATACCGACCGCGCCGTTCAGCTTTTTGGATACGCCCAAAAACGGACAGATACCCAAAAACTGCGACAAAACAAAGTTGTTGACCAGCAGGCCGCCGATCAAAATCGCAAAAAAGCTGTTATTGTCCATTATCGGCGTCCTCCTTTCCCTCGGTCACATCCGCGGGATGCTCCGCACCGCATCCGGCACAGGCCGCCGCATTGGGACATCCGGCGCAGCCCGGCTCCACCGGCTCGGTTTCGCGCCCCTCCCACTTGGCGGTCAGTTTGTTGGTGAGCCAGATCAGCATACCAAACACGAAGAATCCGCCCGCGGGAAGCACAAAAATCGTGATCGCTGGAATCAGCCCGCCATCCGGCCAGCCGAAGATGGTGCCGTTGCCCAAAAATTCGCGAATGCTGCCCATCACGACCAGCGCCGCGGTAAAGCCGCAGCCCATGCCCAGCCCATCCATCGCGGACAAGCCCACGCTGTTTTTGCTGGCGAACGCCTCGGCGCGTCCCAGAATGATACAGTTCACCACGATCAGCGGCAGATAAATGCCCAGCGCCTTGTCGATCGCGGGCAAATACGCTTTCACCAGCATTTGCACAATGGTGGTGAAGCCCGCGATCACCACGATAAACGCGGGCAGCCGCACCTTGTCCGGAATCACCTTGCGCAGCAGCGAAATCACAATATTGGAGCACACCAGCACGAAGGTGGCGGCCAGCCCCATCCCCAGCCCATTGATCGCGGCGGTGGTGACCGCCAGCGTGGGGCAGGTGCCCAGCACCAGCCGCAGAGTGGGGTTCTCCTTGACCAGTCCTTTGCTGAACTCTTTGGTATACTTATTCATCTGCCGCACCTCCCGCTATGGCTTGATAGGCTTTGAGCGCGCCGTCCACCCCGCGCAGGATCCCCTTGGAGGTTTTGGTCGCCTGCGACACGGTGTCCACCCCGTCGGTGGAGGTTTGCCCCGCGATACGCTCGAGCAGCCCGGCTTTGGTCACTTTATCCACATATCCGGCGGTTTCGCTGTCATCGGTCACCGCCACACCGGTCACTTTGCCGTCGGTATCCACCCCGGTCATCACGGTCAGCCCCGCGCTTTTGCCGGTGGTGGTGACGGTAAAGACATAGCCGATCAGCTCGCCGTTTTTCGACCCTTTATAATAGGTCACATCCGCGCCGTCCACCGACACGGTCGCCGCTTCAAATTTGTCCGCCGCCAGCACCTGCATCCGGGTTTGGTTTTCGATCTGCTCGTTGCGGCTGGCGATGGTATCTTTGGTCAGCAGGTTGGTCGCCGCCAGCAGCGCGGTGGTCACCCCCGCGATCAGCGTCAGGGTCAGCGCCGCCACCACGATAGAGAGGACATTACGCTTCACGCTGCCACCCCCATTTCTTGCCAAACGGCACCGGTTTGGTCACCCGCTCGATCAGCGGAGTGAGTATGTTCATCAACACAATGGCGAAAGACACGCCCTCCGGCAGCGAACCATACAGCCGGATCAGCACGGTCAGCAAACCGCAGCCGATGCCGAACACCACTTTGCCCGCCCGCGTCACCGGCGAGGTCACATAATCGGTCGCCATAAAGATCGCGCCCAGCATCAGACCGCCGGACAAAATCTGATACACCGGGTTTTCGCCCAGAATCCATGTCAGCACAAACACGGTGCCGATATAGGTCAGCGGGATCACCGGCGTGATCACCCGCCGCGCCACCAGATAAATGCCGCCCATCAGCAGCGCCAGCGCGCAGGTTTCGCCAAGGCACCCGGGGCGCAGCCCAAACAGCAGCTCCCGCACCGTGTAGGTGGCGGTATCGCCCTCCGCCAGCAGCGCCAGCGGCGTGGCGGTGGACACCGCATCCACCGCACGCGGCGCGATCCAGGTGTTCATGGATTCGGCAAAGCTGCTCATCAACACAATGCGCCCCAACAGCGCGGGGTTGACAAAGTTTTGTCCCAACCCGCCAAACATCTGCTTGGCGACCACGATCGCGATCACGCTGCCCAGCGCCGCTTGCCACAACGGAATGGTCACCGGCAGGTTAAACGCCAGCAGCAAGCCGGTGACGATACAGGACAGATCGCCCACCGACGAGGGCTTTTTCAGCACCAGACAGCTCAAATACTCGGCGGCGACACAAGACGCCACACAAATCAGCTCCACCATAGCGGCGCGCCAGCCAAACAGCCACACCGACATCACCGCCGCCGGAATCATAGCGATCAACACATCCAGCATGATCATGCGGGTGGAATCGCCGCTATGCAGATGGGGCGATGAGGTTATCATCAAGGGTTTTTCCATCGTTTTGTGTCCCTCCTCATTTGATCGACGCCTGACGAACCGCTTCTTTCGCCATGCGCATGGTCTGCACAATGGGGCGGTGCGCCGGGCAGGAATACGCACAGCTGCCGCATTCCATACAGGTGGCGACATCCAGCCGTTTCATCGCGTCCACATCCTTCGCACTGTACGCGCGGGCAATATCGGTCGGCATCAGCTGCATAGGACATGCCGCCACGCACCGACCGCACCGGATACAGGGCGTGATCGGGTCCACCGCCGCATCCTCCTGTGAAAATGCGAGGATCGCGTTGTTTTGCTTGAGCACCGGCAGCTCATCGTCCATCAGCGCCAGCCCCATCATGGGGCCGCCCATCAGCAGCTTGCCGGGCGTGCCTTGATACCCGCCGCAAAACGCGATCACATCTTTGATCGGGGTGCCGATGGTCACCAGCACATTTTGCGGATGGGCAATGGCGGAACCGTCCACTGTCAGCCGCTTTTGCAGCAGCGGCATACCGGTTTTGAGATACCGCGACAGCACCGCAATGGAGGTCACATTCATTACCACACAGCCCACATCCGCCGGCAGCTTTCCGGGCGGCACCCGCCGACCGGTACAGGTCGCGATCAGCACCTTTTCCGCGCCCTGCGGATAGCGGGCAGGCAGCGCCTTCACCCGCACCTCGCGCCCCGGTTTGCTGACCGAGGCCGCGATCTGCGACAGTTCTTTGATGGCGGCGGGTTTGTTGCGTTCGATCGCGATAATCACCTGCCGCACCGCCAAAAATTCCATCACCGTTTGCACACCGGACACGATATCCCACGAATTTTCCATGCACTCGCGGTAGTCGGCGGTGATGAACGGCTCACATTCCGCCGCGTTGATGATCAGCGTGTCCACCTCGTCGATATTGGGCGGATTCAGCTTGATATGCGCCGGAAAACCCGCGCCGCCCAAACCGACCAGACCGCTTTGGCGCACCGCTTTCAAAAAATCCTCGCGGTTGTTCACCACCGGCGGCTGAACGCTTTCGTGCAGCCGCTGTTCGCCGTCAGAGGTGATCTCCAACGCCTGGGTGGTGCGCCCGCCCGGCAGCATCAGCGTGGGCATACCGGTCACCTTGCCGGACACGCCGCTGTGGATGGGTGCCGACACCGCCTGTCCGCTGTCGCCGACAATCTGGCCGACCTCCACCGTATCCCCCACCTTGACGGTGGGCATACAGGGCGCGCCGATATGCTGCGACATCGCGAGCAGAATTTTCTCCGGCGGGTCCATCACCACCGTTTCGCTTTCCGCCGTGTTTTTGTAATGCGGCACATGCGCGCCGCCGTGCGTATGCGCGTGCCACCGTTCCCATATGGTCATTGGGCAAACCCTCCCCTTTGTAATATCCTGTATTTATATCCGTTTCAGCGCCGGCCAAACGGTTTGCATCACCAGTCCGGTGGCGCATCCCGCCGCCAGCGCCATCACCAGCAAAAACGGAGCGGTGCGCCACAGTCCCACATCCACCAGCGCCATTGCGCACAGCAGCTGCCCACCGTTGTGCGCCGCCGCGCCAGCCACACCGACTCCCAAAAAGCCGACCCTCCCGCGCCAAAAACGCGACAGCGCCGCCATCACCAACACGCTGCACATCCCGCCGGACAGGCTCATCAGACACGCGGTGCCGCCGCGCAGCAGCGCGAATCCGGCTTTGACCAGCGTGACCCCCACCGCGGCAGGGGTTCCCAGCACCGACAGCGCCGTCATGGTCGCGAGATTGGACAGCCCCCACTTGGCGCCGGGCACCGGCAGCGTGGGCAACAGCCCCTCCAGCAGCGACAGCACCACCGCCAAGCCGGACAATATCCCCAGCAGCGCGATACGCCCCACCGGCTTGTCCGTCCATTTGTTCATGCCGTCACCCCGCGATCATATCCACCGGCGCGTCCCCGGTCACCCGTATCGACACGCCCGCCGGTACACAAGCGGCGGTTTGCCCGGCGGTGGACAGCCACCCGCTGTGCACGCACACGCGGTCCGGACAATCGCTGCTTGCAAACCGGATGCGTCCGTTTTCCACCTGCACCGTCACCGTCAAGCCGTCCCGCCCGGCGATGCTCCACCGGCGGTCGCGGTCAAGCTCCACCGTCTGTTCGCCGGCAGGCGAGGTGACCACCGCACCCGCACCGGGGCGGCGCGACAAACAATCCGCCAGCCAAATGCCAAGCGCCAGCAGACACACCGCCAGCAGCACCGCGCCATCCGCCCGATGCCGCCGCCAAAAGTCCGCTGTGCGCTGCATACCGGCGACCTCCTTTGGATGGCGAAAACTGCCCCATCTTGTGTGATATTCTGTTTTATGATATACTATTTCCGGTGCATTTTCAAGACTTACCGGCGATTTTCGCCACGGTACCGCAAAAAAGCGCGCTCCTTTTACATAAATGCCGCCAGCAGCAGCATTTCGCGGGCTTTTTCGTACATCGCGTCGAAATCCGACAGCGGCAGCGGGTTCACCCCCCGCCCTAGCTCCAGTGTAAAACCGGGGCGGCCGGTTTCTTCGATAAACCAATCCTTGAACCCGCCGTGCGATGCCAGCCCGGTGGGGGCGGTGGCGGTGTAGCCGGAGGCATCCGCCATCACCTGTGCCATTAGCCGCGACCGGCGGGGTGTGCGGGTGCCGTAGTGCCAGTAGATCTCCTCGCCCTGCGTATGCAGCGCCACCACATGGCGCGGGTGCAGCCGCCGACACAACGCCATCAGCGCTTTGGTTTCCGGCTCGCTGGCGGGGGCGGGGCCGCCCCATTGCCGGGGTGCGGGCGCGGCGATACCCTGCCCGTGTTCCATGCGGCGCAGCGTTTCCCATCCGGCGGGGAAATTGTGGTTGATATCCACCCCCCGCACATTCGCCTGCCACAGCCCCGGCTGATCGCCGCCCAACCGCTGCACCACCGGCGCATACTTCCCCGCCGCGGCGGAACCGTGCAGCGCTATGTTCACCCCGTCCGGATTCACCAAAGGCAGCAGCACCAGCCGCCGCCCGGCACATACCCGGCGGATATCCAGCTCACACAGCGGCTCACCGCTGTGCAGCGCCCCGCATAACTCTTCGCACAGCCGCAGCGTCACCAGCGAGGTGATCCACTCCTGTGCGTGGAACGCGGCGGCGATAACCACCGTTTCTTCCCCCTTTTCCAGCACCAGCGCGGGGAGCGCATACCCCAGCACGCTCGCGCCCACCGGCACCACCCGCAAAAACGGATAGGCGCGGTGCAGCGCCCGAATTTTGTTGCCCACAACGCCGGTATCTGCCGGCTGCGGTATCACGATCATAACCGCTCCCTCTTTTCCGATAATACCGGGCAAAAGCCCGACACCATATTCCTCTTTGAACCAAGGTGTGACCCATATGAACATTTCCGACAACCGCATTGATGGCGGCAAAGCCTTCGACTGGGGGCGGGTATCCGCCGACTATGCCCGCTACCGCGATATTTATCCGCCGGAGTTTTATGAAAAAATCGTCCGGCGCGGTCTTTGCGTACAGGGTCAACGGGCGCTGGATATCGGCACCGGCACCGGCGTTTTGCCGCGGCATATGGCGCGTTACGGCGCACAATGGGTGGGCGCCGATATTTCGGAAAACCAGATTGCCGAGGCGCGCGCCCTGTCCGCGGGAACGGACATCCGGTATGTGGTGTCCCCCGCCGAATCGCTGGATTTTCCGGCGAATTCGTTTGATGTAATCACCGCGTGCCAATGCTTTTGGTACTTCCGCCACGAACAGTGTCTTCCCCTGTTTCGGCGAATATTAAAGCCGGGCGGGCGATTGCTGCTGTTGTATATGGCGTGGCTGCCGTTTGATGACCCGATCGCGGGCGCCAGCGAAAAGCTGATTTTGCGGTACAGCCCCGCTTGGAGCGGCGCGGGCGAAACCATTCGTCCCATCGCTATTCCCCCGGTGTATTTGAACGATTTTTCCGTTGTATATCACGAGGAATATCCGCTGCAGATCCCCTTTACCCGCGAAAGCTGGCACGGGCGGGTGAAAGCCTGCCGTGCAATCGGCGCGTCGCTGTCCCCCGCCGCCTTACAGGCATGGGAGCAAGAGCACCAGCAGCTGCTCGCCTCTGTCGCACCGGAGCGCTTTACGATTGCGCATTATGCCGCCATCGCCGAGCTGCAGCTGCGGTCATAAACGGCTGCGTGACTTTGTATTCTCATCAACAGTATATAGAAAGGATGCGTTTTTTATGAATCTGACCGAAACCCCTATCCGCCAAACCGTGATCTACGAAGGCAAGATCATCACCGTGCGGGTGGACGATGCCCGCCTGCCCAACGGCAAAACCGCCAAGCGCGAAGTGGTGGAACACCCCGGCGGGGTGTGCATTGCGGCGCTGACCGATGCGGATGAGCTGCTGTTTGTGCGCCAGTTCCGTTATCCGTACGCCGAGGTGATTCCCGAGCTGCCCGCCGGCAAGCTGAACCGCGGCGAAGACCCGCTGCCCGCCGGTATGCGCGAGCTGAAAGAGGAAACCGGCGCCACCGCTGCCCATTACGAATCGCTGGGGCAGCTGTATCCCTCGCCCGGCTATTGCGGCGAGATCATCCATCTGTATCTCGCGACCGGGTTGTCCTTTGGTGATATGTGCCCGGACGACGACGAGTTTTTGGAGGTGGAGCGTATTCCGCTGCAACAGGCGGTGAATATGGTGCTGTCCGGCGAGATCAAAGACGCCAAAACCCAGACGGCGGTGCTGAAAGTCTATGTCGCCCGCCAAAAGCAGGGGTAACGCCATGGCATCCAGCAAAGACTATCTGACGCTGGTGCTGGAGCAGTTGTCCGCACTGGATGGCATCTCCTACCGCGCCATGATGGGCGAGTATATTTTGTATTTTCGCGGGCGCATCGTCGGCGGCATTTATGACAACCGCCTGCTGGTGAAGCCGGTGTCCGCCGCCATGGCGCTGCTGCCGGACGCCCCGCACGAGCTGCCCTATTCGGGCGCGCGCGAGATGCTGCTGGTGGAGCAAGTGGAGGACAGCGCCTTTTTGTGCGGGCTGTTGACCGCCATGTTCGATCAGCTGCCCCCGCCGAAGCAAAAAAAGAAATCCTGACGATACCAAACGCACCCTGTCCGGCTAAACACCGGACAGGGCGCGTTTTTGTTTTATGCACTATTCCGCCGCATCCTCCGCGCGGGGCAGCAGCTTTTTATAGCTGGCATCGATACCCAGCGCTCCCAGCGGCGCGGTGATCAAAATTCCCAACACCGCCACCGACAGCACCAGCTCGCCGCATGGCAACCCCATTGCCAGTGGCACCGACCCGATCGCCGCCTGCACCGTTGCTTTGGGCAGATAGGCGATCACGCAAAACAGGCGCTCCCGCGCGCTCAACGGCGTGCGGATGAGACACACCAGCACCCCCATCGCCCGAAACACCAGCGCCGCCAAAATCATCAGCACCGCGCCCGCGCCGGCACGCAGCGTATAGCGCACATCCACCGCCGCGCCCACCAGCACAAACAGCACCAATTCGGCGGCGATCCACAGCTTGCCCAGCTTTTCTGACAGCCGCCGGCTCACCACCGCCGTGCTTTTGATTTTCAGCACACACGCCATGCTCACCACCGCCAGCAAGCCGGACACCGCCACGGTGCCTTTTGCCCAGCCCTCCACCGTTATCAGCAAAAACGCCATCCCCAGCACCACGATCACCTTGGTGCTGTTGCGCACGCCATGGCCGCGGGTGTACGCACACTCGAAAAACAGCGCCAGCGCTATGCCGACCAGCGCCCCCAGCGCCACCCCCAGCAGGATAGACACCGGCACATTCAGAAAATCGGCCACTTGGGCGCTACCACCTTGTGCCATGTTCACAAAGGTGGTGAACAGTACGATCACGAAAATATCGTCGCAGGAAGCGCCCGCCAAAATCATCTGCGGTACGCTATGGTCGGTGCCGCGGCGTTGCTCCATCAGCCGCAGCATGCGCGGCACCACCACGGCGGGCGATACCGCGCTCAACACCGCGCCCATCACCGCTGCCTCCACCCGGTTCACCCCCAGCAGCGCGGGCGCAAGCAACAGATATCCGCCTATTTCAAAGCTCGCCGGCACAAACGACATCAGCACCGCCGGTCGTCCCACTCGTTTCAAGTCGTGCAGATCCAGCGACAGCCCCGCTTTCAGCAAAATAATGATCAGCGCGATCTGGCGCAGCTCGGCCGAGATACCCAGAATAGACGGATCCAACCAATCCAGCACATACGGTCCCAGCACGATGCCGGACAGCAGCATGCCGATGATGCGGGGCAACCGCAGCCGCTCGCAGATCGCTGCCACCGACAGCCCCACCAGAAAGATCAACGACAAAGATAACAACATAACCCATCCTCCCCCATACGCAGAAAAGCTGACGCCCCCTGCATAAATAATGCAGAAGTCATCAGCTTACAAAGCGGTTTTAGCGATCGCGCTACGGGAGAACTTCATTCCCTTGGGCTCAGTATAGCACACCCGCGCGCCAAAAGCAAGGGGGATGTTACGCTGCCGCGCGCCGCGATCGCAGCGCCCGCCCGGCCTGGGTCAGCAAGGTAACGCCGCCCTGCACCACCGCCGCCAGCACCAGTGACACAGCAATGTTGAGAAACACCACCCAAAAGGCGTTCAACCGCTGCGGCATCGCCGACACCGCGGCCTTCAGCTTTTCATACACATAATTATCCGGAATCCACGACAGCAAATACGCCGCCAGCGTCAGCTTGGACACAAAGGCGACTGCCCGCTGGGTGCGTTCTCCCAGCTGCGGATAGCAAATGGAGTTGATTAGCAAAAACAGCAGCACCGCGTTGGTAACATTTTGCACCCCGCCCCAATCGCACCAGCTGCCCCACACAAAGGTGCGGGAATAGCTTTTCCACGCATTGAACGCGCCGCACGCCAGCAGCGACAACCCCAGCGCCACCGCCAGCCTCCCGGTAGGCAAGCGCTTGATATCCACCCGCTCGCGCAGATATGCGCCGATAAAATAATAGGTAAGCGGATACAACCGCTGCCACCAATCCGGCACCAGCTTGGTGTGCTGTTTGGTCAGCCACGGCTGCCACAGCGCCCCCGGCGTTTGCAGATCGTGCGCGTTCAGCACACTGGGCAGCATGGTCATCACCGCCAGCACCAGCACCAGCATCAGCTGCCCCTTGTGCGAAGCGATCGCCCGCCACAGTGTGTTCAAAAACGGGATCAACAGCAAACAACCGATGTACATGCTGATATACCACGAATATTGCTGAAATCCCAGCAAATTGACCGCCACATCCTTCAGCGACAGCTCCGCGTGGCGATACACCACCTGATACGCCAAAATCGCCAGCGTGGACAGCGCATAGGTCAGCAAAATCGGCGTCAGCCGCCCATAATAATGCCGCAGCCCGCCGGACAGATCCACCTGCTTTTGGGAGGACAGATACCCCGTCAACAGCATAAACAGCGGCACGCAGGTCATAAACATGGTGCGCATAATCGCCATCAGATACATCCGCTTGCCCACCATGGTGGCGCTGTAAAACCCGCTGTTCAAGAAAAAGTGGACGCAAACAACATTACAAAACGCGAGAATCCGTGTAATATCCAACCCGATATCACGGGTCGGTTTTTGAACAGTGGACAAACCGTTTCCTCCTCCTCTGTGCCGCCCCTTTCGCCTGCACAGAGCGCAAATCATATCGATTATACCACACTTTTTGAGAAAATCCAGCTTTTTCTTACAAAATGCGGCGGTTTTCCCACCGGTGCCCCAACGACAAGGGACGACAGCTAAAAGCCGTCGTCCCTTGTCATCTATAGGGGTATACTTATGTCCGGCGTTTTATGCCGCACCTCTAACAAACCGGTTTACGCCGCAGGAAACGCCGTCAGCGTACCCGCTGCTCGCTGCAGGATCATCAGCGCATCCACCGCCGATACGCCCATCACACCATCCACATCGGCGGCGACCTGCTTGTCGCCCCACAGCGTCAGCGCGCGGGTTGCCGCTTGCAGCGCCAGCCACGCATCCACCGCGGTCACCTCGCCGTCGCCATTGACATCGCCCGGCGTACACTGTACAAAGTGCAGCTCTGCGCTAAACAACGCATCGTTTTCCTCGTCCACCTGTACCTTGTTCCAATCGTCCGCACTGCCTTCAAAATACACATCGGTCAGCGCATTCAGCGACACAAACGCCTGTCGTCCAATGGAACGCAGCGTATCCGGCAGAATGACCGCCTGTATATCGTCATCCCCGCAGCCGGAAAACACATAATCCGCCAGATGTTCAATGCCGCGTGCCAGCTGAATTTGCTCGGTGGGCTCCTCCATCCACACCTGCAGCAGCCAACCGTTGTTGACCAAACAGCCGTTTTCCCAGTTTTCGTCCGCCATGCTGTATCCGGTACCGTTGAATGCATAGCAGTTGACGCTTTCCAAATGATCCGGCAGCGACAGCGTTTTCATCGCCTCGCAGCTCGCAAAGGCACTCCATTCAATGGTGGTCAGTGTCGAGGGGAACTGCGGCGACTGCAGCTTTTTACAATTGGAAAACGCCGAGCTCGCGATCACCTCCAGCCCCTCCGGCAGCGTGACCTCCGTCAGCAGCTGGTTGTAGTAAAACGCATACTCGTCAATGGTTTTCACCGTATCCGGCACCGCGAAGGCGGCATCCGCCTTGGCTCCCGGATAGCACAGCAGCGACGTTTTGTCTTTGTTGTACAACACGCCATCCGTCGCCGTATACCACGCATTGGCGCTGTCCACTGTGATGGTGGTCAGACTGGTGTTTCCATCATAATCCGGCGTAAACTGCTCTTCGCCGATATACCGCACACTGGCGGGAATATGCACCGCCGTCAGCTCCGGCTGTTCGGCAAATACATGCGCCGCAATACCGATGATGCCATCCGGCACCGTCACCTTGCTGCCGAAAAAGCTATCGTAGCGATATTCCAGCAGCCATCCTCTTATCTGCTTCATATTGTTCACATACGCCATATTCTTCAGCGCCGGCGTTCCCCCGAACACGGTACCGCCCATATGCGTGAGCGATGCGGGAATATGGATCTTATCCGCCGTAAAGGAGCTGCATCCGTAAAACGCATCCGCATCGATGTCGGTCACGCTGTCCGGCAGCCACGCATCGGTCAGGCTTTTGCATTGGAAAAACGCAAAGCCGCCCACGGTTTTCAGCTGGCTGTTTTCGGCATCCTCAAACAGAACCTTTTGAAGCGCGGCGGACCCGCTGAACGCCGAAGCACCGATAGCCGTCACCCCGCACGGAATCGTCACGGTTTCGAGATATGCCGCCCCCTGAAAAGCACCGTTGCCCAGATTTGTCACATGGTCGGGCACGACAAAATCCGTGTCCGGTCGACCGGCGGGATACGCTACCAGCGTCTGCTTATCCACGCTGTACAGCACCCCGTCGCTTGCCATATACTGCCGGTTGGAGGGATTGACCCCAAACGCTTCCAGCTGGCTACATTCCCGAAACGCCCCTGTTCCCAGATTCTTCAAGCTGGCGGGGAGCATCACCCCATCGATTGCCGCTTTGTCAAAGGCATAGCTTTCGATCGTGGTTACCCCCTCCGGAATGGTCACCTGCTCCAGCGAGGTACAACCCGCGCAAAAATTCATCGGAACAACACTCACCCCGGCGGGGATGCGGATGGATTTCAGCGCATCGCAAAACGAAAAAACGGAGGTGCCAAGCGAAGTGATGCTATCCGGCAAGTCGATCGTTTCCAACGACTTGCACCAGAAAAAGGCGCTACTTCCTATCTTTTTGAGTCCTTGCGGCAGCTCCACTCGTGTCAGCTGGTTGCAATCAAAAAACGCGCTGTCCAAAATCGCCGTCACCCCCTGCGGAATGGTGATCTCCTGCAGTGACTCGCAATATTCAAACGCGCCGTATCGAATGGTTTCCAGCGTGGACGGCAGCGTTATGGCAGCCGCGTTTTCGCAGTCCTTGAACGCATATTCACCCAGCGCGGTGATTCCCTCGCCCACCACAATGGCGCGCACATTCTCTATCAACCCTTGCTTGTTCCAGGGGGACGTGATACCCGTGTAGCTGCTGTTGTAAGCGTAATCCGGCATCGCACCGGTGCCGGTCAGGGTGAGGGTACCGTCCGCCGACAGTGTCCATGTAATATTTTTGCCGCAGCTGCCGCTTGTCTGCTGCGCGCTCACCGGCGTGCACACCAGCAGCAGCCACAGCGTCATCATCGTCGCGATCACGCGTTTGGCCATTGTATGTATCCGCATAGTAATCCCCTTTCGCTCAAAACCATATGGTGAATGATCTTTATATACATGTACAGTATACCAAACACCGGCGAGAAAACCGCGAAAATTTCCGAATTGGACAATGCCATTTTAGAAATTATTTTGTCGAAACCGGTTCCCCTTTTTTGCCGAACGCGGTATAATTAGGCCAAGAAACGACCAAAGGGGTGTTTTCGATGAAATTTAAGGACCAATTAAACGCGTATATCGACCAATTGGGGTGTACCGCCAAGGAGCTGGGCGAAGCGTCCGGCGTATCCGCCGCCACCATCAGCCGGTATCGTTCCGGCGAACGGCTGCCGGAGGCAGATACCCCCGCGTTCGAGGCGCTTTGCAGTGCGATTGCGGCGATCGCCGAGCAAAAGCAGCTCTCCCTCTCCTCCGCTTCGGTGGCCGAAGCGTTTTTGCAATGCCCGGATATGGCGGCCACCAACCGCACCCAGTTGATCGAAAATTTCAATACGCTGATCGCGGTGCTGGACATCAACATCAACCGGCTGTGCCGCTACACCAACTATGATGCATCGGCGATCTTCCGCTTTCGCAACGGCACCCGCCGTCCCGGCGATCCGGTAAAGTTTGCTTCCTCCATCGCCACTTATATTGCCCGCGAACGGACAGACGCCGGCGATATCGCGATCCTCGCCGAGCTGCTCGGCTGCTCCCCCGACGAGCTGTCGGATAACTCCAAGCGATACAAGCAGCTGAAAAAATGGTTGATCGAAGGGCGCAGCACTCCCGCAAGCGGCGTATCGGACTTTCTTGCCAAGCTGGACGCGTTCGATCTGAACGAATATATCAAAGTCATCCATTTTGACGAGATGAAGGTGCCATCGCTGCCGTTCCAGCTGCCCACTTCCAAGGTGTACCATGGGCTTGAGGAAATGATGGCCAGCGAGCTGGATTTTTTGAAAGCCACCGTGCTTTCCAAATCGCAAAAGCCGGTCACTATGTACAGCGATGTGCCGATGACGGAAATGGCGAAGGACCCGGAATTTCCCAAAAAGTGGATGTTCGGCATGGCGCTGATGCTGAAAAAGGGGCTGCATCTCAACCAGATCCACAACCTCGACCGATCGTTTGAGGATATGATGCTGGGGCTGGAAAGCTGGATCCCGATGTATATGACCGGGCAAATTTCGCCCTACTACCTCAAAAGCGCGCAAAATCCGGTGTTCCACCATTTTCTGAAAGTGTCCGGCGCGGCGGTGCTGACCGGTGCCGCCATCGCGGGGCACCACACCGACGGGCGGTATTATCTTTCCAAAACCAAAGAGGACATCGCCTACTACACCGACCAGGCGGAGCATCTGCTCGGCTGCGCGCGCCCGCTGATGGATATTTATCGTGAGGACAGCGCCGCCCGGCTGCGGGCGTTTTTGCTGGCGGACACCCAGACCGAGGGTAAACGCCGCAGCATTTTGTCGGTGCTGCCGCTGTACACGATGGAACCGGCATTTTTGCAGCAGATGCTCGCTGCCCGCCCGCTGGAGGCGGATGACCGGCAGCGCATTTTGGACTACGCCGCGATGCAGCGGCAGGCGGTGGAGGATATTTTGCAATCCAACCCGATAGAGGAAGAGATCGCGCGGCTGTCGGAGGAGGAATTTGCCCGCCATCCCGCCGCGTTGTCGCTGGCGGGGATGTTCTACCCCACCGATATCCCCTACACCTACGAAGAGTACACCGCCCATTGGCAGCAAACGATGCAGTTTGCCGCCACACATCCGTCCTATACCGTCCGGGAAACCTCCGCCAACGCGTTTCGCAATCTGCAAATCCAGATGTGCGAGGGCAAATGGGCGATGATCTCCAAAGGCAACAGCCCGGCGATCCACTTTGTGATCCATCATCCCAAGCTGCGCGCTGCCATCGAGCAGTTTGTGCCGCCGGTGGTGGAATAAGACGGGAGGGGCGCGTATGGTCATCCTCATCACCGGTGCCTCGCACACCGGCAAAACGCTGCTGGCGCAGCGGCTGGTGGACGCGTGTCACTTTTCCTGCCTGTCCATCGACCTGTTAAAAATGGGGCTGATCCGCAGCGGACAAACCGATCTCACCCCTGTCGACGATGACCGGCTGACCGACTATCTGTGGCCGATCGTGCGGGAGATCATCAAAACCGCTATCGAAAACCAGCAAGATCTCATCGTGGAGGGGTGCTATGTCCCGCCGGATTGGGAGCAGGATTTCGACCGGCGGTATCGCGCCGCCATCCGCTTTTGCTGTCTGGTGATGAGCAAGGGGTATCTGGCGCAGCATTTCGAGGATGTCCGCCGCCACGCCTGCGCCATCGAGCAGCGGCTGGACGATGCGTGCGCGTTGTCGGACTTGCAAAAGGACAACGCCCGGTTTGCTCGGATGTGCCACACCCACGGCTACCCCTGCCTGTTGATCGAGGACAACTACCTCCAAACGCTCGACCGCGGCATAGCCGCCTTGCTGAAAACCGAATAACCGCACACAAAAAGCAGGCGCTGCCAAATCCGACAGCGCCTGCTTTTTAACAATATACCTTTACTGCCGTTTTTCGCGGCAGCTTCAAATACAGTGACACGAGCCTCCCACAACGGAATTGCAACGCATGCGCCGGGCATACAGCCACGCACTTCATGCATCGCATACAACGACTGTTGATATGCCCCGTGTGTATAGCTCCGCATGGGCACACCGCTTCGCACCGACCACAATAATGGCAGACATTCCCCCGGTGCATACGCACACCAATGCGGCTGCGCCATGCCGGGAACACATCAGCCATTGGATTTTTGCGCTCGCGCGGCAGCGCGATAGGGTGCGGACATCGTATCTTCTCCACCAACGGCAGCAGCGCCGCACGATCAAAGCTCACTTCCTCGTGCAGCAGCGTATGTCCCGCGGGAACGATCGCCGCAGCGCTTACCCGGCATTTGGATAAATGGGCAGCATCGTGCAGCACATGCCCGCTACCGAACCCACCATACACCGCTACCGGCACCAGCCAGTCGGTTTGCATCCGCTGCAAAAACGCTGCCACCGGCTGTGGAATGTTCTGACAATACACCGGAAACACCACCACCGCCGTTGGCACCGTTACCATCTGCCCGACCGGCAACTCGGAGATATCTGTCACCGGCACGCCAAGCTGCTCGCCCAAAAAGTCAGCCACCGCGGCGGCATGGCCTGTCCCGGAAAAACGGTACACCCCGATCATAACGTGCCGTCCTCCACATACCAGCGCATCACAGCACATTCCGGCAGATCCTCCAGAGAAAAGCCCAGACAATGCTTCATTTCAAGCATCATATCTTCGCGCGATCGACCACAGCGCCGACTTGCCAGCGCCGTTTCCAGCGCGCTGAACGGAATCATGGTGGATTCGCAATGATAAAACCGCCGGAACTGCGTCTGGTCCTTGCACCGCTCAATTTGACAACTGGTATGCAGCGCTTTTTTCGCGACATCGGGAGCCACCCATCCACATTCGCGAATCAAAAGGTCTTTCACCCGATCCCAATCGTAAGTCCCCTGACAAATCTCATCAAAATCGAAATGTACAAACGCCGGGATATGTCCCGACCAAGAAGAGCGGCGAATACTGGATTTCAGCGGTTGCAACAATTCCGGCACCGTTTGGATGGCTTTCACTACATTGCCGACCAGCTCATTAGTGTAGCCGCTGAGCTTTTGCAGCGGGTTTGCGCCATATGCCAGCTGCTTCATAGTAAGCAACGTTTGCCATTGTCCCCGCTTGAGCGGCGGATGCAGCGTCAACACTCGCCCCATATTCAGCAACATCGCCAGCAACTTGTTATCCGCAAACGAATAGGCAATTCGCGGCGCTATATGATTATAATACAGCCCCAACATCTGCACCGGCTCGTTTCCGAGCACAAAATACGGCACACGATTCGCCACCAGCTCCGGATAAAACAGCACATACGCCAGCGACGGACAAGCACAGGTGTTGCCGCTGAGCGCGTATAATGCGCGATACACTCGCTGCAAATCCGCAGTGCTGACATAGCGCGCGATAAATTCCACATTCGGGAGCGTGCGTTTGGCGCCCTCAATGCTGCGGCGGGCGCAATCCGACATAAACGGCAGTTCCCATGTCAGCGCCAGCACGCGCAGATGCTGCACCTTTGCCAAATAATACAACAAAAAGGTAGAATCCTTGCCTCCGGTATAGAACACCGCGATATCGAATCGCGATTTTTTGGCACGCGGCACCGTGCGGATCAGCGGCACCACACTTTTGAGCGATGCCGTTTCCTCAGCGGTCTGGCAAAGCGGGCAGCGCCCCTGTTCGTCAAATTCCAATCCGGGAATCATAAAATCGTTGGCACAGCAGATCGTACAAAAGCGCGCATCCTCTAAGCGGCGCGGTGTAGCCCGCTGTTGTTCCCGGCAAACGATCTGGTCTCCCAACAGCTTTTTTAATAATTTCTTCTCCCGCTCGTCCAGCGCCTTGGGCAGCGCGGCAATCACCGTGCGCTGCGCCACCGACAACTTCACCCGGTTTTGAAACATTCGCTCACGGTTGCGCAAGCCGTAATATTGCAGATACCGTCCCTCCAGCTTCCAGCGGTTTTGCAACACATACACACGCGTATCGTCCATGCTCGTCCCTCCCTTCCAGCTTTATTGTAGCAGATCTGAGGGAATGAATCAATCTTTCCAGCGGATGAATTCACTATACCCAAAACAAAGGGCAGCGAAATCGCTGCCCTTTGTTTCGTTGTATCTTCTCTTTTACGCTTTGGTGGCTTTGCCCATCGCGACCACTTCGTCAAACTCGTCGGTGATCTCTTGGCTAGGTGCCTTGGTGCACAGGCTGACCACCACGATGGTCAGCAGTCCCGCCACAAACGCCGGCAGCAGCTCATAGATCCCGAACACGCCGCCTATCGGCTTAACAAGGTATTTCCAAACAAACACCATCACGCCGCCGACCGCCATACCGGCGATCGCGCCCGGCAGGTTGGTGCGTTTCCAAAAGATGGAGCAGATGACCAGCGGCCCGAACGCGGCACCAAAGCCCGCCCACGCGAACGACACGATGCCGAACACCGAGCTGTTCGGGTCGCGGGCAATGATCACGCCCAGCACCGCGATCAACACCACCGTGATACGCGCGATCAGCATGCCCTTTTTCGCCGAAATCTTCAGATGGAAGGTTTCCTGCAAAATGTTTTCCGACACGCTGGACGCCGCCGCCAACAGCTGGGAATCCGCCGTCGACATGGTGCTTGCCAAAATGCCCGCCAAAATCAATCCGGCGATGATGGCGAAGAACACGCCGTTTTGAGAAATCACATCCGCGATACGCACAATGATGGTTTCGGTGTCGTTACCACTCAGCTGCGGCACGATATTGGCATTGCTGAGTGTCCGGCCTACCACGCCGATCAGCACCGCGATACCCATCGCGATCACCACCCACACCGACGCGACCCGGCGGGACAGCTTCAGCTTTTTCTCGTCCTCGATCGCCATAAAGCGCAGCAGGATGTGCGGCATACCGAAGTAGCCCAGTCCCCACGACAGGGTGGTGATGATATGCAGCAGGTTATACGGATCGCTTTGACCGGTGGTTTCCGAATAAGACGCCGTCATAGACAGATACCCCGGCAGATCGCGCACATTGTCGATAACCGCATCGACCCCGCCCGCGGCGATGGTGGAATACACCAGCACAAACGCAATGGCAAAGGTCATGATGATGCTTTGGATAAAGTCGGTGGTGGAAGCCGCGAAGAAGCCGCCCGCCGCGGTGTATCCGACAATGACCACCGCCGACACCAGCATCGCCACCATATAATTCATACCGAACAGCGAAGAGAACAGCTTGCCGCAGGCGGCAAAGCCGGACGCGGTATACGGAATAAAGAACACGATGATGATGATTGCCGCCATGCAGGACAGGATGTTTTTCTTATCGCGGAAACGGCGCGAAAAGAACTGCGGCAGAGTGAACGAATCGGTCTTGTGGGTGTAGCGGCGCAGCCGACCGGCGGTGAACAGCCAGTTAAGATAAGTACCCACCGCCAAACCGATGGCGGTCCAGCCCACATCCGCCAGACCGGACAGATACGCCAGCCCCGGCAGACCCATCAGCAGGTAGCTGGACATATCGCTCGCCTCGGCGCTCATCGCCGTGACCAGCGGGCCAAGCTTGCGTCCGCCCAGATAGAAATCCTGCGACGACTCGTTTTTCCGCGCATAGCGGAAACCGATGAACAGCATACCGAGCAGGTACACCCCGATCGTCGCCAAAATGCAAATGGTTGATGTCATACGATTCCACTCCTCCATATTGCGGGCCAAAACGAAGCCACCCTTCTCATCATCCGCGCGCCCGCTTATACCGCAAAAAATCACAGTTTGTATATTTTACCATATCTTTGTACAAATTTCAACATTTTTGCACATTGCCGTAGTTTCGTTGCAATAATCGACTTTTCCACCAAACGCCCTTCCCCGCTCGGGCGGCGACAGCCCTTGATTGCGCGGGGGATTTTGATTATACTGAAAGGAGCAACTATCAAAAACGCCGGCTTTGCGCGGCACGTCCCTGTTTGGAGTGAACGATATGATCGAGAAAATGCTGGTGCGCGGCGCCAAGGTGCACAATCTGAAAAATATTGACGTGGATATTCCGCTGAACCAAATTGTCGGCATTGCCGGGGTGTCCGGCTCCGGCAAATCATCGCTGGCGCTGGGCGTTTTGTATGCAGAGGGCTCCCGCCGCTATTTGGAGGCGCTGTCCACCTACACCCGCCGCCGGATGACCCAAGCCTCCAAAGCCTTGGTGGACGAGGTGTTGTATGTCCCCGCAGCGCTAGCGCTGCACCAGCGTCCGGGCGTGCCCGGTATCCGCAGCACCTTTGGCACCGGCACCGAGCTGTTGAACAGCTTGCGGCTGATGTATTCGCGGCTGGCGAGCCACCGCTGCCCGAACGGGCATTATCTGCCGCCCACGCTGGCGGTAGCTGCCGGCAAGGAGCTGGTTTGTCCGGAATGCGGCGCTCATTTTTATGCGCCGTCCGCCGAGGAGCTGGCGTTCAACTCGCAAGGGGCCTGTTCCACATGCAGCGGCACCGGCATTGTCCGCACGGTGGATCTCGCCACGCTGGTACCGGACGAATCGCTCAGCATCGACGACGGCGCGGTTGCCCCGTGGAATAGCCTGATGTGGTCATTGATGACAGACATTTGCCGCGAGATGGGGGTACGCACGGATGTGCCGTTTTGCGAGCTGACCGACAAAGAAAAGGACATCGTGTTCCACGGTCCGGCGGAGAAAAAGCACATTTTTTATCACAACAAAAACTCCGGTCAAGCCGGAGAACTGGACTTCACCTATTTCAACGCCGTTTACACGGTGGAAAATGCGCTTGCCAAGGTCAAGGACGAAAAGGGCATGAAGCGGGTGGAAAAATTTCTGAAAGAGGATATTTGCCCGGATTGTCACGGCACCCGCCTGTCTGCTGCCGCGCGGGCGCCCCGGCTGCGGGGCATTTCGTTGGACGAGGCCTGCGCCATGACGCTGTCGGCGCTGGTCGAATGGGTGTGGGGTGTGCCGGACAGTCTGCCGCCGGAAATGCGCCCCATGGCGGTCAGCATCGGCGAGACGTTCGAAGGCACCGCCAAGCGGCTGATGGATTTGGGGCTGGGGTATCTGACGCTGGATCGCTCGGCTGCCACCCTGTCCACCGGCGAACGACAGCGGATGCAGCTGGCGCGCGCGGTGCGCAACCGCACCACCGGCGTGCTGTATGTGCTGGACGAGCCGAGCATCGGGCTGCATCCCTCCAACATTGTGGGGTTGACCGGTGTGATGCACGATCTGGTCGCCGACGGCAACTCGGTGATTTTGGTGGATCACGATACCCAGATCTTGAAAGAGGCGGATTGGATCGTGGAGATGGGGCCGCAGGCGGGAGCCAAAGGCGGGCACATCCTTGCCGAGGGCACGGTTGCCGCTATCCAAGGCAACCCCGCCTCCCAAATCGGGCCGTTCCTGTCCGGCAAAGCGGATACCCGCCTGCGCTCCTGCGCTGATACCGAAACGATGTTTGCCGACGGCACGATCCATCTGTCCACCGCGGCAATCCACACGGTGAAGCCGCTGGAGGTGGACATTCCGAAAGGGCGGTTGACGGTGGTGACCGGTGTGTCCGGTTCCGGCAAAACCACCATGGTGCTGGAAAGCCTGATCCCCGCGCTGCAAGCGCACATCGGCGGCACCGCTCTGCCGCCGCACATTCGGGATATCCACGCCGAGGGGATCGCGCATATCAAGCTCATCGACGCCACCCCGATCGGCATCAATGTGCGCTCCACCGTTGCCACCTACGCCGGCATTCACGACGATTTGCGCAAGCTGTTCGCCAAATCGCCGGACGCGAAGGAGCGCGGCTATAAAGCCAGCCATTTTTCCTATAACACCGGCTCGCTGCGCTGCCCCGGCTGCGACGGCACCGGCGTGGTCAGCCTGGATGTGCAGTTTTTGCCGGATGTGAACATTCCCTGTCCGGATTGCCGCGGCTCCCGCTATGCGCGGGCAGCGTATGATGTCAAGCTGGTCAATAAGGCGGGGCAATCCTGCTCGCTGCCGGAGTTGATGGATATGGATGTGAACTCCGCCATCGACTTTTGCGACGATATGAAAACCGTGTGCCAAAAGCTGCGGGTGCTGCAGCAACTGGGGCTGGGGTATCTCACGCTGGGCGAGGAAACGCCCAGCCTGTCCGGCGGCGAAGCGCAGCGGCTAAAGCTCGCCAGCGAGATCGGGCGCACCCAAACCGATGCGGTGTTTGTGTTTGATGAGCCGAGCATCGGGCTGCATCCGCTGGATGTGCAGGTGCTGCTCGGGGTGTTTCAGGCGCTGCTGGATCATGGCGCCACCGTCATCGTGATCGAGCACGATCTCGATGTGATCCGCAACGCCGATTATGTGATCGATATGGGTCCCGGCGGCGGCGAAAGCGGCGGTCGGATCGTCGCGACCGGCACCCCGCCGCAAATCCGCGATAACAGAGCCAGCATCACCGGGCAATATTTGTAACAGAAAAGCGCTATCTGACTTGGCTTCAAATCAGATAGCGCTTTTGGTTATCGCAAATATTCAAACACTGTTGCCGTTTTGTTGCCACGGCGGGCACTCATAGCGAAAAAGCCTTGGTATGACTGGGCTTTTTCCGGGATGCAATCATTCCCACTCCACCGTGCCGGGGGGTTTGGAGGTGATATCATAGACGATGCGGTTGACGCCGTCCACCTCGTTGGTGATGCGGTTGGACACCGTGGCGAGGATATCATACGGAATGCGCGCCCAATCCGCCGTCATAAAGTCATCGGTGGTGACGGCGCGGATCGCGATCACATTTTCATAGGTACGATGGTCGCCCATCACGCCCACGGCTTTGGAACCGGTGAACACCGCGAAAAACTGGCTCAACTCTTTTTCATAGCCGTTTTTCGCCATTTCATCCCGCAGCACCCAGTCGGCATCCTGCAGAATACGCACCTTTTCCGCGGTGATCTCGCCGACGATGCGCACACCCAATCCCGGACCCGGGAACGGCTGCCGCCACACCAGCTCTTTCGGGATACCCAGCTTTTCGCCGACCGCGCGCACCTCGTCCTTAAACAGGTCACGCAGCGGTTCGATCACGCCCAAAAAGTCAATATCTTTGGGAATCTCGCGCTGGTTGTGGTGGGTCTTGATGACTGCGCTGCCCGCGCCCTTGCCGGACGCACCTTTACCGCTTTCGATGCGGTCGGGATAAATCGTGCCCTGCGCAAAGAACGCATCGCCTTTAGCGCGGCGCTTGATCTCCTCCCAAAACACCTTATAAAATTCATCGCCGATGATATGGCGTTTCGCCTCCGGATCGGTCACGCCCTGCAGCTTTTGCATAAACACATCGCCGCAGTTGACCCGCACAAAGGTCATATCAAACAGCTTGGTGAAGGTCTGCTCCACAAAGTCGCCCTCGTCCTTGCGCATCAATCCCTGATCCACAAACACACAGGTGAGCTGCTTGCCGATCGCGCGGCTGAGCAAGCCGGCCGCGACCGAGCTGTCCACCCCACCGGACAAGCCCAAAATGACCTGTTTGTCGCCGATCTGCTCGCGCAGCGCTGCAACGGTGTCCTCGATAAAGCTGTCCATGACCCAATCGCCTTGGCAGCCGCACACGGTATACAGGAAGTTCTCCAGCATTTTGTCGCCATACTGGCTGTGGGTGACTTCGGGGTGGAACTGCACCGCGTACAGCTTTTGCGCCGGATTTTGCATAGCGGCGCAGGGGCAGTTATCGGTTTTGGCGACCACCTCAAACCCGGCGGGCGCTTCGGCGATATAGTCGGTGTGGCTCATCCACACCACGCTGCTCGCGGGAACCTCCCCGAACAGCGGGCTGTCGCCGCAGATGGAAAGATCGATCTTGCCGTATTCCGACACGGGCGCGGTTTCCACCCGTCCCTGTTTCATCCAGGCAATCAGCTGGCAGCCGTAGCAAATGCCCAAAATCGGCACGCCGATGTCCAGAATCGCCGGATCGTAATGCGGCGACTTCTCGTCATACACCGAGTTGGGGCCGCCGGTAAAGATGATGCCTTTGTACTGCCCCGCGCGGATGGTCTCCAGCGGCGTGGTATAGGGCAGGATCTCCGCGTAAATGTGATGATCGCGCACGCGGCGGGCGATCAGCTGGTTATACTGACCGCCGAAGTCCAACACTAAAATCTTTTCCAAATTCGTCTTCCTTTCCGCCGATCAGCGATAGATGATGGCCTCGCGTTCCGGGCCGTTGGACACCATATTGATGGGGAAGCCCAGCTCTTTTTCGATAAATTCGACATACGCCCGTGCCTCGGCCGGCAGCTGGTCGTATTCGCGGATGCCTTTGATGTTGCAATGCCAACCCTTGAGGGTGTGCAGCACCGGTTTGCACTTTTTCAGCACCGGCGTGGTGGGGAAATCGCGGATCACCTTGCCGTCCACTTCGTAGCCGACGCAAACCTTGATCTCTTCCAGATAAGACAGGCAATCCAACGCGGTCATGACCACCTGGGTCGCGCCTTGGCACTCAACACCATAGCGAGTTGCCACGCAATCGAACCAACCCACCCGGCGCGGACGACCGGTGGTGGCGCCGAATTCGCCTTTATCGCCGCCATGGATGCGCAGCTCCTGTGCCTCCGCCTCGTCCAAAATTTCGGACACGAACTCTCCCGCGCCCACCGCCGACGAATACGCTTTGGTCACAGCGATGATGTCGGTGATCTGATGCGGCGGAATGCCGGCGCCCACCGCACCGTACGCCGCCAGCGTGGACGACGAGGTGACCATGGGATAAATACCGAAATCGGGGTCTTTCAAAGTACCGAGCTGACCTTCCAAGAGGATGTTTTTGCCCTCTTTCAACGCGTTGGCCAGATACACGCGAGTGTCGCACACATACGGCGCGATCATATCGCGATACTGCACACAGGTGTTGTACAGCTCTTCTTCCGACAGCAGCGGCTTGTGGTACACATGCTCCAGCGTCAGATTTTTCAGCGTGCACACATTGTGCAGCTTTTCGCGCAGATCGGCATCATCGAACAGCTCGTTCACCTGAATCCCGATCTTGGCGTATTTGTCGCTGAAGAAAGGCGCGATACCGCTTTTGGTGGAGCCAAACGCGTTTTTGCCCAGCCGTTCCTCTTCGTATTCATCAAACAGGATGTGATAGGGCATCAAGATCTGCGCGCGATCGGACACCAGCAGCTTCGGGTTCAACCCCGCCTGTTTCACATCCGCCAGCTCTTTGCAGAATTTTTGGATATCCAGCGCCACGCCGTTGCCGATGATGCAGGTGGTGTGGTCATAGCACACCCCGCTGGGCATCAGATGGAACGCGAAGCGTCCTTTGTCGTTGATGATGGTATGACCGGCGTTGGCGCCGCCTTGAAACCGCACGATAATGTCCGCCTGTTCGGCAAACATATCGGTGATTTTGCCTTTGCCCTCGTCGCCCCAGTTGGCGCCGACAATTGCTTTAACCATGGTGAAAATCCTCCTTAACGATGGGGATGTTTATACATTGATGGAAACCTGCACGCCCAGATCGTCGGCGTATTTTTCGGTCACCGGCGCGATCTGATGCTGCACAAACTCCGCCGCCTGCATCGGCGCGCAGCCGACATAGCGGGAGGGTTCCAGCACCTGCTCCAGCTCTTCCACCGTCACACCGAACAGCGGATCCCCGGCGATACGCTCCAGCAGATCGTTTTGACCGTCGCCCTGTTTCACGCGGTGCGCCGCCGCCTGAGAATGGACGCGAATGGCTTCGTGCAGCACCTGACGGTCGCCGCCGCGTTTCACGCAGTCCATCATGATGTTTTCGGTCGCCATAAAGGGCAGCTCCCGCCGCAGGTCGCGGTCAATGACGGCGGTGTTGACCACCAAGCCGTCCACCACATTGATGACCAGCGACAGCACCGCATCGGCGGCGAGGAAGCCCTCCGCCACGCTGATACGCTTGTTGGCGCTGTCATCCAGCGTGCGCTCGAACCACTGGGTAGCGGCGGTGATGGCAGGGTTCATCGCATCCGAAATGATGTAGCGGGACAGCGAATCAATGCGCTCGCTGCGCATCGGGTTGCGTTTGTACGCCATCGCGGACGAGCCGATCTGGCTCTTTTCAAACGGCTCCTCCACCTCTTTGAGGTGCTGCAGCAGCCGAATATCGTTCGAGAATTTGGAGGCGCTTTGCGCAATGCCGGACAGGGTGGACAAAATCGCTGCGTCCAGCTTGCGGGGATAGGTCTGACCCGATACCGCAAAGCAGGTATCGTAGCCCATCTTTTCCGCAATGCGGTGATCCAGCTGTTTGCATTTTTCGTAATCGCCGTCAAACAGCTCCAAAAAGCTCGCCTGGGTACCGGTGGTACCCTTGCAGCCCAGCAGCCGCGCGCGGGACAGACGGTATTCCACCTCGTCCAGATCCATCAAAAACTCCTGTGCCCACAGGGTGGCACGCTTGCCCACGGTGGTGGGCTGCGCCGGCTGGAAGTGGGTGAACGCCAGGGTGGGCAGATCCTTGTATTCCTCGATGAAATGCCCCAGCAGCGCCAGCACATTCACCAGCTTTTTGCGCACCAGACGCAGCGCATCGTACATGATCATCAGATCGGTGTTGTCGCCGACATAGCAGCTGGTCGCGCCCAGATGGATGATGCCCTTGGCTTTCGGGCACTGCACCCCGTAAGCGTGCACATGCGCCATCACATCGTGGCGCACCTTCTTTTCCTGTTCGCGTGCCACATCGTAGTTGATGTCGTCCTGATGCGCTTTCAGCTCGGCAATCTGCTCATCGGTGATGGGCAAGCCCAGCTCCTGCTCGGTTTCCGCCAGCGCGATCCACAGCTTGCGCCATGTGCGGAACTTGTTGTCCGGCGAAAACAGATACTGCATTTCCTCGCTGGCATAGCGGGAGGCAAAGGGAGATTCATAACGGTCCGGCATAAGCAACCTCCTAATAGGTAAAATGAAAAACATACATCTTTATTGTACCTTTTTTTGGCGTGCGGCGCAAGAGCGGATTGCAAAAAGAATGGCGGTTTGCACGGCTTTTTGTGGAGATTTCGCCCAGAAACCACCTCCGGCGGCAAATGCCGTCTTGTGTTTCGCGAAAAAAAGTGCTACAATGGGCGCAAAGGAAGGGGCGCTGCCCCCAAAAAGAACGGAGCTGTATAAGTATGAGCGAAGTCTTGTCCATTTTGATGATGCTGTCGCCGATGACCGGCGAGCACAAAAGCGTCTGGCCGTGGATCGTCGGCGCGATCGGGCTGTTGGCGCTGGTCGCCTTTGTGGTGTTGACGGTGCTGGAAAAGAAAAAGAACGGCACCCCCACCGATCCGACCGAACAACCGGCGCCGGAGCAGACCCCTGCCGAAACGGATGCCGCGCCGACCGCTGACCCGACCGCCACGGACGATATCCCCTCGGCGGACGATCAGGACCCGCAATAAGTTTTCTTGACCGCACAAAGCCGTCCCCGATGATTCATCGGGGACGGCTTTTCCAATACCCGGGTGCTTATTTTTTCTCTTGCGTGAACTTCTCGAAATATGTTTGCAGCTCGTAGTACGCCGGTTTGAGCCGCTCGTGCCATGTCGGAGTGTTCCAACCGGTGTAGGTGTAATTCCCGCTCAGCGAAATCGACAGCTTTTTATCGTCGCTGCGGTAACCGAAGCCGATGTCAAAGCCGGTGTAGCTTTGGGCGGAGATGACCTGCGTTTTCCAAAAATCGGCGATCTGCTGCTTGCCGGACGGATCCATGATATTCAGCAGCTGCCACGGGATGCGGATCTCCAGCTTGCCGTTCGCGTAGCAGAAATCCGACAGCGACCGGTAGTCGTCCGCCTCCGGATTGCCGTTGCCGTACTGCAGCTTGCCGGTTTCGTACACCTTATCTTTCACATTCTCGCCGGTACCCTTGACCGTCAGGTTGTAGCCGTAGCACATCCGCATACTGTCGAACAGTCCGCTGTTTTTCCGGTTGGCATTTTCCTCTTTTTTGATATCGCCCAGCTTTTTGGACTCCAAAAAATAGAAGTTGAACGCATCATAATACCGGTCAACATACATATGGGAGTTGTTTTTGCCGTTGATATAGATCAGAAAATCCGCCTCTTTATCAAACGCGGCGTTGTATTGAGACGAGGTGCGGTTGCCCTGGTTCGCAATGGTGTTGATAGGGATCAGCAGCGTGTCTTTGTCAAAGTTGTACTTGTCCGCGTCCAGCATCAGATACAGATACCGCTCGTCGCTTTTCACATACAGCTTGCCCTGATCGGTGGTGACAACCGGCGTGGCGTCCTTCCATTCGGACACATCGCCGTCCACATAACACGCCATTTGATCTTTGCCGGGATCGAACGCCATCAACCCGAAGCATTGCTCGGTGGTTTGGATATTCGACCAGAAGGGGCGGCGATCGGCAATATCGAACATCACATTGTTCCAAGTACGCTTAAACCACTCGTCCTGCCAGGTGAACACGATGCCGCCCGCGTACTTCGCGTCCTCGATACAGCCCAGCATATCGATCAGCATTTTGCCTTGATCTTTTTCGTCCACCTTGCCCTGGTTGTACCCCATCACGCTTTCGTGACCCATCCCGCGGGAGGTGGGGATGCCAAACTCGGCAACGATGATCGGCACGGTGTGCGCCAGCTTGAGATCCGCCAGATACGCCGCATAAGTGTTCACCTTGCCGCTGTCGTCCACATTTTGGAGATAGTCCTGCTGATAGTTGAGGCTGTCCGGATAATACGGATAAATATGGTAGGAGGCGAACATCCCCGGTCCGAAGTTGCGGCACTTCACATTTTCAGTATTCACCGTCGCCTTGTCCTCATCCTCGTGCGGTTCGTTGGGGTGGGTCAGCGGGTCAGTGGTGATCCAGTTGCTGAACGCCAGCGGCGTTTGGAACTTGTATTGCTCGGTTTCGTGCTTTACCAGCGCATCCCCCACCCGGCACAAAAACGCTTCAAACGGCGAGGCGGTCTGGGTATACAAATACTCGCCGTCGTAATCCTTTTTGTCGGGGTGCTGGTTATCGGTGTTGATGACGAAATTGGGATCCCATTCGATCCCGATGATCCAGCCGACCAGCCACTGGGACACATCGGTGGTGTAGCTGCCGTATGCCTCGCCGGCGGTTTCGGCAATTTTGGCCTTGCCGTGGATCACGTTCACCAGATTGATCGCATCCGCGGTGAAATCGTTCAGAATCTTTTCGTTTTCGGCGTAGGTGTCCGACAGCCGCTCAATATCCTCCTCGTTCACCCAGATGCCCTGGAACAGATACAGCTTGTTCTTCGCTTTGCTGTTGAAATCGCCCAGCGCCTGATAAAACTGCGGCGGCATCAAGGTGTACACCCGGATGCAGTTGCAGTTCATCTCGCTGATATAACCGAACCAGCGGTAATAGGTATCGTAGGAGATGGTGAGGTCGCCGGGAAACAGCCCCGGTTCGGTCGCGCCGATATTCACACCGCGCATAAACAGTTGCTGCCAGTCGCTGTCCTCGTACACATAAAAATAGTCGCCCTTCGCCCGAAACCGGTAGCTGACACCGGTTTGGCTGTCGGAAAAGGATTCAAACCCGCTGCCGGACGAATCCTTGTCCTCCTTTTGGGTGGTCACGGAAATGCCGTGGATGCCGAAGATCTCCAGCACCCCCATTTGCGCCAGACACACCAACACAAGCAATGTTGCCACGATGGAGATAACCACTTTTTTCATTGCTCGATTTCCTTTCTCTTGATCTTACCCCATGTTTTGCGCAGCTTGCGGTATTTCAAAATACCCTCCAGCCGGAACACGGTGATCATTTGCCGGTAGCCGAAGTTTTCCAGCACCGCATACAGCGACAACGACAGGCACTGCTTGGCGGTCATAATGGATTTGCGGGTGTATTGCTCCAAAATCAGGCTGCCGATGGACAAGATAACGCCCAGCAGCACCGCCAGCAGAAAGTAGATGACAAAGAAAAACATATTCAGCTCGCCCATAATCAGCGAAAACGGGATGATGACATAGCCGAGCGCTTCCACCACCGCGCCGAACAGCTCGAACACCCAGTTATAGGGAATCGCCATCAACCCGACGGTGCCGTAGCGCAGATTCAAAAACAGAGATTTGTGGGACAGCAGCGTATCCAGCAGCCCGATCTGCCACCGCCGCCGCTGGCTGCGGATATCCCCTGCCGACATGGGGCCTTGGGTCCAGCAGACCGCATCCTCGCAAAAGATGATCTTATACCGGCGATGGTGGGCGCGCATATATTGGTGCAGCCGCACCACGATCTCCATATCTTCGCCGATGGTGTTGGTTTTGTAGCCGCCGACCTCGATCACCGCTTGCTTTTTGAACACACCGAACGCGCCGGACACGATCAGCATCGAGTTGGTCGCACCCCAGCTCACTCTTCCCGACAAAAACGAGCGGTAATATTCCACGATCTGGAACCGTTCCACCATTTTGGCGGGCATGGTAAAGCCGCTGACCCGCCCATCCCGGATCTTAAAGCCGTTGGCGATGCGCACCAGTCCGCCCGCCACCACGGTATCGGTGTTTTTCAAAAACTCGATGGACAGCTTGAGCAGCGCATCCGGTTCGATACGCGAATCCGCATCCAAACAGGCAAACAGCGGATAGGACGATACGTTGATGCCCGCGTTGAGCGCGTCGGATTTGCCGCCGTTTTCCTTGTCGATGTAAATCAGATTGGGATAGTCAATGTTGTAGTAGATACCCCGCACATCTTTGGTGGGGATGGAGGTTTTCACCGCCGATTCGATTTTGTACAGCCCAAAGGCTTCCACAAGGCGGTTGTGGGTTTCGTCGGTCGAGCCGTCGTTCACCACCACGATCTCAAACTGCGGATAATCCATTTTGAGCAGCGATTTGATATTGGAAACGATGTTTTCCTGCTCGTTATACGCGGGGATCAGCAGCGAGATAGGCAACAGATTTTCGCTGGACACATATCGGCCGTAATCGTTGGACTGTCGGGCTTTGTCGTTTTTGCGCACCCTCACAAAGGAGATCACCAGCTGCACAATGTAGATCAGGCTGAGCAGGATGGTGAACGCCATGCAGAAATAGTTAAAGAAGGAGATGAAATAGCGCATTAAGGTTATGAAATTCACATTATTCCTCCTTCAGATCCACCGACCGGTAAAGCGCATACTTCACCGCGTCCGAGGCGTATTTGTCGTATCCGCCGAGCACATCCTCCAGCTCGGAAATGTTCACATTCATATCGATCAGCGAATACGCCGCCGCCTGGCGCACCCACCATTCCTTGTCCTTGGTGGCTTCCTTCACGCCCTGCACCGCTGTGGGAGTGCCCAGCTTTTGCAGTCCCTTGACCGCCGCCGAGCGCACCACCCAGTCTTTATCCTTGGCGGCGGTGAGCAGCAAATGCTCGTTGGCGGGGTCCGCCAGATCGCCCAGCGCCCGCACACACGCCACCCGCATATCGGCGTTTTTGCTGGTGGTGCCTTCGGCGTACAGCGCGCGAAACTGCGAAAAGCCATACGGCGCGATGGATTTGATCACCACCGTTTTCATATGTTCATCGCACCGCTCCAAAATCAGCGAAGCCAGCTCGGCGCGGTCGGAACTGAAATTGGCAAACAGTTCGTTGATGATGCGGAACGAATACTGCTTGTCGCTTTCGATGCGCAGCACATACTGCGCCACCCCCTCGGTGTAGCCGAGGCGTGCCAGCGCCATCGCCGCGTTGTAGGCGATGCTGCGGTTTTTGCCTTTGGACAGCTCGTAAATCTCGCTGAGATAATCGTATGCATCAAAATCCGCCAGCCGCCGGCAGGCATAGCCCACCTTGTATTTGTTGCCGGAATGCAGAACATCGGAAAACAGCTTCACCGGGTCCAGCGCCGCATACACGCTGTCGATCACGGCGGCTTTGTCGCCGAGTGTCTGGTCGTCGCCGTATTCCTCCCAAAAGCACAGCTGGGCGCTGATCATCTCGAACATCCGCGTGTCCTCGCCCATCAGCTCTTTCAGCTTTTCGATCTCGTTTTGGCGGCTGGTTTCGGTGGGGCTGTACAGAATGCCTTCGACCATACTTTGAATCTTTTGCGCCGCGACTTCGTATTTATTTTTATCGTCCTCCTGCCGTTTGGCAAGAATCGCCAGCCACAGATACTCGCCGCCGAGTATCAGCAGACAGAAAATAATGCATAAAACCGCAACCAATTCGTAGTGCAATGCTTACAGCTCCTTTGCCGGTGGGCTATTTGGAAGAAAAGTAGTTTTTCAGCAGCGCAAAGCCTTCTTTTTCGCGCATGGTGTAGCCAACCGTGTCCCATGTCGCCCACTTGAAGGTTTTATACGCCGGGTCCTGCTTGTCCTCGGGGAACAGATACAGCTGGTCCTTCGTCTTTTTGTCGGCGATCAGCACCGACACGATTGCGCCGTTGGTGCTGACCGTTTTGGCTTGACCGGTGATCTTGCCGTCGTTGTTCAGCACAATGCGCTGGGACGGATCGGTCACATTCAGCCACGACCACGGCAGCCGGATATAGATGGTGGAACCGGTTTGATAAAACTGGTTGTCGCCGGAGGAAAAGCCGCCGTAGGTGAGCGCCGACACCAGATGGTAATTGCCGGAATAGCTTTCCTTTGTCGCGTACGAGCCGCTGGTGCGGTCGTAAGACGACACCACATACAACCCCGCTTGCTGCTTGCCGTCAAACCGCAGCACAAACTCCATACCGGACAGGGAGGTGGGGGTGTATTGCTTGGCATAATAATATTCGCCGTCGTTGCGCTGGTAGGTGTCGATGCCGATAAACAGCTGCTCGGTGTTATAATCAATTTCGGTGAGCAGCTGGGCGGAGATGTAGAAATATCCGCCGCCGGAGGACAGCGACAGCATCTGCACGCGGTCATCATCCGCCAAATTGATGCCGGTTTCCTCCGGTGCGTTGGCATCCAGCGCCACAAACCCGGTGGTTTGCGCCGGGTCGGCAACGTTTTGCCAAAGGTAATTGTTCTCGGTCGGCACCGTGAAGGGATACATCTCGTCGGACACCGCCGACCAGTCATCGTTCAGATCCGCTGCTACGGCGGTAAGCACTCCGGCGCTGTCGGTCGCTTTCAGCAGCGCCACCGTCTGCTGACCCTGCGATTTTTCGGTAACCGCCGCGCGCTTGCCCATCCCGTTGGCGGACGAGGTGCCGATGCCGGTCACCACCAGCCGGTTGGCGGTCGCCGTGCGGAGCTGTCCGACCGCATACGCGTACCGGTCGCCGGATTTCGGCATCTTGTCCGCGCGCTTCGCCGCCAGCTCGTTGACGCTGTCCATCGACACCACCGTGAAAGCATAGTGCTCGCGGCAGGTGTTGTCGGTGATGATCTCGCCCAGCGCGGCGGCACCGGTATCCTCCAGCCCGCTGCCCTTGATCTGCGCCGCCTCCCGATAAATCCCCACCGGGATATGGCTGCCGTAGGTGTCGATCGCGTAGCTCTCCATCGTATCGTACATAAAAGCGGAAAAGCCCGCGCGCCCGCTGCCGGATGCCAGCTTACCGGTGTAGGCATACTCCGTCGGCGCATCCGCCGCCTCGGCGGTGATCCCCAGCAGATAGGGGGAAATATCAATAAAGTAGGTCGCCGCCTCCCCGCTTTGGGCGAGGGTGAACGAGCCCTTACCATGCAGCGCATCCAGCGCCGCCTGCCACCGTTTTTGGCAGCTATCCGCCGTCACCTCGTCCGGTGCCGCCACATTTTGCAGCAGATACATCGTGGCGCTGTCGGCATCCGCGTTGTGGGCATACACCGCGCGGTAGAATTCGGGAGGCAGAATATCCTTGACATACAGGCAGTTCGCCCCCAGCTTGACCGCCTCGTCCACCAGATCCTGGTAGAAGGTGTAGTCGCGCGAAAAGCCCTTTTGACCGGGTTCCGACGCGTTGATGCTCACGGTGTTCAGCGCCAGATCCTCCCACGCATCGTCCGTTTTCCTCTGGAACCCGCTGTCCCCTACCCGCACCTCGGCAGGCTTCGCGGTGCCGTCGTCCGCTTTCGCCAAGGGCTCGATGTTTTTCAACACCTTTTTCATCAGCGGGTTATAAAAATTCCAGTAAAAGTTGCTGATGTCGCCCTGGCGGTCGTAGGAGATCCAGCGGTAAACCGAATCGGCAAACAAAAAGCGGTTGTAATTTTCGTGGCTCACATAGTCGTTGAAATCGCCGGCAAAATAGTAAACCGGCGCTTTGCCGTCGGACTTTTTGCGCATCGCGGCGGAAAAGGTCGGGCTTTTGAGCACACCCTTCAGCTTTTCCATACCGGTGGCGTTGACATCGAATTCAAAGCTCGCCAGCACTTCCGTGTCGCTGTTCGGCTCCACGATCTCGAACCAGTTATAAAAATTCACCTTGTCGCAGCTGCCGAATTCTTTTTTATAATTGTCGTTGATGTGGATTTGCAGCAGATTTTTGGATTCAAAATCGGTTTTCTGCTCCAACACGATGATCTTGTCCGCCGACACCAGCAAAATGCCGGGGCCGGAAAACTGCCATTCCACACCCTCCTGTTTTTCGTACATCGGGGGCGCCCAGTCGGGCACATCGGTGAAATCCTGCAGATCGTAAATATACCGCCCCACCCAGCCGGTGGGTTTGACCCCACACAGGCTGGACAGCTGGGAATAGATCGAGCTGTCCAGTCCGGAGTTGAACAGCTCCATTTCAGCAACCAGCGTCGCGCCGTTTTCGTAGGCGTAGGAGATGACCGACATATCGTCCACCGTGATGCCCGCGCCTTTGGCAGAGGACTGGTCGTAATAGCCGTAGGTGTCGTCCACCGCGCCGTAGACATCGGAAATATACATCAGATCCGGCACATAGTCGAGAGTGGACAGCTCGCGTTGCGACTGAATTTGACCGTTTTCGTCCAGCATCGGACCGAAATAATCGGTTTTGGTGTTGTAAAAGCTGTCGTCCTCAAACACATACCGCTGTTGTTCCAGCAGCCAGAAAAGCCCCTGATGCTTGCGATACACCGAGCGAATGTCAATGTCGTTGCCGTCCTCCACCGTCAAAATCGTCTTGTCCAGCAAGCACACATTCAGCCGGGTTTTCGGCGCCAGCTGCCAGCCGACAAACACCGCCGCCAGCGCCACCAAAAAGACCAGCGGGATCACAAAATACCACTTGGCTTTTTTGCGCTTTTTCACTTTTTTGACCTCGTCCTCGGTCTTTTGCTCCTGCTCGCGCGCCGGATCAAAGCGGATATCCTCTTCTGCGGCGGTGTTCTCGTTCACGCTCGCCGCCGTTTCCGGCACCGGGGACTCTGTGTTCTCCGTTGTCGGTGCCGGGATGTCTATCCGGTTGTCGTTTTGCTGTTCGTTCATTGATTTTTCTCCGTGATTTTGGTTTTGATCTCGTCTATACCTTCGTGCAGCGCCGCCACCACTTTCGGATCATACATCGTGCCGGCGCCCGCATCAATATACGCAACCGCCGCCGCCAGCGACCATGCCTCTTTGTACGAGCGTCGGGTGGTGAGCGCATCCAGCGTGTCCGCCACCGTCACAATGCGGGCATAGGCGTTGATGTCCTCGCCCGCTTGTCCGTTGTATCCCTTGCCGTCGTAGCGTTCGTGGTGCTGGGCGGCGATCACCGCCGCACACTCCATAAAGTCGCTGTGGAACGCCGACAGCAGCGCACAGCCGTACTGCGTATGCTTTTTCACGATCTCGCGTTCGCTTTCCGACAGCAGCCCCGGCTTGTTGGTGATCTCCACCGGTATCGCCGTTTTGCCGATATCGTGCAGCATCGCTGCCCGGGAAACCATATCACACTGCGCCGCGGGATACCCCATCTTTTGCATCATTACATGGGTATAATACGCCACAAACTCCAGATGATCGCGGTTATTGCCGCTGGCGATCTCGGTATCCGTTGCGAGCTTCGTAAACACCTCGATCTCCCGCTGCTCCGCATCCGTATCGCCCGCCAGCTGATCCAACGCCACCTCGACGCAGCTGTACAGCACCGACATCATGCTGGTAAAGAACGAGGACAGCCCGTTTTGGATGTTTTCAAAATGGAAAACCATATGAAAATCGCCATTTTTCAGGAACACGAATTCCAAATAGGTTTCGGTAAAGATACACATCTGCTGCATATCCAGACACCGGTTTTCGATGGCGGTATAATTCACCGGTTCATCCAGCGCCCGATCGCACACCCGCCGATACCCATCTTCCTGTTTCACCGCCGCCACATACGCCAGGTGCTCCGCCTCGGTTTCGGTAAAAATATCCGAGCAAAGCGCCTGCACTCCATCCGCCGTGGTGCGGCAGATGTCCGTTTCGGTGCGGCACGCCAGCACCTGCTTCATAATTCCGGCGATACGCTCCACACACTGGACATACACCGCCGTTTCCACCGCGATCGCTTCGGCATTGTTGCCGGACAACGTTTTGTTGACCAGAATAAAGCCCACAAAGCACAAAGCCACCAGCAACCCGATCAAAAAGCACAGCGCAAAATCGATCCGGTACCGCAGCGTCAGCCGCATCGCGCCGCAAAGCAGTTCCAGCAGCATCAAAAACACCAACACCGCAAAAATGCCGTTGGCATATTGCACCCGCTGGCGCAGCAGCGCGTAGCACCGCCGGGCAATCATCGCCAGCGCCGCCACATTCAGCAGCAGCGCCGCGCTCCACACCAGCTTCAGCATGGCGGCATCGGGCACAAACACCATCGCGACCGCCGCCGCGGCGCTGAGCGCCAACAGCAGCCACGCCAGCTTATCTTTGATTTTTAATATGGCTTGTATCACCGCCGCCAGCAGCACGACCATGCTGATCTCCGCCGCCAGCGCCGCGCCGTAAAACGCCGGAGCGTTCAGCCAATAGCTGCCGCCTGCCAGCGCCGGCAGTGCCGCCACCACCGCATACACCACCGCCAGCCCCGCCGCCGCGAAGCTATACGGTTTTTTCTTTTTGACCGCGACCAGCACCACCGACACCACCGCCAGTATCAGCCCCAGCGCCAGCATCACCGCCGCATACACCATGCTGCCGGTCAGTGCAAACGCCGGCGAGATCTGATCATTCGCCATCGTGGTCTGGATATCCGCCGAAAAGGGCAGATACGCCGAAATCGCCACCGTCACGCGGCCGTCGGAGGGCGGGATCACCACCGCGTTATAGCGGTTGCCGGTATAGTCGCTCTTGCCATAGTGGTTATCGTAAGCCACCGCGCCGCCCAGCGATATTTTCAGCGGTGCATAATCGGTTTTAACCACCATCGTTCGCTCGCTGTCATCTCCGTCCAGCGTTCCGCGCATATGCAAATAGGCGCCGGTTTTGTCCTTGGACATAGGATTAAACGCGTTGGCGGTGTTCCATCCGTCCGCCGAAGCGGCGGGTGGCTCGGCGCTGTTCGTATAGATATACTGCCACGATATCGACAACGACTCCGCACCGATCGCGCTGCCGACATAGCTGATAACATAGTTGGCTGCCACCGTCAGCAGCAACAGCACCGCCGCCACCTCGACCAAAATCCAAAGATTGGCCTGCTTTACCAGCCGGCTCTTCCATTTTTTGAAAAATCCGGATAACTTACCCATCGGCTACCTCTTTTACAGTCGAGAATACTTTTCCAGCAGTTTTTTCACATCCGGCGTGCTGTCCACTGTGGCGGCACTCGGCTGCTCTTCCAGCGGGATCGGACAAGCGTCCAGCGCCTCGCCCAGCGCCCGGTAGGCGGCGTACACCTGCCGCAGCAGCGCGCGCAGCTGCTCGTTTTCCCGTTTCAGCTCTTCCGGCGTTTTTTCTCTGTCCAAAGCGGTCACTCCTTTAGTTCGACGATGTCAGCGACCGCATTTGCGGCTGCCCCGACACATCCTCCACCGTCAGGGTGGTGCGGCCGGTCACCTCGCTTTGGGAGGCATCGCTGTAAAACACTGTGTTGACAACATACTGGTTTTCTTCGTCCCCCCGGGTGACCGTCGCTTTATAAAAAATATCCCGACCATACAGCGGCTCCCACATCTCAAAGCACTTTCGCCCGCGGTTGTACAGATCCGCTTTGGTGACATCGACCGACACCGCGCCGAAATATTTCAAAATCTGCTGCTCGATCTCATCCTTAGACGCCTGGCGCAGCTGGTTGCCGGAGCGCGGCATATCGGTCAGATTTTCATAGAACATATGGCAAAACGCAAACTGCACCAGCGCGTTCACCGACATATCGTCGGGCGATTCAAACTTGGTTTGTGCCAGCAGATACCGCAGCTCATAGCTGCGGTGCGCCAGCGCATCCGCATCGATATACGCCGGAATCGCCTCGGCATCCGCCGAAGCCGTGGTCGTGGTGGTCGCCGCGCCGGTAGTGGCGGAAGGCTTCACAGCGGGATCCACATTATTGCAGCCCGCCAACGGCACGACCGCCAGCGCCGCCAGCAAACACAAGAGCTTTTTCATATCCGATATTCCTCCGCTTTTTAACAGAAAACGCTGCTGCACAGGGGGCTGTGCAGCAGCGTTGCAAGGCCATAAGTCAGCCTAAAACGATACCAGCTGACAGTTCGATCAATAACTCCACTTATAATCGGTGTAGGAAAGGGTCATGTCCTTGTTGTTCTCCACAAACACATCCGCCGATCCGACCTGTTTGTACGCGATGTACGCATCCGAACGGATGGTGGAACCCAGCGGCAGGTTGACCGACAGGCTTTCCAGAGGCGTGTTGACCACCTGTTTGATACCGGTTTGCTTGTTGTAATCGGTCTTGAAGTGGTAACGGTACGCCATAAAGCATTTGTTCACATCGGTTCTCAAAACCGGGTCCCCTTTGGGCAGAATAAACGTCTTGGTGTCGGGGTCGTAGCTTCTCTCGTCGTAGCGGTTGGAAACCTTCACCGTGTACACCACCGTACCGCAAACGCCGTGACCGTCGTCGGTGTAGGTATCGGTATCCCAATCGTTGGAGCACATCTGGAATTTATACTCTTTGCCAATCTCCAGCAGGATGCTTTCGCCGCCGTAGTAGACGGTGCCATCCTCAAACCGCACCGACATCTTCTTCGGGCAGACGATGCTGCCTTTCACCTGATTTTTGGTGGGCTCGGTAATCGGCTCGTCAGTAGCAGCGCGCTTTTTCCAGCAAGCGTACAGGGTAACGGTGTTCATATTTTTGCCGAAGTTCAGTTTGTCCGAAGTGAGCTGGTCGCCCGGCTTGTAAGACTCGCCGGTGCCGTCCGCTTTGGTGTTCCAACCGGTGAAATCATAATCGTTCCGGCTGAACGCGCTGTCTTTCACCGTGGCGGTATCACCCTTATAGTAGTGGGTCGCATCGGTGGTGGAGCCGGTCGCATCGGTGCAGTTGGCATCGTACAGCACGCTGCAAAACGGGGTGATTACGCCGTCCACATGCCATCCGTCGCTGCTGTCCCATTTGACCACATACCACACGATCGACTGACCGGGCTGCAGCTTAATGCCGTTCTTGGCGAGATCGGGACCGGAGGTAATGTAGCCGGAAACCGCATTGCCGGTTTCATCAAAAGTCGGTCGCGTATACGAAGAAATGTAGCCGCTGCCGGCAAATTTATAGTTTTTGCTGGGCTGCGACGCGGTTCCGGTCGGCACCGCCAGTCCTTCGTTCAGCAGATAAAATTTAGCGACCTGCGACATTTCCGCCGAAGCGAAAATCGAGCAGCAGCTGATCATCATGACCACAGCGACCAATACAGAAAGCAGCTTTTTCATCGTTTCCAATCCTTTCCCGTTAACCTCTCTAATGCGCAAACCATTTGCAGAAGAAAATAAAAAAAGCACCTATATCAAGGTACACGGCGGTACCTTATATAAGTGCAACCTGACGATCATAGCCCTTATGGCGTTAGACTCATGGCTTTGCGCCACACGCTTTCGCGTGCTTTGCCTTTTAACTACGGTTGGATTATAGCACGCCCTTTCGGAAATTGCAAGAGCTTTTTTTGAATTTCCCAAAATTTTCCCACTTTGGTTTGGGTGCTGCTTGACGGTGTTTATAAAAGGATGTATAATGCGCTGTGAAACAGACCATGATGACTTTACAAGTACGGTGATAACAATGAGCGAATTGAAAAAAACGCTGTTCGGCGGGTACAAAAAATCCGCTGTGGATTCCAAAATGCAAGAGCTGACCCGGCAGCTGGACAGCGCCGATGCCGATAACAAGCGTTTTGCGCATGAGCTGGATGCCACCACTGCCCGCATTGCGGAGTTGGAGCAGCAGCTCGCCGCGGCAGCGGCGGAAAACGCCGCGTTGAAAGCGGAAAAATCCAAAAACGATGCCATTTTCAACAACGTCGCCAAAATCTATCAGCGTGCCTACGACGCGGGCCACGACATTGTTTGCGATTCCAAAGACATCACCTCTCAAATGCTGAAAAAGCTGGATATGCAATTTGACGCGACGATGGGCGACACCGCCGCCATGACCGCGCATTATGACGCCACCCACCGGAATATGGAAGCGCTGCTGGCAGAGTTGACCCAAAAACTGGACGATGTCAACCGCTCTGCCGCCCAAATTATGGACAAAGCCAAGACCTTTTCCGGCATCTATGGCGATATGAAGCAGGTCGTGGCGAACACACAAGTGCACGCCCGGCAGATTTTGACCGATTATGAGCAGCAGGCATCGGAGTTTTTGACCAGCAACGACCAAGCGGAGCCGGAGACTCCTGCTGCCGTAGAACCGGAAGCTCCCGTGGCTACGGAACCGGAGGCTCCCGTGGCTGCGGAACCGGAAACTCCCGCCGCTGCGGAGCCGGAGACTCCCGTGGCTGCGGAACCGGAGACTCCCGCCGCTGCGGAACCGGAAACTCCTGCCGCTGCGGAACCGGAAACTCCCACTACGGACAGCGATCTTCATGTGTTGCCGCACCCGGCGGGTAACCCACCGGTCAAAACGGCTGCGACCGAGCACACACCGGCGGCACCCAAGTCCTCCAGCGAATTCACCCAGTTCGGTCGCAAGAGCAAAATCTCGGCGCAGGATCGCAACGAGCTGCTGCGCAAAGCGTTGCTGCGCAACGGCGGCCAATAAAGCGGTTTGCCGCCACGCAACCCGGATACAAGAAACAAACATGCATATAGCCGCGAGAACCGGGTTGCTTTTTTCACAAAAACAGCAGCCCGGTTTTTGCGCACTTATCCCCACTACCCCATTCAGGAGGAACCCGTTATGAAAAAAGGCTTGTTATTTGATCTGGACGGCACGCTCTGGGATGCCACCGCCACGCTGGTGGCACCGTGGAACACCGTGCTGCACCGGTTTGGCGATCCCCACCCGCCGCTCACCCGGCAGGATATGGTGGGATTTATGGGCAAAACCGCCGCGCAGATCGGTCAAATGCTGCTGCCGGACGATCCGGAAACCGGGCGGCGCATCTGCATGGAAAGCTGCGAGGTGGAGCTGCCGGATCTGCGGGAAAAGGGCGGCGTGCTATACCCGCAGCTGACGGAAACGCTGGACGCGCTGCGCCGGCAGTATCATCTGTATATTGTCAGCAACTGCCAGGAGGGCTATATTCAGGCGTTTTTGGCACACCACCAGCTGGGCGACCGGTTTGAAGATTTTGAATACGAGGGGCGCACCCGCCTGACCAAAGGCGAAAACATCCGGCTGGTGGCACAGCGCAACGGGTTGGATTGCGCGCTGTATGTCGGCGATACCCAAAGCGACATGGACGCGGCGGATGCGGCGGGGTTGCCGTTTGTGCACGCTTCCTACGGTTTCGGCACCGTCAACCGCGAAACACCGGTGCTGCACACCTTCGCCGAGCTGCCCGCCATTGCCGATGCGCTGCTGTAACCGCATTCTCTAAAGAAAGGGGTCAGAGCTATGCTGCCGTTTTACGAAAGCTGGGATTCGGAATTCCACGCGTTTGAATGGACATCCTCGCACAGCTTTTTACCGCACCTGCACCACGAGCTGGAGCTGATGTATGTGGCACAGGGCAGTATTGATGTCGAGATCAATTTTGAGCGTCAGCGTCTGGAGGCGGGCGATCTGGCGGTGATTTTGCCGCACAGCGTTCACGCTTATGACATACCGGTTCCCGCGCCGGAAACGGTGCAGCTGTGGGGCATGGTGATCGCCCCGTCGCTGACCGGCGATTTCGCGCCCCACATCAACGGTGCGGCGGCGCGCCATCCGTTTTTGACCGCCGCCGAGCTGGAACCCGCCGCGGTCATGTCGATCGAAGGGATGTTCCACACCCACTACGGCGCGCGACCACTGGTGGTGCGCGCGTATTTGCAGCTGCTGCTGGCGTGCATCTGGCCGACGCTGGCGGTGGAACCGTCCAGCGACCGGCAGGCAGAGGATATGCTGTTCCAAGTGATCCAATATATGCTGGAGCATTACCGCCAGCCGCTGCAAGCCAAGGATGTGGCGGCGCAGCTCGGGGTCAGCACCTCGTATCTGGCGCGCATCTTTTCGCGGCGGCTGCATATGAGCTTTAACGATTATATCAACCGACTGCGGGTGCAGGCGGCGCAGGATCTGCTGCGCTCCACCGATCGCCCGGTCACCGAAGTGATGCTGGAGGTCGGGTTTGAAAGCCAAAGCACCTTCAACCGCGTGTTCCGCGACATTCAGGGCATCACCCCGCGCGAATACCGCCAGCAAACCCGGCAATAATCGAACAGAGAGGAGATCATCTATGGGGAATCACTGCACTCTTTATGCAGAGATGCATCTGGTCTTTGATAACGATTTTGATGTGTACTCGATCACAAAACAGTTGGGAATTACCCCCACCGAATGCAAATCGCGAAGCGAAACACGCATATCCCCTTTGACCAATAAACCTATTGAGGGCTTTTGGACACTACAAACAGAAGAAAGAGAAGAAAGCGATTTAGGGGTGGTATTAAACGAGCTAATGGAGAAAATATCCCCCCAGCTGCCGGACATCAAACAAATCTGCGATGAAAACGACGGAACCGTTATTTTTGACATTATTCCCTTTTTTGATAGCGACAACAAACCCGACTTGTATTTCGAGAGAGATTTTTTGGATGTTGTGGAGTATTTGAACGCAACCATTCAAATAGATGTATATGTGGAATAAATCTGTCCTATACATTTCAGCGACAAAAAGGCAACCGATTCTGCCGAATCGGTTGCCTTTTTTTATTCTCCCAGCAGGGTGGCAAGCGTTTTTTGAATATAGTAATAGGATTGCTTCAGCCGGGTATGGTACTGGCTGTTTTTGGGGGAATAGTCGATGGCTTTCATCTTAACCGTTTCCGACTGGTGCGCAAATGATAGACCAAGGGAGATGGCGGTCAAATCGACGGCTGCCGCTTCCCCCGCCTCGTTAAAATTGTTCAGCGCAGCGCCTTTGGAAATGTTCAGCACCCCCAGCATATACCACGGGATGCGGAATTCCACGATATGCTCTGTCGCGTAAAAATCGGCGAGCGAATCGTAATGGTCATCGTCGGGGTCGCTGATGCCGAAGCGCAGTTTCCCCACTTCGTTGCTTTTTCGTTCGATCGTTTGCCTGGTTTCGGGCAGCTCCAGCTCTCCGTGGACAAACTGCGTCACGATATGGTATTCCCCCGAGTTCGCTGTCTTTTTCTCCTCCGGATAAAAGCGGAATCGGTTATAGTCATAATAAGCATCGTTCATCACCGCCGCGTTATCTTTGCCGTCCAGCACGATCAGCGAATCGGCGCGTTTTTCAAAATTCAGCCCATAACGGTTGGAGGTTTGGCTGCCCACCCCCACGGTGGACACCGGAATCACCAACGGCTGATCCCCGAATGTCCCGGTTTTCAGCTCGACACAGCCATACAGATAGCCCTCGTCATACTGCACTTTCAGCGCATAATCCGTGGTATCCAGCAGCGCGTCCACCGCGCTCCATTCGTCGGCTTTGCCGTCCACCAGACACGCGGTGCGGCTGCCGGGTTCCACCGCCAAAATTCCGTAATTCTGCTCGGGGCTCATGCGGTTGGGGGTGCGCTGCTGCGGCTCGCAATCGGTATAGCGATAGGTGTTCCAAATCTGCTTGAACCATTCGTCCTGCCACGAAAACAGCAAGCTGCCGGCGCATCCGGCGCTGGCGATGTCCACAAACATACGGCTGTCATACAACCCCTGCTGCTGTTCGGTGTTGCCGCCCTGGTTATATCCCAGCACGCTTTCCGCCGCGCACCCGCGCGAGGTGGATACCCCAAACTCCGCAATCAACAGCGGCACGGAATATTCCTTTTTCAAATCCTCGATATACGCTTTGTAGTTGTTTTGTTTGCCGGTGAGCTCATCGGTATAGGTGGCGTATTGGGTATCGTAATCGATGCTTTTCGGATAATAGGGATACGCGTCCACCGCTGCGAACAGTCCGGCGTAATAATCCGCCTGGGGCAGCACATGTTCGGTGTTCACCTCCACGCTGTCCTCGTAGGCATCCGGCTCGTTCGGATGGTCCAGCGTATCGTTGGTGGACCAGTTCAAAAATGCCACCGGCGTCTGGTAGGTGTAATTCTGCGTTTCGTAAGCGATCAGCGTATCCCCCACCCGCGCCAAAAACGCCTCGAACGGCGTGGCACCCGGCGCGGTTTTGAGATATTCCCCCGCAAACGCGGCTTTATCGGTATGGGTATTGCTCTTTTCCACAAACTCGTTGTTCCATTCCAGCCCCAAAATAAAGCCCAGCGTATACGGCGACACATCGTACACATACCGGTCAGTGTCATGCGCGGAATAATGCACACCGCTGCCGTTGCCGTGAACCACATCCACCGTATTTTTCGCCCGCCGTTCAAAATCCGCCAGCACCACATGGCTGCTGTCATAGCAATCGCCCGGCGCAGTCATATAGTCCTCGCTGAACCAGATGCCGTGGATCAGATACAGCTTTTTTTCGGCGCTCGCGTTATAGTCATAGAACGCTTTGTAAAACTGCGGCGGCATGATGGAAAACACCCGCACCGTGTTGGCATTCATCTCGCTGATCTGCCGAAACCATGTTTTGTAGGTATCGTAAGCAATATCCACCGCCGCCAGATCGGTCGTGCCGGTGGAAACGCCCATATTCACCCCAGCGATATACACGCTGGTCATGTCGTCGCTGTTCAGCCGAAACAGCATCCGGCTGTCTTTGTCGGCAAAATAGCGCATATCCACCGCGCCGTGGGAAACCAGCGCTTTGGACACGGTTTCCACATGATATTCCGGAACATCGTAATCTTTCAGCTCTTTCTCCTGCGATACCGCGGGGGGGACCACCGGATCGCTGTTCTGGTGGCATCCGGCCAGCGGCAGCGCCATCAGCACCGCCAGCAAAAGTGCTGCAAATTTGATGTGTTTTTTCATGCATCCTCCTATTCGGCCACGCCGGTCGCAAACAAAAAAGCCGCAAAAAACGCACATTGCGTCCTTTGCAGCCAGTCAATCATAGTATAAAACCTTAGACACCAGAGCTTTGCGTCATGGTCTTTCGACCATTTTGCCGATTATTCCGTTTTCGGGTATCTTCACAGTCGCACTATAGCATATTCCCGGAGAAATGTAAAGCGCTTTCCAAGAAAAGGGTGTTCCCCTTCTCCCGATAATGCCAAGGGGCGGGAAAGCCCATGGCTTTCCCGCCCCTTGTTATGAAAAAAGGAAAAGAGAATGAGAAACGCGTCATTTACTCGGCGATCGTGGCCGTCAGCGTCACGTTGCGCAGACTGAAGGTCACGCCCTTGTCGTTGTTCCACGCAATGCCGTTGTTGACATAATCAGCATCCTGAGCGTATCCGCTGGTATCGTTGTAGGTCAGCGTTTCCAGACGGCTCACTTTGCCACTTTCCAGCACCGACAGCGGTACCACCATCCGCACATGGTTCCATGTGCCTCCCTTGGTGAAGGAGGACGGCTTCGCGTTGTAGCCCAAGGTGCCGCAGCTGGTACCATCCAGCTTCACATAGCCGTTCTTCACATATTTGACCCACGCGTCATTGGCGGGTGCCGGAGAGGTATGGGTAGAATCAACCTTTACATCAAACTCCAGATACACCGCCTCGTAAGCCGAGATATCCACCGCCGTATCCAGCGTTTTGTTGATGATCATCGCGTGCGTTTCCGGCGAGGTAACCTCGTCGGCGATCAGCGTCGCCACCGTTGTGGGAGCAATGTCTTTGATCGTGAGGCGCGCGGTCTTGGTACCAACCGCGCCGCTTGCCAGCGTTGCCCTCACCGTCACATCCACATACCCGGTGCGGGTCGCTTTCAGCAGTCCGTCCTCTATCGTGACACCGGCGGTGTTTTCACCGTCCGCCGCCAGCTCATACTGATAGCTCGCGGTAGAGGCATCGTGACCCGGGATAGCGCAATCGCCGCCAACCGTCACGCCGGCGCGCAGGTAATATCCCAGCTGCGCATCCGACAAACCGACCGTGCGGTCGCTAAACTGGACATCATCCACCGTGCAGGTGCATCCGGTCATTTCCGAAATATAGACATATTCAAACGCCACATCAATGGAAGCCGGGTTACCGCTAAAGGAGTTGACCGCTTCCAAACCCAGCGACACCGTTTGCAGTGCGAGGCTGGCTTTGCCCGCCAGCTTATACTGCAGTCCATCGGCGGAGTAGTAGAACGCGTACTCGTCACCGGAACGCAGAATACGCATATACATCGTGGTGCCGGCCGCCGGGATGCCGCCGGTTTCGCTTTGCAGCTCTGCGGTAGACCCGCCGGTTTCTCTCACCACTTTGATACGGTTGCCGTTTTCATAGCTGAACTTGATGTAGTTGTCCTCATCCTGGAACACGAGGAAACCGATCTGCTGGTATCCACCCTTGAAGTTGTCGCTCATGGTGAATTTGGTATCCGCGATCCAGTCGCCGTCCGCCGCTTGGACAAAGATGTTTTTCGCATCGTTATGCGATTGATACAGATCGCCCGCTTCGGTGGAGATAACCAAACCTTTGTTGGTCAGCTTCCAGTTATCCGGGTTTTCTTTCACATTGCCGTTGTTATCGTAGACCTTCCAATCCTTCGGCAAAGTTGTCGTTTTGGAAAAATCCATAGAAGTCGGCTCGTGATAAGTGCGGATGTCGATGGTGTAGGTGACCACCCGATCGCCCAGGTCCGCGGTGATCGTCGCCGTGCCGGGAATGGATTCCGCCTGTTTAATGGTGATATAATTGCCGCCGTCCGGCACCGCCACCACCGCGCTGGTGGAGCCATCCGTCAAAATCACATCATACCGATAGGTGGTGGAGGTAAAGCCCTCGATGGGTTTGCCGTTCACCGTGATGCTGTGCACCGCACGCTCGTTTTTGACCGCCACCGGGAAGCTGCCGGAAGCCGACACACCGTTCACCGTCGCGGTCGCGGTGATGACTGCCGTACCCGGTTTGACCGAATGTACGGTACCGTCTTGATCCACCGTCGCCACTTCCGGATTGGACGAGGTATACACCACATTCGCTTTGTCCAGATCCAGGAAGCTATCGTCGTTCATCGCCACCGTCAGGTTAGCGGTAACCGTCTTGTTGGACAGATCCATCGTGTGACCGCTCGGGATCGCCGTGACCACTGCCGGAGCCGGGGTCAGTTCGCCTGCCAGCGTCACTTTCTGGCTGCCGCGGATATCGTCACTGGACGAGCCGATTTCGATCGTCCAGTCGCCCTGGTCGTACACATTTTTGCCGGCTTCTTCGTTCCAGAAGTACCATTCTCTCACCGGCAGTTCCAGCGTAACCGTTTTGGTTTCGTGCGCTTTCAGCGCCACTTTTTCAAAGTTTTTCAGCTGTTTGGCCGGACGGTTGGTTTTATCCGCCAGCGGCGAGGACACATACGCCTGTACCACTTCCTGGCCATCCACATCGCTGTCGTTGGTGACATCCACACTCACCCGCACGGTATCATCGGGGGTGATCGCCGCCGCGGAAACCGCCGCGCCGCTCAGCGACACTTTGCCCGCCGCCGCCTGCAGGATCATCATGGCATCCACCGCAGACACGCCGGTTTTGCCGTCCACATTAGCGCTCTGCATCTGCTCAGCCGTCAGGGTGACCGCGCCGGTCGCCGCTTTCAGCGCCAGCAGCGCATCCGCCGCTTTCACATTGCCGTCGCCGTCCACATCGCCGGGGATCACCGTCGACGCGTTCGCCAGCCGCATATTCTTATAAGTAAAGTTGGAATAGCTCAAGCCATGACCAAAGGGATAGGACACCTTGCCGCTGAAGTACTGATAGGTGCGGCCTTTGCTGGTATCGGTGGTGCGAATGTTGTAATCGGTGATCGCACCCAGCTCGGTTTCGTCGCTGTACCAGGTGAAGGTCAGCTTACCGGAGGGGTTGGCTTTGCCGAACAGCAGGTTGCCCGCCGCTTCGCCCTGCGCCTGACCGTTGTAGGTGCACCACAGGATGGACGGCACCGCCTCGCGGAAGGATTCGATGTTCATCTGGCTGACCGACGAAATATACGCCACTGTGCGGGGATTCAACTGAGCCGCCGCTGCCACCATATTCGCTTGGAACCGCGGGAAGGTCAGGCTGTGGCGGTCGTTCTCCTCGCCGGAATCGCTCTGGCGGGTACCGATATACGCGATAACCGCATCGGCATTCTTGATCGCCGCCTGCTGGCTGGCGTCAAACGCTTTGTACTCCGCACCGGATTCGCACACCACATACAGTGTGTGCGTACCGCTGAAGCCCTTCGCCGCCGCGTCGATCACGCCGGTATAGGGGCGATAATCGGTCCAGCTGCTGGTGGCTTTCGTGGTGACGGTACCCACAATGGGGCCGTCTTTGGAATCCATATGGATCTCCATGGTGCCGTGGGTAGCGCTGCCGCTGCCGCCGGACGCCCAAATGGTGACCTGCGTCACATCGTCCACCGACACATTGTCGTACTGCACCCACGCCTTGTTGTACACAAAACCGAAGTTGGCATTGCTGTTTTCCGGTTTGCACAGATCATAGTTGACCGCATCCGAGGGTTTCAGCGTTTTCAGCGTTTTGCCCTCGCTGTCCAACAGCGCCACATTGCTGAAGTTGCCATAGTAGCTCGCGCCGCTGGAGTTGGGGCTGATATGCTGCACCTTCGCCTGCGGATTCAGCTCCTGCAGCACACCGACGATGCCGTCATAAGGCGTGCTTTTGTTTTCGGGCAGCGGCGTACCGGAATAGTCGCCGAGCACCAGACTTTTCACCAGTTCGTTTTCACCCAGAATAACAAGGTTGTTGATCTTTTTCGCATCCAGCGGCAGCAGCGCATTGGTATCGCCGGTCGCCGGTTCGTTTTTCAGCATCGCCACGCCCTCTTCCGAGGCCTGCAAGGCGGTGTCTTTCGCTTCATCGGTGGTGGTCAGAACAGGCGTGCCGGTCGCGAGGCCGGTACCTGCCAGACCGTAGTCCTCTTTGTTCCAACTGTATTTGGTCTTGTCGCGATAGGGTACCTGCTCCGCCGCGTCGAACTCGCCGGTTTCCATGCGGGCGGTGAACATACGCACCAGCGCCACATCGATCTCGTCCTCGCTCAACAGACCGCGGCGCACCGCTGCCATCGCGTTGCTGCGATACACACCGCCGCATTCCAGATCGTTACCGGCAGCAATACACAAAGCGGTCGTTTCCGCTTCGTCCACCGCGTGATCCCATCCGGCGGGCACCCATTTGTGATTCTTATAAACATCGTTGATTGCGCCACAGTCGGAGGTCACATAGCCGGTGAACCCGAAGGTGCGGCGCAGCAGCGTTTCCAGCGTATACACATTCGCCGCCGCCGGGGTACCGTTGATCTCGTTGTACGAGGTCATGAGCGAGTGCACGCCCGCCTCCCGCACAACGCCTTTGAACGCGCGGGTGTAATACTCACGCAGCGTCGCATCATCGATATCGGACGATCCGTTGTGACGGAATTTTTCGGTATTGTTCAGCGCATAGTGCTTGATGGTGGCGATCGCCTTCAGATAGGTATCGTCCTCGCCGTCGCCCTCCAAGCCTTTGACAAAGCTGGAACCGATCGCGGTGGACAGATACGGGTCTTCGCCGTAGGTTTCCTCCGCACGACCCCAGCGGGGATCACGGGACATGTTGATGGTGGGCGACCAGTAGGACAATCCTTTGCCCACTTCCAGATTGTAGGCACGCGCTTCGTCCGACATGATCTTGGTCATTTCCTGCACCAGATCACGGTTCCATGTCTGCGCAATGCTGTACGAAGTGGGGAACGATGTTGCGTAGCCCGAACGCGCCACGCCGTGCAAAGCCTCGCTCCAATAGCGATAGGCTTCAACACCCAGCCGCGGGATCGCAGCGGCGCTGTCGCCCAGCTGCGACGCTTTTTCCTGCAGGGTCATGCGGGATACCAGATCCGCTGCCCGCTCGGCAAAGGTGTATTTGCCGGAAGAATCCTGATAAATCATTTGCTCTGTCTCCTCTGCTGTTGTGGGGGATGGCAACACAGCCATAATTCCGCCTGCGCAGAGCGCCAACGACGCTGCCAGCGACAGCAGTTTTTTGCCTGTTGAATGCCTGTTCATAGCGTTTACTCCTCTCGTTTTCGTCTTGTTGCCCATATTCTCGTCCTGAACTCCAACTTTATCATATAGCATGTCTGCCTGTTCTGCCAGTGCATAGTTGCGCACAACCAGTCAATTATTGATGTTTTTTCAAAAAAAGGGGTAGTCATATTGCGAAAAGGGTGGTATACTGGCGTTGAACAATACCGAGGGGGGTGGTGGCTTGCTGCCGCATTTTGAAAACCGCGCTGCGGATTACTATGCCTTCGACTGGGTGGGGCCACAAACCTGGGCGCAGCATCTGCATTATCAGCTGGAAATGGTATATGTGGAAAAGGGGATGCTGGATGTCACCATCGATTTCCAGACATGGCATTTGCGCGCCGGTGATCTGGCGATCATTTTCCCCTATTGCGTGCATGGATACCACATCGACCCCGATTGTGCGCCGGACAACCATGTGCTGGGCATCATGGCGCTGCCTCCCATGGCGGGAGAATTCGAGGAACGGCTGCCGGTGCAGCTGCCGCAGTCGCCGGTGCTGACCGGCGATCAGCTGAACGAGGAGATCATTCAGGCGTGGTATCGCCTGTTTATCGAGCGCGAGCATTATCGCCCCATGATCGCCAAATCCTATTTGCAGCTGCTGCTGGCACTGCTGTGGCCGCTGATGGAGGTTTCCTCCGCCAGCAAGCAGCAGCGGGACGACACCGCCCACCGCGCCATCCGCTATGTGGTGGAGCATTATCGCCAGCCGCTGCAAGCCAAAGAGGTGGCGCGGGAGCTGGAGATTTCTCCCTCGCATCTGGCGCGCATCTTTTCCACCCGCCTGCATATGGGATTTAACGAATATGTCAACCGGCTGCGGGTGCAGGCGGCACAGGATCTGCTGCAATCCACCAGCCGCCCGGTCACCGAGATCATGCTGGACACCGGGTTTGAAAGCCAAAGCACCTTTAACCGCGCGTTTCGCGAAATTTACGGTGTCAGCCCGCGGGTGTACCGCCAACAGCTGGAAGCGTCAAAACCCTGACCGCATTTCCCCCATAACAAAACGAACCCCCGAAGCCATCGGCTTCGGGGGTTTTCTTATTGAGCGGGATGTATCAATCAAACAGACCTTTGAAGAAATCCACAATGCTGTTCCAAATGCGCACGAAGAAGTTTTCGTCCTCTTTGGTTTCGGTTTTGGTTTCCTCTTTGGTTTCCTGCTCGGTCGGCTCCGCCACCTTCATAATGAATGCGGAGGTTACCTCGGCGCCTTCCGGCGCGCCGGAATAGGAACCGTACGCCTGTGCCTGCTCTTCCATCGCATCCTTGACCGCCAGCGCCTGACGCGCTTTGTCGATCAAGTCTTTGTTGTCGGTCAGCTTGTCGATACCGTCGGTCTTGAACTGGCTCATGCCGTCGCTCAACTCGCCGGATTTGTCGTTCAGCTGGCTGGTCGCATCCTGGAACGCACCCACCGCGTCTTTAACCTTGGTCGAAGCCCCGGTCAGCGTATTCAAGCCGGTGGCGAGGTCGCCCGCGCCCTGATTCAGCTTATCCGCGCCCACCGACAGCGCCATGATCGCGCCGGTCAGCGTTTTGGGATCAGACAGATCATCGTTCGGGTCATACAGCGCCGCGGTCAGCTGGCTCATACCGCCCATCAGCTTGGTGGACAACGCATCGATCTCGGTCAGCGAGCTTTGCAGCGTGGTCAGCGCCGACAGATCCAGTTTGCTCATCATCTGCGCGATCTGCTGCGCCGCCTGCTCTTTGATGGGTTTCAGATTATCCATAATGGCTTTGGCTTGCGCCTGCTCCACCGGGTTTTCGCTGGTGGCGAGCTGCTGCAGCGTTTTGCCGCCGGTCAGCACCCGCACCGCCACATCGGCGGAACCGTCGCTCACCTGACCGATCGCAGTGACCAGTTGGGTCTGGATCGCGGTCATATCCGGCAGCTGCAAACCCGCCAGCTGTTTTTTCAGCTCTTCCATCTTGGTGACCAGCTGCTGCTGGAGCGTGGCGGAACCGGTGATACCCGCCACCAGCTCATCCTGCACCTGTCCTTTCAGCTGGTTGATCGCATCGTCCAGCTGTTTGGTGCCCGCCTGCAGGGTGGTCGCACCGTTCACCGCGGACAGCAAGCCCTGATCAAACTGATCGTAGCTGCTCTTGAACTCGCCCATCTTCTCATCGAACTGCGCCAGCGCGTCGTGCAGCTGGGCGCTGCCGTCTTTCAGCTTGGCAGCAGCGCTGTCCAGGCTGTCCATGCCTTTTTCCAGATCGTCCAGCTTATCATTCAGGTCGATCTCTTTCAGCTGCTCCATGCTGGTCGCCGCCGCCGCCATAAAGGTCGGCATCGCGAACTCGGTCACATCCGCTTCCACCGTGAAGGTGTCCTGCAGCTTATCGGTGAGGTCTTTCATATCGTCGGTCAGCAGATCGCCGAAATTCTCTTTCAGTCCCGGCACCGACAGCAGGCTGACCAGCTGGTTGGTGGAGTCGCTGATGACATTGGCGTCACCGGCGTGGACATTTTTGAAGGTTTTGGTCGGCATATCCAGCACCATACCCACCACAAAGGGGGTGTACAGATCCTGTTCCTTGCCGTTAATGGTCTTGCGCTGTTTTTCGTTATTGGTCACATGGATGGTCATTTCCAAATGACCGCTTTTGCCGCGCAGCTCTTTTTCGGTCATCTCGGTGCCGTCCAGCGAGTAGGTGATCGACAGGGTCACCGGCGGGGTTTTGGTGGAGGTACCGTTGTAGTACACATCCACATCATCGGTATCCCAGGTCACGGTGTCGATGTTCTGCTGGGGTTTTACATCGGATTTGATGTTCTGGATATCCGACAGGTTGGAAAAATCGGTGATACCCTTGAGCCCGCCGTCGTTATGCAGCCAGCAGCTCACCGTCTGGCTTTGGGTGCTGCCGTCCGGATTCAGAATCAGATACACGCTTTCCTGCTTGGTCAGCGTGGCGTCCTGTTTGTCGTCGCCCTCGGCAATGACCGGTGCCACCGCGGTGGTCAGCATCAAGCCGGCGCTCAAAACGGCTGTCAAGCCTTTTACAAATGTTTTCATACCACAGTTTCCTCCTTCGACGATACATCATCGGCCGCGGCGGTTTCGCCGGACGGTTGTTGATACAGCCACCTACGGCTGGTCTTTTCGATCACTTTGTTAAACAGGATCAGCAGTGTCGGCAGAATGAACAGGATGACAAACATACTGATCAGCGCGCCGCGCGCCATCATCAGGCACAAGCTCTTGATCAAGTCCACATCGGCGATCAAGCCCACGCCCACCGTGGCGAGGAAGAACGCCAGCGCACTGGTGATGATGGATTGCGAGCAATTTTCGATCGCCAGCTGCGCCGCTTCCGGGGCGCTGTGGCCAAGCGACCGCTCTTCGCGGAACCGGTTGGTCATCAGGATGGCGTAGTCCACCGTGGCGCCCAACTGGATGGTGCCGATAACGATACTGGAAATAAACGGAATGGTTTCGCCGGTGAAGAACGGGATGCCCATGTTGATGGAGATAGCGGATTCAATCGCCAGCACCAACAGGAACGGCACCGATATGGATTTGAACACCAGCGCGATGATGAGGAACACCAGCGCGATCGAGGTGATGTTCACGCTCTTGAAGTCGCGATCTGCCACATCGATCAGATCTTTGGTCATCGGCGCCTCGCCGGTGATGTAGGCATCCTTGTCATACTCTTTGAGGATGGCGTTCATTTTGTCCAGCTGGGCATTCTGCTCATCCGAAGCGGTGGGATAGAGGGAGTTGACCATCATGATCTCTTTGCCCGCTTTGCGCAGCGTATCCGACAGCTCCTGCGGCAGCATATTGTCCGGAATCACACCGCCGACATATTTTTCAAAGGACACGACCTGCGCCACACCGTCCAGCTCTTCCAGCCGATCGGTGATCTCGTTCATCTGGGCGTTGGTGAGCGAATCATCCACCAGAATGAAGTCGGTCGCGGTCATATCAAAGGTATCTTTCAGCTTCTGGTTGCCTTGGGACGAGATCAGATCGTCCGGCAGCGTATCCAGCAGGTTGTAATACACATTGGTGTTGGCCTGACCATACACAAACGGAGTCACCAGAATCAGGAACACGATCAGGATCGGCACCCGCCGTTTGACAATGAAGTGGCTCAGCCGTTTCATCTTGGGGATAAAGGTGCGGTGGCGGAAGCGTTCGATCGGTTTGTCGAACAGCATGATCAGTGCCGGCAGCACCGTCACGGTGCAAAGCACGCCGAACAGCACGCCCTTCGCCATAACCACACCGATATCGGTGCCCAGCGTCAGGCTCATGGTGCACATCGCCAGGAAGCCGGCGATGGTGGTCAGCGAGCTGCCGGTGATGGAGGAGAAGGTTTGCTGAATGGCGGTTGCCATTGCCTGCTCGTGATCCGGCTGGTGAGTTTTTTCTTCCTCATACCGGTGCAGCAGGAAGATGGAGAAGTCGGTGGTCACTGCCAGCTGCAGCACCGCCGCCAGCGCTTTGGTGATAAAGGAGATCTCTCCGAGGAAGTAGTTGGTGCCCATGTTGTACAGCACCGCCACGCCGATACTGGCGATAAACAGCAGCGGTACCACCGTGGATTCCAAGCTCAGGAACAAGATCACCATCAACAGCGCCACAGCCACCGTGACATACAGCACGATCTCGTTGTCCACCAGCTCGCGGGTGTCTTCCACCACCGCGGCCATACCGCCGATAAAGCAATCTTTATCCAGCAGCTTTTTCATGGATTTGATCGCGCTCATGGTGGTTTCGGAGGACATGGTGTCCTCAAAGGTGACCATCACCAGCGTGGCGTCGTTCTTGCCGTAAAAGATGTCCTGCACATCCTGCGGGAGCATCTCTTTCGGCACCGTGATGTCGGTGAGATCATCCACCCACAGCACCTTACCGACGCCGTCTATCTTTTTAATTTCTTCCTTTAGATCCTGTACTTGCCTTGCCGGCATATTTTCGATGGTCACCATCGCGGTACTGGCAAGTTTATAATCGTTTTCCAGATACCGCTCGCCGATCACCGATTCCAGATCCTCGGGCAGGTAGCTCAAAATGTCGTAGTTGATGTGGGTCGCCGCCATGCCCATCACAGACGGGATCAACAGCAGCACTGCCACGATCAACACCAGCACCCGCCGCTTGACGATAAACCGGGACATGCGTTTCAAGCCGATCACTCTCCTTCTTAAATGACGGCGCATCCGTTCGGCTGGTCCAAGAGCTTTTTCAACTCTTTCGGCTCATCCGATTAAATGACCGCCGGTCATTTCTTTCATCGGTGGTTAGTATACGAGTTTTCTGACTGATAGTCAATATACAAATTGACCAACGGTCATATTTTTTTAAGCTCCGTTTTGTGCACCGCGCCAAGATTGCTCGAACCCCCCAAAAATCCGTTGCATTCTGCGGATTTCCTCCGTATAATGGAAGTCAAACGAAAGGGTGAGGACGCATGGCGGGTATCCGGGAACAGCAAAAAGCGGAAAAGAAACGCAAGCTGCTTGACGCGGCGTATCGCTGCTTTGTAGAAAAAGGACTGCACAAAACCTCCATCGACGACATTGTGGCACGGGCCGGTGTCGCCAAGGGCACGTTTTATCTGTATTTTGCGGATAAGGCGCATCTGTCGGATCAGCTGTATATCTCGCTGAGCAAAAAGATTTTGCTGCACGCGTATCACGAGGTGGAAAAGCAGGAGATCAACGATTACATCCCGCTGGTGCTGGCGTTTGTGGATGCGATCATCGAATATTTGCGCAGCAACAAATCGGTGTTGGCGCTGATGGGCAAAAACTTCTCCTGGCCGCCTATCGAAAAAGAGCTGATGGAGGACGAGGAGTTTCGCCACATCGCCCAGCTGCTGACGAAAAACCCCTATCGACCGGACGACACACCGGAAACGGTGGTCAAATATGTGTTCTCGCTGTTGGCGCTGTGTGGCTCGGTGGGCTATTCCAGCATTATCAAGGGCGAGCCCGACACCATCGACAATATGAAACCGGTGCTGTACGACATCATCACCCGCGCACTGCAGCAATAAGAAACAACAAACGCGCCTCCCTTTGAAACCAAAGGGAGGCGCGTTTTCTCTTTATATATTATAATACCTATTTTACCAAAGAGCGTACTGGCTGCTTTTTTCGTCCAGATAGATCGGCTCCTCGTCCGCGTAAAAAATGTTGATGCCGGTGATACGCAGATGATCCAGCAGCGCGGGGGCGGATTCGTCCGGCGAGTCCTGCCGCGGCGCGCCCGTGTCCAGCAGCGCGCACATCATCAGCGCGGTGTTCTGCTGTTTATCGGTGTCGGTCAGCGTGACCGTCCGCTCCCCCACCTTAGCGGTGACTACGCGATGGATAAACTCCTCACCGTCCCATTCGTTGAGGGCAGCGTATTCCGACGGCGATCCGGACAGCAGCTGATCCTCCCGCGGGTAGTGCAGCAGCGGCAGCCGCACCCACGCGGTCGCGCCGTCCTGTTGACTGCGGAAGATGTATCCCATACGGGTGGGCGGCACTGCGCTGGCAGAAAAGCCGTCAAACCCGCGCATCCGCTGCTGTTCCTGCGCATCGGCATACGCCATGGCATAGATACGGATCTCGTCGATCGGTTTGTCGGATACATTTCGCCAATACAGCCGCACCATCTCGCCGCTGTTCCACCGGCGCGCGTCGGTGTCCCACACATCGACCGGAGCCGTGTCGTGCCCCATAATGCGGATGAGTCGGCGCACCGATGTCTTGTCCCCTACTGTTCGACGGGTGGTGGGGCGGGTCGTTTGGCGAGAGCGGGCGGCTTTGCGTCCGGTCGTCGCCCCCGCGCGCGAAGCGGCGGAGCTTTGCCGGGCAGAGGGCGCGGCGGTGGCGGTAGCGCTCGCTTGGGCGGCGGAAATCGTGGCCGCCGTCGCCGATGCAGCGACAGTGGTGGTATCGGTTTCCTGCGGCGGGATCTTGACTTCCATCATCGGCTCCAAAATGGTGCCATCCCCCTTGTCGGTCGCCCCCAGCGCACACCCGGGCAGCAGCAGCATTGCCGCCGCCAAAACCAGCCATCGTTTCACAGCCACTCCTCCTTTTCTTTACAATTATACAGGATAGCCGCAAAAACGACAAGCTTTTTCGCAAATTTATTTTCATCTTGTCAAAAAATATGCCGGTTTTTTCTTTTTCGCGGCGGTGGATTGACAATCCCCGCTCGCCGTCGTACAATGGCAGTATATTTTCCCAAAAGGATGTGCCGTTTTTATGAATTTATCCACTGTATATAGAGCGCTGCAAGGGCTGACGGTGTACCGCCGTCTGCTGGACCAGCCGGTGACCGGCGCGCTGACTGCGCTGATCCACGCCGCCGCCCGGCAGGACGCGGACACGCTGTGTGCCGCGTGGGGACATCTGTGTGCCACGCTGATCGACCACGACCGGCTGGACAGCCTGCCCGCCGCCGTGGCGGACGAAGTGTTGGGCGATGACAACCGTTTTGTGGCGGCAGCCACCGCCGGACAGCAGCCCTCACCGGTGCTGCAAGCCGCCGCGCGGCAGGATCTGGCAACGCTGTGCGCTGCCGCTTCGCTGACAGCGGCGGATCTTGCCATGGCGGACGAGCTGCCGGCGCTGCCGGTATGGGGCACCGCCCCCGCTCCCGCGCCGCTGGATGGCGACTGGGGCGAGCAATGGCAAGCGGTGGCGGCGTATCATTCCTCCCATGGCTGCGGGCGTTTTTCCTCCCACAAAGCGTTTTTGTGGCGGGACGGCCGCTTGCTGCCGGTGGAGCATCCCGACCCCATCCGGCTGCACCAGCTCAAGGATTACGAATACCAGCGCCAGATCGCGATGGACAACACCCGCGCGTTTCTCAACGGCTTTTCCGCCAACAATATGCTGCTGTACGGCGACCGCGGCACCGGCAAATCCTCGTTGGTCAAGGCGCTGCTCAACCATTTTGCGGATCGCGGACTGCGCATGATCGAAGTGCCGAAGGAGTATCTCCGTGAGTTGCCGGATCTGACCGATCTGCTGGCGGGGATTCCGATGAAATTCATCATCTTTATCGACGACCTGTCCTTTTCGCAGCAGGACGATAACTTCGGCGCGCTGAAAGCGGTGCTGGAGGGCGGCCTGGCGGCGCGCCCCAGCAATGTGCTGATCTACGCCACCTCCAACCGCCGCCATCTGCTGCGCGAAACCTTTTCGGATCGCCAGGGCGACGAGGTGCACCACGCCGACACGGTGCAGGAAGCGGTGTCGCTGTCCGACCGGTTTGGCATCAGCCTGACCTTCCTGATCCCGGACAAGGAAAAATTCCTGCACATCGTGGAGCAGATCGCCGAAGACCGCGGACTGTCGGTAGATCGCGACAAGCTGTTGGCGGCGGCCGAGCAATGGGCGCTGGAGCGCGGCTCGCGTTCCCCCCGCTACGCCAAGCAGTTTATCGCCGATCTGGAAGCCAAACTGGCGCTGGGGCAAACGCTGTGAGCTGGTTTGACAAGCGGCGGCAGCAAAAAGCGACGGCGGCAACCCGTGCGCTGCTGAAAGCGGTGGACGGGCGGGAGCTTGCCTATGTCACCCGCCGCGAACCGGACGAAAACGGCAACCCCGGCGAAACCGTGCTGGGCAAAGGCGGTCGCTTGTGGCTGCACGAGGACGAGGTGCGGGTATCCGGTCCGAAATCCGAGTTGTTTTCCTGCCCCATCCCGGCGGTAGAGGCGGGCGAGCTGATGAGCGGCGACGGCATGGTGCTGCAAGGGCACAACACGCTCACCGACCGCGACGAAATGGTTGTCGCGTACTATCTCTATTTCCGCTAAATATGATCCTATCAATCAAAACCACCGGTTGAACCGGTGGTTTGACCACGCCCTATAAGGGCGTATCT
>ERZ773193.129-NODE-129-length-115226-cov-20.096908_pt1 | contig 115226 bp, 117 predicted proteins | sample MGYA00511110_ERZ773193 | MGnify/ENA primary metagenome ERZ773193 (study PRJEB29015, sample SAMEA2737784) | human gut metagenome | biome: human gut; feature: human-associated habitat; material: faeces | place: China | collected 2012 ... | reverse complement strand
CGATACCGGAGGATAATGGCGGAGCAGGAAATTCAGAACTGAAAGTATATCTGCCAAATAACAGCCTGTATGATGATATAAGCAGGCTTGCCGGCGCAGCAGGCACGACAGGCTCATATACAAGCAATATTCTGACAGATAAGTATACTGAATATCCTGCAGTAGAAGTTTCATATTCACCTGAGCATACAGGTGATGATGAGCTGACAGCACTTGTAAATCTGTCCGTAAACTATTTTCCGGCAAAATATACAGTAACATTTTATGATTATGATAAAAGTACTGTTCTTTATACGGAAGAAGTTATAAAGGGCGAAAATATTACAATGCCTGATTCTCCAAAGAGAAATAATACAGTTACAGACACATCAGTTACTTCATACGTTTTTTTTGAATGGAGAGACTGCATAACAGACAGCCCGGCAGAGTTTGATTCGATTGATAAGGATATGGATGTATATGCCGTATATACAGAAATCGTAACATATACAACAAAACTTAAACTTGAATATTACACTGTGGCTGATCTTGAAAAAGGAGAATATGATGCTAATCCGTATGAAACTTTGGTGACAGATTATAACGATGTAATAAAAACGAGCAGTCATATACCTGGAAATATAGTTATTTTTACAACTACAGAAGATGGTTTTGTTAATACACAGGTGTGGAGCTTTGACAAATGGGAATCTGACTTAGAATACCAGCTTACAGGTATATTTACAGGTACAGAAAATGTAACTGTTAAGCTGTTTGCAAAGTATAAGCTCGCAAGTGAATCTTACATAAGTACAGAGGAGCTTGACAGAATTTATATAGCAAAGCAGCCGGATAAGACATCATATATTGTAAATGAATGCTTCGATAAGACAGGTCTTGTTGTAGATGCAGTATATAAACAGACATGGAATGACGGACATGTGACATACAGGACAGAATATAACACAACATATGATGTTGATACTTCAACAGAGCTTACGCTTATGGACACAAAAGTAATCGTAAGTAAGACAGACAGAGGAATAACTAAAACGACAGATGTGGCAATAACAGTAGCTGATGAGATAGTGAACACAGAGTTAGACAGTATCAGTATTGCTAATCATGCAGATAAACTTAGTTACATTAAGGGTGAGAGCTTTGATAAGACAGGACTCGTCGTAGATGCTGTATACAAGAATACATATCGTTCAGGAAATATAACATATACAGTTAAGCCGAATGTAGCATACAGTGTTGATACTGCAAAGAGTCTTATTCCTGATGATGTAAGTATGGATATAATTTTTACGGACAACGGCATTACAAAGCATACGGAAGAGAATATTACCGTAAAGGATATATTCTGCGTAAACTATTATTCATATGACCGTAAAAAATTAATAAAGACGGATATGGTGGTAGAAGGAGAGGATTCTGTAGCTCCTGTTGCACCGGAGAGAGCAGACTTTGTAACAGATACAGCAAGAACAGCATATACATTTTTGGAGTGGAGGGATACTGTTACCGATACAAAGGCATTACTTAGTGGAGTAACCTCAGATATGAATGTATATGCTGCATATACTGAGAGCGTAACGCATACAACAAAGCTTACACTGGAATACTATACTGTGTCTGATCTTGAAAAAGGTGAGTACGATACCGTTCCATATGAGACTATCGTTACAGATTACAATGCAGAAATAAAGACAAGCAGTTATATACCTGAAGATAAGGTTATTCATATAGCTACTGCAGATGGTGAGAGAATCCAGACATGGAGCTTTGATAAATGGCTGCTGGATACAGAATATCAGCTTACAGGCAGATTCACCGGAACAGATAATGTAATGGTTAAGCTGTATGCTAAGTATAAACTTGTAAATGAATCTTATATAAGTACAGAACCGGAGGAGGTTACAGAACCAGAGAAGCCGGAAGAAACAGTTAAGACAGGTGATAATATGCCTGTTCAGATATATGTATTGCTCATGTTTGTATCCGGAGCTTTAGCATTAACTGTCAGCAGTGTCAGTAAATCGAAAAGACAGAACAGACAAGATTTTTAACATGATTAATAAGCAATAATGAGAGTAGGAAATCTTTGCCGGACTGAATCCGGCGGGGATTTCCTTTTTACATATTTAGAAAAATTAAATTTTTAAAAAATCATATTGACAAAGTTTTCTGAGCGTCCGTCAAATTATCAAGGGTTGGAATATTCAACCGTTAAAATTAAGAGAGAAAGGAGAGAAAAATGAGACGGGAGAAACATGTAAAAAGTTTCTTGAAGAGGTTAGCCGCAGGAGCAGCAGCAACACTTATGGCAGTGACAACCATAATCGTCAATGTGGAACCGATGAAGGCGAGAGCTAATGATGGTTATTATACAGTAATTGACCAGTATAATGAGTTCTACGGTTCTGTATTTGGTGATCTTGATCCTGATATGCCGGGATGGTGGTCTACACATTTCACGGTAGAAGATTCTGATGGTGAAACATATTCAGCAATGTGTGCACAGCCTCATGTAAAGACAGCTGAAAATGGTCAGGTTGTTATTGATGGGGATACATACTCGAGCGATGAAGCTGACGATGATCGTGCCACATACGCTAGAATACTGTACTGGTCTATAGGACATGGTGGTGAAACCGGTGGTCCGATGTATGGTTACAGCTATGAATTACGATGGATTATAGCACATCACACATTTGCACTCGCAAAAGGTGATGAAAACTGGAATACGTCACAGAGTGGTAACACATTCTTAAGAAGTGACAGTATAGGATATGATCTTGTTATGGAATTATTGAATTATGCAGCAAACATCACTACCGGAGATTGGCATTGTTCCGTTAAGTATCTTGTTAATGGTGAAGGTTATCAGGATTTGTTACTTTATTCTGAAAAGTACGTTCCACCACCATACGATGGTAGCATTAAGATTAAGAAATCTTCCGATAACGAAACCATAACAAATGGAAACAGCTGCTATAGTCTTGCAGGTGCAGAGTTTTCTGTTTATAACGATGAGGATTGTACAGATTATCTTACAACTCTTGTAACAGACGAGAATGGTGATACAGATACATATACTGTACATGATATTCCGAAAGATGAGACAAAAACACTGTACTATAAGGAAACCAAAGCTCCAAAAGGCTTCCTCTTGGATGATGCAGTCCATTCCGTTACTATTGAAGGTGAAGGCACATGGACTGGTTATGTTGAAGACGTACCTGAGACTGACCCTGTAACTATCCTTCTTAAGAAGGTTAATAAGGAAACAGGAGGAGTATCTAACGGAGAAGGTACTCTTGAGGGTGCTAAGTATGTGGTTAAGTATTATGATACGGATATGACCACAGATCCTGCTGCCAATGGTAAGAGTGCTAAGTATACTTGGTATGTTCAGACGGATAAGAATGGTAGAATAAGGCTAAGAGATGCTAATTGTTACATTGGTGGAGATTCTCTTTTTACAAATTCTGATGGAGTTGTAGTTTTCCCTATGGGTACTATTTCTGTAGAAGAGTATGAGGCACCAACAGGATATCTTATAGACAATACTGTTTTTGTGATGAACTTAATTCAGGGCGGTAAAATCTATGTTAATGGTGAAGAGCAGAAAAATGCCACATCATACCAGGAAGCTGATGATACAATCATTCAGTTGGAGCAGGAAGTCAAAGGAAAGGTTTCGATTAAAAAGACTAAGACAGTAACTAAGGATGATAATTCTAAGGTTATTCTTACTACCCAGAAAGACGACCATTCAAAGACAGTGGCAGAAGGAGGAGCAGTATTCCAGCTTTACCTTAAATCTGCCGGAAGTTATGACAATGCTGCAGACAGCGTAAGGGATATCCTTACAACAGATTCAAATGGTTTAGCAACCTCTAAGGATATGCCATACGGAAATTATGTGCTTCACCAGATTGGCGGAGAAGAGAATTGTACTTTCATGAATGATATGGAAGTTTCCATTACAGAAAATGGAAGAACTTATGAACTTACAGGAAATGATGCTCAGAAGTATTCTAAGATTCGTCTGTATAAGAAGGGAGAGGTACTTACAGGATTTAATCAGGAAACCGGATTTACATATGAAGAAGGATATGTTGGAGGCTGTACATATGTTGTATATTCGGATCCGTCATTTAGTGACGAATCACTTGTTGAACAGATTACAACAGTTGATGGAACATATGCAGAATCCAGATATGAATATGAGCCGGGAACTTACTACATCAAGGAAGTAAGTACTAATGGTAAATATCTTCTTGATCCGGAAGTACATGAGATTACAGTAACCGCTGATACCTATGCAGAAGTTGGATTTACTAATGTAACAATGGAGGACAGCAGACAGAAAGTAAATGTATCTGTTAATAAGACAGATATAGATACGGGAGCTGTTCTTGCCAACACAGTATTCGGAGTATACGCTACAACGGATATTAAGGACAGAAGCGGAAAGGTTGTTGCTTCTAAGGGAACTGTTTTGGAAAAGATAGTAACAGGAGAAGATGGAACAGCAGCCACAACATATGATTATCCGACAGGTTATGTATATGAGGTTAAGGAACTTACATCACCGATTGGATATGGCAATAAACACGATACTAAGAAAGTTGATGCAAGTGAGATTAAGGGTAATTCCGAATCTCAGGATTATACTCTTAAATACACAGACAAGCATACCTCTATCGCAGGAACAAAGGCGGCAGAATACAAGACCGGTGATAACCAGGGTGCGTATGATGAGAACTTTGTTTACAGGATTATAGACAGCGTAGACTGCCGTGATCTTGTTGTCGGCGAGGAGTACACTATTAAGGGTATGCTCAAAGACAAGGCAACAGGTCTTCCATTCGTTGACATGGATGGAAATACTGTAACAGGTGAAACAACATTTACCGCAGAGACAGAAGACCAGATTGTAAATGTTGAATTCAACTTCAAGGCAAACCTTGAGGGACTGTCAGTTGTTGTTGCTGAGAGGCTTTACCAACAGGGTGTTGAGATTTTTGTTCATGATGATCTGGAGGACAAAGACCAGACGATAGATTACCTTAAGTTAAGAACTAAGGCGCATGACAAGGATACTCTTACCAATGTAGGTACTGTTTCAGATAAAGCATCTATAGTTGATGAAGTAACATTTAACAACTTACGCGTTGGTAATACCTATGAGGTAAGTGGTTATCTGATGAATAAGGATACTGGTGTAGAACTGCTTGACAAAGACGGCAATAAAATAACAGCAACAAAGACATTTACAGCCGAAGCACCAAATCAGACAGTTGAGATGGAGTTTACTCTGGATTCATCACTTTTGGAAGGTGTAACGGTAACTGTTTTTGAAGATGTATATTATAATGGTGTAAGAGTTGGTTCGCATTGCGATATAACTAGTGCAGACCAAAGTATTTTCTACCCTAAGATCAGAACAAGCGCTGCGGATGGTGATACCAACAGTCATGTAGGTGTTGTCGGAGGTAAGTCAACTATTGTTGATACAGTAACATATACTAATCTGATTGTCGGCAAGACTTATACGGTAAGCGGATACCTTATGAATCAGGATACTAACACAGCTATACTTGACAAAGATGGTAATAAGATTACATCTTCAAGGACATTTACAGCTGCAACAGCGAATGGTTCAATAGATATTTCATTTGAATTTGATTCAAGTGATATGGAGGGTTCTACAGCCGTGGTATTTGAGGATTTATATCATAATAATATACGCGTGACCACGCATAGTGATATAACTGACTCTAATCAGTCGATTTTGTATCCTAAGATAAGGACAAAGGCACATGATAAGAGCACAGGAGACCATAATGGTACTGTAGGACCTGAAACAACAATCATTGATACTGTAATATACAGTAACCTTGTTGCAGGCCGTGAGTATACATTAAAGGGATATCTTGTTGACAGGACTACACAGATGCCTGTACTTGACAGCACAGGAAATATTATAACAGCGACTAAGAACTTTGCTGCAGACGGTCCTGATGGAACTATAGATATGGAATTTACACTTGACTCAACAGGACTGGGAGATCATATTCTTGTCGTATTCGAAGATATTTTTGATACAGAGACAGGTGTTAAACTCACAACCCATAGTGATATTGGAAGTGAGGAGCAGAGCATTTACTTTATTGATATAAAGACACAGGCGCATGATAAATATACAGGAAACAATGTCGGCACAGTTACAGAGAATGCCGTAATTGTAGATACAGTAACTTATCATGGATTAATTGTGGGTAACACTTATACAGTAAGCGGATATCTCATGGTTAAGAGTACTGGTAAACCTCTGCTTGATAAGAAGGGAAATAAGATAACAGCCAAAACAACATTTGATGCTGAACAGGCAGACGGAACGGTTGATATGGTGTTTGAGTTTGATTCTTCCCTGCTTGCAGGAGAGACAATTGTATGCTTTGAGAAGGTCTACCACAACGGAATCGAGGTAGCTTGTCATGAAGATTTAAATAATGAAGATCAAAGCACTTTTTATCCTGAAATTAAAACAACAGCTAATGATGGTATTAGTGGAACTAAGTATAACAATGGTGCAGAGGATATCGTGATTGTCGATACAGTATCATATAAAAACCTTATTGTTGGTAAGGAATATGTAATTAAAGGTGTCTTAAAGGATAAGGCAACCGGAAAATCAGTAATTAATAAGGCAACCGGAAAGGAAGTCACAAGTGAGATTAAATTCACAGCTGAACAGAAAGATGGCAGCATTGATGTGACATTTAATTTTACAAGAACTGATTTAGCAGGTCGAACAGTAGTAGTTTTTGAAAAATTATATCAGAACGAAATTGAGGTAACTGCTCATGAAGATTTGAGTGATGAAGGACAGACGATTGTTGAGCCTACTAAAATAGGCATTATTAAGATTGATGATACTTCCAAGACTAAAAAGCCTTTATCCGGAGCAACTTTACAGATTCTTGATAAGGATGGAAATGTAGTAGAGGTTGAAATCCTTACTGAAACTAAGGACGAGAATGGTAATACAGTGGCAGCAGTAAAGAAGGCAACTTCTTTTGTGTCAGGTTTAGAAGAAACAGTAATCATAGGATTAGAGCCGGGAACATACAAGATTCACGAAGTGGCAGCTCCGTGGGGCTACGAACTTACAGAAGATGTTGTATTTGTTCTTGGAGATAAAGTGGAATTACAGCATTTTGTAATGGCTGATGAAGCCAAAGTGGGACTGATGAATTTCAGCTACAATGAGAAAAAGGATTTTGAAGTTGCAGCAGATTCAGCATTAGTTACACCACAGACAGGAGACAGTTCAAACATGTTAAAGTACATGGTTATTATGCTGGTTTCTGGTTTTGCACTTTTAGGCTGCTTATTCGGAAAGAATAAAAAAGCATTCATAAAGGTGTTTGGAGCAGTTTTCGTATTTCTTGCGGTAGCATTTGCAGGTAATACCAGAACTTACGCAGCAACTACATTCACAGAGGAAGAAAAATTTGAGTCTGAGAATAAGGAAGCTGAATATGATTTTAAAAAAAATAAATCAAAAGATGGTGTGGATTACACCTTAACTGATGTTAAGTATGATGTAAAGGCTAAACAGATTGCTAACATCACAAAGACCAATACGGTTCTTGTAACAGATGCAGCTCCTGTATTTGAGGGATCCATTGTCGAGAATGGAATAACTTACAGGCTTAAATCAGTCACTACGGCTGAAGGCGATATGGGAAGCCGTTCTGTTACATACACAAAAGTATATACATACAATGGTTTAACAAAAACCGACGATATTCCGGCAGTTGTAGCAGGAAGTGTTCGTGACGAGGCAACTAATGAGGTTAGCACTGTAAATATGACTCAGACAGGTCTCGTAAAGAAGAATGAACAGAAGAGTGATGATTTTGTTTTTTCAATTAATGTGGTTAGTGGAGCTTATTTTATGTATAAGGATAACCTTGTTGAATATAATGCCGAGAATCCTAACCTTATGCAGTATAAGGACAGTATTCTTATGGATTTAGGGTTATCTAAGGATATTTATACAGTTGAATCAATCGAATGGACAAGTGAGCCGGAAGCTGATGCAGACGGAATGATCCACAGGGAAGCAACTGTTAAGGGTTATAAGGAAATTGCTGATTATGAAGCAACATATGTGGCTACGGTGGATTATCCAACAGCTAATGTAGTTTACACTGCAGATTATGAAGCAGATACAACAAAGAACACAACTTTTTATGAAATTAAGGGTACAGCAACATACCAGCTTACAAGTGAAATTGTTGACACGAATGCATCAGGCACTAAGAAAACTGATTTTAAGTCAGTATTTAAAAATCCTGTTGTAGTTGGCAGTTTTTCGGCAGTAGTAATTGTCATTATTGCTGTTATTGCTATTGTTCTTTGGAAAAAGAAATCAGAAAAAGAAGTAGTGGAATAATCTATTTCGCACTGGTCTTAAATTGAAAAATGTCACAATCCCCTCTCTTTCCAACGGAGAGGGGATTTGTGGTATTAATAGTGCATGTAATTATTTAGTAAAATGCCGCTTCGTAATATTTCTGTAACAATTTTTGACATGTGTATGTATTGAAAACTACAGGAAAAGGCTGTATTTTAAGGTTAAAGATAGCACCAACCACATTTTGCTATCAGAAAACTATTAATTATCTAAAAATCTTTTAGGAATAGGGTTTATCTCGAGTAAAGAGGAATCGAGGTAAGCTGGTATGATTAAAAGAAATTTATTAAAGGGTGCAGCAGTGTTTTTATCATGCTGTTTAGTATTTACATCTGCAGGCTGCGGAAAGAAGAGTAAGACAGTAACCACCGAGAGCACTACTAAGGCCGTTACAGAACAGGAAACTAAGAAGAATGCAGGCAGTGAGGAACAGGTTACTATTGCAGTCAAGGATTCAGAGGGTAACACGGTAGAAGTAGCCGGTATTGTTGAGACAAAGGACAATGGCGAGAAAGTTGTTATCATTCAGGATAGAGACGGCAACAGAAAAGAGATTAAGGCAGATAATTTTGAGGAAGGTGATAGTAATTCAATTATAACAATCACTGATGAAACTGTAGCAGAGGAAATCTCAGAAGCTGCAAAAGACGATAAGATTCCGAAGGCTGATGAAATTATTCCTACTAAGCCATCAATTGATATAGCTGATAACGGCAATAACAGCAATGGTGGCAGCAGTTCAGGCTCTGCTGATAACAATAATGGCGGCAATAACAACGGCAACAGTAATAACAGTGGTAATAATGGCAGCAGTTCTTCAGACAATGGCAGTAACTCAGCCCCTGGCGAGACTGAGACAAAGCCATCAACACCAAACACACCTTCACATGAGCATAACTGGGTGCCAGTCTATGATTATATACCCCATGAAGCAGTAAAGGAAAAAGTTTGGGTAGTTGATAAGGCTGCCTGGGACGAACCGGTGTATAAAGAAGTATATATATGTGCTCATTGCAGAGATGGTAGATGTGAAAGATGTTTAGAGTATGGCATAACTGAATATGAATATGATTCAATTGATGAATTTGAAAAACATCAAGATGCTTGCTTGGATGAAGATGGTAGCTGTTTTAATTTTGTGAATTATAAGAAGAAAGTTGGAGTAATTGAACATAAGGAAGAAGGTCACTACGAAACAGTTACAGTAACCGAAGCATATAATGAGCAGAAATTAGTTGGATACAAGTGTTCTTCTTGCGGGGAAACAAAATAATGATAGTAACAGGCATGATTAAGGTATCAGTATTGAATCTCACCTGATGCCAGGTTTTCCTATCTTTCCTATCTGCAAACTGCGGAGAAAGAAAAAGACAGTAATAGATTAGGAAATCAAGAAAAATGTTGGTGATGAAGAATAGAGGGGCATAATAATATGCCCCAATGTATTCGCCATAGAAAATGAAGTATGTCGGAAATTTTTACATGGGAATACAAGGCTAGATTATATCTTTTTATATGATTTAGCAACAGAAATTATCAACAAATAAGTTCTTAATATTACAAAAAATAGGAGGCGTCAACATGTTCTCAAAAAGACCGATTGGAATAAAATACGAGATATTTAACGACGAGATTAAGGAGCAGCTCTTAAAGGAAAATTTCATGAATATGCTGTACAGTCCAGACGGTACAATCATGAGCTTTAGATGCCCCGGAAAGAGTTGCGGAAAACCTGTAAAGATAGGTTTTCAGAAATGTCCGTTTTGCCATACTCGTCTGAAGTGGAAGTATCCTTTTAAGGAGAGAAAAGCGAATCTTGTAGAGACACCTATGCTTAGTAATGATAAATAATAATTGATATAATCAAGGAGAGAATCATAAACGATAATGGTACAGTTTATAAATAGTAAATTATACGGAAGGTATTACCCTGTTATGGAGAGTGAGGAATACTTAAAAGAGCATTATATGTTTTTTAAGGAAATGGTTAGACACGAGGTAAGTTTTCTCGAAAAATTTTGCTCAGCGTATGAGTATGAACAGAGAAAAAGGCATTTAAAACGCACTACAACATTACTAGGATATCCAAAATATGGGAATATGCTGGAAAATGAGCGGACAATAAAAAATATAGAGAGAGAACTTAAACCTTCAATACAGCAAATGCAGAATTTAGAGAATATACTTTATAAGCCTGTATTTGAAATTACTATAGAAGATATTAATTTTGTATATGAATTAAGGTATAAGAGACGAAAAAAAGAACTTGTAAAATTAACTGTATTTGTTGCTATTATAGTTATTTGTATGTTGGCACACTATTATCTGATATAATAAATAATACAATAAAGCATTAGTTCTTTTTCCGGTACGTAGGCAGTTAAATGTCATTACCGATATAATTACGCAGGAGGATAAAAAATGGTTGAAACTTTACCTAAAGAAATCTGCGGGTATGGAAATCCAAAGCCGGTGCAGGAAGTAAAAGATATAGATAAAAAAGTAACATATATACCACCTAACCTTCGTGAAGGTGAAGTTAAAAATATTCTCAGGGAATCTGGAGAGAAAGCAACTGACAATTGGAAAAATCCGGTGTATAGGAAGTTTAAAATAAATACTTAGGTTGTTTTTTATCTTGAAATTTTTAATTTAGGTTTGTGTCATTATGACACAAACCTTTTTGCTTTTATGTAAAAAATTTTCTTAAATTAATGTATCTATCACAACAAAAGTCTGTTTTTTTGAATTAGTATTAACTTATATTATAGTAAAGGAGACGGATAATTTTGAGTTTAAATTTTAGTAATGAAGATTTAATGAGAGCTAAAGAAACTAATCTGGTTGAATTGGCCAGAGCTTTAGGTTATACTCCCTTTAAGTGTGGTGGATGTTATTCTCTCAAGGAAATGGATTCTATAAGAATCTATAATGAGCGTACCTGGTATAGATGGAGTGGAACAGGCAATAAAAAAGGTGGCACACAGATTGATTTTCTAATCGAATTTGGAAAAGCAAATGATATTCCTGAAGCTGTACATCAATTACTTAACTTTCAAGGTATAGCTCCTGTTAATGTTGCTGGTAGTTATAGTAATAATAAGGAAAAAGAAAATATAATTTTAAAGCTACCGGAAAAAGCTCATAGCTATAGAATTTTATATGCATACTTAATGAAACAGAGAGGTCTTTCATATGATGTTATTGATTATTTCGTAAATAAACAGAAGATTTTATATGAATCAAGTGAGCATCATAATCTTGTTTTTGTTGGAAGAGATAAATCCGGAAATATAAAATTCGCAACTCAGCGTGGAACCGGGGACATTTATGGCCGGAAGTTTAAAGGAGATGTTTCTGGAAGTAATAAAGATATTGGAATTTCTATTGTAAATTCTGAATCAAAAGAACTGTATGTTTTTGAGTCTTCAATAGACTGTATGAGCTATATTGACCTTACGGGAGATTATAGCAGCAACAAATTAATTATGAATACTGTAGAAGAAAATGCTCTAGTACGATTTCTGAATGATTATTCATATATAAAATCTATAAATTTCTGTTTGGATAATGATACTGCAGCTAAAGATAAACTTTATGGGAAAGATGCTATTACAGATTTTGCAGGCAAAATTATAAAGGACAAAATAGTAGGTTACATTGAAAAATATAATGACAAAGGATATATTGTAAATGATAAATCGGCTCCGGCTTATCCGCATTGCAAAGATTATAATGAGGTATTAAGATATCTGAAGGCATCTCGTCCTGATATGGTATATTCTTGTTGTGAAAAAAGAAAAGTAGTGAGTCGCTAATCAAAAAATAATATAAAGAAGATTAAGACAGTAATAGTAAATCTATTATTGTCTTTTTTATTGAAAAATTGGAAAAGATTGCTTGACAGGTAAGTACACTTACTATATAATATTAATATAGAAAAGTTACATAAATTGGAAGGTGATAAGGTGAAAGATATTAAAACAAAGCAACAAAGATATGATGAAAAAAACGGTCTTATTCCAAAGACATACAAGCTACATAAAAAAATAGTCATAGATTTCAAAAAGGCTTGTAGTACAAGTAACATAAGTCAGGGAGCGCAATTAGAAAAATTAATGCTCAGTTTTATAAGAGAGGTGGATGATTCATATGATGATTATTAAAGGTATAAAGAATTTTTTTGTTGGAATTATTTCTATTATTGCATTTTTGTTATATGCAGCTTTCTTTGCCGGAATGGTTATTACAGTACTTATCAGAGTAAGCTATGTATTGTATGCTCTATATGATCTTTATAGTATATGGGTAAATAATAACTCTACAATTTCATTATTATTAATTTTAGCTATTATGGGATATGTTTTTGTTGGCTTCATCCTTTTCTTTATATGTAAGATTGCTTATATATTATTGGATGGAATTGTAATGTCACTTTCAACTGCGACTACTTTAAACTACAAAATCCATTGTTTTCATGTTCATATATCAGATAAGATATATTATAGTTTGCCAGGAAAAAAAGATAAATTAGCAAGAATGCAGGGCTTTAGAAATTTTGAAGAGTTACAGAATTATCTTCATAATAATTAAATAAGGGGTTGTTTTATCATGAGTAAGCAAATTGATGGACAGATAACAATTGAAGAATTCAGATGCAGCAAAGAAGCTCCAATTAATGTACAAATAGAATATCCAATAGATCCATTGCCGTGTCCTTTTTGTGGAGCAGAATTAAAAGAGTTTCCTATGGTAATGATTGTCGTACCAGTACATAGTGAAGAATACCTCCTTGCAAAATTAATTAAAGAACATTTTTTAGGAACAGATAATTGGTTTCATGTGCATTGTATTCAATGTGGAGCTACAGGTGCGAGAGGAGTAGATCGTGTAGAAGCACTTACTAGATGGAATGAACGGGGACACAGCTCTCTGTCAGAAAAGTTATTATGGAAGAAATAATAAATTAGATTGGAGTGATGTAGAATGAATGATTTAATCAGCAGAAGCGATGTATTAGAATTGCAGAGATATAACTTTGGAGTGTCAATGTTAAATTCAGAAGAATATATAAAGGTTTCCGATATAGAGAAAATGTCAACAGCCTATTCCGTTGACAAGGTTGTTAAGGAATTAGTATAGATTGCGTAGCAGAAAGAGCAATCGAAATCGTCAAGCATGGCGGTGTAAATATTCGCAAAGACTGTGAATATCGTCACGATAACGGAAACTGCTTAAGGGTTGGTGGATTTTGCACAGCAGTTGATGATAAGTATTGTGAAAAGAGGAAGCAGGGCGGTGTATCTGATGATGTGTGAGAATGGAGGTGAGGTGATAGGTATGCAAATGTGGTTTGAAAATACAATACATAAAAGACCATTATATAGTGGTAGTGCGTATGTTTTTACAGTTCGTACATCCTGTGAAAACAATAGTGTGGAATATGCTGTATATAATCCTTTAGGACACCCTAAGTATTTTACAGACTTTATGGAAGCAAGAGATTATTATTTATCATTAGGTAACTAAACTGAAAATTAAGCGAGGTAAAACAACTATGGAAATTCCAAAGAGAGTTCAAAAACTACTTGACAGACGGGAAAAACTTGCAATGAACTTGATAAGTGTTACAAATGAGCTGGATTCGTGGCTTGAAGAAAATGGGGCTGACTTAACGGATTCAGATATAACAGATAGTACCTTATCAGGCTGCATGATTTATACTGAACCGGGAAATGCGAAAAGTAGTGTAGAAGATTATATAAAAAATAAAATGTAAGATAAAACTGAAATTTAGAAAGGCAGGATAAATGAAGAAAGTAATATGTTCAAAATGGAGCAAACGATTTTTATGGTTCATTATTATTTTAGCATTTTTAGTATTTGAATACATATTTTTGTTTGTAGGGACTGGGAATACATATATTGATAATGTCTGTATATTATTAGTTTGCACATTTATAGGAATGATTCTAGTTAGAAGCTTCCTAATTGAGTATTGGACTGAATATTAACTAGTGAGATAAGGATTTAAGGAGGTAACACATGGTACGAAGTGTAGACGCATTTTATATAGATGATGAAAAATTTATTAGTTATTGTTCAGAAAGTGACTTTGATTATACAATTTATATTGGACAAAAGTGTAAGGTTTTAAAAAATGGGAAGTGTTTTATAGGTACACTATGCGAGGTGAACTCAAACGAAAACACATTTGCGATAAAGCAAAATAATAAAGAAATAATAGAAATAAATTGTGCTGATGTAGAGGAAATTTTTAGTGAAGAAGAAATTGGAACGATAAACTGAAATTAAGGAGAGTGATTGAATGACGGCTGACGAAACTATAGAGCTTAAAGCCTTAACTAAAGTCAGAGATGATTTAGTTAAGCTAAGAGAAAAGGCACAGGAAAAATTAAAGAAAGAACAGGAACGCAACTCTAAGAAATTTATTAAATTCAAAGGGTATGAATGCTATACGCATGATGAAATAGATGATGTGTACAGGTTTGATGAATGTACCAACAGCGAGTGCGATAAAGCACATGATAAGTTAGACAATCTGTTAAACACTAACTGGACAGGAGATACAAGTACATCCATTTATATAAAAATCCTTAACAACTATCTTAGCAGCCTGAACACAGAAATATATGAAATGACTAAGAGTGAGGTAAATAATAATGATAACACTTGATGAAGCAATAATTGAATGTAAACAAAACGACTTATATCAGTATGCAGAGTGGTTGGAAGAGCTGAAAGAATATCAAGAAATAAGCAAAAAGAATCCATTTCTTGTTGATATGATTAAACATGACAAGATTGTAAGGAATAAGGTTATTGATGAAGCAATGGCTGCATCTGCAAAAGCAATATGTGTAGGCTGTGGCTATCTTGAAGGAACAAAGTGTACATACGAAGGCGGCAATTGTGGAGTAAGTAAGCCAATGCTTGAAACGGTCATGGAAGCATTAGGACAGTTAAGGCAGGTGGAAAAATGCTAGAGCTGAGGTGGGTAATATGAGACGGTATGTAAGGATAGAATGTGTAAATAAGGAAACAGAAGAATCTATAGGAGGCTGTATTTCTGCTTTATGTGTTTTTCTTGCTTGTAGGCTTGGAATAGGACCTACAGAAGATATAGAATTTCTAACGGAAAAGTTTCAAGAGTCAAAGGACACGGACAAGGCAACGCTGTACTACATTATTTTTGCATTAAGTGATTTACCGATTCCTGAAGTATATTTAGATGATAGAGCAAACTATGTATGCTTATATGAGGAAGATGAATTTTGTGAAGTTATGGATGCTTTAGATCTTTTATGTGATATGATGAAAAATGCGGGCTGGAAATTTACCCTTATGGGAAAATATTTTAATTTGGAGGAAGATGAAATTGTATATTCAGAAGGATATCAGATAGTGATTTCTAAAGAAGTCTATGAAAAGCACCGTAATGATACAAAATATCGTTACATATGTGACATGGTGAATGAAATGGAAGTGAATAGATTAATGGAGTTTGAAGAATTTGACGATGAAGACTCATATTAATAAGATAACATATGTGATGAGGAAGTAGAGTTAATCTGCTTCCTTTTTAATTGTAAATATAAAAATATACATGATAAAAAACAGGTAGGAAATGTACAAAAAAATATATATAAAAATATACATAAAAATGTACATAATTCTTCTTTTTAATTGTAAGAAATACAACAGGGTATTAGGGGTGTCCCCTAACAAGACGAACTGGGTTCGGCATTTGTAATACAAATGCGTATCTTGCCCACGCTATTAGCGTGGCTATTGCATAGACTTTCTACATAGTTCCAGTACGATTAAAAAGAAATATGTGTGCTTTCTTTCCTGAAAGTAGTTAGGGAAAATACAATTAAAAGAAAATATGTATAAAAATATATATAAATATATATACATAATATTTAAAAAGAAAAATATGTATAAAGGTATGTATAAATGTATGTATAAATAGACATATACGGGGAGGTTTTAAAAAATGTGTATATATATATGTATAAATATATATATAAATATACATATGTAATATCTAAAAAGATAAATATGTATGAATATATATATAAATATATATATAAATGTACATATACCTGTGATTGGAGTAGAAATATGTATTATTTAATGTGATTTCATTCTGTGTAGGAGGATAAGAGTTTAAATCTGTTGTACATACATGCGTTCATTCTTATATGAATTGCAATAGTGCCAAAAATTCTTAGATATTAATGCATTAAAAAAAACAAAAAATTGGAAAATAAATATAGAATTATAACTATAATTTATATTAAAAAAGGAGATTAAGGATGAACGAAATTGATGGGAGAAAGTTAAGGGAATATATTTCAGATAACAATATTAAAATTGCTTTATCTGAAAAACAGAGTGATTTGATAATTGAGCAGATGCATCAGGATGGTTTTAATTTGTATTTAAAGGATGGTAATTTGTATTTATCATCAGTGGATCAGGAAGGATTTCATGATTCTGTTATTACAACGGATATTTTAATAGATTTAGCTGCCAGATCTAATTACACAAAGTTAATGGATGCAAAAAGTCGTTTGGATGAAGGTCTTACTTCCATTACAGAGTTTTGCAAAAATTTAAAAGATGTTTGTAAATTAACACAAAAGGAAAATATTTTAGATGGTGCATATGCTCAAACAGATAAAGCTATTAATTTGCAGCATTGTCTTAACGAAACTCATTCTGAAGCAAAAAGTAAGATAAGATAATTTTTTTAGAAAGGGGTAAATTAATATATGAAATCTGGTGATAAGACAGAAACAATAGTTGTAAGAGTCACCCCGAAAATGAATGATATTTTAGTAGGTATAGCAAGTTCTTCTGGTAAGAGCAAATCAGAGATTTGTAGGAAACTGTTACAGTCTGCTATTTCTGGTAAGAATGTTAAGATTGAAAGTCAGGAAAGCTTCTTATTAAAAAAACGATTAGCATATGAGATAAATTCTATCGGAGTTAATATTAATCAGATTGTACATAATGTTAACTCTGAATACTACAGTGATTATGAAAAGAAAAAGCTTTTTGCCTTAATGCAAAAATTAACAAGTCTTTTTCAATCTTACGAAAATAAGGAGTTTAATGAAAGTGAGTGATTAATTTATGATAACTGCAAAGAGTTATTTTAGCGGAGCTGGTGGAATGGATTTAGGAATTCAGGAAGCTGGTATTAATATTATTGAATCATTTGAAATAGACAAGCATTGTTGTGAGACTTTAAAAAATAATTTTCATCATAAAATTAATGAATCAGATATTACTAAGATAACAGTACTTGACCAGCAGGATGCAGATGTATATATTGGCACATTTCCTTGCACAAGATATTCTACTGCTGCAGACATAAATGGCACTCGAACTGGTGATGATTTATTTTTACACTTCTTTAGACATATTGCATTAGCAAAGCCTGAAATGTATGTAGTTGAAAATGTTCCAGGGATGTTAAAATTTAAGGTTGTGATGGAAGCTCTCACAAAGTTACCTGATTATTATGTCAGAATTGAGTGTCCAGTTAATGCAAATATGTGGCTGCCACAGGAAAGAAAAAGACTTATATTAATAGGAAGTAAAAAACCTTTTAATAATATTGAGTATCCTGATTGTAATAGAATTCATTTAAAAGATATTGTAGAACATAATGTTGATATGAATATCCCACAATATGTTTTAAATAGAATAAATGGTAAATACAGAGATAAGCCTATTGTGTCTGATCCTGAATTAGATGATTTGGCTCCTACTTGTGTAGCACATTATTCTAAGGATAGAGGTACACGGTTAATTAAGGATGGTAAGAATGTTAGACCTTATACTGTTTTAGAATATGCCAGATTACAAGGATTTCCTGATTGGTTTAAATTTTCTGGTTCTAATAGTGATTCATATAAACAAATAGGTAATGCTGTTCCTGTTCCAATGGGTTATTGGGTTGGCAAACAGATTGTTAGATATTTTGAGTGTTGTTGAGGTGTGTTATGGCTATCTTTAGATTCATTAGTAGAATATATCCTAAGCCCGGTAATAGATATGGTTCTTTAGCAAGAAGTATTAATTATATTTTGAATCCGGCAAAAACTAATGGTGGTAAATATACATCCTCACTTAATTGTTCTACTGAGACTGCTTTGAATGATATGATTGAGACAAAAGAATTCTATGGTAAAACTTCTGATAGTAAAAGGGACAGGCTTGCATATCATTGTGAATTATCCTGGCATCCTGATGAAAAGATAGAATATGAGGAAGCTCTTAGAATCACCAGAGAATTTTGCGAGGAGTATCTTCCAGGATATGAAGTTGTTTTAGGCACTCATACAGATAAGGCTCATTGTCATGTACATATTATTTTTAATTCAGTTAATCAACAGACTGGGAAAAAATATAGATGCAATGATGGTGATGTTCCTAAGGTTATTGGACCTTTAGTTGATGATATTTGTAAAAGACATGGATTTAAAACATTGTATGAAACAAATGGAGTAAACTGGGAAGAAGTCGAAGAAGAACGGAAAACTAAAAATCGTAGAAAACCTGTTATTCAATCTCAATCTTCAACTAAGCTGCATAGGCGGAACAATTATTATAATGAAAAGAAAACAGAATTTACTAAGCATGATATGGTTGCTGCAGATTTTGATAATGCAATTTTGGAAGCTAAGACATTACAGGAGTTCTATAATCTTATAAAAAAGATGGGTTATATTATTACCAGACAAGGTTTCTCTAAAAAGAGAAATGAAAATTATTTTGCGGTTACCGGACGGGGATTAGACAGGTCTATAAGAAATTATAATTTAGGTTCAGAGTATTCTATTGATAATATTGAAAAAAGAATTGAAATGAAGGGAAAACCTTTGCCTGTTATTCCAATTGAAATTAATTGCAGATACATCATTCCATTCAAATACTGGAAAGCTCCTAAGAGAAATTTAACTGATTTTGAAAAAAGACAATATTACAAATTGTATAAAACAGGTATTAAACCACAGGACTATTATCCAAGTTATCATGAAATACAAAAAGCTCTTAAGAAAATAAAAAATATTTCAGATGAGATTGATGTTATTGAAGATAACAATTTGAATGATGCAGAATCAATTGATAATTTTTATAAGGAAATCAATAATGATGTTAAGTCTCTTAAAGAAGAAAAAAAGAACTTTTATATTGAAAGAAAGCCTTATATGCACTTACTTAATACTTATAAAAAGTTAAAAAAATGTGAAGCTGGACATTTTCAATATTTGAATGGAGATTCTATTTCAGAGAAAGCTCATCTTGAGTATTTAGAGTGCCAAAATATTTTAAAAAAATTTGGATTTTCTGAAATGGAAATTATTACGTTTCAGGAAACACTTAAGTATAAATTGAAGGATATTAATAAGAAGATAAAGGAGTCTCAAAACAAATTAAATATTATATCTGAAATTAAGGAGAATTACTCTATTAATGTTCCTGAATATTCACAAGATAAATTTATTAAAATACCAGCTTCTTATAGTTCAGATAACAAGATTACAGATAAAAAAGAAATAAGATAATATTTTATTTGGAAAGGAAGGTTTTATGTTACAAGTTAAAAATATTTTATGTGACTTAGTTGATTATGCATATAAGGATAATCCTAAGTTAGAAAATTATAAGCGTTTTTATATTGAGGTTAGTGAACAAAATAGAAACACAGTTCATGGTTATTATAACGAAAGAACACATCATATAAGAATATTTAATATGTACAGGGATGATGCAGCTATTATTGCTACAACAATTCATGAACTTGCTCATCATATTGATACATGTAACCGTGGAAGATCTGACCACAGCAAAGAATTTTATACTATATTTGAACATCTCCTTAAAACTGCTTTAAATATGGGATTATTTAATAAAGAACAGTTTTTTGCTTCAACTAGAGATGCATCAGATAGTAATAAAATAAGAAAAATGATTGAAAATTTTGAACCTGTATCAGTTGGATACAAGGATAATGTATCAGTTATAAGAGTAAAAAACTGTTTTGACATTAAAGATGATTTAAAATTCAGGGGATATCATTATAACAGTATTGAAAAATCATGGGAATTAGAAACATCAGAAATAACATCAGAAGAAGAATTTCTTAAAAGCGTTAAGGTAGATATAGAATATGATATTAATAATAATTATATATCATTTCAGAAGAAAACTTATATCTGTGCTGCAAATGGAAGCTTTGATATAAAAGATGAATTAAAGGAGGATGGCTTCTTTTTTGATAAAAATAAAAAAATATGGAAAAAAGAAGGTTCAAAAAATGATTTGGATGCATATAGTGCTAAGTATTCTAATGTACAGTGGAGGTTATTATAAATGAATCTGATTTACAAGAAAAATTCTGCACCAGAGCATTTCTGTTTTAATTGTGAACAAGAAACGTTTCTTAGATGTGGTAAATTACCAGAAAACATAAGACTCTGCAATATTGATGTATATCATGAACTAATAACAATGCTTGATGGTATTCCAAAAGAATATCGAAAAGATATGAAGATTGTAATTATGAGAAAGGATAGAAATGCAAACGAATGGTATGCATGGTTATGCAAAACTCATATTGCTGTTGATACTTGTAATGATTGTAATATCAATGATTTAAAATTTGCAGATGTCCTTAATCTTCTATCTTATTATGAAATTCAATCTGAAATCAGATATGATTATTTTTTAGATTGTGATTAAATTTAAATAATAAAAATGACTACATTCAATTTCGCAAAGAAAAAGAGTGTAGCTATTTTTATTATTCAATACTGCTCTATCCTACATCTGTGTCATTATGACACAAAACATTTTTTATAAAGATTTTCTTCTTATATTTCTATATTGGTTTTCTCTGATGTGTCTCATTTCCTGATGTGAGTTTTTTGGATTATCGTATAAGCTTACATCAAGATTTTCTATTAGCCCGACTTGAATTTCAATAAGCTGCAACGGCTCATATTTATTTGAATCATAGTATTGTCTGATTTTCTTTTGAATTTCTACTGGTGGAGCTACTTCATCATCTTCTTCCCAGTTATAATCGTAAATGTAAGCAAGTCCAATACTCATATCGAAGCAGTTTTCTTCTTTTCCCTGAACTGGATCAAGCATTGCATCATCAGTATTTAAAATATATGCAATTTCATCATAATGATTAATCAGATATTCGTCGCTTATACCTAATGATTCAGATAAACTCTCAGTATATACAATATAGTTACCTTCACTACTTTCTAACATGCCAGTTTCAATAATATCCCTTGCAATGTCATATATTTTTTTAGTGTTATTATATTCATCTTCTGTTAGATAGCTGTATGATGTTAGAAATTCTTCTTTTGTAAGTTTTTCAAAGTCATACATTTTCTCCTCGTCATAAATAAAATTTGATTCTTTGTATTCATTCTCCATAATGTTATTTAACCTGCCTTTCTAATTGGTTTGCTTATTAGATTTTAGAACTATCTGTTTAAAAAAACATTTTACAGACACAAGAAAATTAATAATTTTGTTTCAGTATTGCAAAAAGAGATATGTGTCATTGTGACACATATCTCCTGAAACGTTTTATTAATATCAACCCTACTATTTTACCTTTTTGATTAGCTTGCTGTCATCATACCATTTTATTGTGTTTTTGGTACAACCAGGTTTTGGAACATATACCGTTGATATTGAATTTGTTTTGTTAATTGTTTCTTTGAAAAATGCATAAGATTTACTCATTGTAATTTACCTCCTATCTTTTTTCTTTTTCTGAAGTGGACACCACTCTGGTATTTCTCCACCGCTTACATATACATCTATTGTTTTATTTTTCATGATTTTGCATTTGCAACTTCCGTTATTATCGTTTGCACTTCTAGGAAATCTGCAATATTTACAATATTCACACGGCATACAAATTCCTCCTTTGAATCAATAGTTTTATTCGTAATCAACTGCCATCCAATTACCAATAGAATTGTCACAATCTTTTTCCCATTGTGGTTCATCTACTTTACAAGTGCTTTCCCATTCGTAAATCGGCACACCAACCATAACTTCTTCTTCACTAATTACTTTGCCTATATAGTGCATCTTCTCGTCATCTTCGTGATATGATACATATATACCTTCACAAAAGTCTTTGACAGCATCAGCAGACTTTGGATTACAATATACATATACATTATTTCCGGAACAATTCTCAATTTTCCAAATCATATTTCCGTATTCTCTGGCGTTATTTGTGAGTTTTAACCATGCCATTGCATACTCTTCAACTGTTCCACTAAAATCAACCGTTAATAAAACCGCTTTCTTTCGCTCAATACTTATTTTCTCTTTTAACATATCAATATACCTCCACATAAAATACACTTAATACAAAGTAGCCATAATATTTTTCATATCTCTTTTGCCGTAGCAAGGGAAAATAATTCTAACTACAAATCTTCTTTAGATATAATCCTTAATCAAAAAAACAAATTGATGATTTTTCAATTATTAATTCATACTCATCATCAACATCATCTTCTACTTCATAATCAATTAACTTGCATTTTCTGAACATATCACTTGATGTATTATAGTTCTGGCTTTCACCGTTCCATATATACACATCAGAAAGTGTAATATTAACGGTATCATCAAAGTTAATATCATATTCTGTTGTATCACGATCTAAGATGATTCTTTCTTTATTAGGTGTTTCAACTGTGATTGTATTAAGAAATACACCATACGAATTTTCTGTATTTTTTACAAATCCTTTTAATGTTACTCTCATAAATATAATTCCTTCCTTTAAGTAAGTACACTTACCCTATGAATTAAGTATATACCATAATGTGTAATTTGTCAACATATATTTTGAAAAAATGTAAGAAATGAAAATTGCAAGCTTTTTTTACAACTTTTTCTAAAATATTTTTATACTTACACTATACATAAAAATCAGTTTATAGAGGCTTATTTCCTCTGTTTTTTAGATTTAATGGCACGACAAAAAGACTGGCTGAAAGTCAGTCAAAAAAAGTTTATTAAGTTACACGGCTTTAAATCAGGTATTTCATTTCTTCTTTATATAAGTCCTTGGAGCTTCTATATCCGAACATTCTCCTTGGATATTCATTAACCCAGTCCTCTATCTGCTGTATCTCCTCTTTTGAATAGCCATTGATACTTGTTCCTTTAGGGATTTTTCTTCGTATCATTCTGTTTCCGTTTTCATTAGAGCCACGCTCGCATGAAGCATAAGGATGACAGTAATATACCTTTGTTCGCTTCCTGCCTGGATATACACAGCTTCGCTCTATCCCGGCGCAGTCTGCAAATTCAGTACCATTATCTACTGTTATGGTCTTAAACAGCTTATAGAAGACATCTCCCAGCTCTCTTTCAAGCTCATCCAGAGTTTCAACAACGGATTTAGATGTCTTATCCGGCTGCTTCTTTACAATAATGTTTCTGGTCTTTCGTTCAATTATCGTAAGAAGTGTGCTTCCTTTTTCCCTCTTTCCTATCACAGAATCCATCTCCATATGTCCGAACTCCTCTCTTTCGAGTATGTCTTCCGGTCTGTCTTCTATGCTTGTTCCTGCACAAGCCTTCTTAATTCTGTGAATCTTCTTATAATCTTTCTTATTCTTATTCCTTTTCACAGGAAGGTCTTTGTTGGTAATCTTTGAAAAAAATCCTTTGTCAATGCTGTTGTACACCGTCTTGACGCATACGGATTCTTCATATTTATCCATTTCCCCACTGCGGACCATTGTTTCAATTGCTGCTTCCGGGCTGTAGCCCTTATTAACAATCTTTTCCTCGATTGCCTTTGCAAGCTTCTTATCTTTTAGTACTTTGGGTATTGTTCCCCTTGCGGAAACATTGTAATCTCTTTTCTCCTGCGCTATCTGTGCTGAATACCTCGTCTGTGTTGTTAAGTCGGATTTTGTATGTGTATATTTTCCCCTGTGCAGTTCATTATACACTGTCTTTTCGCATACATTTAACATTCTGGCTGCCTCAATTACTGAATAGCCAGCCTTTAATAGTGTCTCCAGCTCAATACGCTTTGTGTAGGTCATTTCTTTATAACCTTTACGCATATAAATAACACCTCGCCTGTTATTGTTTTTAGCTGTCTTATATCTCAATCATATAATAATATTTATTCAAATATATTTCAATAAACCTGTAGTTCAATTGTGAAATGCAAATGTGACGGATTCCGTCACATTCACATATCATTTTATTTATTGTATGAATCGAAGAACTCCTTCATATCATCATAATTCATTGTAAACATCTGCCGTATGAATATATCAGGCATCCTGTTTACTATAGCCTTATTGATAAGGTCTTTCTGCTTGCTGGTAAACGAATTGAAATACATAACAACTCCGTCCTCTATTGTTGCCGGAACTGTTCTTGAAGATGTGACGGAATCCGTCACATTTTCTGTTACTGGCTTTGCTGTTTTCTTTCTGCCGGGCTTTCTGGTCTGCTGTCTGCTTTTTCTTTCAAGTTCATATAATCTCTTGATTTCTTCGCTTACTGCCGCTGTTATCTCATCATCAGCAGATGCAGATGAGCCAAGCTTCTGATATAAGAAATCTTCACTTGTCATATCTATTACAAGTGCATCCTCTGGAAGCTCACCTGTCTCTTCAAGTGCCGGAGTACTATTGATTGTTACATATTTTCCTGTCCTTGGGTCTTTCATTGACTTGGCTTCAGGAACATATCCTTTATTAGGATTTTCTTTATTAAGCCGCATTGCCTGCTTAAATGCAGATGTTTTTTCCGGTATCATTATATTTAATTCCGGGTGCTTCTTTCTAAGTTTCTTAGCCTTTCTGATTTCCTTTGGAGATGCGCCTCTGTCTTCCCAAGGGAGTGCTTTTCTGTCAATTATAGGTCTTTCACCCTCCATGAATATTATGCACTTTTTGCGGTCAAGGCGCTTAACCTCCTGCGGAGTCATTAATTCCCTTCCCGCTTTATTATAGTTGCTGTTGTATGAGCTTCCATGCTTGCCGTCACCTAATGTATCGATAGTGGCTTTTCCAAGCAGCTCTGATATATATTTATGTGTATCAAGTGCGCCTGCTCCTGCACCCAGATATATCATAACAGGGCAGTTATCCATGATAATCTCCCATTTATCTGCGGTAAACAATGCTTTTATCTGTGCAACGGACTGTAAAATAGGTATCATGCTTATGTTTCTGCTTCGGATTACACCCATTACCTGTTCTGTATCTGCCGGTCTTGCACCTGCATAGAACTCATCCATCCACATTTCAAGTGGTATAGGAAGCGCACCTCCATTTTCCTTAAAATCATCATCTGCCATTCTGCTTAATATGGTAAGAACCTGCGTATATACCATTGAACATACAAAGTTGTATGACTTATCATTATCATTGACACATAAAAACAATGCCAGTTTTTTATCTGTAAGATTATCAAGCGTTCCTCCTACACCTGTTGCAAATTCCCTTATATTCAGGTCGTCATCTTCAAAAATTCTTTTAAGGGCTGCTGTTTCACACAGTTTAAGTTTCGCATTTGTGATAATTATAATAGAGCGTACAGTTTCACTTGCGCCCTCTTTAAGTTTCCTGTAATCCCTTACTGCCGGATTGTCTTCACTATCCTCTTTGGCAAGCTTATCCATCTTAAGCTGCAGAATCGTAGGAGGCTGTTTTCCCTTTTCAACCTTAACATCAGCTTTCTTGCTTTCGTCATTTACAAGCTTTAATACATTGTTAAATGTGCCTTTTCTGCCCTCTTTTCTTGCATACCACCACTCATAATAAAACACCGCCTGCAGATAAAGGGCAACTCCGTCATCCCAGAACGGGTCTCCTTTCATAGCATCAGGCGGTGTAAGTGACTGCTGTATGTTTGCTATAAGCTTTATTAAGTCTTCCTCTGTTTCGATATATGCAAACGGATTATACCTGTCTGACATTTCAGGATTCTTAAGATTAAGGCATCTGACTGTATATCCCTTTTCTTTAAGATACAAGCCGTATTTAAACATCAGCTCGCCTTTTACATCCAGAGCAATTATATTATTGCTTGCTTTAAGAATGTTGCTAGTTACAACAGATGTTGTCTTATATGTTCCAGCCGAACCTATTACAAGCATGTTGTTATTGGAAGGCTTGCTGTCTCCCTGTGTATCTACTTTTACATGCCTTGATAATATCCTGTTTTTACTGTCATCAGGATTTGCCCGGCGCTTGGTTACTTCGTAAGGGTCAGCCCATTCCTCACTTCCGTTCTGAATGTCGGAGTGGAAATCCCTGAAATGATACATTATATATGAGCATAAGAACACCCACGCAATAACAGCCCAGCCTATACACATCATTGTCTTTTCATTGAAGAATCTTTTATATTCCCAGATATGATACAGAAGATAAACAACTTTATCTCCTATATTCACCAGGGATAAGTCCGGGAATGAAAACAGCCCGGAGGCAAATATTCCCAGAAAGATAAATGGTATAAGCAGAACCATATATGTACTTATCTGTACTTTATTTTTTGTAAACATGCAGTTCCTTTCCGTGACAGATTCCGTCACATTTTATATTCTCATTCCTGTGGTCTGTTCAATATCAGGCTCATCAGGCTTATTATTTGTGACGGATTCCGTCACAAAATTATTTTCTGACTGGTAACGCTCCCTGTTAATCTGCGCTCCTATTATCTGACTTTCCACATAGTTTCTTAATGAACTTTCCCCACCAGGCTCATTATTCTTAAGATATTCTATCAATTCATCTGTGGTATAGTTATCAAGCACCATTCCAATATCTGCATATGCACTATGATATGTATGCTCCCTGTTTTCTATAGCCTCCCTGACAGACATGCGGCTTTCATATCCGGCTTTTTCTTCTGCTACAACTGTGACGGATTCCGTCACATTCCCAGAAGCTTTATTTTCATATGAAGAAAGAAGGTCACCTGTACTCCCAAGAGCTGCCATCATCATATCTCTGCTGTGCTGTAATTCACCTGTGACAGATTCTGTCACAAGGGGATGAGCTTCCGTCACATTGGGACGAGATTCTATCACATTTTCAGATGCCTGCTCTGATACATTCATATCTTTATCAAGTCTTAGCTTTTCAAGCTTATCTTCAATGTCGGTTATAAGACCTGATGAAGTCTTTCTTATTGTTTCTAGTGAGGCTTTAAGCTCACTCAACTCCTTATCTGCCGACCATCCGGCTATATAACCGAATGAATAATCGGAGGTATCTATGCCAAAATGTTTGCATACTGTATATGCAACACTTTCAGCCTCGACCTCTTTTGTCCTTCTGTTCTTCTCTCCGGCATCAGCTGCATTGTCATTATGCAGTATTGAATGTGCTATCTCATGTATCATTGTTTTGACGGTCTGACTTTCGCTCATTCCTGATTTAACTGCTATGCTGGCCCGGTTATAATACCCATGAGCATCACCATCTATTTCCTCAAAGTGAATAGGAACACTTGACGCTTCTTTAAGTGCCTGAATATACAGCAGGTAATCATTTATATTGCCCTCAAGATCATGTGCCATGCTTGGCAGTTCCTTACCTTCTGTCTGGGAGACATCAAACACGGACACAACCCTGAATGATGTGAGCTTTATTTCTGTTTCTTCTTTTACCGGATTACCATTCTTATCAAGGATTATTTCCCCGGTATCAGGATTTACCTTTTCGTGCAGAACTTTTCTTGTATAAGGAGCTGGTGCGAGTATCTTTATTGCTTTTTCGCCTCTTTTTACATGCCTGTCAAAGTTCTTTTCCCATGACTTGAAACCTGCTACAAGTGAAGCCTGCGGATTCTGTGCTGCAATAAGGAGCGTGTTATTAAGGCTGTATCCGTGGAATTTAGACATTGTGTTTAGATAACCCATGTATTTTTCACTGGTAAACATATCTTTTATTCCATCTTCAAGCTGCTGTGTTATTTCTTTTACACGGTCTTCACGGTTGTATGCAGCCTGCGGTTCTTCTATTACAGGCATAAGTCCATTATAATCATCAGGCAGCTCTTTATCCTGTCTTTCCGGTCGCATGGTAAATTCAAGATTAAGATAATTTTCTGTAAAATAATTATCTGCTTCTGGCAGTACCTTCTGGCTTGAAAAGCTGAAATATTCTTCCTTATCCCCACCCACAATAATATGGTCCATCAGAGGAATATTAACCATGTCGCACAGCTGAATCATGCGGTCTGTCATCTGCACATCCATCTTGCTTGGTATGAGATATCCGCTTGGATGATTGTGTATGAGCATCATGCTTGCCGCATTGGATAATATTGCAGCTTTTAATATCTCTCTTGGGTGTGACAATGTACCATTCACAGCTCCGGCAGATACAAAGCTTACATTTATCGGTCTCATTCTGCTGTCAAGATTTATTATTCCTAACACCTCTCTGTCAAAATCCCTCATCTGTTCTGACAGCGCCCTTACAACGCTGTCTGGATTGCTGAATGGTTCATCTGACACAAGTGGTTCTCTGCTTCTTACAAGTCTTACGGCTACATTATCCAGTTCAAACGCCTTTTCAGGTTCATCAAGATTCTCCTGCGCCTTAACTGTATCTATGTTCATCTTCCTTCACCTCTTTCCTGTCTATCCCATCCATCTTATCTGTAAGGGCTGTGAGGTCTGCCGTTACAAAGAAATCCTCCGGCTGTTTTTCTATGTACTCTTTAAGTCTGGTTATCTGGATATCCATTTGCTTATTCCTCCATAAAAAATGACAGACACTTTTATGTGCCTGCCTTATAATCTCGGTGTTACTTCTTCTTTATATTCTTCTGTTTCCATTTCGCATGTGACGGATTCCGTCACATTGGAAAGAGGTTCTTTTACATCTCTTTCCGGATTCTGTGATGCCTCAAGCACTTTATTTGATGCGTCAAGTGCCGCTGTAAGCCCATCAACGCTTGCCACAAGACTGTTCTTTTCTTTATCTTCGAGCGCTTTGGTCATTACATGCCTGTACTCATTTATATCTTCCATTGAAAGCCATTCCGGTTTGTCAGCTTCTGAAAATGTGTTCCATAGCTTTTCCATTGCATCACAATGAGCCGAAACATTCTTATAGTACAGTACATCTTCATTTCCAGCTCCGTACCCAAGGAAATATTCACAATCCTGTTTCAGCCTGCCAAGCATCCGGTAATCATTTTCCCTTGTATGTCTTGCAAACGGCTCTGCACATCTTACATCTTCTGTTACCTTCTTATCTGGCTCTCCTAAGATATCCCCGAACTCATCCCTGTATGCTCCTGTATATAGATTTAAACCGCCTATTCCATTATTCTCATCAAAATACAGCTTTCCGCTTTCATCTTCATAACAGGGAACTTCCATATATCCGCCAAAACCTGCATATTTTACATCCAGCATATTATTTCCTCCCTCATCACAAAAACATTCCTCTTAAATCTGTTGTTATTTCCTCATCCAGCTGCGGATGGGCTGCCTCAATGGTAGTTTCTTTTAAATCTTCTGCATCAAGAATGATTTCTGAATTATGATATTGTTCCTCTATATCCTGTATTGCTTCCTGAAGACTTGCAGCTTTCGTGCTTACCACTTTCTGCAGAACCTCTGTTATCTCAATATCATATTCATCTTTGCTGTCATTCTCTGTGCTGTGCATTGTGACGGAATCCGTCACAATCCTGTCTTCATAAAAATGTGCCCTGCCTTTCATGACATCTGAAATCATTCTGCTTAATTCTTCCGGTGCATGTGTGAACTGTATCTTGTCTCCCTGCCATGTTCCATTAGTATGATTGATTCCGTTAATCAGCTTTATTCCCCTTGCCGGAGGCTCCCATTCTGACAGGTTCTTGGTATAGTCATCCAGCAGGTAGTCATCTGGTCTTATAAGCCCCGGAACTGCAACGCTCTTGTCTGTTCCGCATGGTACAAAGAGTCTCTTTTCCTGCGGCAGCTCCGGCAGATATTTATCAAGCCAGGCATTTTTTTCTTCAAGCGCATAGCGGCTGTCTGTCAGATATGCAGACAGTATATATACATCAAAATCATTATCTGCAATAAGCTGCTTTATTGCTCCTAAGACATTTTCATTAGGCTTAAGGTTAATGAAGTAATCTTTTTCGTATAGTGTTTCCAGTGTATCCACAGTCTTAAACTCTGCAAGTGTTCCATCCATATCCACGAACAGTCTCTGCCTGTCTGTAATATGTACTCCGTTGTAGATTGTCTTAAGCATTGTTTCTGTCTCTGCCTTTCCCGCTTCGGTCATCCAGGATTCCTTGTCTCCAACAATCCACTTAAACAATTCAAAGCTCTCACATTTTCTTGCAAGGTCTTTATATACATTCATCTTGTCATCTGATATATCCATTTTTTATCCTCCTCTCATGTGACATCAATGTTACATTGTGACGGATTCCGTCACATTTAAAATCACTTTACCGGAGCAGCTTTTGGCACAGGTGCAGCTTCAAGTGCCTTTGATATATTTCTGGTAAGTTCAGCATTATTGTCGTGCTTATCGAATTTTTCAAACAACTCTTTTCCGGTCTTGTATGTAGTTCCGCCATCCGGCTCACCTTTTACCCATAATTTCACAGGCTTCTGGTTGTTTACAAATGCAACATATCTTGCCTTATCTGCATCATTTACAGCAAATACCTGATTCTTTGGAAGCATTAATGTCTGCTCTCCCTTAGTTCCCGGCACTGTACAGAAGAAGAAGTTAGGAAATCTCTGCTCAAGCTGTGCATTAATATTGTTACGGTCAACAAGTGTTTCCTTATCAATGGATATTTCTGAAAATGCCATGTTGCTTCTTAATGCCTGACAGTTTACATTCCTGCTGTCCTGTATTTCCATATCCCATTTCTGCATGGCTTTCTCTGCTTCTGTTGCTTCAAGCTGTTCAAACTCTGCTATCTGTGCCTTAATTTCATCTGATGCAGACTCCATGTACTCATCCGGGCTTCTTCTTGCAGTGTTTAAATAATCATCTTCGGAGTATATCTTCATATCCGGTACATTTGTGACGGATTCCGTCACATCTGCAGAAGCATTTTTTATAAGAGAGTGTTTATAGCTCTCATAGCACTGCTTTGTTGTATTTAAGTCTGCCGTAGCAACCCTTAACTGCTTTTCTCCATCATCCGGTATAAGGTCAGGAAGCTCTGCAAAATTTACCTTCGTTTCTGTAAGTGCATTTTTCATTACATCAAGGGCTGCATCCGGAACAGACACTATTGTTGTCTTACCGTTTGTAAGATTAATAAGGTCGTTTGAATTAAGTTCCTTATCAGATGTAAGGTTCGCTTTGATATAGTCAGTAAACATTACATTAAACTTCTGCTCATCTTTTCTGGCAATGCTTACATGCACCGCCTTATCTTCATCATTTACAGATTCCAGTATGCAGTATTTCACACCTGCCTTATCAAGATAATTTTTAATGTTTCCGATCGCAGCTTCCCTGGTATCACTCTCCTTAAATGGCACTCTGAATATGCTGTAATCACCGCCAGTTTCTTTGAGAAACTTTGTGAAATTTTCTGTGATATCCTTATCAAAGAACTTTGCTTTTACACCCCTTGCAATGAACTGTATAAGCTTTATTGTTGCATACATTGCCGGCTGGCTTATCTTAAAATACATTCTCATGCCTCTTGCAATTTTCCCATAGTCAGCATAAATGCTGTTGCTGTATTCACTCATTGTCATTTCCTTTCCGTGACGGATTCCGTCACATATTACATTTTAATTCCTGCAGTCTGTTCAAGGTCCGGTTCATCTGTTATGTCAGGTGTATTCTCACTGTCTGCACTGATTCCATTCGTGATATCAGTTGTGACGGATTCCGTCACATTTTCGGATGCAGTCTTTTCCTGCTCATATTTTTCTTCAAGCTCCTTCACCGCTTGAAAAGCTTCCTTTGCTGTTGCATACATAAGAGGCTCACCCTTTTCATCACGGACATAATCAGCAGCCAGGCTGTCATATATTGCAAAGCCAGCCGTTCTTGTTGCTGTCTGTTCGTCAAGATATCTTCCCCTGTATCTCTCGGATGGGTTAAGCTCCTGCAGCATATCCAGTATGGCTGCTTCTGATTTTGCCGCAGCCTTATAAAGCTCCTGAAACTTTCCGAGGCTTTCTTCCAGTTCTGCCGCTGTAGTTCTCGGTCTGTACTCACCTTTCTTTAATGCGGTGCTTGATGCGTCAAGTACATTGGCGCACAGCGTAAGCTCGCTGTCTGTCAGTATCTCTTCCCCGGCTTCCACTCTCATCAGCTTATCCGGTGCAATAAGAAGAATGTTAGCAAGCTCCTGTGTTGTCATGTTGTTATTCTGTCTTAACCTGCTTATCAGGCTTCCATATACATTTTTATCCATATACGCTCCTTTCTTAAAAAGGACAGACAATTTTACATGCCTGCCCCTTGATTAATATTGATATGTGCTTATGACGGTTTCCGTCATAATGTGACGCAACTCGTCACATTATAATTTAGGATTATCATTATCCGGCTTGATATCCGGCTGTATTTCTCCCATCTCTTTAAGTTCATTGATTCTTAAGTTTCTTACCTTGTCAATCTGCTTATTGATGCAGTATTCTGTACCTTTTTCAAGCTCATGTTTATCTGCATCATATATGCTTACCGAATATCCTAATATTTCCTCATCCTCAAGCGTTTCATTAACCTCGGATACCATTTCCATGATTGACTGCAGTGTTTCAGAATCTGGCTGGAACGGACTAAAAGTACTCGCAGGACTTAATATAGTATTACCAACAGGAAGTGTTATAACTTCATGGATGGATGAAGGAATAACAAAGAAGTCATTACCGCCATAAAGCTCTGATACTCTCTGTCTTACATTATCATCCAGAATAAGAGATGCGCCTCCTGTTTTATTTGCGTTGGTTACGACAAGCATTGTCTCCGGCATAGCTGAAATCTCAAAATCAGCATTCATGTTAGAAAATATGTCACTCATGGAATTTATTGATACAGATGTGACATTTGCTGTGTTTGATATGGCATCCTGAATAAGTCTCTCTTCACTTATCCCCTGTCTTAAGAGCCATTCCTTTGGTATTGCTGACACTGACCTCTCCTGTGTTCCGTTGGATACCATGAGTTTAGGGACAAACTTCATGCCATTCTTTTCATATACAACAGCTCTGTCATTGCTGTAATTATGTGATACGGCATCCATGAATATATAAGGCTTTGCAGCCTCATAGCTTGATAACTTCTCCCTTAATCCTTCAATATCAATATTTCCCTGTGGTGCAGCCTGTATGAATCGGTTCATGCTTCCTGCAAGTAATTCTGCCACTTCTTCCTCTGAATTAATAAACTGCAGTCTTTCCATTGCCCTGTCAAGATTAAACACCGGGTATGCAGCGCTTTTCTGTTCTTGATTAACCAGAACGATTCCTGTGTATGAACCCATCTGCTCTACATTAACCTCATACTGTGCCATTTCCGGCGGCAGGAATCCTCTTAATCTGCCACTTTTAACTAATTCGATTACTTCATTCTTTGTCATAAAATTTACCGTCCTTTCTGTCTGGATTAGATAATGATTGTGACGGAATCCGTCACATTTAAGGCATAAAAAAAGGACTTAAAACAAAGGTGCAAACCTGCCTAAGCAGATTCACACCTGTTTTAAATCCTCTTTTTATACTTCTTGCAAGTATAATGTAACACATCTAATTAGTCTCATCCAGTCTCATTTAGTCTTATTTATCTGTGTTCCTTACACTTAATGCAAGTATAGAGTAGCATATCTAATTAGTCCAATCTAGTCCAGTTTGGTACAATCTGTATCAAAAATTCTATTTTGAATATTTCTCTTCCCTGTGTGACGCTAATTCTTTTTCGTAATCTGTTATAGTTCCCTCATGCGTCATCTGAAGGAGTTCTTTTAATGCAGCCTCTTTTTCATTTATCGTTTCAGCGCTCTTACTATATTTAGTATTATACCAATCCATAAAATCTGTATATAAATGTTCTTCCGCTTTCTTTCTAGCTTCGATGGCATCTTTCTTTTTGCCATAAGTGCCAAGCCAATATGTTTTCTTTTGAAAGGTAATTCTTGCTCCCCATTTTCCATTAACCCTGTGGACACCACTAACACCACTTGTGTTATCTTTCCTAATTTTTTGTCCTTTATTAACAGCTAATGCAAGTTTTGTATGCTCTGTTTTTTCTATGTCGTCCATGCATCCACAAGAGCGTCGCCAGCATAAATCCGATACAGAAACAATTATTTCTTTCCCACATTTACATTTGCATTTGCATTTTCCATTAATAACTCCAACGACAGTTAATAAGCCCATTTTGCTATTAAGTAGTCTATATGCAGGCGACTGGCATTTACATTTTGCTATAGTGTTATTTACTAGTTTGTAAACTGGAAATTCTCTAACGCTCCCACATTTTAAGCATTTGCATTCCCACATTTGTACGCCGTTTTGACAGACACCCTTTTTTATAACTTTCCAATCTTCAAAACTCCGTCCTGTTAAATCCTCTTTATTTAAGCTTTTCGTGTTTGCATGTTTTTCCATTAGAGCAATGCTTTTTTCTTTCCTTGCGCAATCGGAACACATTTTAACTGTCCCACTGTTTAAGAGTTTGGCAGATACATTCCTAATGTTTCCGCAATCACATTTACATTCCCAAATTGCATAACGATTTTTAATTTCTACTGCTTTATTAGCTGTTAATTTACCAAATCGCTGCCCTTGCAGGTTCTTAATTCTGCTTCCGTTATAAAAAATATAATTATCCATATCTTAAATTCTCAAAATATATCCGTTATTTTTACCAGAGAGCAGATAATGTTTTCCTTGTCTTCTTCTATGACCTTAAAATCTGCCACAATCGGCATATCGTCGTCATCATTGCCAATCCAAACAGCGCCGCTCTCAAAGATTTCTGCCTCGTCGCCGTTGCCGCTCCATAAATCAGCAAATCTATAAGTTTCGCCGACTTCAATTGTTGTTTCATTTTCCATTTTAAACTCTCTCATGTTCTTATCCTCCTTAATTTTTATAGCTTTGAATGTCTCTTATCCACTTTGTGCCGTTATCCTCGTTGTATCCGTTCTCTTTAATATCTTGTATCTGCTCCTCTGTTGCTTCTACCTCGAACAAACGAAAATATTCAAGTTTTGCTTTTTCTTTATCTGTTAAGTGCTCTAGTGTATATTCATAATGAAACATTGCAAGCTCCTCATCTGTGTATATCTCCTGCTCTCCTTTAATTCCATCAAAATATTCAAATATATAAGCCTTCGGCGTATATCTATGTTGCTTAATTTTTAATCTTTCCACTGCTTTTTTTATATAATAGTTATCTTTTGTAAGACTAAAACCGTTGTTTTGAGCAAAATCTAATATATTATTATAATTATACATTGAAAGTCTTATAATGACGCAAGAATCATTTATTTTTTTAGAATACTTAATTTTTAGTGCTTCTTTAAGCATTCTCTCGTCATTAGTTTTCCAGCCCATTCTGATATAGTCTCCGTCACGTTCTGTATCTATAATTACCCACTTGTCAGGAGCTTTTATATAATCTCCGTCAATAGCCTTTTCTGCTTCTTCTAGTTTTTCAAATTCAACAGCAAAGCCGTTATTGAGCAATATATTGCCAATCTCAATTCTTCTGTCTTTGAACTCTCCCTGAATCTTAGAATTTATAATTTTCATGCCCCAGTTAGTGCCATCCCATTTATATCCTGCATTTTTGACTATGTTAATAAAATCCTGATTTTTTTTATAATCAAGTTTTATTGTTGCGTTATCTCTGTAAATTTTTACAACTCCTTTATGTTTCGCCTCATCTGGCTCTACTACATAACTATTTTCTTCTTCTTTTATTCTCATTTGCTCCACCTTTCCAGCCTCTCGGCTGCCCTTTCTTAGTATCTTAATTATATACTATTACCCTTATATTGTCAACACCCTTTTTAGTGTTATTTAAAAATATTTTATTTTTTCGTCATCAGTTGGTATTACTTCTATAATATCACTTGGCTGACATCTTAATATAATACATAGCGTATTAAGCGTTTTTGTATTAATGTCACCCCTGTTTCTTAGATTTTGCATCGTGCTTTCGCTTAATATCTTCTCTTTTCGCATTCTATTAGCAGTGTATCCACGCTGTGCCAGCTCTTTTAATACATCTATTTTATATGTAAGCATTTTACTGACTCCTTTCCGTTCCGTTTTATCTATTATACATATAATGTTGCATATTTGCAACACCTTATAAATAAATGTATTAACATTTTAAAAGGTGTCAATATTAATTTGTAAAATAAATAAAGTTTATTTTATCTTTTCCTGTAGTAATTCGCCAGGGGGTTAAGCTCTGGGAGAAAGAGATGTAATTATGTTAGCTTATATTTATGAGAATTTTAATGGAGACTGCGGAGAGCAGGAAATATTTACAGACAAGAACAGGACAATAAAATATGCTGAAAAATCCTGGGAGAGTTTAACCAATAGAGAAAAGGGAAACATGGAATTGTGCCATGTTATCGAAGTTGAAACCACAGAGGAGCAGTTTGAGTAGATAAAAGAATACGGATACAATGAGGACACAGCATCTTATACGGCTGATGTTATTGATTATGTTGATATGTACAGACAACTTCATCCATCAAGGACCAGGAGGTAACAAGTATTGGCTATTTCTTTTTTTTCTTTTTAATTGTAATAGGTTTGTGTCACAATGACACAAAAAAGGCAGCTTGAAATATAGCTGCCTTTTTGATTTTTTTACCCTCCTGATTTAATTTTTATACTTATTATTACTTTATTATTATTATTACATTCTCAATATAAATCTATCTGTGTAAAATGTCAATAACATTAAAAAATCCTTTTATTATTGCATTACTGCAAAAAAGTGGCAAAAAAAATATGATGCGTGCAAAGTAATTTTGAATTAACTGTATTATAGTAAAACCATAGAAATTTGAACAGAAAGGAATTAAAAAAATGATACTTAGTGCTAAAGAAATTTACGACAATCCTGACAAAAAGATTTTAATTGACAAGATTGAATCATGTAGTCCGGAGATAGCATCAATAATTGCTACAACAGGCATTAGAGAAGATGTATTGATCTTTATCGCAGATAATCATATTAAATATGATTATATTATCAAGGATTTTCTTAGGGAAAATGCTTCGGTTGTCTGGTATCAGTTATATCTTGACTATATTAATAATGGAGATGCAAAAAGGGAAATTATTGAAGCGTTTAGGAATAAAATTGATGCTGAATATGTGAAGGAATATTTGCCGGAGTGTTCTGACATCATTGAAATGGAAAAAAGAAGAAGTCATTTTAATGAGTGGAAAGAAAGACAGGCAAATCAAGGGACAGAAACCGTTTCACATGAAACTTCTGAACATGAGACATTGGAATCTGATAATAATGCCAATAAGCCAGAAAAAACTGCTGACAATGATAATATAGACAGCTCATTTACTTCTGACAACAAAACTGAGCTAGTTGAGCTTATTGATAATGAAAAGACACCTTATATAACAACATTTATTGAGCAGCTTTTAGGTGTTGAACATGACATGAGTTCTGATCAAGATAATATTGCTTCTGATAATGAGCTTTTTCAAAACCTGTTAAGTCTTGTTACGGATGCAATTAATACAAATAAAGAAAGAAGTGCAACAATTATTAATCTTAGAAAGGCACTTAACACATACAAGGAGTATTCTGCAAGTGTTGAGATACAGCTTAAACAGCTTAAAAGCGAGAATGAACAGTTAAGATATAAGTACAACAATGCTGTTTCGCAGCTTGATGAATATAAGAAGAAGAATGATGTGATAACACAGAAGTTCAATGAGATCTGTAAGCTTCAGTTGTCCGGAGCAAATTTACTGGAAGGATAATTAATGTACAATATCATATATTCTTGTTTAGCATTAATAACATTATTTTCACTTCTTTTTTTCATTAAAAGAGTTGATGAGGAAAATAATCTGCCAGAAAGATTAAATCCTATAATTATAGCTTTTACTTTTATTTTAGGCGGTCTTAATGGTGTTTTTGGTACGAAAGCATTGTTAATGACAGTTTTTCTTTCTTTTTTAATTGTAGAAGCATACACGGATTATCATACCATGCAGCTATATCTGTGCTTTAGTATTGTATTTGGATTAGCTGGCTATGTGTATTTATTTATATCAGTGCCTTTATATACAGGAATGATATTTGATTTTATTGTCTTTTCCTTGATTATTTTTATTAGCAAGCTGGTAAAGGCAATAAACTGGGGTGATGTAGCATTGTTACTGGCAGTAAGTCCATATATAACTCTTGTTTTTGGAATTGAGGGGTGCTTAATATCCTTAATTGGATTTTATGTATTTACTATGCTTTTAGGGTTGGTTATTAATATTAAAGATATTTTTCTAAAAAAGAAACAGTATATACCTTACGCTGTTCCAGTCTGTATAGGATATTGCTGTCTTTTAATATTAAAAATGAAAGGAGTAATCTGAGTGCATATTAAAAAAGAAAACTTAGAATCTTCAAGTGTTTACAAGGAACAACTTAATAAGCTGCTTACATCAGAAGATAGATGCAGACAGATTATAGGTGCTTATATTCAGGATGTTATTTTTAATCATGATGGATTTATTAAAGATGATGTATTAGAGTATATTTCTTCTGCAAACTTTGGGGGTAAGGAAAATGTTAATATTGTTATATTTTTCTTAAGCAAGCCAGCTTATGCAGATATCAGATGGTTTGAATTAATTGTAAAGACGGTTAATTCAAAAAACAAAGATGATATTACAAATTTTCTTAGTGAAATTCAGGGCGCATATTCCAGCGGAATCCCTGTAGAAACAGTTGAAAAGTGTCTTGATAATGCGGAAGATCCTCATGCAATGGCTGTTGCATTGGAAAATAACACTTCTGACGGAGCATATGCTAAGATGCTGGAATCTTTATCTGCTGTAACAAATGTTATTGAGAAGATAGAATTTGACAGGTATTCCCAGTCTCAGGAATATGGCTATCTTGAAGATGTAATTAATGATCTGAAAGAACAGATAAAAGAAAAAGATTCATTGTTGGAAAAGAAAAATTCAGAAATTGAGGAGCTTACAGACAAGCTTAATTCCAAGCCGGATGTTGATGCTGATAACTTAAGTAAGTTAAAAGCAGATAAAGAATTTTATGAAAAAAAATACAGGGAAATAAGAACCGAGCTTGATGATGCAAGAAATGAAAATGGCAGACTTGAAATTAAGATAATGCAGTTGGAAAAAAAGATTAGTGAAGGTTTACCAGAACAGCAACCGACTGTTGTTAAGGTTGATAATGAGGAATTGCTTAATAAAGTTAATACTCTTATTGAGCAGACTGCAAAGCTTGAACAATTAACGGAGAATATATCAGCAATTAAAGAATCAACAGATGGTATTAAGGATGGATTCAATAATATCAACGAAGGTTTAAAAATGCTTGATGACAGTACTACCAATGTTATCAGTTATGAGCTTAATAAGGTATCACAGGATATTAAGGATAATATTGAAAAAAAGATAGATGATATTACTGTCAGCACTGATAATACTGACAGCATAGTAAGTGTTAAACCTCCTGATAATGAAACAGTAAGTGAACCTGTTAATATTTCCGATGAAAAACCGGAAAGCGAAAAAGAGTATGCAGGTTATGCAGAGCCGGAGTATCCTTTTGATGAAGTTAATTCTGAAGCTTCTGTGAATGATGTTAATGATAATAAGTCAGATAATGAGCCAGCTCCAGCAGAACCAGAATCAGCGGGTGAGATAGAAATTGATATCCCTGATATATATGAGGAGAAGGAACTTGTTTCTGATGTAAAGGCTACAGACAGCTCTTCCGAGTTACAAAGCGGTGTAACTGTAAGTGAGATTAATACTATTACAGAAGATAAAAAAGATTTTTTCACTTCTTTAAAAACTCAGTTTGCTATTCGTAAGCAGGTTAAGGCCTTTTCTAAGATTAAGGATGTCAATAAAAAGAAACAACTTATTTTAGAAAAGGCAATGGAAAATCATATTGATAAAGAAATCATCCGAACTATTAAGGAAATATTTGATAGCAAGGTTGTATCTCTTAACTATGTGTACAAGCTGGTTCTTAATAAAGAAACCTCACTGGAAGATGTCATATTCTTGAAGGAATATTGTACAGCAAGTTAGGGGGGATTCAATTGGCTGATATTAAAGAAAGAACAGAACAGTTGATTGACAATGCTTTCATTGATGAGTTTTTAAAGCAAAATTTCAACTATGATGAAAAGTATTTTGGTGTAAGATATATGCTTTTTTATTCTGATAATCCTCCTGTGACTCTCTTACCAAAAGTAAGGGAGTTACCTATAGAAGTAGAGAGCGATTTATCCATACAGGGGGGATTCAGAAGGTTGTTAGTTAATCTTATATTAACAGATTATTCACTTAGAGAAGATGTAAATCATATCAGAAAGTTAAGGAGGGTATAAGATGAATGATGAGGTACAGGCTGTACAGGTAACACTTCAGGGTGTCCAGATGGGGGCAGAACTTTCAGCAAAGGCACTGGTTATGCTAAAGAACATGATGGTGTGCATTGGCTCCAATTTGGGTAAGTTTGTCACATATGAAAAAGATAAAAGGCTCAATAACATGAAAGGTGTTGTTGACAAAGATAAGCTGTATAAGCTTACGAATGATCTTGAATATTTCAAGATTAGAGATGAACATTTAGAGTATTTTAAAAATCAGTGTAAAAAATATCATGTTCCGGTAGCGGAAATGGATAAGTATGCCAGACAGGATAAGGGTTATACATATTTCATGTTTCCAAGAAATTCTGCACCAACAATTGCACAGATTCAGGAAGTATTAAAGCAGCATGTTATTGATGATTGCCGGAAGAAAAATGTTGCTTTTGATGAAAAGAAATTCTTTTCTGATAATGGTGTTACAACAGCAAGCCAGTATGCACAGGCAATAGGTGCTGACAGAGCAGACTTTATTAAGGAAAATAAGGGCAAGCTTGATAAGGAGCTTCTTAAGTCTTCTGCATCCTGGAATGAAAAGAAAGAGGTGCTGGAAGAGAAAAAAAAAGAAGTAGCTGATGCTATTAATTCTAACAGCATCCAGAATAAGATTAACAGTGCAAAATATGAACAGTTAACCTTTAAAGCTGAAGATGTTTTATCTGGAAAGGATCAGCAGCATCAGAATATTAAAATATCTCAGGACTATTCGGTTGAGATACCTACAAATCTTGCAAGGAAAGTCAATGCAGATGGTACTATTACAATTGCTCTAAAAAAAGATATGGATCTTGATTTGGTTGCTAACAGCGACAAATCAAGAAAGAGCATTAAGCCATCTGAAATAAAATCTTATAAAAATGGTCTTAACAAGACAGACAATAAGAGTAAGGCTAAAGCAAAGACAGAAAATCAGGTTCATCAAAAGAAAGTCCAGAAAATAAAGTAATGGGAGGAGAATATGAGCAAAAATAATGATTCATTTTTTAATATAAATGTTCCATTAACAATAATATGCTTAGTTCTGCCAATAGCTGCCGGGTATTACCTGGCAGCTTTACTTTCAACGACAGAACCAAATTCTATCGAAACCCTGATTGAGAGGGGAAACATTATTGTTAACAATCCTTTAGGATGGTATTTTAATAAGCTAACAATTCCAATGATTCTTTTTTCTTTAGTAGTATATGGAATAACAGTTATTGTAATTGGATGTATGCATAAGCCAACAAGATATGGAGAAGAGCAGGGTTCTTCACATTTGGAATCTCCGTTCAGGGTTAGTAAGGAGCTTGCAGATCATCATAACAGTATTGATGATCCTATGAATATTGTTATATACAAGCATAAAAAGCCGGGATTTTTTAAATCACTTATATATAAGTGGAAATATAGAAATGCAAATTAGGGGGAAGTGAAAGTAAAGGATGAGTAGAGACAGAGAGTTTATTTTAGGAAAACATATATATAAGTCTGTGTCTGATAGGGGGGAAAATATTCTTACCTTTTATGGTTCAGATAAAGAATCGTTGTCGGATTTAGTTAAAGCTAATCTTCTGCAAATGTCAGGCTCTTTTGTGGTTGTTGATGAGAAGGGAGAGCTTTATAAAGCAACTGCGGGAATTCTATCTGAAAATGGATATGATATTGAAGTTTTTAATTTGAATTCACTTTCGGGTAAAAAGGTTTGTAATATACCAGACATTGGAATAAAGAAATTAGCTGTATTTTGTATTGTAGATGATGTTAATACAATCTATAACACCGTTACAGGACTTCTTTTATTACAGATTGCAGAGCAGTTTTATTATAAAGCAGATTCTAATAATGGTTCGTTAGATATTCCTGTCACCTTTTTTCTTATTGATATGATAACGGGTTTTATCCCACTGGAATATTTTGCTACCAGTCGTTCCCGGAATATTAATTTTTTTATTGCAGTCAGAGATATGAAGCAGCTTAATCATATGTATGGGGAAGAACAAGCTCAAGATATATTATATCTTTGTGATAATGCCATATTTTTTGACAGAAAAACTTATGTATCAAAATCAGATTCACAGAGCTTATATTCTAATGCCCAGTTTTTAAATTTGTATTGGGGGAAAAACGACTGCTTTATATGTAATGTTAATAATTGTTTTGAAATTATTAAAGATAAAAAATATAAGATTGATAAGCATCCGCTTTATAGTCAGATGATAAAAGCTGAATGTTGTTCTGATAGTGAAGGAGGAACTGTATGAGTGCAAAACCACAGATTGTTAATACAAGAAACCGTATGCTGAGTCAGAATATTTATATGACACTAGATACAAAAAAAACTGACAGAAACAACAATATCCTTATAGCTGGTGGTTCCGGATGCGGTAAATCATTTAAATTTGCTAAGCCTAATATTTTACAGATGTTTGGTTCTTACATTATTACAGATCCAAAAGGAGAACTTTGCCGTGATACGGCAGGTTTCTTACATGAGAATGGATATAATGTTAAGGTTTTGAATTTAATTGAATTTAAAAAGAGCAGCCATTATAACCCTTTTAATTATATTCGCAGTGATACGGATGTAATTAAGCTTATTGGCCAGCTTATTTCAAATACAACACCAAAGGGAGCTTCCGCTGGAGATCCGTTCTGGGAAAAGGCAGAAGGTCTTTTCTTACAGTCATTATTTCAGTATGTGTGGAGAGAAGGTGTTGAGGATGACAATGGAGTAATTCAGCATAATATAGGAGCAGTTCTTCAGTTGCTTCAGGAAGCAGAATTTAAGGAAGATGCAAGAGGACAAAAGTTAGATTCCAAGTTGGATAAGAGAATGAGTGCTTTGGAGCATGAAAATAAAAATCATCCGGCTGTTATCCAGTATAACAAAGTTATGAGAGGTGCTGCTGATACCGTCCGTTCTATCATTATTTCTGCAAACTCAAGATTGGCACCTATCCAGTCGCCGGAAATAATAGAACTTCTTTCTGAAGATGAATTTGATATTCCAACTATTGGTACACAGAAAACTGTTATCTACTGTATTATCCCAGATAGCGATAAAACTTATAATTTTTTAGTTGGATTGTTTTATTCTCAGACTTTCAATCAGTTGTATTATACGGCTGATTTTGTGTATGATGGGCCGTTACCTGTTCATGTAACATTTTTGTTAGACGAGTTTGCAAATGTCGCTTTGCCTGACGATTTTTGCTCACTATTATCTACAATGCGTTCTCGTAATATAAGTTCTATTATCATTATTCAGAACTTTGGTCAGTTGAATGCCTTATTTAAAGATAATAAAGACAATATTGAGGGTAACTGTGATACTTTTATTTTCTTGGGTGGAAATGAAAGCTCTACACATGAGAAAGTAAGTAAATCTGTCGGTAAACAGACAATTTATAAAAAGTCAACTTCTATAAGCAGGGGTAAGAATGGCTCATCAAGCTCCTCAGAAGATACTTTGGGAAGAGATATAATGATGCCTGATGAAGTCAGAAAATTAAAAAGAGACGAATGTATTGTCCTTATTAATGGTTTTGATGCTGTTAAGGACAAAAAGATAAGGACATGGGAGCATCCTTTATATAATCAGATGGTTGCAGCAAGTAAAAGCTATTCTTTTGATGCCAGAATTGACAGGGCAAGAAATAAGGGTTCACAAATTGTAGATAAAAATGGTACTGCTGTTAAATTTCTTGAAAATAGTGTGCTGGAACATTTAATTGCAATGGATAACCAGGATATGAAGGAATATAAAACTGAAAAGTATGTTGCAGAAGTATCTGGTGCAGAAATTCCGGCTGAACCTAAGAAAAGAGTAATTCAGCTTACATTTGATGAACTTATGGCCATAGATCTTGAACAGTTTTCAGAAGATAATTTCCAGGAGGAATTTATTGATTTTGTTTTTGCTGAACAGACTGAAAAGAATGATAAGGCTGTAATTGAGGAACAGGAACAGTTAAAAGAAGAATACTATCATGAAAATATTAATGTTAAGGAAGAGCTTGGCTCAAAAGAAGAAACCCAGATTTATCTGAGATTAAAAAATGAAGGTTTTTCTGCTCCACAAATCAGACTGATTCTTCCACTTGCTTCTTTGTATTCTGAAGATAAAATCCTTACATATTTTAACGCAGATATGTCGGAGGATGATATCAAGGATTGTGTAGATTTATTACAAATCTAAATTTGCATAAGTGCCAAAAAAAAAATAATGTTGTTGTATTTGTGTAAAGGATTATTACAAAATTTGTATTAGAATTTTTATATCAAAAAGAAAGGAGATTTCAGAAATATGAGGTCTAATAAAATTTTAAATTTAAAGAATGGAGTAGCTACAGTTTTAGGAGCTGCAACAATGGCTGTTACTAATTGTATGCCGGCTTTTGCTGCTGCAAGTACTGGTGTGCCAGAGGTTGACAATGGCTTAAATATCATCAAGGCACTTTGTATTGGTGTATGTGCTGCAATTGGTGTTGTAGGTCTGGTTAAGGGTGGAATTGATTTCAGTTCAGGAATATCCCAGAGAGATCAGTCAGGTATTACTACTGGTGCGTTAGAGCTGGCTGGTGGTCTTATTATGGCAGCTATAGGTACAGTTATTGGCCTTTTTGGATTCTAAAAGGAGGTTCTTTGATTGGGAAAATTATTAGCATCATTAGGGGATTTTATTCAAAAATTTTTTTGTGAAAGTATGTTTGATCCTATTATCTATTGGGCATTGGGGACATCTAACAGTAAGGGAATGGTTGATGCTGTGTATTCCGGGTTAATGGATAAGTCAAAATCATTTCTTCTAATGTCCCCTAAAAGCTGGGCAAGTGGTTCCGGATGGTCTTTTATTAATTCGATTTCCTCCGCATTTATTTCGGTAGGTGCAGCCCTTGTAATGATTTTCTGGCTCATAGGAATATGTACAGACAGTCTTGATATCAGAAGTAACATGAGACTTGAAGTAGCATTAAAGCAGCTTGCTAAATTAGTTGTAAGCGAATTTCTTGTTACTCAGAGTATTACTATTGTATCTTCTCTTTTCGGTCTTGTTAATGCTTTGTGTAGAACATTTAATTCCAGCTTCAGTATAAAAGTTTCAGCAGATGTTTATAAATGTGTTGCTGAGGAAAAGCTTGGACAGAATATTATTCTTGTATTTTTAAGCCTGGTTTTACTGGTAATGACAGTTGTGGCTGCCGGAAGTATTTTGTATCTGTCAATAGTAAGAATATTTAAGGTTCTTATGATTGTACCGTATTCTGCTATTGCTACAAGTACAGTAGCAAGTTCTCATTCAGTTTCATCAACAACTGTTTCTTACTGGAAATATACTCTGGCAACTATATTAGAAGCATCTACCATGTTAATGGCAGTTAATCTGTCAGGATATCTTGTCAGTGGTAGTGGAACTATACTGGATGGGGTAATCAAGACTTCAGGTTCATTCCAGAATGCCTGTGGCTGGATCATAAGTACAATTATTATCTTAGCTGTCACAATGGGTGCAGTTAAGGAAGCAGGACAAGTTACTCACAGAGTACTTGGAGCATAAAATTTAGGTCTGTGTCATTATGACACAGATTTGGGAGGGAAAGTTTAGGATGTGTTATTTAAAAGGATATGTAGTCGATAAGCCTACAATTTCTATGCTGACTGCTTCTTATTCTTGCAATGAATTATGCAGGTTTTTTCTTGTAAAAGATTCTAAGGAGCAGTTGTTCCCTGACATATATCCAATAGTATGTTTTGGCAAGCTGGCATCAGAAGCAATGAAAAATATTAAGCCTGATGACTGCCTAAAAATTAAAGGAATGCTTAAAGATTACAACTACAAAGATTACAATTTTACTTCTCATTATACGAAAGTCTTCATTGCAGAATCTTTTGAAAAAATTGATGGCAGTGAAATCACTTATTTAGATGAAGAAAGAGTGTATGAATCCTTAGTAAAGAATGATATTACAGTTATTGATATCACAAAGTATGAAAAGTATGAAAAAATGCTTAACGATATGAAGAGTAAGGAAGTGAAGGCTAATGATTAGTGTAAAGACTAATCGTAATATTGAGGATTTTAAAAGTGATGTTGCAGGTGGATTTGATTTTAAAGAAACAGTCTGTATTGGTGGCTGTGTGTTTGTATATGCTGGCATTATGCTTGTGCTTATGCTGGCTACACCTGTACCAAAAGTATTATGTCCTTATATTCCAATTCCGTTTGTAGCATACCCTATCATGAGGGTGTTTTTTAAGAAAAACGGTATGAATATCAAGGATTATAAAGAAAAAACAAAAATGTTCAAAGAGAGTGGGATATTAACATATAAGTCTACTGAGAATCCTGATAATTATAACAACCTTGTTAAAAAGGCAGAAGAGTTATCTGATGGAGATTCATTTGATAAGACTTTAAAAAAGATAAAAGAAATCGGAATTATTGCTGGAGTTGTTATTTTTGTAATAATTGTTGTAGCTATTGTTCTGAAATTTGTTTTATAGGAGGTGCTGTGAGTGGCTTTTTTCACAAAGGAATCGGTTGAATCAGTTAATAATAAGCCGGTTTTAAAAACAACTCCTACAATTAAAAAAGATATGAAAGAAAAAAATAATATTATAGAAAGTAATACAGAATTAGATGCCAAAGTGTTTAATTCCTGTATAGATTATTTTACAAAGGAGCAGAGTATACTTGTTAATAGGCTGAATGAATCTTTAAGTGATGAAAATTATATGGAAGTTAAGAATAATATTCTTAATATTGCTAAGACATATTTTAAAAATCATTGTACGGATTCAAAAAGTGTTGATATGCTGATGGACAGATTTACATCATATATGTTTGGATATTATATTCTTGAACCACTGCTTCAGGATGAGGAGCTTTCTGATATTAAAGTATATAGCTGGGATAATATCCGGGTTAAGCGTTTAGGGAAAAGAGAAGGAACGGGACTTTCTTTCTTAAGTGAAGAAGATTATCGAAGATTCACCAGAACGGTCTGTGCCAGAAATAAGGTTCCAATAAATAATATTAATGCTTATCCTAAGTTTTCTGATACAATTAACAATCCGTTATTTAGACTAAGAATTAATTTATCTGATGCAATCCTTAATGAAAATAATCAGACTACTTTTCATATAAGACTTGAGCCTAAAAAGAAGGTTACATTCGATAAACTTGTTAAAAGAAAATATATGACGGAAACCCAAAAAAATTATCTGATAAAAAAATGGGTAGATGAAGAAGCAGGAATGTTATTTGTTGGTTCTAATGGTTCCGGTAAAACTACTGGTGTTAATGGAATGATTGAATATACACCACATGACAAGTCAATTCTGGCTATTCAGGAGACAGATGAATTGTTTATTGATGGACATCCGGAATTTCTTTCAAGACATACAATAGAAGATAATGGAGAAAGTCATATCAGATATGGCTTAAAAGAACACGCTAAACAGGCATTAATGGACGACTGGGATGTTTTTGCGTTAGGAGAAATCAAATCCGGTGACGATGCAGCGAGCTTTCCGTCCATTGCTGCAACAGGTTCTCAGATTATTACGACTTCACACGGGGATGATGAGCTGGAGGGATTATATATAATTGGAGATTATATCAAACAGGCTGCTGATTATGATTTGAATCAGTGTATGAGATTTTTACTTGGCTTTAAAGTCGTATGTTTTGTAAAGAATTATCAGATTAAGAGTATTTCGGAAGTGCATGGATGGGATTATCAAAACAACTGTCTTAAAGTAGTTAAGCTTGATGAAAACTGTAATCCTGTTTCTGATAATAATATAGATAACAGCAGTTTAAATAAATTTTTCTTTAAGCTGTAAATGAAAGGAGGTTAAGATGATTTACATTTGTTATTCTGTGATTTTTGTTTGCTTGGTTGGATTAAGTTATTTGCTTGTAGGCGTAATAAAAAAGAAAAATGTATTTAATGTTGTTGCGGAACAGTTGAAGTTAAGTACTAACAGATCCTCTAAAGCAAGAATCAGAACATCTGAAGAAGTATACAATCAGGTAGGTAATGGAGATAAGGTGAGTTTTTTTACAAAGCTTGATATTACAATTAACTTAAGTAGTCTAAAAAGAAAATTTACTTTTGTCAACGCAGAGCTTGTGTTGTTATTTGTAGCTTTTTTTACTTTAATTGTTGGTTTTATTACTGCCTTGTTTTCTCATAATTTTGCTTTCGTATTGCTTGCTTGTGTAGTTACAATATTTATATTTTATAGTATTTTCTTTGCTGTATCTGACAAGCAGATAAAAACAATAGATGATAATATACTGCAATTTGCAAATCTATTGCATAGTTATTCCAATATGAGCAGTGATTTAATTTCTGTTTTTGAAGCTGTTGCTCCACAGCTTGAGGAACCGTTAAAAAGTGCAGTAAATACATGTGTGGCAGAATCAAGAGTTGATGGAAATATTTCTGCTGCTATCGGCAGATTATCACTTAAGATGAGACACAGAAAATTAACGGAGCTGTTACAGGCTTTGGAAGCCGGAAGTAAGAATAATGCAAATTATAGATCTATTATCGGAAGATGTTATGATTCTATTAGCATTTACAAAGGCGAAAAAGCTATTCGTAGAGCAACTGCTAATGGTGCCAGGCTAAATATTTTACTTATGTTTTTTATATTTGTTTTATGTATTTTGTCTCTGGTGTATTTCCTTGAACTTCCATTAAGTACATTGTTTTTTAGTAATAGAATTGGAAATTTCATGTTTGTATTTTGCTGTATGATTCTTATCTATGTAGCTTGGAAGTTTGTTACTCTTGGAAATAAATAGTTAGGGGAGGTGGAATTTTGAGTTTGATATTAACAATATTCACAGGAATTGTTATATTGGTAATTTCAATTTTAATGGGCCTGTTAATCTATTTTAAAGCATCTGATAATTCCATGAATAGAGTTCTGGAAGCCCAAAAAGAGCTGTACGGAGATAACAAGTCAAAGATTAAGCGGTTGATTAAACTTAATCCTAAGATTTACAACAGATTACAGATATATCTTAGTAAAATAGGAGCTAATTATCTTGTTAAAAGAGTTGTAGATCCGGTTGAATATGTTTTATGTAATATTTGTCTAGCAATTGTTCTTGGAATATTAGGATATATCATTTTTGGAGTTGTAGGGTTATTAGCTGGTGGCATTATTGGTTTTTTCTTTTTAAAGGTTTTGCTTGAGGTTAATAACAAACAAGATAATGACCGCATAGTTGAAGATCTACAATCTATTTATGAAAATATTAAAATTAATACAGAATCAGGAGTGTTTCTTACAGAAGCATTAAATTCATGTTACAAGGTCGCAGCCTGTAGCAGACTGAAAAAGGCTTTGCATGAAATGATAACAGATATTTCAGTAAAGCAGAACATTATGGATGCCATTGTAAATTTCAAGCTGAAATTCAGTAATGTTCACATTGATACATTCTGTACTGTATTGCGACAGGGCTACGAAACGGGAGATACAATGACAGCACTTTCCAGCGTATCTCAGCAATTAATAAGTATCCAGAAAGCAGTAGAAATTAAGCATAAGCAGAAACTTGAAAATGACATTATGAAGGTTATGTTAATAATTTTGGTTGCTATTATGGTAATTATTTTATATGCAGTTGTTGTTGAGTATTCAATAGCAATTTCATCATATTAATTTGTTTTATTTTAAAAGGAGAGAAAGCTATGAAAAAGTTCAAAGAAAATTTTAAGGGATTCGCAAAAATTAAGCAGAAGGGCGATGAATTTATAGGGAAAGCAATACTGATTATTCTTGCTCTTATTATTGGCGGTATCATGATTGCAACATTAAAGCCTCAGTTTAAGGGATTCATGGAAAAAACTGGTACAAAAATGGATTCGTTCTTTGATTCTGCCGATAACTAATAATGCTGGCAAGGGGTGGAAAATGGAAAATACAATAAAAAAATTTTTCAAGATAAAGTCTGAAGGCGATCAGTTTGTTGAAGCTTCAATATGTATATTAGCTACCCTTATATGTTCCGTATGTATAATGCTCTGCTTCTCCGTCTGGATGACTCAGTATTCCGCTAATGATTCATTGAATCTGATTCAGACATCATATATAAAGAAAATGGAAACAACAGGGTATTTGTCTAATGAGGATGAGGTATCCTTAAAAAAAGAGCTAGATGATGCCGGAATTCAGAATGTGTCTCTTAATGGGACAACCTTTACTAAACAGGCATATGGTGAACCTATTGAGTTAGTTATTACAGGCGAAGTCAATCTTTCCAACTCTGGTGTAAAGAATTTTAAACATTTCGCTGGTACTGTGGAATTTCTTCAAAAAAAATTGAAGATAGAGAGGTTTGGTAAGTTTACTTACAATAAAAAGGTTGCTGGTACCAGCAAATATTAAGGAGGGAGCGTATGTTACTTTTAAAGAAAAAAAACAATGGTTCCATCCAGTACGGTATTTTTACAATAATTACAATATTTGCATTGATTTCACTTAGTCTAATGATGTTATATGAGAGACAGACAAAAAGTGTTAAATACCAATGTGACAATAATGTTATAGCTGCTTCTCTTGCAGCTAATAAGATTGATGTATACAGCTATGCAACAAATGAATATATCCTAATGGATACAGGTGTTAAAGATTGTTCTGTTCAGTATGGTTCAGTTGATGAAATTGTAACTGAACAATTCAAAAATGCATGTTTTAAAGCCTATGATACTGCTTTAGACAGCTTTACATCAGCACTGAAAACTAATATGAATTTAGATGATAATTTACATTCCGTAAATAGTAAGCACATTCAAGCGGTAAAAATTGTTGATTTTAGAATATATAATGTGATTGATGATGATGTATTCGAGATTAATAAAACTGACTCAGGGTATACAGTTGAACCGCATCTTAATACACTTAATAATTACAGATGTCCTTCAGGAGATATTATTGGAGCTTCCGGTCTGTATGTTAAGGTTGAGGTACAGATTGATAATGCTTTTAAAAAAGGAACTTCAAAATTTTATCTGACTTCATATGTTGATTCAAAGAAAATTTAGGAGGGTAGAAATTGAGATGAAAGGTAAAATCAAAACTATATCACTGGCAATATGTTTTGCTTTAATTGCCTTTGTAGCTCTTGTTTATATTAATAGCAGAGTTGTAGGTAATGACGATTCAGTTGAAACTGTTGTTGCAGTGAAAAATATTGCTCATAACACGGAAATTACTAAACAGAATATTAATGATTATTTCAGAGTTGAAAAGGTAAGTTCCAGTCTTGTAACGGATAAAACTTTAAAATCACTGGACGGTCTTGTCGGTAAATATGTATCAGCAGATGTAATATATGAGAATGCTCTGGTTAATTCTCAGATGTTCAGCTCCAAGAAAGATGTGATTGAGAGCTTTAACAATCCCGTTAGAATGTCCTTTAATGTTGGTTCTTTTTCTGACGCAGTTTGTGGACGAATAAGATCCGGCGACATAATAGATATTTATGGAGTAAGTACTTCTAAGAGCCAGGATATTTTAAAAAATGCATATGTAGAAAATGTGTATGATTCATCCGGTTTAAAGATTGATAATTCAGATTCAACAACTTCGGCTACGGCATTTACGGTTATCATTGAAAGTGGAGATGAAAATAAGCTGCTTGAAATGATTAAGAACAGTAAAGTAGTTATAACAAAGGTTAAATAAATTCAATATATACATGTTAAGAAAAGGCAGATGATTATATCATTCTGCCTTTATTGTGATTATGTCATTTTAATTTCATTTGCCAGCCAGTAACGGCTTCTATTATTCTTTTTTTGAAGTCTTTTTTATTTTAAAAAAATATTAAAATATAGTGTAAAAAACTGTAAATGCTATTGACAAATTACACAAAGAATATATAATATAATTAAAGAAAGTTAAGAACTTAAAGATTGGAAAGGAGATTGAGTTTTGAGTTGATATTAAATAATATTTTCTTTTAAATGTAGTTGCATAACTGCCAAAATTTAGAAATAGTATTTGCAGTTATATAATGGAAAACCTTGTCGAAAATAGTATGATAATAGCGTGAATTCTAATATAATTAAGGCTTAGGGGGAGCAACGCTATGGAAAATAAAGATAAAGAAAGTTGAGGATTAATATTATGATTAGGAAGAAATTAACAAGATTAATGGTAGTAGCAATGTCAGCAGTATTAGTTGTCGGTTTTTCAGCCTGTGGAAAGAAAAAGGCTGATGCGGACAATAAAGAAACAGAGCATGTGACTGTATCAGCAGAATCACAAAGTACTGCAGATAAAGAGTTAACTAAGACTGGAATAGTAACCTTTGAATATGAGGATGGGGATGGAAATATAGTCAGACTTGAAGGAAAAGCTGTTGTCGGGAAAGATGGCAATGCAACTATAGAAGTCGAGGATAAGAACGGAAATAAGGTTACATTCCAGGGAAAGGCAAGTACAGATTCTAATGGAAAGCTACAGGTAAGTGATATTATAGTAAAGGAAGCAGGAACTCTTGTAAAGGATGATGGTACAGAAATTAATGTGACAAGTGATGCCAAGATAGAAAAGGCAGAGGAATCAACCGGAGAGGGTACATCTGATATTGCTGTATCTGAGGATGTCAGGAAAGAAGTAGAGACTGCAAAGCAGGAAGAAAAAGAAATAACTGACGCAAGAGAAGAAATAAGCAATACAGAAAATGATGTATCAAATAACGATGTGCCTTCTGAAAATCAGAGCAGTAATACTTCTGATGTAAATAATTCTGATAACACCGAAAATAACATTTCATCAGATAATGGAAATGGAAGCTCAGATAACAATACAGACAACAATATTGGAAATGCAGATGGTTCAGATAATCCAACTCCGACACCTGAACCAGAACCTGAGCCAGTAGTTAAGACAATGGTAAATCCGATTGATGGCAAGATATATACATATATTGAACCAGATGAAATGCTCGCAAAGTATGTAAAAAACGATACTGAGGTAGACGATTTAAACAGAGATGTAAATTTTGGTGGTGGAACATTACCATATGCTATAAAAGAAATGACAACCAGACCATTTTTCTACAAAGACGGAACTTATTCAATTTTTTATGGATATTACAGCAAATCCGGCGATATTACGGCAACTCCTTTACAGATGGGATATGATGCAAGTATCTGTTTTGAAGCAATACCAGTTGGAAGATATGATAATGGAATAAATATAAGAGAATATGCTTTTCATTATTTAAAAAAATACATAGATATTTAATTATGTTTACAAAAAGGAGGAATTTATTTGGGGAAAACATATAAAAGAATTAAAAGAATTTTTATTACTATTGTAACAATACTAAGTATGTTGGCAAATATTTTCATCGATTTTACTCCAATAATAACGGCACAGGCAGCCAGCACATATAAGCTTACTGTAAGCTGGGGTGAAGGCATTGAATGGGTAGCTACAGATAAAGATGGTGTTAACAGGTGGACTAACGGAAGCGCCAAGTCATTTAGTGAAAACATGAGTGCTTATACTTATATTAAACTAAAACCGGGTTATAGACTGGATTGTCTGTCTGCTGATGCAGAATGGGCTGACTGGACAACAGTATCTAACAATCTGGTTTATGACACATGGTCCATGTATAATAACAGAACAGTATCTATTAAGGTTATATCAGATGTTTTTAAAGAGAATGGTGAAAGATATACTTATAACGGCAACTATCAGGAAACAGGCTATAAACTTGTGGAAGTCAGTTCGTGGGAGTGTACTCATTCGCTTTCGCTTGATAATGATATTATTGGATATATTGAATCAAATCCCAGTAACATTGATGAGGGAGAGAGATTAAAACCGGAAAATTCAGAACTTTTAGCCAGTATAAGGACATATACATCAGATTCAAGATATAAGCTAAGAATTGGTAGTGCGTATGTTAAATATACTGGAGCAGCACATGATAGATATGGTAATATAGCTAGTGGAAATAAATATGTTAGTCAATATACGCTTTATGTTGATTCACATAATATAGCTAATGAAACAGGTCTATATCCCGAATATGGTGCAAGCAAAAAAAATGACTGGTTATTAGCAACTAACTATAGATGTCCTGATATAGATGCAGGAGAAGAAGCGGATTATGCTGGATTTGCATATTATAGAAATTACTATGCTTACTGTAAATCTACACAAATGTGGTATCCAGTTGGCTCAGCACATAATTGGTTAGGATGTGCAAAAGGTGATATAGGGGCAAATGAGTTTCATCCAGGTGATTATACTCATACAATAACCAAGTATAAGCTTGTACCAGTTGATTATTCCATTTCTTATAATTTAAATGGTGGAAGTGTAAGTGAAAATCCAACAACTTATAATGTTGAAACAAATACATTTACACTTAAGAATCCAACAAAACCAGGTTACACTTTTACAGGGTGGACAGGCAGTAACGGAACAACACCGCAGACTACAGTATCTATAAGTAAGGGTTCTACAGGAGACAAGAGTTATGCAGCAAACTGGAAACCCAGTACTTCTACTTACAAGGTAAATTACTTATTGCAGAATATAGGTGATGATAATTATACCTTGAAAGAATCTGCTGAATATACAGAAACAATAAATGCATCAGTAACACCGACAGTAAAGACATATACGGGCTTTACAAGTCCGGCAGCCCAGACAGTACAGGTCAAGGAAGACGGAACAACAGTCGTAAATTATTACTACACAAGAAATTCTTATCTTTTAACCGTAAATGCAGGAACAGGAATTAATTCAATAACAGTATCTAATAGTGCTGGAATAAGCAACATTGAGAATACAGATAAGAAAAAGGTATTATCTGTTCGATATGGAGCTTCTGTAACAATTAATGCGGATATAAGTCCAGGCTATAGCTGGTCAAGATGGGATGGCTCTTTCACACAGTGGAACAAATCATACAACTTCTATATGCCAGCTAAAGCGGTAAATGTAACCGCAATAGCAACAGCTAATAAATATGTGGTTCAGTTATATGCTAATAAGCCATTAGACACAAGTAATTTGGTTGTAAACAAGCTGTCTGATAGTGAATGGGTATATGACAATGTTAATGGATGTTATACTTCTACATTCACATATGATGCAGCTAAGAACATTCCGTCTCCTGCAGATACATATTCACTAAAGGGATATTCTGCTAGTGGCTGGTATACATCAGCTATAGGAGGAAACAATATATTTTCTGGCAACATGAAATGGAATCTTACAACTTCATATAATGGAGTAGTAAAACTGTACGCAAGATGGACAGAGAATGAATATAAGATTTCATTCAATTATGTCAAGCCTGATAATGCATCAGGTGATATACAGAATAATGAGATAAAAGAAAAGAATGTTAAGTACAATAAGCCAGTAGGCAATTTGCCGGAGCCGACACTTACAGGCTGGAAGTTTGATGGCTGGTATACGGCAGTCACAGGTGGTACAAAGTTCACTTCTGATACAAAGTATCTGAATACTGAGAATATTGTTTTATATCCACATTGGACAGCTAATAAGTATACCATTACTTTTGATTCAAATAAGCCGGCAGGCAGCACAGATAGTGTAACAGGCTCTATGTCTAATATTTATTGTACATATGATGTTCCGGTGCAGATTCCAGATAATAATTTCGCTTTGCGTGGATGGGATTTTGTAGCCTGGAATACAAAAGCTGACGGTTCAGGTATAAGGTACTCAGCTAATGATACAGTATCTAATCTTACAAGCACAGATGGCGCAACAGTAACTTTGTATGCTGAGTGGGATACTCATATAGAATGGAATGCTTCTTTATCAAAGGCTAATAAAAGCTTTGTTAATGCAATGGAACTTTCTTTTGATGATAAAGCTGTTAACTGGCCGGATGGTATTGGATATGGCATTGTGATGAATAATACATTGACATATAAGGAATTTGGAGATATGCAGGGATTCTTGAATGTTAATATAAGCAATGTATATCCAAAGAGTATTAAATATGAGTTTTCAGATTCTCGTCTTAATGAAGTTGTTCTAAACGACAGAGCATATGTTCTTACAAAAATTAATGGTAAATCTACATTTGAATTTATGGTAGGTTCTTCATCGACAAGAGGATTTGTACAGAATATAAGTTTTACTCTTCCAGAGTATGAAGCTGAAAGTGATGTGATTTCAGATAAAGAGTACAGTGCATATATTGATATATCAGTTACATATCAGATATATTCAACTAACAGAGAAGTTACAGAAATAAGAAGAGTTTATTATAATGTAGTAGAGCTGGACTTATCAAAAATTCATAGCAGAATTAGATATCAGCCGGGACAGGTTAGGTAGTCAGGCTGACCTTGAAGCATATGAAGCAAGTTATAACAGCAAAGTACATAAATCAAGATAATACAGCATGAAAATAGCCCTCCTTTTTCTCTTTTATGAGATTAAGGAGGGTGTTTTTATGTCTGGAATTTTTTTCAGTATTGCAATTAAATAATGAAACTTTAGGCTTTTATGGAAAGAATTATAATTTTATTTTTTTTATAATATATATAAGTTTTATTTTAGTGTAAAGGAGTGGTTATTATGGCTATGGTTGTTACAGAAAAAGAATTGCTTAATGAGGTTCTTGAGCAGCTTAGAATTGTTGGATTAAATAATGTTGCATCTGATATTTATAATGCTGCAGTTAATTTAGATACAGCTAATGAGTTTGCAGATCTTATGTCTCAAAATGACATGAATGCTGTTGTTGAAAATATGCATAGTGCATATCTTGGTTCAATTAAGGAACTGATAGATAAGATTAATTTAAGTGGCATTTCTATAAATTATAACGAAGAAGATAAAAAGCAGTTTTCATATCTTCGTTCGGAGAACAGTCAGACAAGACATGATATTGAGTTTGTGGATCTTCTTGATGATTTACGGGAAGGTGGAAGGGTATATTCTGCTTATAATAATACCCTTTTTCCTTTAATTGTATCTACTGCTACATTAAATGAACAGTGTAAGACTTCTAAAAATGTCTTTTATTCTATTCTTGACAAAGCTAAAAAAACATTTTCTCTTGGCAAGCATTTCTTTGTATCTAAGTGGAAGAAAGAATATTATCCTCAATGCATGGATTTGCATGATAAGGCCATGAATGAATGTAAGAGATGGGTAGACCGTTATGTTAATGCTGAAAAGGTTGTTAGTGATGTAGAAGTTAAGATGAATCATATTTATGATAAAACAAATTATATAGCCGGAAACCGTGAAGATGTTATTGCATCTGCACAGGATGTAAATATTAAGGTAAAGCCTAAAAAATTTAAGCTTCTTGAAACTTTTCGTAAGGGCTTTAAAAAGTGTGAGCCTTCTATTAAAAAATTCAAGGCTTTTTTTGAAAAAAAACAGGATGTTCCGGACAGAGCCGATTGTGAATACAGTATATCTCTTAAAGATATGCGTCCGGGAGAAGTTTTTAATATTTATAAAAAGCTTGATGAAAATAAGATTGAATATGATGCAGTCAGTCTTGATGGTGATGGGAAATTAGTATTTATGGATAAGGATAATGCAGAGAGAGCTATTCATATCATAAATGATATAAGAAAAATTATTAATGATGCTCCTGTTGAATCACAGCTTGACATTACAGATAAAAAAGAAAATGTTGTTGTTGATAATGTAAACCTTGATGATGTTGATAAAACACAGGTTGATGAACAGATTTCAACTGACAATATCGATTTATCAGATGATGAAGTTGAGTCTATTACTGATAAAGAAAATTATATTCAGATTGATGCTGGTACTTCTGAGAGTGCAAAGTTAATATGCGAAACTGCTGATAAGCATGAAATGAATTATCAGAAAGTGGGTAATGTAATTTATTTTGAAGATACTGTCCAGAATTCTCGTGATGTTAATGCTATATGTATGGAATCAAAGATGAATGTAGCTAAAAAGAAAGTGGGTAATTATAGTGATAATCTTCCCGGTATTACCGTATATGGAGACGGTACGGATGAAGTGTTTAAGGAAGAGCTATTAAAGCTTTTGGATGACAGTGGTAAGCAGATTGGAGTTAAGCTTGTGGACAAGCTGGATGATTATACAATAGAAACGGAAAGGCTCCGTTCCGTAAGTATGATGTCTTTGGATAAAAATACTTGTATTTCAGTTAATGAGGATAAGACATTAGCTTTTGGGTGTGAGGTAGAAAACAACAGTGTTATGACGATTTCTACTGCTGAGGAAGATGGTAGTATTAAGACCATTAACTATGAATATACGAGAGACTATAATACAGAAAAGTTTAGAATCTATGATAATGAAGGTAATCTTCTTGTTGATGCGTTTTATAACGAAAATAATGAGATTGTCAGCAGAGAAATTAAGGGCGGCTGCATAGTTGAAATTAAAAATTCTCAGGTTAAATCCATTAGAGAATTTTATGACGCAAAATTAAATGAAAAGATGCCTAAACACAGCAGTATTAATGATTATCTTGATAAATCAGATATTGATATACTGAATAAACATTATGATTGTATGATCAAGTATTTTAATAAGCCAGCTACATTTAAGGAAAAGAAGGTTGAACCGCTGCTTGCAGAAACTTCAATGATTCGTACATTTACAGATTTTCGACATCTGGATGCAACAGCAAAGCTTCTTGATAAACTGGGTGTTTCTTATGAAGTAGAAGGATATAATCTGAAGGTTTCTTCAAAAAACAATGGATTTGTTAAGTTTGATGAAGCATACAGGTCAGCATATGATATGGTAAATTCAAATTTGTCTGATATTACGATTAACAAATCTTCTCTGATTATTCAGGAAAATGATAAGGCAGTTAAGACGAGAGTTCCTGGCACTTATGGAGATAATGTCCGTTATCTTTGGATAGATAAAAGTAATATTATTGATATTTATGACGGGAAAACCATGTTGAGCTTCATAGACCAGTCAAAAAATTATGAATTGCTTGATAAAAATAATAATGTTGTAGAAATCAGTGGAAAAGAGCTGTATTCGCATTATGACAGGGTTGATGTGTTTCTCCGTGATAAAGTAAAAAATTCTTCTAAGGATTCTAAAGATACCTCTAAAGATGTTGTAGCAGAATTTTGTTATGAACATAATGACGGGGTTCAGTGTTGGAGTGATTTTACCACATTCTATAAAACAGAGGATGGGAAGTATATCAAGGAATATGAAGATGGATATTATGGAAATAAAACAGTTAGCGAAACTTCATATGAAGATATAGTGAAGAAAATGGAAGAAGTATCAAAAAAAGCTGAAGAAAAACATACAAGAGGAGGATATAGTGTATTGAAAAATTTTGAAAATCATAGGGCAGCCAGAAAAGCCCGCTGATTTTAAATGGGGTGATAGTGTGGATGTTTATTGTATCCATTCTTTATATAATCGTCTTTCCGGCGAGGAAAAATGTTATAAAGAATGCCTGTCTGTATCTGATGATGCCAGCTTAATTAATACATATTCTTCGGATGATAATATTGATCATTGTAAAGAGTATTTTAAGTTTGAACAGGATGCAGACAGGTATCTTAAAGAGGTTAGAGATAGGATGTTTAATAATGGTTTGGTTCGCAGAAATAGTAAAAGAAGGTGATTTTGCAGATATGCTAGATAAATTATAAATTCTATTTATTTTATTGCATTTATGAGAACATTTTTAAATGAAATCGAGTTAGTATTATTAAAAAGTGGAGGTGTTTTGTGATGGTTCCAGAAAAGTTTTCAAGGGAGTCTGAACAGTTTCAGTTTTTTTCCAAGTTATCGGATTTTGGTAAGTATTCAGCATCATGTGAATATAAAAATATGTATCTTGAAATTGGGAAACTGATTCTTGAGGAACTTAAGACGACTGATTTTGAAGAACTCAGGGTTCCGTTAAATAATTTTTACAGGATTATGTCTAAATATTGGAATGCTGGAGATGATCCTAGTGACTGGCAAAGTATGATTGATGAATCGGATAATTATGTTAAAACACTTCCTAAAGAAAGACAGGAGTTTATGTCAAAGGTACTTGTGGCCATGATGGATGGGATTAATGATAAGTACAAGATAGAATGTGGCCGGAATAGTAAATTACGATAGGGGAGTAAGAGTAAAAATGAAAGAAAAATTTGTTAAGAGATTTTTAGAAAGCTGTGATGCTATGGCTAAAGCATATGTTCATATGAATAAGACAAGAAGTTTTGAGGATAAGGAAAAGTATGCTTATGAGAATGGCAGAAATTCAGAACTTGAAAGAATATTAAGAGAAGAATTTCATGTAAAACAGGGTGAACTAAAAAAACTCCAGAATGATGCTTTAGAGGAAGCTGTTAAGTGTCAGGAAGAAGATAAAAAAGAGCTTGAGCGTAGCCAGGAAGAAGAAAAGGATATTCCTGTATTTAGAAGGAGGGCTATTTAGAGTATGAGGTTTGTGTCGTTGTGACACATATATAAGACGTTTTTTAGTATAAGAAAGAGGTACTGTATATGGTTAAGTTAGGTCAGGTTAAAAGTGTGATTGATGATGAAACTATCCAGGTAATTGATATGGATGACAATGCTGTTGAGAAGAGTGAAGCCATTGGAAGATTGGAATTACTGTTTTCAGATAGCACGGGTGAAAATTATCCTTTTACAGATGAATTTGGGGAAGCTGTAAGAATGGCAATCAAAGCACTTAGCAATACATCTGGATATTCAAAGGCTGAAAATGACTATTATGTACAATTTGAAAAGGATAGGCAGAGTTCTTATGATTGCGGACATGAAACAGGCTATAGAGAAGCTATTAATGATTTTGTCAATGCTGCAAACGAAATATGTAAAACTCATGGTTTAGGAGTAGATAGAAATGCTAAAGAGTTTTTGTATGCACATGAAGATAGAACATGGCACTCTTTATTTGATGATGTTGCAAAACAGTTAATTGATAACTGTTGTAAGAAAGAAGCTCCTGATTTAGCAGAAGATGAAAGACCTATATCAAGGGGCCGTAGCAGATAATGTTTAAAAATAAGGTGATGATTGGATGATAATTTGGGCATTTCCCGGAATGGGAAAGAGTTATGCAGCATTAAATAATTCTGAAAGTATTTTTGATTGTGATGCTACAAGGTTTAAATATGATGTAAATCCTGATACGAATTTACATGGTTTTTTGCTTAATGATTGTTCCAGGAAAAATAAATATCCTGAGAATTATATATCGTATGTTAATAAGGTCGACAACCTGTATAATTATGTTCTTATTAATTGTGAACCTAATATATTTTCTAACTTTTCTGATATGAGAGTTGTATATCCTGACGTTTCGCTTAAAGCTGAGTATTTACAAAGGTATAGAGACAGAGGAGATAATGATACATTTATATCTTATATGGATGAATGTTTTGAGGAAATGGTAAATTATTTTGATTCATTATCTTGTAAATTTAAGATTAAGATAAAGGATAGTAATAAATATCTAGTAGATATAATGGAGGAAAGTAGAATGGAATTTATGAGTAAGACTGCAGTTGTAGCAATTATAAGCGAAGCTGTAAAATATGGGCTGTTTAAGAAATCTAATGACATGTCAATCGAGAAAACAGCAGATGAGATATTTGAGGGAAATATAGTTGTTGATTTTGATGATTTAAAGAGTAAGATTGATGCCTGTTATAAGAAAGAAGCTCTTGAGAAGAAATATGCAGATAATCGTAATGGATTATCGCATGAAGAATTAACAGAGCTTATTATGGATTCTATGGTTAGTGGTGTAGCTGAGATATATTATGGTGAAATAGCACCTTATAGTCATGGCTACAGATATAGATTCAATGATAAAGATTATCAGATGTATGATTGTTCAGAGTTTTTCGATTGCGCTGAGAAAGTTTGTAGTGCAATAGAGAAAGGGAAGTATTGTATTGACATTGATAATCTTAAGATATGTACATTGACAGCGTTAGAAAATGAGAAGAATATAACATCTTATGAATATTCAGATAGGCTTGACTGGCATTTAGGAGATCAATATTATCATCATATTCATAGGCTAAGAGATGTACATGAGCATAAAGGTCTTGATGCGATTATTCAGGGTAGATGTAGTGGAACATGGAGTAATTGCATGGCTTGTAAGGAAAATAACCTTATCCGTCAGATGGTTGCTTTTAAAGGATTTTGTGTTGATTATGCCATGAATAATAATGGTGAAGTGTTTAATGCAAATTTTAAAAAGGCATTGGTTGATTATCATAAGAGACATGGAGTTGATATATCTGATATAAATAATTGGATTGATAATAATTATAATAAATCGTTTCAGTCTGCAACTGCTAAAGTGGCAGTTAAGAGCAGATAATTTAATAGTATTGGTTTTTAAGGGGCTGTTTTTCAGCTCCTTTTTTATTTTGCAGTATTGCAAATGAATAAAGAAAAAAATATAAAGCGTGCCACATTTTAAAAATGTAAAAGTTATACAATGAATCTAATGATATGGAAAGGAGCTGATTTAGGTTCATGGATGATGAAAAAATTGAGCTAATTGCTTTATATGAAAAGGAACATAATATTCCAGAAGTTAATAGATACACGGAATATGTAGAAGAATATAGCTGTTATATGAACAAACTTGGGATTGCGCCTGAGTTTATAGAAAAGAGATACCAGGAAGCATTAGCAGAGAAAAAAAGTAAAGAAGCATTAGATCCGTCATGCGTATTGTTATTAGAGGTTACTATGGCCCATAACATGAAAGATGTTGCTAAGTTTTCTCTTGATAATGTAGATAATATGCTTCAACAGTTTTTTGATGGGAAATATAAAGAAAGGAAGATAGGCTATAAGGAAAAGGATAATGAGCCTGTATATCTTCTTTCGTACAGAGAGGGTTTTGATTATCCCGAGATTCTTTCACCAGATGATACAGAGCATATTAATTTAAGGCAGGAATGGTTCATTAAGATAATTGAATTGAAAAACAAAGCTTTAGTCGAAGATACTAAAAATATTATATCCAGAGCAGAATCTTCCTTATCAGCTAAACAGGAAAGATTTAATTATGATAAAGAGATTAAGAAAAAGATGAGGGTAAATAAAAAGATTTTTCTTAATGAGAGAATGGAAGGATATGACTTCAGGACGATTGATCTTGATGGGGCTATATTTATTAACTGTTATCTGAAAGATTGTAATTTTGCGCATGTAAATATGCAGAATGTGGTTTTTGTAAATTGTGATCTGACTGGTGCTATATATTTAGGAGCAGTACTTAATAATGTGTATTCTATAACAGGAAGTCCTGTTAAGGTTACTGATAATTTTAAAAAATATGGAGGTTTAGATGAGTAAGGAAAGAGGAAAAGAAGTAAAACCTAAGAAGATTAAACTTAAGAAGAAAGATAGGTTTGCAGAAGTAAAAAAGGCCATGGTTCCTACATATATTGCTCCGGATTTCCTATCAAAGAAATACGGAATTAAGCAGGTGTTTGATTCCGGAATTTTTATGTTGAAAAACCAGATTTCCAATAAGTTTTATTCTGTGAAATGTAAGGATAACATGGATAAACAGGGTGTATTTGATGTGTTAAGAAGCTATGATTTTGGGTACAGGTTTTATTATTTTGACAATAAAACATACTTGCTTATTCAGATTAATTCAGATGAAAAACAGGATGCTTCATTTGATTTTGATGTTATTGAAAAAGAGTTGTTTAAAAAGCTGGCCGGATTAGGTGTGACATTAGATGCTTTAAATTTGGAGGACAGATTAAGATTTATTCATCAGTATATCGTGAAGGACAAGCCGGATTCTAATAATAATATTATGGATTATGTTCATAATGTTATTGCCTGGAAAGCTGATTTTGAATTGGATGGAATTCAGGAATATATGAATGGTCTTAAAATTGGGGACAAGGAGTATTACTTTTTTTATTTTAACAGATTTGGAAATAACACAACGGAAATGTTACAGGAGCTTTCTAAAATAGAAGGTGTAGAGAGTATTATGGTTGAACACAATGGAATAAGTGATGGGGCATTATATGAGTTCTTTCATAATAATTTTATGGGCTGTGACAATGAGCTTCGAAAACTTAAAAAGCTTAATAACAGTTTATATGAGATATTAACAGATCCAACGATGCGTGACTCCCGTTCTTACTCAATGGTCGGGATTAATGTTCTGTATGCCGTATCTTCGCAAGATGCTGATACAGTTAAAGAAAAAATCCAGTTTATTGTCGATAGATATGATGCTTCTATATTTTACTTTTGCGGTGAAATGGCAAGCGCTTTTGTTGATTTTTCTCCATTGGGAGAGTGGAAAAATTCGGAACTGCGTCTGGTAAAAAACTCAGAATCTTGTAATTGTATGTTATTTAATGAGGGTAATGCATCAGATGTTGGTGATTCGGAACTTAATAAATTTTTTATGGGAGGTATGTAATGCAGGAAGATATTAAACAGGATTTTGATCCTACGAAAATTGATTATGAAAAGCGAGCCAGACAGAAAAGAAATGAGCGAGAAAAACGGTTAAAGCTTTTTATGAAACTGAAAAATCCTGAAAATTTTAGGGTAAAGGATGCTAAAAGTATTCAGGATACTATTGAGATTATGAAGATATCTCCAAACGGTATTTTTCAGGTTGCAGATAATTTATTCAGTTTTACTTTTCTGATGGGAGATATTAATTATGTTACTAAAACTTATGAAGAGCAGGTAAGCTGCTTCGGGGAATGGTGTCGTATTATTAATGCATTTGATTTTCATAACGCAAAGATAACTATATTCAATAAGAACAGAAATATGGTTCAGTTCAGGGAAAATATTCTCTATACTCATAAGAATGATCTTTTTGATGATATTCGAGATTCTTACAACGATATTATTGAAAATAAGATAATTGTGGGTAAAAAGGGAATAGAACAGGTTAAATTTCTTACCATAACTGTTAGCAGAAATACTTTTGATGATGCTAATCTGGCTTACAACAGTATTTCTGCAAACTTGATAAAGGAATTTGCTGCTTTAGGTTCAACATTAATTTCTCTTAATGTGGTGGAACGTCTTAGAATTTTCCATGATTTTTACAGAATTGGGGATGAATCAAAATTTGATTTTGATTTGATGGATTGCATATCTAATTGCCGTGATTACAGAAATGAGATTTCTTGCAATTATATTAATTTTTCGGAAAATCCGGCTTATTTTAGAACTGACCGTAAGTACGGGAAATGTATAGCAATAGATCCTGACAGTTATCCGGATGATGATTTGTCAGATGAGTTTTTTGATAATCTTACTAACGTTAATTATCAGTCAGTTATTTCTCTGGATATTATTCCAATTAATAAGACAGCAGCCAAGAGGTATCTAGAAGATAAATACATGGCTGTACAGAGCAAGATTCAGAAGCAGCAGAGAAAGAGAAATAAAAATCGAGACTATAGTCTTGATATTTCTTTCCCTGTTAAGAAAGAAAATGCTGATATTCAGGAAATGTTAACTGATATATCTGATAATGGCCAGCAGATGATGTGGGTAGGTATATGCATGGCAATACTTGCAGATAATCTTGATGATTTGGAAGCAGCGTCTACCTCGGTTGATATGGTCGTCGAAAATGCAGGCTGTTATACTATGGAACTTCCTTATAGGCAACGTGAAGCTCTTGCAACAATTCTTCCGTATGGATGTAGAACGATTGATACTCTTAGGTCAATGTTTAGCAGAATGGCGGGGGTATTGATTCCATTCAAGACAATGGAGATGCAGATGAGTGTTAATCCATTTTATTACGGGGTTAACCGTGAATCTCAGAATGTCATTTTATGTAACAGAAGAAGATTAACTAATGGTAATGGAATGGTTTTTGGTGTTACTGGTGGTGGTAAATCAATGACAGGTTCTAAATTGGAAATTCTTTCAGTAATACTTAATTCTAATGATGATGTAATTATTTTAGATCCTATGCATGAGTATAAAGATACTTGTACAGCATTAAATGGACAGTTTATAGAGATTTCGAGTGAAGCGAAAAACTATATTAATCCTTTAGACTGTGATGTTAAAAATCTTGTTATGTCTAATGGAGAAACTATATTTGATGATGATGATGATATTGATGATTCTAATGATATTAGAAAGGTTATTGCTTCCAAGTCACGAATTTTAAGCGGAATTTGTGAACATGTAATGGAGAATGAGTTTCGTCCGGCTCATAAGAGTATCATTGACCGTTGTGTTAAGCAGTTGTTCTATTCAATAATTAATGTTCCGGTTGAAGAAAGAACAGTTCCTATCTTAAGAGATTTTTATGAATTACTTAAAAAGCAGGAAGATGAAGCAGCTCATGAGCTTGTTCTTCCTTTAGAAGCATATGTAGATGGTTCTCTTAATGTTTTTAATCATAGAACAACGATTGATGTTAATAGCAGGCTTACCGCTTATGGTATAAGAGATTTGGGGGAAGATCTTGAAAGTGTAGGTATGCTTATCACATTAACTAATATCAGTCAGAGAATTCAGCAGAATGCTGCAAAAGGTATAGCTACATGGCTTTATATTGATGAGTTTCATGTTTTGCTTAATAAAAAGTATTCCCGTCAATTTTTTATTGCATTATGGAAAAAAGTGAGAAAGCAAGGTGGAATATGTACAGGTATTACACAAAATGTTACCGATGTAATTAAGGATAATGAAACTAAGATGCTGGTATCTAATTCAGAATATACTATGTTCCTTAAAATGGGACCTGGTGATGCTAAGGTTATATTAGATACATTTGAGGGAAGAATTTCTCCTGCTCATCTAAAATTCATTGAAAATCCGGAACCGGGATGTGGTCTTATAAGATTTGGAAATACAATAATTCCATTTGATAATCGTATTGATAAGACTAACCCAATATACAATGTATTTAATACGAACTTCTATGAAAAAGCTGCGTTGAAACGAAAATCAATGAATAGTGTTTGATAAGGGGTAATGTAAATGAATAAAAATAATTTGTTAAAGAATGTTTCCAATGTTAATGATAGTTCTTCACAAGTTATTTCAGCAAGAGCTGGTTTAGAAGGCAAGGTTAAGGATATTTCATTAAAAAATGTAACCAAAAATTCTGAATCTGTTGTAAAAAAATCTGTTGAAGCTGCTATTACAAAGAAATTTGACCTTGATACTTCTGAAAATGGCGAAATGCATACTGCAATGAATCTTTCAGAAGATGCAGTTCATAAAGCATATTCTGTTGCAACTGCTGGTTACAAATTTCAGAAAAATATTAAAAGAGAAGCTGCTGTTTATTTTCTTGATAAGATTATACAGGATGAAGCCAGTAATGATATTTCTTTTGGTACAGGTATTGTTTCACTAAATGATATCGTTGAATCAGATTCGGTTAATGGAAAAATTACAGTGGGTGAAATTGTTAATAGTTCAGATATTAATTTGGATAATGTGATAGATGCTGATAAGCCTTCAGATTTAACAGATTTTATGTCTGTATCAAGTTCGAGAAGTATTGAGAATTTTACAGGCTTATATGATGGTCCTATGACTTTGCCTGATAATTCGACTGGTTTTGTATCATCTACTTTAGATATGAATAATGTTTTTGATACTTCTGCATTAATTGGTTTGCCAGGTGGTTCGTCTGATATTACTGATAGTCTTGTACTGGGTTCTGATGACAGGACATTTGTTTCGGTATCTGTAAAGGATCTTGTAGATAAAAATAAGATTAAAATTACAAACCAGAATGCAGGAATAAAAGACATTAATTCAAAGTTTGCCGGAGCTGTTTTTCAGACTCACGGCAAGCAGAAATCTACTGTTTCTCCTGAGCTTAAAAAGACTATCACAAAGGGATTAAAGAAAAAAATGGAATCTTCTGATAAGTCAAAAAGTTCTAAAGGGAACGGAAATACTTCTGCTGCTTTCAGAGAAGCCAGAAAAGCTGCAATTAATTTCATGATTAAATCTGATATGCAACAGGATAACAATATGAGTAGCGGAGTTTCCGGTTTTATAAAAAATGGCTTGTCAAATTTTTTCATGAATAAGGGAAAAGAAATAGGTAAGGCTGTTGGCAAAGAAGCCGGAAAACTTATGTTATATGCAGTAGGTTATGGTTTAGCTTCAATTGTGTTGGCTTTTCAGTTTTTTTTGCCTTTATTAATTCCAATGTTTGCAGTGGGTGCTATAGGTGGAATTGGCCACAAAAAGGTTAATGATGAAAAAGGCGCAAAGACTGATGAAGAAATTCGCCTTATTATTGAAGAAAATCCTGATATTTTTGGAAAATTCAGCAGTGATTTAAGTGAAGCTCCACTTGGTACGCTTGAACTTTCCTATGATGAGCTTAAAAAAACTTTTACATGGATGAGTAGTGATAATGTTTATCCAGTTAAAAATCAAGAAAAATTAGTTACTTCTCAGTATACCCTACATCGAACAGATGTAGAAGATCATAAGGTACACTATGGAGTGGATTTTAGCGCTCCTATGGATAGTGAGCTTGTTGCCATTGCGGATGCAACTGTGGAAGCAACTAACAGAGATCCTAGTTATGGAAATCATGTTATCTTAAAATTTGATGATGGGACTTATTGTTTATATGCACATATGTCTGATTTTGTACTTAATAAAAATGGTTCTGATAATTCGGATAATTGGACTTACTTAAAAGTAGGTGACAAGGTAAAGGCAGGTGATTTAATAGGACATTCGGGTTCTTCCGGTGATTCAACAGGTCCGCATTTACATATGGTATTGTCTACTTCTCCATATGGAAATGAGAATGGCTCACGTTATGATTTTAATGCTTATGTAAAAGAAGTCTGGTGTCCTGATTTTGATTTTAGTTATGACTATGACCAGACATATGGAATTTTTGATGAGGATTTGGAAGATCTGAAAGATGATGAAGATGATGAATAAGGAGGAATGTATTTATGTTAAGTTACGTTGAATTTAAAACAAAAATTAAGGAGGAGCTGTTAGATAATATGTCACCAGCATTAAGAGAATTTAGTGTTGTGCTTGATTCTAAGCTGGAAAATGGTAAACAGATTGATTATTTCTATGTAGATGATAACAGTGGCAGAGATTTGTTGCCAATGGCATTGAATCCTTTATATGATTTACTTTATATGAATGAAAATAAGTGTAATTTTGATAAAACAATTAAACTTATTGCCCGTGAATATGAAAAGAAGTTTAGAAGTATGGCTGCTGAAGAAAAAAATGAAAGCTCAATTAATCCGTCTGATGATGATTCAGTTGAATTTGATATAAATAAAATTTTCTTCTGTGTGGTTAACAGTGAAACTAATGAAGATATGCTTAGTCATATTCCACATGTGAATCATGGCCAGATTGCAGCATATTTAAGACTTTTAATATCTGTTGATGATAATATTAAGAGTCTTGTAATTGATAATGATGTTCTTGATAAATTAAAGCTTAATGGTGTTACATTTGAAACACTGTTTAATGCAGCTATTGAGAACACACCTAAGTTGTTTCCTACAAAGGTTAATGAGTTAATGCCAGGATTGTATCTTGTATCTAATGAATATCAGAAGTTTGGTTCAGCTACATTATTATATCCGGAAAGCCCGGTTAAGGGGCTTGCTGAGGTAACTAAGAAAGATATGATTGTTTTACCTGTGCAGACAGATTTCTTCATATGTATTGAAAATGACAGTGCAGTATTAGATGAAGATTTATATCATCAGTCAAATATTAGCATTAAAAAGTTTGTATCTGATTTTGGTGGAAGTGCTTTATCTTCTACACCGTTCATGTTTAATGCTCAGTCATTATCTTTAGAGACAAATAAGGACCGTATTCTTTTCAATGAAGATATAAGAACTAAAGACAGGAGTATTTAAGTATGAATAGTAATGTGGATAAAATAGCAGGATTTATAAAGAGTTACGATATTCAGCTTTATAATCACTGCTTAAGAACTGCAATTAGAGCTGAAAAGTTAGGAAGATTAATGAACTGTGATACTGAACTTATCTATCAGGCTGCACTTATACATGATCTAGGTAAGATTGGTATCAGTCGTTCTATTTTCGATAAACCTTCAAAGCTAACAGCTATTGAACATAGAGCAATAGATATGCATAGTTTTATTGGTTATTCTCTTGCTATTAATCTGGGAGTACCTAAAAATATCTGTATTCTGATTTTATATCATCATGGATATGACAAGGAGCGTTTTGGAGAATGTTCTTTTGTTCCAGATAATTTAAAAGAATGTATTAACATAATCAGAATATCTGATATATATGATGCTCTGACATCTGAAAGGGTTTATTGCAAGCAGTTAAGTCATAATGTAGCAATTAAAATTTTATATGAAAATCCGGATTTGGATAAAGATATGATAAGAAAAATGGATACTTTATATAAGATGAATGTATCAGATAAGGTTGTATAATGGAGGATTATTATGAAATATAGGGGTATTGAATTAAAGGATAATACTGAAGCAGAATTTTTTATTGATGTTGAGGTGGTTGGTATAACTGATGAGGATGAGTTAGAGGATTATGTTGAGATACTTGATGAATCAGTATGTTTTATAGCTGATAATGATTCTTATGAAGTGTATACAGAGGTAGTTACTGATAATATCATTAATGTACGCTGTGATGATATTACTTTTGATAAAACAGGGGTTGATTTACTTATGCGTATTTATAATGATATTTTAAACGCTCATTTGGGAAATACCAAGGTTTCCATCGGGGTTCATATTGATTCATGGTTTAAGGATGCAGATGGCTCTGAATACAATGAGGATGTTGTTTGTTTGGATGAATTTTTGGCAAATGTTGAGTATTAAGTGTAGGAGGCAAACAATATGCAAAAAAAATTTATAACAATTGCAAGAGAAAATAGAAATGCAGACTTTTATTTAACATGTCATGCAGCCTGTAATGAGCTTGGAGACTTTCAATGGTTTCTAAAAGATGATCCAAATTCTGAACATGAAGTATATCTTGAAAATCAAGTTTATGAATCATTTTCAACCGACTCAAAGTGGATTAAAGAAAATGCAGAGAATAAGTGGCTAGGGTGTCATTGTCTATTAAGAGATGATGAATATACAGAAATGATTTGTTATCTATCAAGCGATTTTTTAACCATCCTTAATAATAATACTTTTGATGTGATTGGTACATTTAATTCTCAAGGAAATTGTGGTGATACTTATATTTTAGAAAAATAATTTAATACTGACAGAATTTAATAGAAAGGATAGATATATATGAAAAAGTTGTTTATTACTGAGAAACCCAGCGTTGCCCAGCAATTTGCGTCAGTTTTGGGTGTTAAAAGAACATCTAAAACTGATGGTTATATAGAAGATAATGATTATGTTATTACCTGGTGTGTGGGACATTTGGTTTCTATGTTATATCCGGATGCATATGGAGAGGAGTATAAGATCTGGAATTTAGATGTGCTTCCTTTTCTTCCGGAAGAATATAAATATGGTGTTATTTCAAGCGTCAAAAAGCAGTATGGGGTTGTACATAAAATGCTGCATAGAAGTGATATTGATACTGTATATTGGGCCGGTGATAGTGGAAGAGAGGGACAAGTTATCGAGGAGAATATTCGTCGATATGGTGGTGTAAGAAAAGGTATGAAGGAGTTGAGAGTCTGGATTGATTCTCAGACTTCGGATGAGATTAAGAGAGGAATAAGAGAAGCTAAGCCTATGTCAGCTTATGATAATGTTGCTGCTTCAGGAATTATGAGAGCAATAGAAGATTATGCTATGGGAATTAACTTCTCCCGTTCTCTTACCATGAAATATGGCCAGTTGCTTAATAATGCAGCGGATCTTAAGAAATATACTACAATTTCAGTAGGAAGAGTTATGACTTGTGTTCTTGGAATGGTAGTTGACAGGGAGCGTGCCATAAAAAATTTTAAGGAAGAAACTTACTATAAAATTGTCGGCAGTTTTGGGGGAGATGGAATAAGTGCTGAATGGAAACTTACCGATAAATCTGCATACTTTAATAATGCCGGCTTATTTAAGGATTGTGGATTTTTGAATATTTCTGATGCAGAGAATATGATAAAGGCTCTTAATGGTAAGCCAGCTAAAATAGATAATATTGAAATAAAGGACAGCAAAAAAGCAGCTCCTTTACTTTTCAATCTTGCTGAATTGCAGAATATATGTTCAAAGAAATTCAAAATTAGCCCGGATGAAACACTTGAAATAGCACAAGCTCTTTATGAAAAGAAACTTACTACATATCCACGTACTGATGCCCGTGTACTTTCAAGTGCTGTTGCAGTAGAAATCAGTAAGAATATAAAAGGACTACATAATGGTTATTCTGATACATCAAAGTATACAGATATAATTCTTAATGAAGAGTTATATCGTAACATTAACAAAAGCAAGTATACTGATGATTCTAAAATTACAGATCACTACGCTATCATTCCAACCGGAGAAACAGATGCTCTTTCTTCATTAACTGAACTGCAGCATAATGTTTATGACCTTATTGTTAAGAGATTCTTAAGCATATTTTATCCGGGTGCTACTTATAAGACCGTTAAATTAAGTTTTACGGTTGAAAATGAATTATTTACTACATCATCTAAATGTCTTGTGAATAAAGGCTATTTGGAGATTCTTAATGTATCTGATGATGATGATGAGAGTAAAACAGATAACAAACTGTTACCTTTCGCTAGTTCAGTAAAAGTTGGTGATGCAATACAGGTTAAAGGCTATGATACTAAAGAAGGAAAGACTTCTCCTCCTAACAGATATAATTCTGGTTCACTTATTCTTGCAATGGAGAACGCTGGCTCATTAATTGAAGATGAAGAATTAAGGAGCTGGATTAAGAGTACGGGTATTGGTACATCTGCTACTCGTGGTGAAATATTAAAAAAACTTACCAATATCGGATATCTCAAGATAAATAAGTCAACTCAGATTGTAACTCCTTGTAATCTAGGTGAAATGGTATACGAAGTTGTTAACCTTACTATTCCTGAAATGCTTAATCCTAAGTTATCAGCAATATGGGACAAAGAGCTGGAAGAAATCAATAATGGTGAAATAACATTTTCTGCTTATAAGTTAAAGATGGATGATTATATCAGGAAAATGACAGATACAATTAAAAAAGAAGATAAGACTGACAATATTGCTAATAATATAAGGTCATTTGCTACTGGTAATATATCAGCAGATCCGGCTAGTAGAAAACCGTCGTTACTTGAAGACTGCAAGTGTCCTTTATGCGGAGGAAATATTGTTAAAAATTCATTTGGTTATGTATGCTCTAATTATAAAGAGACAGGCTGTAAGTTTGGTATAAGTGAAAAGATTGCCGGAAAAACAATTTCTGAAAGTAATGTTAAAACATTGCTAAAAAAGGGTGTTACACCTTTGATAAAAGGATTTAAGAGTAGTAAGTCGGGCAATTCTTTTGATGCTAAATTAAAACTTGATAATGGTCTTGTTAAGTTTGATTTTCCTGAAGCTAGTAAAGAGGAAAGTTCTATAAAGTGTCCTAACTGTGGTAAACCCCTTATGAAAGATAATTTTTATTTTAATTGTGGCTGTGGTTTTAAGATTTCTCATAACATTTGCAGCAAAAATATATCTGACAGCGATATGAAAGATCTTATTAATAATAAGAAAACAGGTCTTATAAAGGGATTTAAGAGTAAGGCCGGAAAGTCTTTTAATGCAAAACTTATTCTTGAAGACAACAAAATTAAATTTGTTTTTGATTAGGAGATCAGCTATGACGGAATTAGAATTAAGAGAGTTAGAAAAGATTCTATTAAGTGAAGAAAAAAGCTTTGGATTAGTAACAAAATCTACCTACACACCAGCTGAACAAAGCGATCCTGATTGGACTGAATACTCGCTATTTTTATGTGTATATAAAAATAATTGGTTAGGTTTCGGCGGTAATGTAACAATAATGGAAGGTGAAGGTATAGAACGCACTAGCGCAACTATAAACATAGCGGGAACAATTAATACCATTGTAACTATAGATGATATTTTACGAATCATAGATATTTTTGAAAGAAATCAAAGGGAACTGATTTGTGATTTTAAACAGAACTATGGTAGTTTTAATGTTCAAAAATATATAGATAGAATAAAAGAATGGAGATATTCAAGAATTTAATAAAGAAACCATATTCTGTATCAGCATTTATAATGCATCATGTGATACAGAATATGGTTTCTTAAATAGTTCAGATCTTAAGGTCATATTAGATGATATATTGATTACTTTGTATAGTATTAGAGAAAATGATAGGTACACTTCAAGTTATGAAATATATGGTATATCTGTTAATTCATTAAAGAAAAACGGTTTTCATAAAGTTATGGAATCATATTCTGCTCTTTAAGTAGAGCTTAAAGAGCATCCTAATACAAAATTTAGGATGCTCTTTTTTATAATATATTTTACTGTTTGCTTAATAAGATTTTTTTAATCATCCAACTAATATATTCCGGAGGTGTTCGTTGCCCTTGTTCCCAGTGAGATAGTGTGCTTAAGGGAATATGAAATAATTTTGCAAATTTTGCTTGCGATAAATTTGTTAAATGGGTGCGGATCTCTTTTATATTAATGTTCATATTAAGTATATTATTTTTGTTTCGCTTAATTATTTCATTAGATATCATGTTGTCTTTATTAATATTAAGTTTTATTGTTAATAATGCAGCTTCTTTATCCATATTCTTTTTCGACCATACAGCTCCATCTTCATTTTCTGGTAGGAATAGGGTATAAGTATTATTGTTCATATAAGTACCTTCTTTCTTAATTTAATGAGTTCTAATGCTTAATTGCATTAGAACCTTTATTTTTAGCCAAAACATATTATGTTATTATTTTTATTTAGTATAGATAGTACACAATGCTTTATATATCTACTTATTGCCTGTGTTACACCATTACCAATTTGTTGTTGTTTGGAATTCAAGGTATTTCCCATAATCTTAAAATCTTTATTTAATCCCATAATAGCAGATGCTTCGGCTACTGTTAGGATTCGGTTTTCTTCTGGATGTAAAAGATTAGTTTTTCTCCAGTTTGTAATTGTTGGTGATGGTTCATTCCAGGATAATCTTCTATATGTATTGGAATGTGTGTTTTTTTTGAATTTATGTAGTCTTTCAGGTATGTCCTTCCAGTTTCCGCCTTGTGGTACATAACTCATTTTTTCTACCGTAGCCTTATTTGGCTTTGTAACATCATTATAATTATACCAGGAAGATGTAACCTTTGATAATGCATCTCTTACGGTTTGTACTATAGATAATTTAATACTTGGGAAATTAAATTTTTCAAATTTATTTCCTATTATAATAGCTCTTTTTCTTATACTGTAACCGCCTACTTTATCATCTTCAATAACAGCAGTAGATATATGATAAGAAGATAAATTTTCAAAAACCTTACTTATATATAAACCATGATCTTTAGTTAATAATTGAGGAACATTTTCAATTACGAAAACATCAGGGCTTTTAGCTTTTACTATGCGTATATAATCATCAATAAGTAATCTTTTATTCAATGATTCAATAGAGTTCTCATTATGTCTATTCTCGTTAGAATAACCTTGACAACAAGGTCCACCTATACATACATTAATATCAGGAATTTCATCTGGTGATACATTTCTAATGTCCTTACATACAATATGATTTCCTATGTTTTCTTTATATGTCATACATGCATTTTCATCAAAATCCACACCATATACAATATTAAAGTGTTCATCTTTGCTGAATGTATAATCTAATAATCCAGCTCCAGAAAATAGAGAAGCTACATTATATACCTGCGAGAGCTTAGATGAAAGAGTATTAGTATAAGTATTTTCTTCTGATAAAATACTCGAAAAGCCTACTGCATCAGCTAATACAATTTCTCCTGTTTTTTCAAGAATATCTTCTAATTTTATTACATTGCTTTTTATCTTCTCTTTTATTGTTTTATAAGTATGTACAATGATTTTATCTGTTCTTATATCAACTTCTAAATAATCTGCAGAGCTACATAATTCTTTAACTTCTTTACTTCTTATATCATATAGTGCCTTAAACTTCTTTCCGGATTTTTTTCTGCTAACAGTCATATTTCCATTATCGTCAGGTACTATAATTATGCTTTTATTCTTCTTATCTATAAAATAACGATATTTAGTTCCTATTAATTCCTTATCATCTAATGAGAATGTAAGTCCTCTTGAACTTTTCTTTAATTTTTTGTTCATTGTAATTCACCTCTCTTAATATAACTCAATTGGATTATAGTTATATTATATCTCATTGGGATATAAAAAACAATATAAATATTGACATATCACACAAAAGATATATAATATATGTGTAAGATGATTTACATATTTTGGAATGTTTTTTTGAAAGCATTTTTAGGGAAATTATTTAAAATGAAACAGCTTAGGAGGTGAAATGATGCAAAAAACTTGTTTTAATTGTGGCTGTCACTACTACGCAAGTCGTTCTGATCAGTTATTTTGCTCTAAAAAATGTCGTTACAAGTATTATCACAACCAACCTTTAACCTTAACGCTTATGAGTAAATGGTTTGACATGATTCTTTTTGAGGGAAAACTTGAAGAATATCGTATTATCAAGCCATACTGGACAAAAAGATTCAAAAATTACTTCGGGGAATATTATGATTTTTCTGTTGATCCTCCAGTTCCAGTATGGAACCAGATAAAGAAAGATGTAGTTTTCAAAAACGGATATCGGAAAGATGCCAGACAGTTTACAGCAGAATGTAGCATATCAGAAGGAACAGGAAGAGAGGAATGGGGAGCTGTTCCGGGTGAAAAATATTACATTCTTACGATTCATAGAATATTTGATACAAAAAATTGTTCATTACTTAAATATCTTAAATAGGAGAATAATATGACAGAAGAATTAATGCGGTTCAATGAACTATTGGAAGGAATAAGCATAACTGACGAATTGCCTGATAATATATTAGAACTTAAATTGACAGATTTGTTATGCAAACATGTATTTAATTCAAGTGACAAGGCATTTAAGTTGCTTATGGCATCCATTCGTGTAGGATACGATTATTGTCAATGGAATGTAGCAAATAATCATTTTAAAGATTTTGATTATGACATGCAGCGAATTCTTAAAATGGAAAAAGATAATTACAATCATGCATTAAGAATTGTTGCCTGCAAATACTCATTTTCTGAAAATATTTTTTATTGGTGTGACAATATGCACTCAGCCATCAAATACATCAGGCAATACGGAAAAGATGTTAGATTAAAGGATTTACCTTTTTATGTTGTTACATCAGGATATAACACAAAGATTATCACTTATAACAATTCTGTACGTTTAAAAGTAAAAGATGTTGAAGGTATTTTTATCTCTGCAACACAGAGATTTCGCTGGTCGAACAGTAAAGATATCCTTGATGTATATTATACAATAGGTGATTTTATTAAGGATAATCCTGAATTTATAGAATATGACGAAAGGCCAACTATTTTAGCTGCTTCTGGAGATTATATAGGAACAATATCTATTGCAGATAAAAAAAATAAGGTTATTTTCTGGGATATTGACGGAGTGTTAGCACCGTATCGTTTTAATGGACATGTAGGAGATCCTGATGGGACAAATAATGGAATGTCCATTACTGAAATAAATAATGGATGTTTTCTTAACAGAAAACCTTTAAAATTGATGCAGAATGTAATTAATACCTGCGCTTCAAAGCAGAATATTATAATGGGGCATTACCAGATACAAAAAGAAAAAGATGACAAAGAAATTTGGCTTGACAAATATTATCCTTGTATTACAGAGCGATTATTTGTGTTTGAAGATATGCTAAAATGGCAGGCTATTATTAATTATTGTAATTTTCATAATATATCATTGGATAATATCATTTTCGTAGATGATACGTTAAGCATTTTAAGAGAAGCGGAACGACATGGTATTGAGTCTTGGCATATAAGCAGCTTTATGGACTGGAATTTATGTATGGACTGGAATTTATGATAGAAAGGATGGTTTAAAGAATATGGTAGGTGATATGATTGTAAATCTTTATCAAAAAGATTTGTGGAGAGACACTAGAAAATATAATATAAAAAGGATTTTCCCTTCTGATAAAGAAAGATTAATGTCTTTTATTAAAAAGAATTTCTCTGACGAAAAAGGCTGGTTAATCGAAGCAGAACATGCATGGCACAATGGAAATGTGTATGTAGCGGTTGAATGCGAAAAGATTATAGGATTCGCATGTTATGACAGCAGCGGAAAAGGGTATTTTGGGCCTTTTGGCGTTAATAAGGATTACAGAAGCAAAGGTGTCGGAACTGAATTATTTTACGCTTGTTTAGATGCGATGAAAAATGATGGTTATGGATATGCAATTATTGGCTGGGTAGCAGACAAAGAAGATGATGAGCATAGCCCAGTGGAGTTTTATGAAAAAACTTCTCAAGCTAAATACATACCATCTTCGAACCCTAAGAATACTATTTATTCCAATAAGGTTAATATTAGCCAATATGATTTTTACAAAGCTCTTGTTATTGGTTGTACCGAAACGGGTAAATCTAAAGCATTTATTAGACCTGAAAAAGAAATTAATGTAGTAACCTATAACCTCACATTGACAGATGAGGATATTTCATGGTTGTGGGATTATATAGAAAAGCATGGAGTATCTAAATTTTATATTGATCCGTGGTATATTGCCTTATTAAAAGGTTATTTATCTTTAATTGACGGTACTGAATATAACACCCAGATTATTTCGGATGCAAATTATATCAGTGATATTTTGAATAAAAATAAAGATTCAGAACAACTTAAGTGGATAAAAGGTAAAACGTTTGCTGTCTTATTTATACAGACAGCAATTCAGAATACCTGTGAGGCTTTAGGTGTTTATCGTCAGTATAAAAGTAAATGAAATGTTTAAAAAATAGTTATAGGAGGTGAGTTTATGGGGGAGATAGTTAGTGCTGTAATGGTTACTAAAGTTTCTAGGTTTGACAAAGAATCAATTTCAGAATCTGAATATATTGATTCACAAAAAGAGTATGCTTTAGCAAATTATACAGACAGAAGTGATATAGCAGAGTTAAATATTGCTTTGAATAAGGAAACTCTTATAATTGAAAAAGTTTTAGATAATGATTTTGGAACTAAATATAGTCATATAGTTAATGAAAATGGATTTTTATTTGCAGTTTTAATTAAAGGAGATGCATAGGATGATAAAGGATAAATGTAATGAAGACGATGCTGGAATTTTTATTGAGTATTTTATGGATGCTCTTATATGGTTATCTGTTGTTTTTGTTTATTGTTGGTATAAGGCATTGTTGTTTATCTCTACAATAATAGATTATAGAGCTGAAGAAATATTAATGATTTTCCTTGGTCCGTATTTATTTTTTATCTTATTCTATATCTCTATGACAATTATTATATTAATACTAGGCAAGGATGAGTTTGGAGATGAGTTTGAAAGATTGATTTTTGGAAGATTGATTTCGGAAGGAGATGATTCAGAATGAAAAGGCCTGAGATTACAGATATTTTGTCTTTATCAGTACAAAAACATATCAATCCTAAAAATGATACAAGGATTTATATGGCTAGGGAAGTGTCTTTCGATTATGCAACTGGATATGCTGTCAGGGTAGACTTTATGCAGTTTAAACCTTTAAATAATTCTGTATCCGGAATTGAAAAGGGTGATTTCTATTGTTATGAAGTTAAATCTTCTATTGAAGATTTTCACTCAAAGAATGGCCATAATTTCATAGGAGATTATAACTATTATGTCATGCTGGAGGATGTTTATGAAAAAATCAAAAATGAAATTCCGTTTGGAGTAGGTGTATTTGTGCCAGACGGGAAACATTATAACGGAGAATGGTATGATTTAAAATCCGTAAAAAAAGCCAAGAGAAAAGATAGAAGTAAATCTAATCTGGAGATGCTGTTTATGATGTTTAGATCAGCTGCACGAGATAATTACAAAAAGGAAGTGCTTGAATAATGTTAGAACATAATAAAGTTTACAATGAAGATTGTTTTACAGGTTTGCTTAAAATAGATGATAAATCAATAGACTTTATTTTTACAGACCTTCCATATAATAAGACTGCTAATCACTGGGATTATGAGATAGATCTTGAAAAACTTTGGAAACAATATAAAAGAATTATTAAACCCAATGGCTGCATTGCATTATGGTCACAAGCGCCTTTTTCACATAGATTGGCCTGTAGTAATATGGATTGGTACAGATATGAATGGGTTATAGAAAAAACCAGAGCAACAGGTCATTTAAATGCAAAAAAAATGCCTATGAAAGCGCATGAAAATGTATTGATATTTTATGAGAAATTACCTACATATAATCCTCAGAAAACTTCTGGACATGCTCCAGTACATTCTTATACAAAGCATAAGGGTGATGGCAGTAATTATGGACAAACCTATGCAGGTATTTCAGGTGGGGGAAGTACAGAAAGGTATCCAAGAGATGTATTAACCTTCAAATGGGATACAAGGAAAGAGAGTCTGCATCCATGCCAAAAACCATTGGAAGCATGTAAGTATTTTATCAAGACTTATACAAATCCAGGAGATTTAGTTTTAGATTCATGTGCCGGAAGCTGTACAACAGCTCTTGCAGCGTTAGAAACTAGAAGACAATTTATCTGTTTTGAAAAAGATAAGGAGATTTTTAATATTGGAAGGAATAGAATCTTAGATACTTATTATTAAAGTTAAAATATAAGATGTCATAATATATGTTCATTTAAAGGGGGAGAAAATTGTTATGAAAATTATAAAAAATATTAATATTAGAAAGAAATATAAAACTTTTTTATTGGCAATTATATTGGCTTCTATTGTTATATGTATTATTTACAATATTCATTCTTTTATATCATTTGAAGAAAAATATCAAATATATAGTCTAAAATGTAGTGAAGATAATGAAAGTCTTCTGGAAAGAAAGAAGGGTATTGCAAGTCTAACGGATGCTTCTCCACATGCTGTAAGGTATTGTCCTAAATGTGGCAAATCAGCTTATGAAATTGCTGAAGTAAAGAATCTACAAAAATTCAACTGCCTAGTCCAGCAGAACGTGAACAAATTGCCGAAAATGTTGGTTTGAATAGTCCTTTGGAAAATATGGTAAATATTAGTGTGAATGCTATGTTATCATGGAAATCTGTACTTAAACAACGTATTGAAGATGCTGAAATAAAATGAAATTTATTAATAACAATTTAGAGGATGAAGTATGAAAAAAATAATATTAAAAATGAAGAAAATAGAAAATGAGTGGTTGCTTGTAATATCTATGCTGCTGATATTGCCAACAGGGGCAGCTGTATTGATGAAAAGACCTCTTGCATGGATATTGGAATTATTACTTACAGTATGGTTACTTTTTTTAAGTGTTATAGTAATTGCAAAAATGAAAGATAAGTAATTAAATAAGGATTTAAGGAGATAACACATGAGAGGATTTACATGGATAGGAACAGCGACCAATAATAAAACTGGACAATACTATATTATGTATGGAAGGAAAGGCATTGTTACTCTTTATGAAACAGATAAGGAATTTTCTGAAAAGAAGAAAACGGATATGTCTTTTGAAATGAGTGCAAAGGGTATGATAGGTTTTGCTTGTGAACATAAAGAAATGAGTTTTAACCAGAATCTAACCCGATAAATAAGGATTTATAGAGGAGGTTTAAATGAAAAATGCAATTGAAATAATTAACGGAATATTAGAAGAAGAACTTGATGTAATAGCAGAGGGTAAAAGAAATACTGTTGCTAAAAGGATAGTTAAAGAATTGAACTTAGATGGAATACAGTTCTTTTCTATAGGGAAAAAGGCGCCAGGGAAAAGTCACTCTTTTAATCCTGCATTATACAAAACAGATAATATAGAGTGTTCTTCTGAAAATGATAATTTTAATAAAGACGAATATTTAAAACATCTATCAGAAGATGTATTCACTGTGAAAATCAGAGAGCGTTCTACAGGGAGAATAATTGAATTAAACCCTAATATTGACAATTCTTTTAGCGATACAATGACTCGTAATCTATTCCATTCAGGTGAATACATATTGATAAGTGGTAATTTGCCTGATAAATGGAAATAAGAATGTAAATATATATGTTTAAGTTCAGTCAATAAATATCTTAAATAGGAGGTTAATGTATGTTTACAATGAAGTTTGAATTTGACGAGGAAAAGTTAAAGAAGAATGATCCAGATTTAGATATTGAGTTAGTAATGGAGTGGCTTGATGAAATTTGTACAGATACCAGATTTACCAAAATAGGGAAATGTAAATATAAATTAAATGATGGGGTAGATGATATTGGAACGCTTATTATATTAATATCACGCTTTAAACAGCAGTCATGGTTGATTCCTAATTTAAAGTCTTGGCTGACATTTAGTGATGATGAGGGTGTACAAGATGCTTTAAGTGTTGTTTTGGAGGAATAAGTGAATGGCTATAACTAGAAAAGAAATATCATTTGATCTTGATACAAAATGTCTTGAAAAATATTATGATAATATATCGTCTGCATATTATGATTTGCGTTTTGAATTTAAAAAAGTTGGATTTATACATAGACAAGGTTCAGTTTATAATTCTGTTTTGCCTATGAATCGCCTACAAATATCTAATGCTATAAATAATATTTGTAGAGCACTTCCATGGTTATCAGAATGCGCAAAAAGTATTGATATAACAAATATTGGTGATATTCATAGTTTGTTAATTGATGTAAGTTCTTCTTGTGAAAAGTTTAGTGATTATAAGGATAAATGGTTAGAGGATAGAAAAGTTAAAAGAAAGAGTCGATGAAATTAATTCAAATGAGGTAGATTATATGAAGAGAAAATGTTATAACTGGAAACCGAGAAAATATTGGTGCGTTAAGAGTAATAATTGGAAAAAGCTGCATCACATTCCTATGGGAAGAAATGGCAAAAAAACTTGTTATAATAATTGTGAGTTACCATTTTGTTAATTTTTTATTACATAGGTATTAAAAAGTATACTTTTTAATACCTGATTTTTTTTACTCCTTTTTATGGTTGTAAAAAGCTTTAATCAGCACTTTTAAAAGTTGCAAAAAGATGATATACTTTTACAACAAAGGAGTGATATAAGTGAATTACTATTATGGATATAATAGGGTGTCTACGAAAGAGCAGCATGAGGATAGAGGTAATAATAGTATTACTAAATTCTGTAAAGAGCATAATTATCCGCTAAAGAAAATTTTTGTAGATAAACAGACTGGAAGAAACTACGAGAGAGCCAGATATATTACATTGAAGGAAGATATTTTAAGAACAGGTGATACCCTTGTAATTCCTGAATATGACAGATTAGGTCGTGCTGAAGAAACAAAGCAGGAACTTGAATATTTTAAAGCTCATGGAATCAGAGTCATATTTTTGGATATTCCCACAACTCAGATGGATTTATCTAATATTGATGATAATATGACCAGGATGATTATGAGCTGTATAAATGATATGCTTATCTCATTCTATGATTGTCTTGCCCGTTCAGAGCTAGAGAGAAAGAAAAAGCGTCAGAAAGAAGGGTACGAAGCTCTTAGAAAACGTGGAGAATGGGATAAAATAGGTCGTCCAAGAAAAATGTCAAAAGAAGCTTTTAGCTTAGAATATCAAAAAGTAATTGATGGTGCATTAACAACAACAGAACTTATGAAAAATCTTGGACTTAATAAGGATACATATTTCAGATATGTACGAGAATATAAGTCATGCTACAAAAGTGATCTGTCTGATAGAAGTAGTGAAACTTGACTTTTTCTTTTAACTGTAATAAAACTTGCTTTATTGCAAAAAAAAACTTAAAAAAAAGCAATGATATCATTGTTACGGGTTAGATATTAATGTATTCTTAAGTGGTGATAAAGAGATTATGAGTATATTCTTCTTTTTATCTTCCTTTTTCCCAAAAGCTCTGTGTATAATATGTACATAGGGCTTTTTCATTTATGCAGAAAAAATATAATTTTATTGCAATAGTGAAGTGTAAAAAATATGGATGAATTGTATAATGTTTACATAAATTAAAAAATTACTGAAGGAGGAATGTAATTTGAGTAATGTACTTTCTTATAATGAGGGTGACAAGTTAATCGATGTTAAATTGGACATAAATAATTATTTCAATAATAATTGTTTATATATTGGATTATTAAGAAATAATGGGGAATGGTTTGAATCGTTTATTGATTTAACGGTAAATATTGGTGAAGAAACAAAAGATTATTGTGCTTTCATTAATATGAACAAATATCCGGAATTAAAGAATTTTCTAATATACAATAGATTAGGAGAATTTACAGGTGAGGTAAAGGAAATTAACGGATATAAGTATCATTTATTCCGTTTTGATGAAAATAAATTAAGGAATATTTGCCCGGAAGGTGTAGATTTATACGAAAGGAATATTGAGATTGTGACCGGAAAGAGAAGGGCTAGATAAATTTGGTCGAGTTGGTTGAATAATAGGGCAAAATGGGAGCATGGAGTATATCTTGGCAGTACTTTCAGAAATTGATTTTAAAGCAATTAAGATGGAATACGGTACAGAAGATATGCATCTTGGAGAAATTCAACGAAAAAAATGCAGATGACGGAGGTGTTTTCATAATATGGAAACGATTAGAAAAGATAAAGCAGGTATTCAGATTACTTTATTTGATTATTTCAAAGATGTGGATCATTTCACATTGGCTGAAGCAACTGAATGTGTTAAGGCTGCAAAATCAGAAATCAATGCTCCTGTTAAAGAACCAAGTATCAGAGCCAGAATATATGAGGGCATTGATAAAGGTTTGTTCGAGCGTGTTGCAAAAGGTGTTTATACAGTTAAGAAAGAAAATAGTACTTGTCTTTTGGTTAATGGTAATGGTCGGGATTTAAGTTGGCTTGAAGATTGTTCTATAGATTGCCTTATAACAGATCATCCATATGCCATGACAAGTTCTCTAAAAGGAGGAAACAGAGACTTTGCTTCATATGATTGTTTTAAATATGAGCAGAATGATTTTAATGAGAAGGCAAGAGTGATGAAACCGGGGTGTTTTGTGGTTGAATTTTTTCCTGAAGAAAACAGTGAAAATTATAAGTACATATTTGAGTGTAAAGAGATGGCTGCCAAGGCTGGTTTAGACTATTATACAACAGTTAATTGGAAAAAAGGAAACTTTGTATCTAATACTGGTAGAAAGTCTAAAAATACAGAACAGGTTGTGTTTTTTACTAAAGGAAAACCTAGAGCATTAAAGGTGGATGCGAAGAAAGAGAAAGCGTTTTTTGCCTCTCATAAATTAATTTCATGTGAAGATATTGGATTAAAAATCTATGTAGATAATGAAAAGTATGCTTATATGAATACTCTTATTTCTGATTTGTTTTTTGATTATGATTCACAATCATTTGAATATCTTTCTTCTGATTATGCACATGAATATCTTGAACAATTAAGTTGTAAACAGTATGTATTGTTATATTTTGCTGATAAAGGTATTTCTTTTATAAATGCAGACAAAGATATACATTTTTATATGTCCGGGACTAATGGTATGCTGCCAACTGAATTTGATGTTGAGCCTGTAAGTAAATCTGATAGAATTCATCAGGCTGAAAAGCCTACTGAGCTTATTGAACAAATCATTGGTTATATTACATTGCCGGAGGAACATAATAAAATTTTAGATCAGTTTGCCGGAAGTGGGGTTGTAGGTAAAGCTGCATTAAATACTCGGAATGATGCTGTTCTTATAGAGAAGGATGAGGAAACTTTTCAAAATATGTATAAGAGATTAAATCGAAAGGGTAGGTGATTTTATGGATATTGAGTTGTTTGTTAAATATGAACCAGAAAGATTTTTTGAAGACGAGCATGGACGTAATCATGAAATTAATGGTTCTGTAAAATGTGGTTATTTTGTTGGTAATGATTCTATACGTTTTGATAATGTTGAGGAATATGACAAATATATCAATGGTAAATTTGCTCATAATTATTTAGATGATACTGTAAAAAAAGGTGATAATGAGGAATTATTGTATGCTATAGATCGTTCTAAAGTAATGTGGTTTAACCTAGGAACAGCAAAAGAGCAGACTGGTCCTAGATATGCTATTTTGCAACTTGCTGAAGGTAATGAGCAGTCACATTATAATAGGGGTGTAAGTCTTGATTTTCTTATTTCACATGGGAAAAACCCTAATTGTGATGATTATGAAATGATTTATTTTAAGTCTGTAGATGGTGGTTCTAAGATTGATTTAGAAGAAATATTTTCTGAGTTAAACTCTAATTTGCCAAGACCAGCTAATTATTATGGTACTTCTTTGAGTGTATCTGATGTTGTACTTGTATCAGAAAATGGAAAAGATGTTAAGGCATATTATTGTGATACATATGGGTTTACTCCTTTAGATAATTTTATATCTGATGAAATTAAGTGGAAATTTTCTTATGGGCTTGATGTTAGGGAGGAATACAGTATATTAAGCAAACTTTATTCGGAAAATTTGTTTCCACCACAGGCATTATATGATAGGATTGATTATCTTAATAGTGCATATTCTCCTATTTTTAAACTTGCTGACATTCGAAAGGATAAATATATTGAGATTAATGGTACTAATTGTTCTAAATTGGATGAATGGAATAATGGTACAGGAAGCTATGTCTTAGGATGTGATATTCAGGATAATTCATTTTTTTATGCACAGGTTTTTGATTGTCATGAGCAGTGGAAAGGTATTTATAATTATGAATATGACCATAAACCAACAAGAAGTGAAGTGGAGGAAGATCATTTGAATCGTATTGTTGAAATTGATATAGATAAGCATGAAGAAAAATATGGAGCAGATGGTAGCCATAATTTTCCTAATCTTAATAATGAGCCAGTTGAAAATATGTCTTTAGATGAGCGTTATATTAAAGCTATGGAAATGGCTGGTTATAAGCTTATTCATACAGAAAAAGACAGCATGGCAACTGTTAGCTTTGAAAATATTTCTACAGGAGAATATATAGGATTTGATGGTTTTGAGCTTATAGGTTCTTTTCTTGATGATATTTATCAGAATAATAACTTTAAGGATGAATCTGAAAAACAGCTTTTTAGTGAGTTGATTAATAGTTCTGCAACTAAGGATGCTGCAGAACATATGCCTTATACTGTTACTATTACTGAGGTCCTTCAAAGAGATGTAAGTGTAAATGCTAATAGTCTGGAAGAAGCTCGTGAAATGGTTGAAAAAATGTATTCTAACTGTGAAATTGTTCTTGACGCAGAGGATATTAAGGACAGGTCTTTTGATGTATCTGATGATTCCTGTTTTTTAAAAAGAAAATCAAGATAGTGACAATGGTTGAGTGATAGTGCAATGATAATGATGGATTGAAGAATGATAGAAATTTCAGATGTCTTGTTTTAAAATTAAGCGAACTAAATTCTGACAAGTTATTCGGTCTTATATCCTTATTGGATTAGTTTAAGTTGAAAATGTTTGTAAAGAGGTATGTGTCATTATGACACATACCTCTTTTGCAATACTGAAAATTCTTTGATCTAAATTCGTTAATTTTATGGCAATGGTGAAATGTTTTTTTGCATTAAAGGTTCTATTATATGTGTATAGATGTTCGCATCGTAAATATATCACAATTTTTTTTAAGGAGGTGCTTTTTATGCGCTATGACATTAAGATCACAAGAATTAAGGATGAAAGTTCCAATTTGTTAGGTTATGCAGATGTTAGTCTTGGAGGAGCTTTTGCAATTAAAGGAATTAAGATTATGAATGGTAGTAATGGCCCATTTGTATCAATGCCTAATTACAAGAGCAAGCGTATTTCCGAGGATGGTGAACCAATTTATAAAGATGTCTGCTATGCTAGTAAGGCCGATTTCCGTAAGGAATTAACTTCTAATGTTCTTGCTGCATACGAGGGAAACGATTCTCCAAGTATTTCAAAGGTGTCTTGTGCTATTCTGACAAATGATGGAAATTTAAAGGGAATTGCTGATGTTACCTTTAATGATTCTTTTGTAGTTAAGGGCGTTAAGATTATGGACAGTGAAAAAGGTGTCTTTGTCTCAATGCCTAATTATAGGGCTTTTAAAGATGGTCAGGATGAATTCAGGGATATTTGTTTCCCGACAACTGCTGAATTCAGAGAAGTATTCAACAAGGCAGTATTAGATGCTTTTGAAGCAGCTAAGAATGGCGAAAATGTTAAAACATTTGATGAAACTCCTGTTATGCCACGTTATAATATTACGGTTCATAAGATGAAGGATGAAGATACTAATGTTCTTGCTTATGCTGATCTTTCAATTGGAGGAGCTTTTGCAATTAAGGGAATTAAGATTATGAATGGCAGCAATGGGCCATTTGTATCAATGCCTAATTATAAGGTTGAAAGGGATGGCCAGGATGAATTTAGGGATATCTGTTTCCCAATTACAGCAGAATTTAGAAATAAGCTCTACAGTAATATTCTTTCTGCTTATGATGGCTCAAAGAAACCTACTATCACAGATGTAAAGTGTACTGCTTTTGAAAGTGATAATCTTAAAGGTATTGCTAATGTTACCTTTGATGATTGTTTTGTTGTAAGCGGTGTCAAGATCATGGATGGCAATAATGGTTTGTTTGTATCAATGCCTAATTATAAGGCCCTTAAAGATGGTCAGGAAGAATTTCATGATATTTGTTTCCCGACAACTGCTGAATTCAGAGAGGAATTCAATAATGCTGTTATGGATGCATTTAATAAGTCTCTTGATTTATCAAAGGAAGTTCCTGATTTAGCAGAAGATGAAAGACCTGTATCAAGGGGCCGCAGCAGATAATATTATTGCATAATTTATAGTCATGTAAAGGATAGATGATATGTCTATCCTTTATTTTTTGCAATAATGCAACTAAAAATTAAAAATACTTGCATTTATTACATATAAATCATGTCGGAATTTGCAATAATTAGTACATATATGCATATAAGCATATTGGATTGGAGGGAATATTTTGGTTAATTTAGAGAAAAATTTTAATGATTCACTTAATGAAATTGTGAGTGGTGATTTTGACACTTACTTAAAGTTCTTGAAATTTGCCAGCAGCGGTACATTATATCGTTATAATTTTCATAATCAGGTACTTATTTATCATATAAGACCGGAAAGCTCTGTTGTTGTTCCTTATGAATCATGGCGCTCGGTTGGCCGTAAACCACATTTTAAGACGGGAATACATATTAATCTTGATGAAAATTTTGGTAATATTAAGTTTAATGGCTGTGTTTTTGCACTGGAAGATACATATGGGCAGCCATTTGGTGGTGTATGGAAGGCTGATAGTGATTCTCTTGAATATGTTGCTAAGATGTTTAAAAGAGAAGAAAATTTCAAAACTTCCATAAACAACTTGACACGAACATATGTTCGGAATATAATTCCAGTAGGAAGTGATGAAGAGTTTCAGTTTATTTATGAAGCAACATTATTTGCTATTTATAACAGATGTGATTTATCGTTTACTTTCTCAGAAGTAAGTAAAGGTTTCTATAATAATATGTCTGTTGAGGAAAGAAAAGATTTTCTTTCTCAATCACAATATTTTATTCAAAATATTTCGTGCAAAACAATTAAGTTTATTGATCATTATATTAGGGAGTATAGGAAGGAGAATAGCTATGAAAGAACAAGAGTTAACAGCAATGGATTTAAAAATCTTGCAGATGCCGGAAGAACAGGCAATGAAATATCTAATGCCAGAAGAAGAAGTGAAGAGAGCAATGTCAGTGGACGAGATAATAGCCAAGACAGGACCGATGGGAGCAGAAGTGATGACATTTCTGGAAGAAACGATTCCAATACTGTATCAGGGTTGGTTAGCAATAGGGAAAATGTATCCATTCGTACAGAGCAGAGTAGAGGAAGCGAAAGAACTAAGAACGACAATAGAGACAGCTCAGTTCAAGAAGTATCAGAAGGAACATCCACAGGCAACAGATATGATGCTGATGCAGGCGAGAATGGACGCAAGGCAGATAGCAATGGAAACAGTGAGAGAAGAAGTACTGTTCAGGCCAGTGAAGCTGATGGGCAATTAAGTCTTTTTGACATAGCTGATACAGAATCGGATATATCTGATGATACTGCTATTATTGATGAACTTAACGAGGAACTTGAGAAAACTTTTGAAACAGAAAGTATTGCTGTATCAAAATATAATTATGTTTCTCCTAAATTAGAGAAAGTAGTTCCTCATGAATATGTTTTAGAGGTGCTTACTAAAGGTACTGGTTTTGTTGGTGGTAAGGTTAGAGTTTTTAACTTTTATTATGAAAGAAAGTTGTCCAAGGCAGAACGTGTAAAAGCTATTAAAGAATCATATGGGGAAGGTGGTGCCGGATGGCCACTTGATGGATATGGACTGCATGGATATGATACATTCACTTCTAAGGGAATTAGATTTACCTGGAGAGATGAAGAAGGTGAAAAAGAGGGATATTTATCATGGAGTGAGGTTGAAAAAGAAATAGAAAGTCTTGTATTGGCTGGTAAATACCATATTTCACACTCCGCCAAGATTGCAGATTCTTCGGTTACTGGAATGTCAGATATTGAGCATAATCTTCTTGCTTCTAATTTTGCTGACAGAATTAGTAAGAGAAATTATTTGTTAGATATACTAACTGATAATACACTTTCATCTGAAGAAAAAATAAATGGACTTGTATCATTAGATAACTGGATTCTTTTTGATGAAAATTCTTTAATCAAGAATTCAGTAGATTTTGATAACAAGTGTATTAAGCTCACTTATCCAGCTCCACTTGCAACGCTTAATGATTCAGAGATTCCCTTTGATACACTTCTAAGTGCAGTTGATAACATTCTTAATACCGAAGAGTATAAAGAAGTTATTGCTCAAACCAGAGACAACCTTAATAATTCCGATATAGAACATGATTCAGAAGCATTAGAAGGCTCATTTACTAATGCTCTTAGAATTTTTTGTGAAGATTGCAGTGTATTTAGTAATTATCATGCTATCATTAAGGATTTATTGCTTAATGATAATATCAGCATAGATAATAAGGTTAAGTACATAAAAAGTATAATTCCTAATAATTCAACAGTGTTTGGTAATAATTTATATGGACTGGTAGAATACAAGCTTTTATCAGATTATATTGAGGTCAGTTATAAGAATAAGAATTATGAGAGATTAAATAATTCTATTTCTTATCAGGAATTGATTGGTGATTTTGCGATTTTTGTTCAAAGCGATAATTTTGTTGATAGAGAATTATCTGAGCTGAAAGAAGAAAAATCTTTACCAAACATTTTATCAGATGCAATTTCTGAATATCAGAATTTTCTTGATAATTTATCAGATAATGATAGTAAAGTGAAGGTTGCTGTTGAATCTTCTGAGGATTTTGCAGATCCGGAAGTTAGTTTCACTACTTATCATTATCCTGATGGCCGGGAAGGAGTTAGATACAGACTTGTAACTATTAATTCAGAAGGTGTTATTGTTCCTTATCTTAACAGAAATCGTTTCTTCATTGATAAGGAAGCCTGTGATGAATATATTGATGTACATCAAAAGGAACTTGATGTAATTAATTATGACAATCTTGTGTATGAAGCTGCTTTTATAAAATCTGCTGTAGTGAAAGAAGATAATAAGGTTGTCGATAATGATATTTCTGATGAATATGAAATTACATATACAGTAGCAGAATGTAGTGAATTTCATGTAATGGGCGAGTTTTATGAAAATATTACATCTACTAATGATGCAGTTAAGTTATTTGAAAAGATACCGCCTGAAAGATTAAATGGTGTTAAGGCTATAGGTATTAATGTTCATAAGAAAGGCACAGAGTCATACGAGGATTCTCAGTTTGATTTCGCTTTTAGTGGCCTGATTGATATTGAGGATTTAGAGTATATCAGTGATATAAGAAATAATGCTGCTGCAATTGCAGGTATTAAAAAAGTTATGGATTTAATGCCAGACTGCGAAATCAGAGGGACTTTACCTGATTTTGAATTAGATACTGATAGTAAAACAATTGCTGAAAATACTGCTGATGTAATAACGGCTGATATTGAGGATAAATTCAGTATTGGTGAATATGACATTAAAGTAGGAGATACCATTAATATAGATGGAACTGATTTTATTGTTAATGAAATTGGATATTCTGATGTCAGACTTCAAGATCCATCACTTGTATATCCTATTATTAGAGTAGAATCGAAAGAGCATCTTAACTGGATGATATCTATGGGACAGGCTTCTATTGTTATTAATAGTACAGCGGAAGTTGTTAACCATGATGTAAATGATATCAAGGAATCCTCTGTTGATTCAGATGTTACGGTTAAAGAAAAAGGTGTTGCTGTTAAATATTCTTATCCTACAGACTGGCAGCCTAATATGGGCAGTGATTCAGAGAGATTTGCAAAGAATATTGAGGCAATTAAAACTCTTAAATTAATTGAGAGTGAAAACAGATATGCTACTCCTGAAGAACAGGCAATATTGAGTCAGTATGTAGGCTGGGGTGGTCTTTCAAATTATTTTGATGAAAGCAAAAAGCCGGATGAATATAAGCAGCTTCAAGAGCTTTTGACAGAGGATGAATTTGTATCTGCCAGGTCAAGTACAACTGATGCCTTTTATACTCCAAAGCCTGTTATTGATGCTATTTATGATGCTTTACAGAAGATGGGTTTTGAAAAAGGTAATATACTGGAGCCTTCCTGTGGTATTGGTAATTTCATTTCGGCAATGCCGGGACAAATGCGTGATAAATCACATATTTATGCTGTGGAGCTTGATTCTTTATCAGGCAGAATTACAAAGTTGCTGCATCCGGATGTTAATATGAACATTCAAGGGTTTGAAAGTGTAAATTTAAGTGACAACTTCTTTGATGTTGTTGTAGGTAATATTCCTTTTGGTGATTTTAAGGTTTCTGATTCGAGGTACAACAAGAATAATTTTCTGATTCATGATTATTTCATTGCAAAATGTTTAGATAAGGTAGCTGTAGGTGGTATTGTTGCTTTAGTTACTTCTAAGGGAACTCTGGATAAATCAAACAGTAAAGTGCGAAGATATATTGCTGAAAGAGCTGATCTTCTTGGTGCAATCAGACTTCCGTCTGATACTTTTAAGGCAAGTGCAAATACTGAAGCTACGTCTGATATTTTGTTCTTCCAGAAGAAAGCTGCACCTACTCTTGCAAATGATGAGCTTAACTGGCTTAGTCTTGGAAATACAGAAGATGATGTCGTTGTAAATCAGTATTATCTTGATAATCCGATTATGTGTCTTGGTAAAATGATAAAAGATACTAAGAGATTTGGGGAAGACAGAGCAATTACATCCTGTGTAAATGATAATAGGGATGTTGATTTAAGCGTAAAATTAACGGCTGCTGTTAATGCTTTGCCGGCAGGTGTTTTAAGTGTTATTGATAGGGACACTGAAGAAGAGACTCCTGATATTAAAACGATAGAAGCAGATCCGACAGTAAAAAATAATACATATACTATTTGTGATGGTGAAGTTTATCTTAGAGTAAATTCCCTTATGTATTTACAGAAAGATGCTATGAATAATACAGCATATGAGCGTGTAAAGGGATTATGTGGCATTAGAACCATATTTCACAGATATATGGATGACCAGATGAACCAGGAGGATGATTCTGTAATTGCAAAGGATCAGGCTGACTTAAATAAGGCTTATGATGATTTTATTGATAAATATGGATATATTAATTCCAAAGCTAATCAGCTTGCATTTGGTGAAGATGTTGAATATCCGTTACTTTGCTCGCTGGAAAGAGAAGAAAAAGAAGAGTATGTAAAGGCTGATGTTTTCTATAAACAGACTATCAGACCTGTTACAAAGATAGAAAATGTCTCTAATGCAACTGATGCGTTATATGTGTCTCTTAATGAGTTTAACTCAGTTAATATTGAAAAAATGCTTGAATTGTATAATGTTTCTTTTGATGAACTCATAGAGGAGTTAAAAGGACAGATTTACAGAAATCCTGTTAAAGTCATTGATGATGAGCCATATAGCGGATGGGAGAGTGCTGAGGAGTATTTATCCGGTAATGTAAGGGAGAAACTTAGAATTGCTGAAAGTGCTAATGAATTTAACCCTGTTTATGGGGATAATATTGAAGCGTTGGGAAAAATAATTCCTAAAGATCTTCTTCCATCAGAAATCAATGTAGGTTTTGGTATGTCATGGATTGATACTGAAGATTATGAGAAGTTTATGTATGAGATTTTTAACATTTCTAGCTGGCAACAGAGAACATATAAGTTGTCTTTTGAACCTAATTCTCATTCTTATTTCATAAGTCACAAAAGAAATTTTATATCAAATGAATTTGTAAATAATGTGTATGGTACTTCCAGAATGAATGCTTTTGACATAATCGAGGATTTATGTAATCTTAAGCAGATTGAGGTAAGGGATAAGATAGAGGATAAATATGTACTGAATACAAAAGAAACTCTTTTGGCCCGTGAGAAAGCAGATGTAATTAAAGAAAAGTTCAGAACATGGTTTTGGACTGATGGAGAAAGATATGAAAAATATATAAGAAGGTATAATGATACATTTAATTCAAATGTGCTTCGTTCTTATGATGGTTCATATATGACTTTTCCAGGTATGAATGCCATGATTAATTTAAAGGATTATCAGAAATCAGCAGTAGCCCGTATTATCAGAAAGGGTAATACACTTTTAGCTCATTGTGTTGGTGCTGGGAAATCGTTTGAGATGGCTGCTGCATGTATGGAGTTAAGAAGACTTGGACTGTCTAATAAGCCACTTATTGTTGTGCCTAATCATTTGACAAATCAGATGGCCAATGAATTTATGACACTTTATCCTAATGCAAATATTCTCCTTACCACTAAGAAGGATTTTGAAAAAAATCGTCGTCGAAGATTTATTAGTAAAATTGCAACTGGTGACTATGATGCTGTAATTATTGGAGCAAGTCAGTTTGAAAAAATACCAATTTCTAAGGAAAGACAGGAAGTTTATATTCGCAGTGAGATTAAGGATTGTCTTGATGCTATTGCTGCCATTAAATCTGAGAATGGTGATAACTGGTCAATTAAACAGATTGAAAGTACAAAAAAGAGTCTTGAAGCAAAAATGGATAAGCTTGCTAATGAGGAATATAAGGATGATGTAATTACTTTTGAGGAACTTGGTGTTGATTCTATTTTTGTTGATGAAGCGCACAATTATAAGAATTTGAGCTTTAATACAAAAATCAGCAGGGTTGCAGGTATTAATCCTAATGGCTCAAATAAGGCTACAGATATGTATCTTAAAACAAGATATATTCAGGAGCTAAATCCTGGCAAGAATGTCATATTTGCGACAGGTACTCCAATAAGTAATAGTATGTGTGAGATGTTCACAATGCAGAAATATATGCAGTATGACACATTAAAAGAGCTTGGAATTAATCATTTTGATGCATGGGCTGCAAATTTTGGCCAAATTGTTACGGCTATGGAGCTTGCTCCAGAGGGACAGACTTATCGTGAGAGAACAAGATTTTCTAAGTTTGTTAATCTTCCTGAACTTATTGGACTATACAAGGAATTTGCTGATGTACAGATGCCGGATATGCTTGACCTTGCAATTCCAAAATTGAAAGATAATCAGTTTACCATTGTTGAAAGTGAGCCGGATTCCATAACTAAAACTTATATGGAGAGTATTTGTGAGCGTGCCGAAGCAATCCATAACCACAGCGTAGATCCAAGTATAGATAATATGCTTAAAATCTGTAATGATGGTCGTCTGGTTGCTGCCGATACAAGACTTGTAAATCCGGATAATGAAACATATGAAGGCTCTAAAATCATGAAGTGTGTTGATAATATTGTAGAGCAGTATCATAAATCACAGGATATTTTAGGTACACAGATAGTATTTTCTGATATTGGCACACCTAATATGAAGTGGTCCGAAGACTGGGAAACAAAATGGAAAAATAAATCAGATACTTCTGATAAAAACCAATTTGATCTTTACAATTGCATTAAGACTGAGCTTGTTAAAAGAGGTATACCTGAAGAGGAAATCTGTTATATTCATGATGCAAACACAGATGTACAGAAAGCAAAGATGTTTGCTGATATGAATAATGGTAATAAGCGTATTATTTTTGGTTCTACAGGGAAGATGGGTACAGGAACTAATATTCAGAAAAGATGTGTTGCTATGCATGAGCTGGATGTACCTTGGAGGCCATCGGATGTTGAACAACGTGAAGGAAGAATTTTACGTCAAGGAAATATAAATGAAGAAGTAGAAATATTTAGGTATGTTACAAAGGGAACTTTTGATGCTTATAACTGGAATATTATTGTCAATAAACAGAAATTTATAAGTCAGGTTATGACGAGTAAAGATGTAGCCCGTGAATGTGATGATATTGATGATACCGTTATGAGCTATGCTGAAGTTATGGCCGCTGCTTCAGGTAATCCTTATATAAAGGAGCTTAATGAGGTTGAAATGGAGCTGAAAAAACTCAATACATATAAGCGTTCTTATGATGATAACCATATTAATATGAGTATTAAGCTTGAGAAACTTCCTAAGAAGATAAAGGTTGCCATTGGTAATGTAAATAATGTTTCAAATGATATTGAAAAGAGAAATATATATATCAATAATCACTTAGATGAGGATAATAAATTTATCTTTTCAATGGATATAGAGGACAAGTCTTTTACAGATAAAGAAGAAGCTAATAAGTACATTACCTTTTTATGTGATAAACTTCCTATCGGTAAGAGCTTTAACGGCAGTTATTGTGGTTTCAATTTTGAGATTAAGAAAGATGTGGAGGATTTCACTAAGAGCTGTCTTTTTGTCACTATAAAAGGAGAAAGAGCTTATACAAGGCCTTTGGGTATTAATAATGTATTAATTATACATAATGCCATATTAAGTATGGATGACCTGAAGAAGCATTTAGAATCTGTTGTAGAACAGGAGAAGAAAAATTTTGAGACAATCAAAGAAGAACTTCAGAAACCTTTTGAACATGAAGAAAGACTTTCTCAGTTAACAGTTAGAAAAAGAGAACTTACTGAATTACTAAAGGAGGATAAAAGCAAAGATTCTTCTAATGAAACGCAGAATTCTCAGGAACAGGAACTTGTTTCTGATGATTTAAATTTGTCTCATCAAAGAAAAATGTAATACACATACAATTTTATGTTTAGATTCAATAAAAGGCACTGTTGACAAATTAATATTGACATTTTGTATCGACTGGAATATTATAAAAATATCAATAAAAGTATACGACATGAGTATACTAAGTATACTTTGCTATTTATTTTGATATTTAAACGGGAAGAAAGGGAAGGATTTATTTATGATGAGTAATTTTAATGAACAAAAAGAAAAGAAGCTGTTAACTGAAGATATACTTGACGGAATTAGTTATTCGAAGGAAAAGTTAGATATGACTTTAAGCGAGATTGGAATTCGCTTGTCAAGTGAGAGAAATTTGCAGAAACTTTCTGTTGCACAGGCAGCCATAAAGTGTGGATTTGATATATCTAACATTTATAGGATGGAAAGTGGAAATAATGTTTTTCTATCAACTTTTCTTCAGTATGTGTATGCATTAGGCAGACCTATTTCAACCTTTATTCCTTTTGATGAGTCGGGCAATAAACCTAAGAGTTTGGGAGAGCAGATAGATGAATTGACCAGGGGATTGGATGTTTTTGAAAAGAATTATATATTAAACATGGTTGAACAACTCGTCAGCTTTGCTAACTGTAAGTAAATATTTTTTTACATAAAAGATTGGTAATAAATTTACCAGTCTTTTCTTTTTATCTGTAAATTGACAAATTACACAAGGAGTAGTATCATATAATATAAGAATGTCTAATAAACAAGGAGGGTTTTTATGGTTTCATTTAAAACAGCTCGAAATAACAAAGGGTACACTTTAGAAGAACTGGCCCTTAAAACTAATAATGGCACTGGGACAATAATAAACTATGAACGTGATTTATCATTTATAGAAAATGCACAGTTGATTAATATATATAATATATGTGAAGAACTTGAAATTGATATAGAAGATTTATTTGACATGGATGCGATAAATAAGGATATTGGTGCGCAAATTGATAAATATTATGCTGATAATTCGGTTAAAGTTAATCTGAAGGCAGCATACAAAAGAAACTATTTATGTCTGAAAAAATGGGAAGAAAGAAACATGATAAGTAGTGAAGAAAATACGGTTCTCCTTTCTAAGCTTTCAGATATAAAAAATAGATACTTATCATTCAAAGAAATGGATGAAAGTACAATGAGAGACTATTTGATGGAGAGTAAAAAATGCATGGCACCATTTTACATGAAAAAATATACAAAAGGCGCTAGAAAACTTCGTTACTATAAATACATTACTGATATTAGTGCAGAGCAGTTAGCGAGTGTTTTGGATGTTAAGTCTAACATGCTTTATAATTATATTAATGGAACAAGGGATATTAATACAATATCTGTGGGTTATGCTATAAAACTTGCAGCCTGCTTCAAGATTAAAGCTAAAGATTTGTTGGAAATATAGAATGAATGGTAAAATGTAATACAAAATTTTTTTGTGAAATAAATTTCTTAAAATTTTTCTTTTAAGGAATTTATTTCTTATGCTTTTATGATAATATGTTTTTATAAATAAAAATAAAAAGATGGGGTGATTCTGTATGGATAAGAATGATCAGTATTATGATTTTGTATCTGATATTGTTGTTATGTGTAAGCTTGATAGAATTCCTGAAGTAATTAAATTATCATCTGAATTAGAAAGGGATTTTTTTGATGATATCAAACCGTATGTGAAAGCTCTTGATTTGCAGCATACAGATGTTATTACAACAGAGGAATTGCATGAAAACATGAAATATATTGTATATAACAGGGAAACTAATGAAAGAAAATGTATTGTAACTGATATAGGAAAGCAGATTATTCAGGATAAAGTATCGGGTGAGTCTTTTAAAATTAATATTTTTTCAGGTTATGATCTTGAAAACGGAAAAAAGGTAGATGTTTCCGAATTTGAGACATTAAATTGCAGAAACCGTTTTGAAGAAAATCTTCCTTCTTTAATTGATATGCTTATGGACTTTGGTGAGTGTACAAATAGCCAGGATAAAATAAGTTTTTTAATTAATAACCTTAAAGAGCAGATTTCGGAGCCAACGTTTATAATTAATCTTCCTAAAAGTAAGTGCCGTTAAAAATAGCCGTTCATTTGATGTAATGTCATTTGAACGGTTTTTGTTTTATTAGTTGACAGAAAATACTTTAAATGCAGTATTTTCTTGCATTTGTGCAAAGCTTTTTTAATAAAACTGTTTTATAATAAAAAAAGGTAGCATATTTACGAGTCTTTTGTCCTTTTTGAAAGAAATTTGTTTTTATATAATTTCAAAAAAGTGTTTGACAAAGTACACAAAAGCAGATACAATATTATATGTATTAAGTTGACATATTAAAAGTTATTTATAGTTTATAATTTGTTAATTTAATATTATTAATACTTAATATATATAAAAATTATAAATAGAAAGATATATTATTAGCGTAAACTTATTATCAACATTAAAATGAAAAAGCGGTAACTGCTACCAACAATTACCGCTGAGAGTTAAAACTTAACTCTTACATTTTCCATTCATTTCAATACATTAGATTTAATGCATTGAATATTCTTATTTCAACACAATTATATTATAATATGAAAGTATTTTTGTCAATAGTTTTATATGCTTTTTTAAAAAAATTATGTTGGGATAAGATTAACGGTTTATGCGCATGAGTATAAACCGTTTTTTATTTTGTGTCATTATGACACAAACCCCATTTTAAATATCAGAAAGGAGCATATATATGGAATTTGCATCATTTATTGACGAAAATTACAAAAAAAACGAATTTATTGCAAAAATGAATATTAGTCCAAATCGTAAAATTGTTAAAACATATCATTATAATGTTGCAAATCTTTCTGATAATATATTATCTCCTGAAGTTGATACTTATATGTCTATGAATCCTATCCGCTGGATTGACAAAAAAATAAGAAGGGATAAAGAACATGTCAGCGCACTTCGTTGGCTTTATGTTGATTTAGATATTTATAACTCTTCTTATTGTGAATTAAGTAAAGAACAAATATTGTGGAACTTAGAAGAAGATTATTTTGGTTTGAAGATTCCGCATCCAAACTATGTGATAGATTCAGGTAGAGGAATGTATCTTTTATGGAGAATTGATGAACATATTAATGCTTATCCACGCTGGGAAAAGGTACAAAGATATCTGTCTGACACTTTACTTGAATTTGGTGCTGATACTGCTGTTATATCTGATTCGGCCAGAGTTCTTCGTGTACTTGGTTCTGTTAATTCTAAATCAGGTACAATTGTTAATATAATGCGTTCTTATACTCAGAGCAGATATACTTTGTATTGGATTATGTCTAATTATGCACCACAGCTCTTTAATAACAAAAATAATAATAATTTACATAAATACAATAAAAAACCGGATAAAAAGAAAAATGATAAGGTTATATTTTTTAGTACGCCTTATACTCTTCTTAATGCAAGGTTAAGTGATCTGGAAAGATTATTAGTGCTTCATAGAGACATGGAAGATTGCAAGAGAGAATGTATATTGTTTCTGTATCGTTATTGGACCTTATGCGTAACAGATGATGCAGAGCTTGCTCTTCAAAAGACACTTGTTTTAAATGCAAGAATAAAACACAGTCTATCTGAACATGAAGTTATTAATGCAACAAAAAGTGCGGAAAAATATTATAAAGAAGATCGTCGTTGTTTTACTAATAGTTGGATTATTAGATTTCTGGAAATTTCAGAATTTGAGATGAAAGAACTTCAGTCAATTATATCTCCAGGAGAAAAGTTACAACGCAAAGCTGTTAGAAATCGAAAGACATACCTTGCTAAACTTTGTGCTGCAGGTAAGTCAACAAAAGATGTCTTGATTAAAAAGCGCAGAGCGTCTATTTATGATTTAATATGCTCCGGCAAGTCTTGTGAAGAAATATGTGAGCTGCTTAATATATCAAGAAGAACTTTCTATAATGACAAAAAAGTTATATCTAATATGTCTCAGGATGAGTTAGATCTGCTTGTATATCAAGAGAAAGTTCTTAAAATTAATGATAAAACCGAACTTAAAAAAGACAGTAATATTGCTTGTGACACTGAAAGTGCAAAAAATTCAGCCCTTGTATTAAGAGGACGTAGTCCTCTGTCATTTACTGAAAAAGAGACTCATTTATATGAGATTGATAGTGGTGGAGTGATATCTGAGAATATTAGAAGTGGATAGTGGGATTGCATAGTGAAGTAAGAACAAATAAAACCTACTTTTTACAGTAAGTTTTATTTGTTCTCAATGTATTTGTTTATTTCTGTCATGAGTTTAAGGGTTTCTTTTGCATAGTTTTGTTCTATCTTAGATAGATGCAAGAACGAATCCAGATATTCTGATAATACATTTATTGTGTCGTTAGTTAGATTGTATTTGCTTCTTAATATATCTTTTATGGGGGTAGAATCTTGAAAAATAATTCCATTGCCATTTTGAAAACTGTTGGAATCTATTCCGTACCTTTCAAAAATTTTATTGAGAAGTTCCTGGGTTAGATTTTTTTTTCCGTTTTCAATCAAACATATATATTGTTTGGATTTATTTATGTCATGGGCTAACTGTGTTTGGGTAATGTTAAGAGCTTTTCTTATTTGTTTAAGCAGCTTTTTGTCATAGTATTGGGTATTTTTTTTCATTGTCACGTCCTCGATTTAATATATGTACTTTAATTATATTTTATTCATAAGAAATAGTCAATTTTTGGAAAAAAGAATTGACATATTACACATAAGGTATATAATATAATACATAAGGTACTTAAATTAAAAATTTAAAGAACACAGAAAAGGAGATAATAACATGGCAAGGATAATAGCTATATGTAATCAGAAGGGTGGAATAGGAAAAACTACCACAACAGTTTCATTAGCAACAGGCTTAATGAGCCTTGGTAAAAAGACATTGGTTATAGATACTGATGCTCAATGCAATAGTACAGACACATACAAGGCTGAGACAAGAAAAGTAGCAACACTGTATGATCTTCTCCTTGAAGACGAGCCAGTAGAAGAATGTATTCAGCATACAAGTATCGGGGATATTATTGCCTCAGATAAGCTTTTAAAGGGTGCAGAACAGAAATTTCCTCAAGATCCAAGCAGATACTTTTTATTAAAAAATAAGTGTCAGGAGCTTGAAGATAAATATGATTATATTTTGATTGATACTCCTCCGGTATTAGGTGTTATTCTTTCAAATGTATTAACGTATGCCAGAGAATGTATTATTCCATTTACTTGTGACAGATATGCTTTACAAGGTGTAGATGAGCTATTACATACAATAGACAGCGTTAAGAGTTACACCAATACTGACTTGAAAATAAGTGGAATCCTTATCTGTAAATACCATAATAATTATAGAAATCATAGAAAAGTAGCAGAGCAGTTACCGGAGATAGCAAAGCAGCTTGATACTAAGGTGTTTAATACAAAGATAAGAGAGTCTATTGCTTGTAGTAACAGTCAGGCACAACGTATGAGTATTTTTGATTATGATAAAAATTGTACAACTGCAAAAGATTATCTTGATTTTTGCAGAGAAATTATGGAATAGGGGTGTAAGAAAATATGGCAAAATATAAAGATGATGTAGATTTTTTTCAGGGACTTCCAAATTTAAATCATGATGGACTTTCAGAATTTGAAAATAATTCAGGAGATAAAAATGCAGCAACTCCTATTAAAATTGCTGATTTACAGGAATATAAGGGACATCCGTTTAAGGTGCTTGATGATGAAGGGATGGACGAATTAAAAGACAGCATTGCTTCTCAGGGAATAATTAATCCTATTATCGTAAGACCTATACCGGAAGGTGGTTTTGAGATACTTGTAGGTCACAGAAGAGTTCATGCTTGCACACTTCTTGGAATGGATGAAATTCCGGCAAGAATTGTTGACTTAAATGATGATGATGCAGCTCTTTATATGGTAGACAGTAACATTCAGAGAACAGTAATATTGCCATCTGAAAAAGCTTTCGCATATAAGATTAAATTAGAAGCTTTAAAAAATAAGGATAAAGATATCACTACAGGCAAGGTTCCAGATAGAGCAGCAGCATTATCTGAAGAGACAAAAGACAGTAAAAAAACTATTTACAGATATATTAAGCTAACTGAATTACTTCCTGAACTGTTAGATCTTGTTGATCAGAATAAGCTAAAAGCAACCGCCAATGGCTATACAATAGCCTGTATGTCCAAGGATGCACAGCAGTCTATATTAGATGTATATAGGGAATCTGCTAAACTTCCTAATGCAAAGCAGGCAGTCGCAATTAAACAGTATGCAGATTGTAATGAAGTTACAAAAGAATATATCTATTCTATTTTAACTGTAAATGATGTAAAAAATACAAGCTCTGGAAGTACTTTTTCAGCTAAAATACAAAAATTCTTTCCTGAAGATACTACACAGGAAAAAATGGAAGAATTAATAATAACATTATTGGAAAATTGGTCAAATGTATAAAGAAAATGGAGGAGTAAATATGAAATATAAGGATTATGAAACATATGTAATTGGGGTGGATCACGGTTATAACAATATGAAAACATATAACTGTCATTTCCCTACAAGAATATCTACAAGAGATACTTTGCCTGATGTTACAGGAGGTATATTACAGTTGGATGGCAAAATTTATGATGAATATGGTGCTGCCGTACCATATACTGAAACTTTTGATAAAACTGTTTCGGATGATTTTTATCACTTAACACTTATTTCTATTGCAAAAGAACTGAAATTAAAGAATGTAAATGGAGGTATAGTTAAGCTTGCTACTGGATTGCCTTTGAGGTATTTTGAAAGACAGAAAGAAGATTTTAAAAAATATCTTTTACAGAAGCTGGAAGTAACTTTTAAATATGAGGGTAAGACATATCATATTTTCATTGAGGATTGCAAAGTATTCACTCAGGGATTTGCTGCAATAATGACAAGTCCTAATGTTAACAAATATTTAACTAAGTCAGTTATCATATGTGATATTGGTGGTGGAACTGTAGATTATATTCCTTTTGAGTATGGTAGAATTGATTTTGACAAATGCAAGATGTCAAGTGAAGCCTGTAATTGGCTTATTAAATCTCTTAAGGAAGCTGTAGATGCAGAAATTGGCAGACCTTTACCAGATGATGCAGCTCTTAATTATATTCTTAATGGAAGTAAAGATGCAAAACCTAAGAATGTATATGAAAAGGTTATGCAGAAAGAATTAATCAAATATACAGATAAAATAAAAACTTCTTTTGCAGAATATGGCTATAACATTGATTTAACTCCTGTTGTATATGTTGGTGGAGGAGCTTCAATTATTAAAAACTTTGGTACTTATGTAGAAGAAAACACGGAATTCATTACTGATCTATGCGCTAACGCTAAAGGTTACGAAATTATTTATAATAATCTATAACTATAAGGAGAAGATTATATGAAAGGGAAAAATACTAATTTACAGAAAATTATTAATAACGAGGAATCATATCAGTATAAACTTGTATTAAATGCAAAAAAGCCTATTGAAAAGCTTTTTTTAACTAAACTGAATGAAATTATATCAACAAGAAATCTTTCTGTAAAGGATGCAATTCTTGATGTTTTTGCTTCTAATTGTGTGTATGTAGAAGATAATGTTTTTGATACTGCTGATATTCAAACAGATAAAGATGTTGATAATAAAAAAGTAGACAAAATCGGAGTAGAAAATAATAAAACAGGAAATGCTTCTGATTCAGCAAGTACTGTTAAGGATAATATTGACAATAAAGATATATCTAAAGATTTTTCCGGTATTGGTATTGCAAAAGTAGATCCTGATGTAACGCAAGAAATGAAATCTGTTCTTACAAGCATGTTTGGTAATTAGCAGGTTATAGTAGAAAGAAAATAAATAAGCAATGGGAGTTGAAGAAAATAATAACAAAAAACTTATTGTATTTAAATTTAATGAATCAAAGGCTGATGTTTTATATATTAATGGTCAACTTCAGGATTAATGTATAGAAAAATGAAAGAGAGGTGAAAAGCATGAGTTGGGGCGAAGAACAGCAGAAAGAAATTGAAACAATCAGAGAGAGAAAAATCATAGTGAAATTGTCGGATGCAGATTGTGACAGACTGGCGAGAAAGTGTGGGGAGCATGGTTTGACAATCGGAGAGCTGATAGAGAATTTTGTCGGAGATTTGGTTGGCGGTACTTACTCCAACGGAAGTGATGAAAGAGATTATGCTAACCAATGGTTCGAGCGTTGTTGGTTCGGAATGTTCCCAGAGCCTACACTGTTGAATCACTTATTGAATTTGGGGTACGAACCAGAGCATTATCTGGATAAGTTGGAAAACGTAGAGACAATAAAATCCGACATTGAAATCACTAAACAGAACATAGCAGAGCCAAGTGATGAATGGAAAAACATTATGTATCACAAGTACAATGATGATAGAACAAGCTATGAGTGTGTGCCTTGTTACAATAGTGTTGATGAATATATAGCAAGCGAAAAAGAAGATTTAGAAAGCTATAAGGCAGACTTAGAAGAAGCACTGGAAGAACTGAATGATATGAGAGAGGACTGGAAACCAGAGAAAGAGCCGAACATGGACGAGGAAATCGAACTCATTAAGAAGTGGGTAAAGGAAAGAGAGGACTTTATCAATGAGTAAAGAGATAAGGGAGCTTGAAGAAAACTCCAAGAGAATCATTGAGAATATGAGACCGCAGACAATAGCACAGTATCATATCAAGCAATGGTTAGATGACAATTTTATAATGGGCTGTGCAAGGTTGGAGTACACAGGAAAGGACACAGCAAAGGTTATGGACACTGTTGGCGGTGTCATGTATGTAGAATATAAGAACGGGGAAGTAAGAGAATGTCAGAAATAGAGAAGCAAGAAGCTAAGGGCAGAAAGAGAAATGTTCAGATAAACATTAGGATTTCAGAAGCCGAAGCTGAACAGTTAAGAAAAAAAGTAGAGCAGTCGGGAATGAGCCAACAAGAGTACATTCTTTCATGCGTTCTGAATAAACCCATAACCAATACAGATGGAATAAAAGAACTTATACCAGAGTTAAAGAGGGTGGGTAATAATTTGAACCAGATAGCACATGCACTAAATGGCGGAAGATACTATCAGTACAATCTTATTACCGACAACCAAAAGGAGTTGGATAAGGTATGGCAGTCATTAAAGCAGTTTCTTCAAAAGCAGGCATAGGGCAAGCACTGGACTATGTGACGAAAGAGGAAAAGACGGAAGATAAGCTTGTCAGTGGTCTGCACTGTGAACCAGATACCGTTAAGGACGAAATGCAAGCCACCAAGGAGCTGTGGGGCAAGACTGGTGGCAGAACCTATAAGCACTTCGTACAGAGCTACCATGAGGACGAGCATATCACACCAGAGCAAGCCCATAGGAACGCTGTGGAGCTTGCCAAGAACACAGAAGCATGGAAAGGGCATGAAGTTCTTATTGCCACTCACATAGACAGAGGACACATTCACAGCCATTTCATAGTGAACAGCGTGAATTATGAGAATGGTCACAAGTTGCAGTGGAGCAAAGCGGATCTGCAGAACCTGAAAGACCGGTGCAATGAGCAGAGCCGGCAACAAGGGCTTCATGTTCCGGAAAAGGGAAAGACATTCTCCGGAGAAGAAAGAGAAGAAACTGTTGCGTGGAATAAAGAGACATACAACCTCTTGAAGCAAGCCGAGAAAGGCGAGGTAAAGAGCTATGTGCAAGATATAGCATTGTCTGTTATGGACTGCCGAGAGACAGCCACAAGCCGAGAGGACTTCATAGACCAGATGAAATCAAGGGGCTATGGTGTGGACTGGCAAGACAGCCATAAATACATCACATTCACAGACCTTGAAAGGCAGAGCCAAGGGGAAAAACAATGTAAAGTCCGCAACAATAAACTGGAAAAGTATTATGCAGTGGACTTTGGAAAGGAGAGCTTAGAGCATGGGTTTGAAATCAATGCACGCAGAGAAGCAGAGCGAACAGCCACAACAGAGCGTGCAAGACAACAGCTTGATAGAACAGCAGTCGCAGAGAATAGCGGAGCTGATGAAAGAGCAAGAGCAAGACAGCTACTTGATAGAACAGCAGTCGCAGAAGATAGCAGAACTGAAAAGGCATATCAGCCAGATAACACAGCAGTCACAGAAGAAAGACTCTCAAATCTCCGAAGCTATCAGCCAAGCCGAGGAATGGAAAGCCAGGGCAGACCAGGAACAGACCAGGGCAAAAGACCAGGAACGGAAACTACTGGAAGAACAACTGAACCTCAAAAAGACCTTGCAGAAGAAAGGCTTGCAAGCCTCCGAAGCCATAAGCCAAGCCGAGGAATGGAAGAACCAAGCCGAGAAATCGGAGATACAGATACAGAAACTCTTATCCGAGAAGCAAGAGCTGGTATCGACAGTAGCCGAACAAGGGAAGAGAATAGCGGAGCAGACAGAGCAAATAGAGAAGCTGAACGAAGCAGACAACGTGCTGAAGCTCAACGCAGAGCTGAAGAAGCAAAACGAGAAGCTGAAGCAAGACAAGCTCAACGCAGAGCAAGAAGCCGAAGCTACGGTATCGAGCGTTAAAAGGGAATATGAAGCCAAGGGCAGAGAGCTTGACCGCAGAATCGGAGAAGCTGCCAAGCAGTCGGCAAGCCTTAAATCCGAAAGGCAGAGCATAAGCGAAGATATAGAGCAGAGAGCAACAGCGAAGTATCTGGACCAGAAGAAAGAGCTTGACAGGAAGTTCAAAGCCCAGACAGCGAGCTATGACAGCTTTCTGTTAGGTCTGCTACTGTATGGAGTGCTTACCACAGTATTCACAGCAGTACGTTCAGAAGCCTTTGTAAGCGATTTTAAGACCTTTTTCATGGTTATATGGCAGTTCATTGTGAATGCGTTCCAGTTGCTTCTTAAAGGCGGTCAGTGGGCTTCACAACTGGGAGATAAGATACCACAGCCAGTAGTGGCTACCATAGTGCATTATCTTCTCTTAATCGTCTTTGTGGGCGGTATTGCTATCGGTGTGGGCTTTCTTATCTTCCTTGGAGCAAGCAAGGTGTTTGAGTTCTACACAGAGGACTATGCGGACACCATGAGCCTTGCCGTATTCCTCATAAGCCTTGCAGTATCGGTGTACTTTGCAGAGCCTATAAGGGCGGTAATCCCTATCAATCTTCTTTTACTGCTGATACTGGTACATATCGTTTATGTGCTGATAAGGTGGTATGTAAAAGGGTGTATGAGGTCAAGAGGGTACTACTAAATTGACACCCCAGAAATGGGGTGTTATATTTTAATAAAAAAGGTAAAAAAACTTCATTGATAATATAAGCCCCCTATAGCCCTTTAGGGCTAACAGTCATAGGGTAGCGGATATAGTATAAGTATATGCCAGAAAAGAGGTGTTTATTCATGGCAAGAAAGCCGACTGATAAGCAGTTGTTCAAGATGAAAAATGAATGGTTGGGGCAGTTCTACGAGGAAGTGAAACCGAGGGATTTTTACAGAGCAGTCTTTCCAGAGGGCAGTTTTGAGAGAGAGGGACACCCAGAAGATGAGAAGTGCAATGGAGTTCTCACTGTGATAGAGGGGGAAAAGGCGAGGAACTATATCGTCTTTGATGAGCTGAACATGGTTGATGAGGTCAAGGGGGCAGAGTTTGCTATCATGTCCCCAGTCGGGTATTCTGGACGTAACAGGACAGCCAAAAACGCAAGGTGGCTATATGGGATAGCTGTAGACCTTGACGGAGTGGAAATGGAGCAGTTAAGAGATGTGTTCCACCAGATGAAGCACGATTTTCTGCCACAATGTACCTACTGTGTGAATAGCGGTCATGGACTGCATTTGTATTATCTCTTTGAGAAGCCAGTACCGCTATACAGACATCTGCAAGACCAGTTAAGGGAGTTCAAGTATGAGCTAATCAGAAAGATATGGAACAGGTACACAAGCACCTATACAGAGCGTGAGCAAGTGCAGTACCAAGGTATCTTTCAAGGCTTCCGTATGGTTGGCACCCAGTCGAAACTTGGAAAGCGGTATCCAGTGACAGCTTTTGAAACTGGGGAGCGTGTCACAGTAGAGTATCTGAATGACTTTCTTATGGACGATAGCAAGGCTGTGACAGATTTCAAGTATAAATCCGATTTGAGCCTTGCCGAAGCCAAGAAGAAGTACCCAGAATGGTATGAAAAGAGGATTGTTAGGGGCGAGAAAAAGGGCAGATGGCATATCAAGAGAGATTTGTATGACTGGTGGCTAAGAAAGATACAGAGCGGAGCGGTGTCAGTGGGGCATAGATACTGGTGTCTGTCTGTGCTTGCATCCTATGGTATCAAATGCGATATACCAGAAGATGAGGTATTGACGGATGCTCTGGAGCTGTTACCTATGTTTGATGATATCAGTGATGATGAACATAACCGCTTTACCAAGCGTGATGTACTGGACGCAATGAATATGTATCAAGAAAACTATGTCACATACAGCAGAGCCGAGGTTGAGCGTGTCAGCGGTATATCCGTACCGCCGAACAAGCGGAACGGAAGAAAGCAAGAGCAACATATCAAAATTATGAATGCTATTCGAGAGATTGAACACCCAGACGGAGCATGGAGAAACAAAGACGGCAGACCAGACAAGCAGAAGATTGTCGAAGAATGGCGAAAGAGCCACCCAGACGGAAAGAAAGTTGACTGTATTCGTGATACTGGATTGAGCAAGCCGACAGTATACAAGTGGTGGAGCGTGGGCGAAGCCCTCTAAGGCATTTCCCCTTAATTACCCAAGAGCCATAAGAAAAAGAGTGTCAAGGGCAGTCGCAAGACTGTGCAGTTTACCCTTGATACTCTTTTTTGTTGGCTACAATGTCCGAGGGGAAAATGCTTGTCCGTCCGTTCCGTTACTCCCTCATGGGTTCGATTGTCCATTCCAAAATGAGAAAGTAAAGGGTTGTCTGCGACAATTTTTTTCTATGCTGCCATTCGCTGATCCGCAAGCGGAAGCTCATGGAAGCACAGAAAAAAACAAGCCCTTGACTATCTCATTTCTCCATTCCCAAAGTCACCCAAGAGGAAGTAAGCTCCACTGTATTTCTGGCGAAATCCACGCACGAATATATCCGCTTGACAAGTGGCTATCACTATGCTATATTATGTGTAGCGGATATATTGCAAGTTCCCTAAAGTGATAGCCTAACGGCTACACTTTAGAACTTGTGAGGGTGGCAAAGCCCCCCTTCAATCCCCCTTTGAGTGACCGCAGATATGCGGTAAATTGTTGAGTGATAGCCAAGAAGAAAGAGAGGTAAAAGCATGAGTTGGGGCGAGGAACAGCAGAAAGAAATTGAGACAATCAGAGAGAGAAAAATCACAGTGAAATTGTCGGACGCAGATTGTGACCGACTGGCGAGAAAGTGTGGGAAGCATGGTCTGACAATCGGAGAGCTGATAGAGAATTTTGTCGGAGATTTGGTGGGCGGTACTTACTCCAATGGAAGTGATGAAAGAGATTATGCTGACCAGTGGTTCGAGCGTTGTTGGTTCGGAATGTTCCCAGAGCCTACACTGCTGAATCACTTATTGAATTTGGGTTATGAACCAGAGCATTATCTGGATATGTTGGAGAACGTAGAGACAATAAAATCCGACATTGAAATTACTAAACAGAACATAGCAGAGCCAAGTGATGAATGGAAAGACATTGTGTACCACAAGTATAATGATGATTTTACAAGCTATGAGTGTGTGCCTTGTTACAATAGTGTTGATGAATATATAGCAAGCGAAAAAGAAGATTTAGAAAGCTATAAGGCAGACTTAGAAGAAGCACTGGAAGAACTGAAAGACATGAGAGCGGACTGGAAGCCAGAGAAAGAGCCGAACATGAACGAGGAAATCGAACTCATTAAGAAGTGGGTAAAGGAAAGAGAGGACTTCATCAATGAATAGGACAAGACCGAAGCAGATAGTTATAAGAGTGTCAGAGGAAGAACTTGCACAGATAAAAGAAAAAGTAGAGCAGTCTGGAAAGAGCCAACAGCAATATATCATTGAAGCCCTCACACAGTCGAACATTGTCAATCTGGACGGACTGAAAGAGATATATCCAGAGCTGAAAAGGCAAGGCAACAATCTGAACCAGATAGCCAAGAAGCTGAATGAAAATGGATATGTGGACTATAAGCAAGAGCTTCCTAACACCATGAAAGAGGTGAGAGAAGTATGGCAGTTATTAAAGCAGTATCTTCAAAAGCAGGCATAGGGCAAGCACTGGACTATGTGACAAAAGAGGAAAAGACAGAGGATAAGCTTGTCAGCGGTCTGCACTGTGAACCAGATACAGTAAAGGACGAAATGCAAGCCACCAAGGAACTATGGGAGAAAACCGGGGGAAGGACATACAAGCACTTTGTCCAGAGCTACCATAAGGACGAGAAAATCACGCCGGAGCAGGCACACAGGAACGCCTTACAGCTTGCAGAGAATACGCCGGCATGGAAAGGGTTTGAGGTGCTTGTGGCTACCCATAAGGACAAAGACCATATCCATACGCACTTTATCGTCAATTCCGTCAATTTTGAGGACGGGCACAAGCTGCAGTGGAGCAGCGCCGACCTGCAGGAGCTGAAGGAGCGGTGCAACGCACAGAGCAGGGAGCAGGGGCTACACGTCTCAGAAAAGGGAAAGACCTTTGAAGGAGCGGAACGTGAGGAAACAGTGGCATGGAAAAAAGAGACGTACCAGCTTCTGAAGCAGGCGGAGCAGGGGAAAGTGAAAAGCTATGTCCAGGACATTGCCCTGGCAGTCCTGGACTGTAAGGAAACAGCGACCAGCCGGGAAAGCTTTATTCGGCTGATGAATGAAAGAGGGTACGGAGTGGACTGGCAGGACAGCCACAAATACATCACATATACCGACTTAGCAAGGAAGCAGGCAGGAGAAAAGGCTTGCAAAATTCGTAATAATAAGCTGGAAAAATACTACAACATGGGTTTTGGAAAGGAGGAACTGGAGCATGAGTTTGAGAGAAATGCACGAACAGCAGAAGTCAGAGCAGGCAAGTCCGAGAGAACAGCTCCAAGAACTGAACCGACAGAGCCGGACAGAGCTGGAGAACAGCCTGCTGAAGGAAGCCTTAGCTTTGTCGAGCGAGAGCTGCGAGGAATTGATGAAGCAGTCAAATCAAGGACAAGCAAGGGCAGAGCAGAACAGGCAGAGAGACGCCGAGCTGAGCAGGCAGCTCATCAGCGAGCTGAAGAAGCAAGTCGAGCAGTTAGAGAACAGCAACGAACTACTTCAGAACGCCATATCAGCCGGAATTGGGAGCCTGAGAGATGAGGTCAGAGAAAGTACCGTCCAAGAGGTAAAAAAGGCGTTACAGGCGAATATAGAGGCGGTACAGAAGGCAACAAAAGCTCTTGAAAAGCAGTCTGATACGCTTACAAGCGTAATGAAGCAGAAAGTCCGGGAGCTGGAGGAAAGCAAAAACAGCTTTTTCAGATATGAGGGCTTGAAGATATACCTGTTTTGGGGCGGTATGGTCTGTAATATTGGGACGTTTTTGATAGTGTTATATTATTTATTTGTCAAGTAAAGTTTTATAAAAATGTTATATATAATTAATGTTTTTTTGTTGAAAATATAGTATAGTAAAACAAAAAGGAGGGGATGCCAATGTACTTGTTGCTTTAGATGCTATAAAAATACATTGACATAGGAGGAAAATTAATGAGAAATATTCGCAGATCTGTAGCGTTAGCTTTGGCAGCAATAATGATGATGGCTATGAATATGGTTAGTTTTGCAGCAGATACAGCTCCTGCTGAAACCGAGGCGGTAGAATCGGTGACTCGTTCAACTAATGGAGAATCTGTTTTGCTGGATAAAGTATATTTTGCGTGTGATGGAAAAAACACAATTTCTTCTCGAGAACCTATTCCTGCTACAGCTTTAGATATTGAAAATAGAATTTTAGGAAGTATGGAGTATTTTTATGATGGTTTAGATTCATCTGGAAGACCGCAGTACACAGTTAAGGCATCTATGACGTCTAATCCATTAAAATTAAAATCCAGTAAACTTGTAACAAGAGCTGAAGGAGTAAATAGTTGGCATACAAATGAAGAAGATCATAATGGGTATACAGGAACTAATTCTCGAAGCTATGTATATACGACTCCGAATCCACCATCAAATCCATATTGTGAAGCAATATTAACCGCAACTGATGAGAAAGGTGACGAATACGCAGTATGGAAAGGAACTCTTCGTGATGCTAAGTAGAAAATACTGAAATATTGGTAAGAGTAGTGATGAAAATAAGAGGGAGTGAAGTGAGGATGAGATATTCTTAATTCACTCCCTTTTTTTAGAGGTCAAAAAGGTGCAATAAATTCATTGATAAGATAAGCGATAAGGGCGAGAGGGAGTGAGGTGTAGATATTGACACCAAAAAGGCACTCCCTTATACTT